>Ga0302046_10000757_pt1 | contig 31342 bp, 26 predicted proteins | sample RVTome_11_FD_200261 | JGI IMG/M metagenome (GOLD analysis project Ga0302046, IMG submission 200261) | Soil microbial communities from uranium-contaminated site in the Upper Colorado River Basin, Wyoming, United States - RVT147D111 (version 2) ...
GCGACCAGTCCACCGCGAAGATGCCGACCGCGATGAACAGGAGCAGCGGAAGCGTCTTGACGACCACGAGTCCGACCGCCACGCGCGCACCGGCCTTCACGCCGATGACGTTGATCCACGTGAGGATCAGCAGTGGCACGGTGATCACCACCGCGCGCTGCCACCCCCCGGCCGCTTCGGGCCACAGGAAGCTCGTCGCGAGCGCGAAGCCGGCGGACAGCGACGCGACCGAGGCGATGCGCGCCAGCCACGTCATCCAGCCCACCTCGAAGCCGACGAACTCGCCGAACGCCTCCCTGGTGTAGAGGTAGCCGCCGCCGGGCTCGTCGAAGTAGCTCGCGGCCTCGGCGAAGCACAGCACCAGCAGCGCGACCGCGCAGCCCGCCAGCACCACCGCCCCAACGCTCGCGGCGCCCAGCAGCGCGGCGGCGGCGGCCGGCAGCAGGTAGACGCCGCTGCCGATCACGTCGTTGAACGCGAGCCCCACGATCTCCCAACGCGAGACCGCGCGGACCAGCGTGGGGCGAGAGGGGGCAGGGGGGTGCGATGCAGTCATCAGCGCGCTCCGATCCGAACCGGGCAGGAGGGGCCAGCCGTCGCCAAACGCAGGCGACGGTAAGACATCTTCCTGGCGTTCGCCAGCCGACGACTCAGCCCAGCGTGTCGAGCATCTCCCGCACGCCGATCGCCGCGAACAACGCCAGGATCACCCACAGCAGGACGTTGGACGCCCAGCCGTTGTGCGGCACCGCGCCGCTCCACCTCACCCTGTTGTTCAGGTAGAGGAGCGTCGCCGCCAGGAACGGCACGAAGAGGCTGCCGACGACGGTGTAGACGATGATGATCCCGATCGGCCGGCCCGTGAACGCGAACGGAATCGGCACGAGCGTGACGAACAGGAGCGCCACACGGTACGGCGTGCTGGTGACCCGCGTCACCCGCTCCCGCTCCGCGGGCGGGAGCTTCTTGAGGATGCCGTAGATGTCGGCGTACATGTACGGGACGCTCTGCCAGACTCCGAGCAGCGAGGCGGACACCGCGGCCCAGAAGCCGACCGCGTAGGCCCAACGCCCGAAGGGGCCGAGAATGCCGCCGAGCATCTCGGCCATGCCGGTCACCGCCTGGGCGTCGGTGAGCGTGGTGCCCGTCACGAAGAACGCCTGGTTGGCGATGAGCGCGATGGAGACGCCGAACAGCGCGGTGAACGTGTAGGCGACGCCCACGTCTCCGCGCACGTAACCCAGCTGCTCCCCCCCGGTCAGCCCCTCCTCGCGCATCCAGTAGTTGTACGAAAGCAGCGTGATCGAGCCGCCTATGCCGCCGATCAACGCCAGCACGTACATGGCCCCGCCCGGCGGCACCACCGGCACGAGCATCCCCCGCACCGAGGCGACAGGCTCGCTGAACGTGAGGAGCGCGCACGTCAGGATGGCCAGTCCCATGACGCCCACGAGCGCCTTCATCAGCTTCTCGAACGCGCCGTACCCGCCGAGCAGCACGAACCCGCAGCCGAACACGCTGTGCAGCACCGCGCCCCAGCCTATGGGCACCGCCCCACCGGTCAGGGTGGCCAGGCCCAGGCCCGTCGCGTTGGTCAGGGCGGCCGTCACCGCGACGGTCCAGAGCACCAGGTAGATCCCGAAGTAGTACTTGACCCAGCCCGGCAGGTGGGCCGCCCAGCCCTCGAGCGCGGTCGTGCCCGTGGCGAGCTGCCAGCGCGCGATGCCCTCGGTCAGCACGAACTTGAAGAACGCGCCGACCAGAATGGCCCAGAGCAGCACGACGCCGTAGTTGGCACCGGCGACCGTGCCCGCCACGACGTCGCCCGATCCGATGCCGGTGGCCGCGACGATCAGCCCCGGTCCGGCGAGCTTCAAGAAGCTCATCCTCCCGGGCGATGCCCTGGGCGCGGTGAGCCCGGCGGCGTCGGGTGTGGTCACGCGCCCGCCCGCGTCACGGCTGCTCGTGGTCGCCGTGGGGATGCGTCTGCGCGGCCTGGGGAAACATGAGCGACGCCACCACGGAGGTCGCCAGGATCAGCCCCACGACGCTTAGCGAGATCCTGATCGGCACGTGCACGTCGAAGTAGGTGACGACCATCTTCAGCCCCACGAACGTCAAGACCGCCGCCATGCCCAGCTTGAGGAAGTGGAACTTGTCGACGCTTCCGGCGAGCAGGAAGTACATGGACCGGAGCCCGAGGATCGCGAACACGTTCGACGTGAAGACGATGAAGGGGTCCCTGGTGATCGCGAAGACCGCCGGGATGGAGTCCACCGCGAAGATGAGGTCCGTCGTCTCGACCATCACCAGCACGACCAGCATGGGCGTGGCGAACAGCCGCCTCCGCTCGCCCTGCGCGGCGCGCACGAAGAACCGCTGTCCTTCGTAGCTGGAGCTCACCGGCACGAACCGGCGGATCAGCTTGAGGAACGGGTTCGACTCGGGCTCGATGTCGACGTCCTGGTGGACGGCGGTGCGCACCCCGGTGAAGATGAGGAACGCGCCGAAGACGTACGTGATCCAGCTGAAGCGCTCGAGCAGGAGCCAGCCCGCGGCGATCATGGCGCCGCGCATGAAGAGCGCGCCCAGAACGCCCCAGAAGAGCACGCGGTGCTGGTATTGACGGGGGACGCGGAAGTAGCTGAAGATCACGAGGAAGACGAAGATGTTGTCCACCGACAGGGCGAGCTCGATCACGTACCCCGTGAGGAACTCGAGCCCCGCGTCCGCGCCGCGCACGCTGAAGATCCAGAGATTGAAGAGCGCGGCCATCGAGACCACGATCGCCGTCCAACGAGCGGCCTCCCGAACCGAGATGACGTGGGCCTTCCGGTTCACGAGACCGAGGTCGACGGCCAGCATGCCGCCGATGAAGACCCCGAATCCAACCCAGAGCCAGACTCCGGTCATCACGCGCCTCGTTCTCTCGCCAGTGCCTCGCCCCCGCCCCGTCCTCCAAACAAAAAAGGCGAGACCCTCGCCCGGACCCCGTGGGGCCGGTACGAAGGTCTCGCCCTGATCGGCGGGTCGGCTGCGACCCCACGATCCCGGCCGGACCGTGCGGGTCGCCGGCCCATGGCCGCGCGGCACGCAGTCTTGACGATCCGGTCGCCGAGCCTGTTCGGTAGGCTACTCCCCTTCAAGCTGAACGTATCGGGACGGGGCGCACCGGGTCAATCCGGCGCGGCGCCCGCGGCCGGGCCGCGCCCGCGGCGCCTCAGCCCCCGAGCACTCCCCGAAAGGCGCTCGCGATGGCCAGCCCGGCGTAATTGCCGGCGGCATAGCCCAGGAGCCCCACCGCCACACCGGGCAGGAGCAGATGCGGGTAGCCGCGGGCGGTCGCCAGCGCGATCGCCGAGGCGGGGCCGCCCACGTTGGCCTGCGAGGCGACCGCCAGCGTCCGTACGTCCAGCCCCACGAGCCGGCCGAGCCCGAAGATCACGACGCCGTGCACAGCCACCGTGAGCAGCGCGAAGTAGACGATGGGCGGGCCGATCACGACCATGTTCGCCACCACGGACTGCGCGCCGTTCGCGGCCAGGAAGATGAGCACCAGATAGTTCCCGATCACGCCGGTCCCACGCATCCGCTTGACCGCGGGAACCTGGGCGAGCAGCAGCGCGATGGTGGTGAGGAACAGCACCCCGGGCACCGGCGCGAGCGCGGCGCCCAGAAGGTCGGACGCCCAGAGCGTTCCGAGCACGATCACGGCCATGAGCGCGAGGTCCCCAAGCTCGATCGCGCCCACGCTGGAGTAGAGCATGCGGTGCAGGCTCGCCTCCTCGGCCTCGAACGGAGCCGCGGCGGCCACCGCAGCGTCGGCCGGGCGTGCGGCGGCCACCGCGTCGTCGGCCGGGCGAGCGCCGGCCACCGCCGCCTCCCTCCGCGCGAACAGCACGGGGACCGTCAGGCAGGCAGCCATCCAAATCGCGGTCACCAGGACGTCGGCCGCGATGGCGGCGGCGAACAGGTCGCCGCTCGTGTCGAGCGCCGCCCCCACGGCGGCGAAGTTCACGCCGCCGCCGATGTAGGTCCCCGTGAACTGACCGACGAGCTTCCACGTCTCCGGACCGATGTCCGCGGCGAGCAGCAAGCCCGCCATGGCGGCGCCCACCGCGCTGCCGAGCGCCCCCACGCCGAACGCGGCGAGCATGCTCGGCCCGGCGCGGACGACGCTGCGCACGTCGACGCTCAGGAGGATCAGGACGATGCCGGCGCTGACGGACGGCCCGCCCAGGAACGCGTACGCCGGCGACTCTCCGGGAATGAGGCCCGCGTTCGAGAGCGCCATCGCCAGAAGGATGCCCACCAGCGCCGAGCCGAGCGCGCGGAACGCGCTCCACCGCAGCTCGAGCGCCACCGAGACGGCGACGACGCCCGCCAGGACGAGGAAGACCGCCCCCGGATCGGTGATCACGGGCCGGCACCGCGCGTTGGCGTCGTCGCGCCGGGCGTGCGGGTCGTCAAGCCGGACGTGCGGGTCGTGAAGCCGGACGTACGGGTCGTCAAGCCGGGCGTGCGGGTCGTCGTCTTGGCGGTGCGCGTCATCGGTGGTGGGCGGGTGGGCGCGTGAGCCGAGAGAGGGCGAGAACCTAGCCGGCGCCGCCGGCCGGAGCCATCGTGGCCGCGTGGAGCCCATCGCACCCATCCCCGTCCAGGCGATCGAGGCCGCGCGCGAGCGGATCGCGGACGCGGCGATCCGCACGCCGCTGCTGCGGCTCGACGCGGACGACCTGCCGTGCGAGCTGTGGCTGAAGCTCGAGTGCCTGCAGCCCATCGGGTCGTTCAAGGTGCGAGGCGCGGCGAACGCGATGGCGCTCGCGGACCCGGCCGACCTCGCGCGCGGCGTTTACACGGGGAGCGCGGGGAACATGGCCCAGGGCGTGGCCTGGGTCGCGCGCCGGCTCGGCGTGCCCTGCCGAGTGGTCGTTCCCGACAGCGCGCCCAGGGCGAAGCTGGACGCCATCGCGGCCCTCGGCGCGACGGCGGTGTGCGTCCCGTTCGACGAGTGGTGGTCCGTGCTGCGCGACCATGGCCACGCGGCAGAGGACGGCTTCTTCATCCACCCGGTGAGCGACCCGGCGGTGATCGCCGGCAACGGCACCGTGGGGCTCGAGATCCTCGAGGATCTGCCGGAGGTCGACGCGGTGGTCGTCCCCTTCGGCGGGGGCGGGCTGTCGTGCGGCATCGCAACGGCCGTCAAGGCGCGCGCGAGCCATGTGCGCGTCCACGCCGCCGAGGTCGAGACCGCGACGCCCTTCGCCGCGGCGCTCGCGGCGGGTGGTCCGGTGAAGGTCGAGCGCACGCCCACGTTCGTCGACGGCATCGGCGGAGGGGGGATGCTGCCGGAGATGTGGCCGCTCGCCTCGACCCTGCTCGACGGCTCCCTGGTCACGTCCGTCGAGGAGATCTGCCGAGCGATCCGGACGCTCGCCACCGCCGCGCACGTGGTGGCCGAGGGAGCCGGCGCGGCGTCCGTCGCGGCGGCGGCGTCCGGCCGAGCGGGGTCCGGAGCGGTCGTGGCGGTCGTGTCGGGCGGGAACCTCGACCCCGAAGCGCTCGCGATCATTCTGGACGGCGGCGTGCCCGGTGCCGCGCGGTAGAACCGGGGGGCCGTGCCGCGCTGCTAGTGGTCCGCCCCCGAAGTCTGCTGGAATTGATCTCTCTTCGTTCGATCGTCTCGGGAGTGAGCCGCATGGCTCCGGCAAGCGGGCAAGCCCCTCGGCTCGTGCGCCGCTGCATCCGCTCTGGCGGCGTTGCTCCTCCTCGGACCACGGCCTTCGGCCGCGGTGCCCGCGCTGCTATTCCTCGTCGTCGCGCCTTGCCAGAGCGGCGCATCGGCACCCTCGGTTCTGCAGCAGACTTCGGGGGCGAACCACTAGTTCTCGAACGTCCTGACGCGCTTCAGGTGCGTGAACGCGGGCCACAGCCCGGCGTTCAGGTGCCCCTCGGACCAATCGGCCAGCGGCGCCACGACCTTGCCGAAGTCGCCCGAGCGCACACGGCAGATGTGGGCGAAGTCGCAGAACCGACAGTCGTCGGCCTGGTCGGTCGGCACGAACCGGCCCTCGGCCACGCCGTCCAGCATGTGGCCCAACAGCTCGGCGACCCCCGCCAGCGCCAGCCGCCCGAACACGAACGTCTGGTTCTCTCCCCTGCGCGTCGGGAAGTGGTACTCGCCCGCTACGACCCCACCCCCGCCACGCGCCTCCACGGCGTGCGCGTAGAGGGCGTGCTGGAGACGGCGGCCCTCGTTGAACGTGTCCGCTCCACCGAACCCCCACGGGCTCCCCGTCTTGTAGTCGATCACGCGCAGACCGTCCGCGCCCTCGTCGACCCGGTCGATCGCCCCCCGAAGGCGCACGGGGCCGCCGGTCAGCTCGAGCATCACGGGCTCGTCGTCACCGAGGCCGAACCGCAGCTCGAGCTCCACCCAGGGCGCGCCGTGGTCCCGCATCATGCAGACGAACGAGCGCACGTCGTCCTCCAACGCGGCGATCTCCCGCCGCCGGGTGCCCTCGCCGGGCGCCGGCACCTCGAGGCGGACGAAATCGATGGCCTCGGCGAGCCTGGCCAGCGCCAGTGCCTCGAAGGCCGGGTCACGGAAGTCGAGCTCCTCGGAGCGGGCCTCTCGGAGGGCCGTCTCGTAAACGCGGTGCAGCAGGCCCCCCCTGCGGATCGGATCGAGCCACTGCTCCGGATCGAGCTCCGGATCGTCGGGCGGATGAATCCGCAGCACCGAACGATGCAGATAGCTCAGCGGGCAGCGGCCGAGCCCCTCGAGCCGGCTCGCGGAGACCACGAGCGAGGGATTGCGCCGGGGATCGAGCTCATCGGGGCGCGCCTCGACCACGCCGTGCATCGCCCCCGGCGGTCCTTCGATGCGCGCCGCGCGCGCCGTGAGGCCGATGTCGAGCCGCCCGAACGACGCCCGCACGGCGTCGACGCCCGAGCGCATGACCTCCCCGCCGCCGAGCGCCTCCATCCACACATCGTCCATGTCGAGCGCGGGCCGCACGCGGGCCGGGACCGCGCATACGACGCGGTCCACCTCGTCGCGCAGGTCCTCGAACGTGAGCGCGGCATCGCCGCGCGCGAGCCGCAGCGCGTGCAGCAACACCGGCGAGGGGCCAACGGCGCGCGCCTCGGCGGCGTCCCACGCGCCGTAGCTCATGGTCACGCTGCCGCGTAGGCGCGCGAACAGCGCGGCGAGGCGGAAGATGCGCTCGCGCATGAGCTCCGACGACGTCGGCAGGTCCGCGCCCAACGCGCGGCGGTCGGCGTCGAGCAGCACGGGGTCCTGGCTGTCCGCGCCGGGCACGCGCTCGGCGTCGAAGCCCACGAGGAAGGTGGCCTCCCGACCGGTGAAGCCGCCGTGCTCAAGGTCCGACAGATGCAGGCAGCCGCCCTCGGAAGACCAGGGAGCGCCCGGATGGGCGACGCCGGCGCCGGGCATCTCGGCGCGCACGCGCAGCTCGAGGTGACGCCGCAGGATCGTCACCGCCGCCCGGAACTCGGTGCGCCGCGTCAGCGTCGCTCCGACCCGCTCCAGCACGCGAGCCACCTCCTCGTGCGCGCTCCGGTCCGGTCCCGTGCCCTTGGGCACGCGCCGCAGGAACGCGCGCAACCCTCGCGCCAGCTCGGCCGGAGAAACCGGCCCCCCACCCGCGCCCATCCGGTCCGGGACGGCGGGCGTCGCTTTGAGGGTCGGGAAGAGCACGGCCCTGAGGGCCTCGAGCTCCGCACGGGCCGCATCACGCCTGCGCGCGAACGCCTCCGGAGGCTCCCACTTCCGCTGCTCCGTGTGGTCCACCCCCGACAGCGCCCCGAGAAGCTGCGTCCGGTATCGCGCTCGACCCCAACCGATGCGCAGGCTGCGGAACCTACGCGCCAGCGCAGCCGCGGAGGGGGCGGCCTTCCAGCGTGGCGGACGGAGGTCGCCCGCCTCGAGAAGCCGGCGGATGGGGCTCGCCTGAAAGCCCTCCTCGATCCAGTCGAGATAGGCGCGCACGACGCGTCCCGTGCGGGTCCGCTCGATGGGCAGCCCCACGGCGTACGTCACCGCGACCCCCAGCCGCGTTGCCAGCGCGTGGAGCGCGGATCCGTAGACGGCGGGCGCGGGCGTTACGATCTCCGCCTGGTCCCAACGCAGGCCCTGCCCCGAGATTCGCCGGAGCACCTCCCGCAGCTCCTCGTTGACCGAGGCCGCTCGGAAGAACTCGACGCGGGGCCGCTCGGCGTGGGCCGGCGACAGCTCGGGCGCGTGCAGGAACGACATCGCCGCCGGCTCCCCGGATCGCCAGAGGATCGACGGCGGGACCTCGACGCCGAGCGCGGGATCGGTTTCCAGGACCGTCGCGCCCCTATCGATGAGCGCCTCGACCAGCCGGCCGGTCAAGCCTCGGCGGCTGAGGCCCGGCAGCATCAGCACCATGTCCGCGCCCAGGACCACGGCCGCGTGGGCGCCCTCGTCCAGAGCCCGCACGGCCAGCCGCAGCACGGTCGCGGTGTCCGCGCGCCGCTCCTCGTCCAGAAGACGCTCGTAGGCCCGCAGGACGCCCTGGAGGAAGCGGCGCTTCCTCCAGTCGGGCAGGCGCGCCGCCCCGTGCACGCCCTCTCGAAAGCCCACGCCTTCCGAGAGCGCGCCCAGGCCGCCCCGGGCGGTGGCGAGCGCCGAGTCGAGCGCGGCGTCGAGCCGGGCCTGCTCGTCGAAGGCGTCCAGGAGCGTCAGACGCTCGGCCTCCAGCGACCGGGCGGCGAGCCGGAGCGCGAGCGGCCTGGGCGTCGTCGCTTCGAACCCGATCCATCCCTCGCCCACGAGGGAAAGGCGACGCAGCAACTCGCGCGCCGCCCCTCCGCTGGGGGCAACGACGAGCTTACGCGCGACCGGGTGCGCTCCGGCGACCCGCGCCAGCGAATCGACCAGGCGCGGAGCCGTGGCCGGCGTCGCTCGTGTCATTCCCTCGTGGGCGAAGGCGTCATTACTTCACGAACAGCATGTCCCGATACGTCGGAACAGGCCACAGGTCGTCGGGCACGATGCGCTCCAGCCGGTCCACGACGTCGCGTACGGCGGTCATGGCCGGAATGATGTTCTCACGCATGTGCGCGGCCTTGGACACCACGTCGTCGCCGCCGAGCTCCTGGTTCTGCTCCGCCAGGACGGCGAGCTCCTCGGTGAGCCTGTCGATTAATTCGTTCAGTGCACGCGCGGTCTTCAGCACGCCCGCGGTCTCGAGTCCGACCTCCGACGCCCGGTCGGCCGTATTGAGCAACTCGCCCAGGTATCGCGTCGAAGCCGGCAGGATCATCGTCTGAGCCATGTGCTGAGCGGTCTCGCCCTCGATGTTGACCGTCTTGAAGTAACGCTCCACGAAGATCTCGTAGCGGGACTCCAGCTCCCGGCGCGAGAGCACGCCGTACTTCTCGAAGAGCGCAACGTTCTTCTCGTCGACCAGGCGAGGCAGCGCGTCCATCGTACTCCTGAGGTTCAGAAGGCCGCGCTTCTCCGCCTCGCGCACCCAGTCCTCGGAGTAGTTGTCGCCGTTGAAGATCACATGCTTGAACTCGTGGATCTCCTCGGCCAGAAGCGTTCGCAGCGCATCCGCGAACGAGATGCCCTTCTCGAGGTCGGCCTCGAGCCGCGTGCACAGCTCGTCGATCGACTCGGCGACCACCGTGTTCAGCACGGTTCCCGGGAACGACACGCTCTGCGAGGAGCCGAGCGCGCGGAACTCCCACTTGTTCCCCGTGAAGGCGAAGGGCGACGTGCGATTGCGGTCCCCCGCGTGCTTCGGCAGCTTGGGAAGCACCTTCACCCCGAGTCCCAAGAGGCCGCTCGCCTTGCTGGACTTGGCCTCCCCCGCCCTCTCGATCTGCTCGAAGACGTCCTGGAGCTGATCTCCCACGAAAACCGAGATGATGGCGGGCGGCGCCTCGTTGGCCCCCAGCCGGTGGTCGTTGCCCGCGTGAGCGACCGCCGCGCGCAACAGGTCCTGGTGCCGCGCGACCGCCTTCAGCACCGCGGAGCAGAAGAACAGGAACTGCATGTTGTCGTGCGGCGTCTCGCCGGGCTCGAGCAGGTTCTGGTCCTCCGTCCCGAACGACCAGTTCAGGTGCTTGCCGCTTCCGTTGACGCCCTGAAAGGGCTTCTCGTGCAGCAGGCACACGAGCCCGTAGTTGCGCGCGACGCGCCGCATGGTCGCCATCATGAGCTGCTGATGGTCGGCCGCCTGATTGGCGTCCTCGTAGATGGGCGCCATCTCGTACTGACTCGGCGCGACCTCGTTGTGCCGGGTCGTCACGGGCACGCCCAACCGATAGAGCTCGAGCTCGACCTCGTTCATGTACTCGAGCACCCGCGGCGGGATCGACCCGAAGTAATGATCCTCCATCTCCTGGCCCTTGGGCGGCTTGGTGCCGAAGAGCGTGCGCCCGGAGGTGACCAGGTCGGGGCGGCTGAAGTAGAACTGCTCGTCGACGAGGAAGAACTCCTGCTCGGGTCCGCAGGTCGCGCGGACGGACTTCGGAGGAGACCCGAAGAGCGCCAGCGCTCGCCGGGCCTGCTCGTCGAGCGCATTCATGGAGCGCAGCAGCGGCGTCTTTTTGTCGAGCGCGTCGCCGGCCCAGGAGGCGAACGCCGTAGGAATGCACAGGTAGGCCCCGCCGGCGCCCTCCATGAGAAAGGCGGGAGAGGTGGGGTCCCACGCCGTGTAGCCGCGCGCCTCGAACGTGGCTCTCAGCCCACCCGACGGGAACGAGGAGGCGTCGGGCTCGCCCTGCACGAGCTCCTTTCCGCTGAACTCGGTGATCGCGCGCCCGTCCCCCGTCGGCCTGAGGAACGAGTCGTGCTTCTCGGCGGTGAGCCCCGTCAGCGGCTGGAACCAGTGCGTGAAGTGCGTCGCCCCCTTCTCCATCGCCCAATCCTTCATGGCGATGGCGACTGCGTCGGCCACCGAGGGATCGAGCTCGGTCGAGTTGCGGATGGTCGAAAGCAGCGCCTCGTACTGCGGCTTCGGCAGGCGGGCCTTCATCTGGTGGAGGCCGAACACGTTCTCTCCGAAGACCTTCGCCAGATCGGTGCGCTTCTTCTCACCGCCGTTCCCGGGCGGCGTGGAAGCGTACCTGGCCGCGGCCAGCGTATCGAAACGAGGTATCACTCGAGTCATGGACGGCTACCTCCCCGGATGGTGGCGGATCCCCCGATGGCTTCCAAGGTGCAGCGGAACCGCGGAATGCTCAATGCCCTGATGCCTGTTAATAACATAAGATAGTTTACGCTAATCTTGATAGATTGCGTTTTACCACTGTAAGATCGGACTATGAGCTTCAGCGGGAGGAGTCGGGAGCTTGGGCACCTGCGCGCGCTCCTGGATGGGCGTGAGGCTTCGCTCGTGACCGTGACGGGCCTTCGGGGCGTCGGCAAGAGCGCGCTCGTCGAGCGGGCCGTGACGAGCTTCACGCCCGTGCTGTTCCGCGCTCCGCCCCTTCCCGAGCCGGAGCAGCGCAGGCGCCTCGCGCTCGTCCTCGCGGCGGCGCGGGCCGAACGCGGGCTGTCCGAGTACGCGCCGTCGAGCGCTCCGGAGTGGTCCGAGATCTTCTCGGCCGTGCTCGCGCTGGCCGACCCCGATCGCCCGCCCCTCGTCCTGGTCATGGATGACGCGGAGCGGCTCACCGAGAGCCGTGCGCGGTACCTGGAGCCGCTGCTCGCGACGCTCCGGGCGGCGCGCGCGCAGGGCCGCCCGCTGCACGCCGTGCTCGTGGGCGGCGCCGGCGGCGTTCCCGAGGAGAGCGGCCTGGGGGTCCTCTCGGGGGGGGAGATCCGGCTGTCACCGCTCCCCTTCCGTGCCGCGCGTGCGCTCCTACCCGGCTCCGAGCCCACCGACCTCCTGCGAGCCTACGGGCTGCTGGGTGGCATCCCCGCCGTGCTCCGCGCGGTGGACCCCTCCGTGACGCTCGAGACCAACATCCGCAGGCTCATGCTCGACGCCGGCGCGCGCTTGGCCGATGCCGGCGGACGGTGGCTCGAGCGTGACCTCCAGGCGCCTGCCCGCTACTACGCGATCCTGCAGGCGCTCGCGGCCGGCGAGGCGGCTTGGGGGCCCGTCCACGCGGGCGTTGCCGACCTGACCGCCAGCGGACAGGTCGCTCCCTACCTCCGTCGGCTGGAACAGCTGGGGCTCATCGAGGTGCGCTCCTCGCTGGACGCCGGGCCCAGGAGCCGCAGCCGTCGCTACCGGATCGCGGACCCGTTCCTGGCGTCGTGGTTCCGATTCGTCCTTCCCCGGACGTGGGGCCAGGGGCCGGCCGACGCCGGCGAGTACCTCGCCACGGTGGTCCGCCCGGCGTTCGACGCGCACATGGCCCGCGTCTTCCCCGAGCTATGCCGCCAGTACGTGTCCTACGACGCCGCCGACCTCCTGGGCACCAACGCCCGCGACGCGGGCAGCCTCTGGGGCCCCGGCTACGAGATACCCGTCGCCGGCATGCTCGCCTCCGGCGCGGCGTATTACGGAGTCTGCTCGTGGAGCGCGTTCCAGAGGTCCGACGAGCCGCTGGGAACGCTCGACGCCGAGATCCGCGAGACCCGCTACGGCTTCGGGAGGGAGCGACGGCTCCGGCTCGTGTTCACCGGACGGGCCGCCCCTCAATGGCTCCAACGGGAGGTGGCGCGTCGGGAGGACGCCGCCCTCATCGATGCCCGGGCGCTGGTCGAGGTCGGCTAGCCGCCGGGCGCGCCCGACTATACGTCCAGGTTCTTCACGTACTTGGCGTTCTTCTCGATGAACTCGCGGCGCGGTTCCACGTCGTCGCCCATGAGGCGATCGAACAGGCTCGAAGCGATCGCCGCGTCCTCGATCTGAACGCGCAGGATGGTTCGCGTGTCCGGATCCATGGTGGTGCTCCAGAGCTGGTCCGGGTTCATCTCGCCGAGTCCCTTGTAGCGCTGGATCCGTATGCCCTTCCCGTCACCATCCTTTCCGCCGCCGAGGCGTTTCACGTAGTCCTCGCGCTCCTGCTCCGTGTACGCGTAGAAATCCTGTTTCCCCTTCTGGATCCGGTACAGTGGGGGCTGCGCGATGTAGACGAACCCCGCCTCGATCAGCTCGCGCATCTGACGGAAGAAGAACGTCAGCAGGAGCGTCCTGATGTGAGCCCCGTCTACGTCCGCATCGGTCATGAGAACGACCTTGTGATAGCGCGCACTGTCGAGGTCGAACTCGTCCTTGATGCCCGCGCCTATCGCGGTGATGATCGCGCGGATCTCCTCGTTGGACAGAACCTTGTCGATGCGAGCGCGCTCCACGTTCAGGATCTTGCCCTTCAGTGGCAGGATCGCCTGATATCCGCGGTCGCGTCCCTGCTTTGCGCTCCCGCCGGCCGAATCGCCCTCGACGAGATACAGCTCACAGAGCGCAGGATCGGAGATCGAGCAGTCGGCGAGCTTTCCGGGTAGCACACCGCCCTCGAGCGCGCTCTTCTTGCGTGCCAGGTCACGCGCCTTACGCGCGGCCTCACGTGCACGCGCTGCCTGGAGCGACTTCTCTATGATGGCCCTGGCGGCCTTGGGGTTCTCGTCCAGGAAGGTCGACAGATGCTCGTTGACCGCGGCCTCGACGGCGCCACGAACCTCACTGTTGCCGAGCTTGGTCTTGGTCTGCCCCTCGAACTGGGGCTCCATCACGCGCACGCTCAGCACGCAGGTGAGGCCCTCGCGCACGTCGTCGCCCGAGAGCCCCTCGTCCTTCTTGAAGATCTTGCTGCGCCGCGCGTAGTCGTTGATGGTGCGTGTGAGGGCCGCCTTGAGGCCCGTCAGGTGCATGCCGCCTTCGTGCGTGTTGATGTTGTTCACGAAGGTGTGAGTGTTCTCGCTGAACCCCTGGTCGTACTGCATGGCCAGCTCGATCTCGGCCTCGGGCTTGACCGCCTCGAAGTAGCAGACCTTCTCGTGCAGCGCCGCGCGGCTCCCCCGAAGGAACTCCACGTACTCCGCGATACCGCCGTCGTAGCGATACTCCTCCCGCACCTCGCCGTTGCGCTCGTCGACCAGGACGATCTTCAGCCCCTTGTTCAGAAACGCGAGCTCACGCAGCCGGTTCGACAGCACCTCGTACGAATATACGAGCTCGGTGAAGATCTCCGGGTCGGGCTTGAACGTGACCTTGGTCCCGCTGCCCTTCGCCTTGCCGACCGTCTCGAGCGCCGTGGCCTTGATGCCCCGCTCGTACCGCTGCCGGTACTTGGTTCCGCGCCGTCTGATCTCGACCTCGAGATACTCCGATAGCGCGTTCACCACGCTGACGCCGACGCCGTGCAGTCCGCCCGAGACCTTGTAGGTGTCCTTGTCGAACTTGCCGCCGGCGTGCAGGGTGGTCATGGCGAGCTCCACGCCAGGCACCTTCTCCGTCGGGTGGATGTCCACCGGGATGCCACGCCCGTCGTCCACTACAGTCACGGAATTGTCTTCGTGAATGACGACCAACACCTCCGAACAGTGGCCGGCCATGGCCTCGTCGATCGAGTTGTCCACGACCTCGTACACGAGGTGGTGCAGACCGCGGGCCGAGGTCGACCCGACGTACATGCCGGGGCGCTTGCGGACCGCCTCTAGGCCCTTGAGGACCTGAATCTGTCCCGCGGTATACTCGCCACCGCTCTTCTTCTTTCCCTTCGCCATTGCCACTCCCAAGCGGATGAATTGCGCGACTGAGCGCCGCGGCTAACCCGTCTCCGCCAGCACGAAGACGATGCGCTCGAGCGGGACGTCTGCCAGACGGGCGTTGACGCGCTCGAGGAACTCCCCCCTCATCATGTTCAGCTCCATCAGCCACGCGCTGCTACGCACCTCCACGAACAGCGTGGCGTCCTCGACGCCCCGCGCGCGCGTGACCTTCGCCAGCGGCTCGCCGACGATTCCGGGCCACAGGTCCAGCACCTCCATTCGCCGAACCTGCTTCCGCACTCCGTGCCGCTCGAGGACCTCGGGCAGCACTGCGGCGACCCTCGTAGGGCCGCGGCCTCCCCTCACGTGGCGATCCTTCCGGCGTCGATGCGCCACCGCGGCAGGGTGTCCTTCCGGAGACGCACGTCGTCCTCCCGCGGCGCGGTCAGTACGACCTGGCCGGTCTCCTCCATCTCCATCATCCGCAGCACGCGCTCGCTCCTGCCCGCATCCAGCTCGGCGAACACGTCGTCCAGGAGGATCAACGGCCGCCGGCCGCGGGCCTCGCGGATCGTTCTCGCCTCGACGAGCCGGAGCGCGAGGGCGGCGGTCCGCCGCTGGCCCCCCGATCCGTACTCCCTGAGGTCGAGGTCCTCCGCCGTCTCGCGGTCCAACCGCAGGAGCACGTCGTCTCGGTGCGGGCCCACGACCGTCGACGCGACGCGACGTTCCCGTTCGCACGACGCCATGAGCGCTTCCCGAAACGCCGCCTCGATGCCCTCGCCGGTCGCGGTCGCGTCGAACCTGACGCTCGGTCTGTATTCCATCCGCCCACTCCCCTCGTCGGACACGCGCCGGTAGTACTCGCCGAACGCGCCCGAGCGGCTGGCGATCCATGACTGTCGGCTCCGCATCACCTCCGCACCCGCCCGCAGGAGTCCCGGGTTCCACGCCCCGACCGCCGCCCCGGACTGCGCATCCTTGAGCGCCGCGTTGCGGCGGGTGAGGATCCTCCGGTAGTCCTGTAGCGACGCGAGGTACCCGGGCTCGTTGAGGGACAGGACAACGTCCAGAAAGCGCCGCCGCTCGACCGGACCACCGCTGACGAGCTCGACGTCGGCGGGCGAGAAGATCACCGCCCCGAGGCGGCCGAGCGCCTCACCGAGCCGGTTCGGCTCGGTGCCGTCGAGCGTCACCTTCTTGCGTCTGTCCCGCCGCTGGAAGGCGGCGGCCACCTCGTGCGTGCGCCGCACGCCGCCCTCGTCGCACCCCTCGACCGTTCCGGCGACCCGAAAGACGTCCTCGCCGAACCTCACCAGCTGCTCGTCTCGAGCCCCGCGGAAGGAGCGGAAGGTCTCGAGGTAGTAGATCGCTTCGAGGAGGTTCGACTTTCCCTGGGCATTGTCCCCGATGATCGCAACACCCTCCGGCGGGATCTCCAGGTCCTGGCTGCCGAGATTTCGGAAGTGGCGCAGGCGCAGGCCGCTCAGGCGCACGGACCGCCGCTCGGGGAGGACCCTGGAAGCATAGCGGAATTTAACGGATTCAGGGGGCTCCGACCACCCCCGCCGAGCCCTCGAAAGCGCTTGTGGGAGAACGGTTTCGCCGCGTTGGCAGGCGAGGGCGCGGGCGACGGCGACGGCGCCGGAAACGGCTGGAGCGGCCGGCTCGTGAGCGGCCGTCTCACGCCCCCGCGCAGAGCGTCACAAGGGCCCGACGGGTACGCTCAGGGGAGCGCCTTTCGGATGGCTGCGGAACGACCCCGTCAGCGCCCCCGGAAGGTCGGGCTCCGCTTCTCCATGAAGGCGGCCATGCCCTCCTTCATGTCCTCCGTGGACGCCAGCAGGCCGAACAGCGAGGACTCCAGGTCGAGCGCTTCGGCGGTTGCCGTGTCGAGCGCGTGGTAGATGGACTCCAGCGCGAGCCGTACGGCGACCGGGCCGTTCTTGGTGATCTTCCGCATGAGGGCCTTGGACTCGTCGAGCAGGGCGTCGCCTTCCACTACCGCCGACACGAGGCCCATCGCGAGCGCTCGGTCGGCGTCGATCATCTCCCCCGTGAGCGTCAGCTCGAGCGCGCGCCCCAGCCCGACGAGCCTGGTGAGCCGCACGGTCCCGCCGTAGCCCGGAATGATCCCGAGTCCCACCTCGGGGAGGCCGAAGCGGGCATTCCTGCTCGCCACGCGCAGGTGACAGGCGAGCGCGAGCTCGCAGCCGCCCCCGAGCGCGAATCCACCGACGGCCGCCAGCACCGGCTTCGGAAAGCGCTCGATCCGGCGAAAAACGTCCTGCCCCTGCCGGCTCACGCGCACGCCCGACACGGAGTCCATCCGGGCGAGCTCGCCGATGTCCGCCCCCGCCACGAACGCCTTGTTTCCGGCTCCGGTGAGAATCACGCCCCGCACCTGGTCGTCGTCCGCGATGCTCGAGAAGACCGCCCCAAGCTCGGATACCACCTCCGCGTTGAGCGCGTTGAGCTTGTCCTGACGGTCGACGCTGACCACAACGATGTCACCGTCCCACTCCACTCGGATGTACGTCAGATCGCTCAATTCGGGCGTCCTTTGCTCATGCCGGTTCCCGTCACAAGGCGGCAAGATAGCGGCCCGGCGCGGAATGGAAAAACACGGCGGCACCGCTTATCTTTGCGCCCCGTCGCGCGCGACCGGCGTAACGTGCGGCGGCCTGAACGCGCGAGCCGTCACGCCCCCAGTGTCCTCTTCAAGCCCTCTCCGGCCGAGCCAGGAGCTCCGAGCAAAATGAGCCGTTCCCTCAACAAGGTGATGCTGATAGGCAACGTGGGAAACGACCCCGAGATCCGCGCCACGAGCTCGGGCGCCCGTGTGGCGAAGGTGTCCCTCGCGACCAACCGCTCATGGTCCGACAGGTCGGGGCAGCAACAGGAGAAGACGGAGTGGCATCGCCTGACCTTCTTCGGGCGGCTCGTCGACATCGTCGAGCAGTGGGTGAAGAAGGGCGACCGGCTCTACGTCGAGGGCCGCATCGAGTACTCGCAGACGGAGGGCGAGGGCGGAACGAAGTATTGGACCGACATCGTGATCAACGAGATGGTCATGCTCGGCTCGACCGGCGCCGGGGCGGGCGCCGGTGGCGGCGCGTTCTCGGGCGGCGCTGGTGGGTACCCGAGTCCCGGTGGCGGCCAGGACTCCTCGGGTCACGAGCAGGACGACGACCTGCCGTTCTGATCACCGTTCCTCGGGCCGCCCTCCTTCGCCACCCTCCCGCTCTCCCTCCCACAGGCCCATGAAGTACTCCTCGTAGAGCTCCGGGTGCTCACGATAGTCTTCGAGCCAGACCTCGAACGGGGGAAGCGTGATGCGCCGCGAAAGCCAGTCGGTGGCCACGCGAACCATGTCCACATAGGAGATGTCGCCCTCTCCGCCCTGTTCCCGATACGCGCGGTGCGCCAGGAGATAGATCTCGTCCGGGCTCAGGTAGACCAGTAGGTCGGCGATCTGGGCGGAACAGTAATCCAGATACTTGGCGCGCAGGACTTGGAGCGGCTCGTTCTCCGAGCCCTTCTTGCCTGCGTCCACTGCGGTCCTCCCGCTGGACGTGAAGAAGCCCCCGGCCACGCCGAAGGGCAAACGGACTCCGGGTCCGATCGCGCCAACGTATGGACGCGGGGGCTCCTCGGCGCAAGGGCCCTACGATGCGGGCGGCGAAACCTCCGGCGCGTCGCCCCGACCGGTCCCCTCGTCCTTCTGACGCAGGTGCTTGTAGATGGATCGGCGTGTGAGTCCATACAGCACGACGCGACTCAGGAACTCGGGGTCGGTCTCCTGCACCTCCTCGGCCTGGGTAGCGATGTCGCGCGGCAGGCGGACGGAAAGCTGCACGGAACGCGTCTCCCACATGGACACACCTCTGCCACTCGAAGGGGTGGAAAAAGTCAGGAATTTTGGGAAACCGCACATCGCCTGGCATTGGTGCCGTGGCTGCGGCGGGAGACGCTAGCGACCCTTGCGATGCTGACTACTCTAAGACCGGATTTCGACGCGCGCAACCCCCTTGTTGTGCCGACCACCGAAAACGGTCGGCCGTATAACCGATTGGGACACAATGAGTTACAATTTCGCTGGTTTCGCGGAAACCAGGTGTTCCTGCGCAGCGTCGCAGCTAAGGTATTCGCGGATTCCCCGAGCGGAAGTGCAAGCGTAGCAGCAGGTTTGCGGGATCGCTCCGAGGTCCTCCGCGCGGCGACGCTCCGCACCTTTTTTCCAAAAATGCTTCAGGGAAGACAGGACCGGAGGAAGGCCCGTAACGCGCCCTCGTCGAAGTCGAGGAAGCGCACCCGGACGTCGGCGGCGGTCGATCCGCGAAAGATGACCGTGGTCCGCAGCACGCGCGTCGACCGCTCACACTGGAACGCGATGAAGCCCCGCCAGACGGAGCCCTCACGGTACGAGCGGACGTACGCGACCCAGCGTCTCCCGTCGTGTTCCAGGAAGCGGGCGTCCAGCGTCGCCGGGGCCTTCACGCTCGGCGCCTCCGCGGAGTCGTCGAGCTCGTGGAGATGAGCGAGGGGGTTCGAGAGGTGGTCGGCCTTCCACGCCTCGTACGGGGGGAGGGGAAGCAGCGCCTCGCAGTATCGGACGAGAACCTCCAGCGGATCGTCGGCGCCAGAGCCCCCTCCGTTCGCCGCGACGGCCCGTCGATAGAGCGGCCGAACGGCGTCCCTCGGCAGCAAGCGGATCAGGCCTCGCGCCTGTCTGCGCCTGTACGCCCGGTAGCGGGCACGGAGCTCCTGGTCCGTGGGCTGCCAGCGTTCGGCGTGCGCACCCGCCCAACGGAGGATCATCAGTGGACTACGCGCGATCCCGGGAACTCGGAAGGAAGCTGCACGACGTGCGCGAGCGGCTCGTGTACGTGCACGGCCCCGAGCGTCTCGCGCGCGCCGAAGGTCTCCATGACCCGCGTGAGCGGCGCGAGCCGGTCGGGCTCGAAGCGCGCCATCAGCGACATCAGCCCGTGCCGCATGAGGCCCAGGGCGGTCCTCGCCTCGGTGAGCGACGTGGGCAGTGAGAGCCGCACGTGGTACTCCAGCGTGCTCGCCGCGCTCACCAGCCGGCTTCGACGTAGCTCCGCCGACGGGAACGCCTGGCCGAGGGCGTGCTCCAGCACACGGTCGGGCTCGGCGAACGCGGTTCGGAAGATCAACGCGCACGCGTCGTAGTCGAGGTAGGCGCGCGTGAGCCGGCCGGGGCCCAGGACGAGCCGGATGGAGGTCCCTTCGTGCAGGTCCAGGTCGCGGCAGATGTCGCGATACCCGAGCCGGAGGAACGTGGGCCTCGTGAGGGGCCCGAAGCCTATGCGCTCGAGCACGCGGAGCCCGAGCTGGAAGCCGTATCGGCGCAGCGCCTGTTCGTTGCGGGTGGCCGCCGCGGCCGTGATCAGCTGGGCAACATGCTCCAGCGTGGGCTCGTACACCCAGTCGAGCACGACGAGCTCCGTGCTCAGGTCGAGCACCTTCACGCGCCCGCTGCCGAGGTCGAGAGCCTCGGAGGTCGCGGCGTAGCGACCCTCCATCACGAGCGCGAGCCCGATGTCCTCGATGCGGCCCCCGGGCGTGTCGATCTCGTGGAGATCACGGTACTGCACGACCGCGCGGGTCAGCGGGAGCTCACAGATGCCCGGGACGTCGCCCATGCCTTCGGGACGGGCGTCGATCAGCACGTTCGGATCCATCGGGTTCTCCGGCCATGGCGGCCACCGCGGTAGCCCCCGGACGAGAAACCCGGCCGGAGCCGGGTGCCGATCGTGCTGGAGGTGCGCGGCGTGTGTGCTCGTTCGCGCGCATGGGGGGGCCGCGCCACGAGGATCTCGCCCTACGATAACCACGGATTTGTGGGGAGGGCAAGCACCGCTTACCGCGCGGGGATGCGCGCTTTTTCGGCCGTGGACCCGCCGCCCATCGTGGCGTTGTCGCGAGCCGACCGCTCCGACCGACGCGCCTTGCACCACTCCCTCGGCCCGGACATCTTGCAAGGGCCCCGCCGCCCTCCCCGGCACGAGTGGAGTACCCCCCGTCCAAGCCAAACCGGTCCGCCTCACGCGATGACCAAGCTCAGCGAGCATCGACGCTCGGTCGCGTTCCTGGAGCACGGAGGCGACACCTGGGCCTGCTATCTCGTGACCTTCCCGGTCCACGAGGGCGGGTGGCACGGGTACTTCTCCTTTCGCCCGGGCCACGGGGGCATCGAGAACGACGAGGTCCGGACCACCGACATCTTCGTGGAGGCGTCCGAGGCGGAGATCAGCCACAAGGCCCGCAGCCTCGGGCGCCCGCTCCTGGCCGGCCTCCTCGAGTCGGCGCTGCATACCAGCCGCAGGAACGGGCGGTCCGAGGACCGTCTCAGGGGGCGGTTCAGAACGCTGCTCACCGAGAACGCCGTCGAGATCGCGGGCGATTGGACGCGCGACGAGCGTCCTCCCCCGACGGGCGAGGAGCTCGATCGGCTCCGGTCGCTGTATGCCTCGTACCGCCTCGATCAGGTGGCACACCTCATCTGCCTCGTGGACCCGCGCGACTTCGAGGAGGCGGTCGACGTGATCCTCCGGGAGGAGAGCATCGACTTCCTCGCCAAGGACAAGTTGCAGTACGCGATGATGGTGGTCGCCCACCTCGAGCAGCTCCTGCCCCTGCCCGACTTCGAGACATGGGCCGGCGACTTCCTTCGCAACCCCGAGGCGTACAGGCTGTACACGCACACGCTGCATCGTGAAGGCCGTCTGCCCTGACCGGGCGGCACGGTCGGTTGCCCTCCTTCCCGGGGCGATTTACCTTTTCAAGCTCGTTTAGGTGGGAGGAGGCGGGCGAGGTCTCGCCGACGTTGGGTACAGCCAGCACGAGGTGGTGATCGATTTGGAAGTCGTCGTTCAGGAGAATGAGAGCCTAGACCGCGCCCTCCGGCGCTTCAAGCGCAAGGTGCAGCGCTCCGGCCTGTACTCCGAGTTGCGCAAGCGGCGGTACTACGAGAAGCCCAGCGCACAGCGCAAGCGCAAGCGCGAGGCGGCCATTCGGCGAGAGCGACGGCGACAACGACGCACGCGGCGCTGACGGGCGGCAAGGGCCGCCGGAACGGCCTCGGCGCTTTCCCGGCGCCACGAGGTGGGCGGCTCCCTCGCAGGGGGCCGTTTTTTCGTGCCCTCAGGCCGCCCGCTGCTCGAAGAGGTCCTCCAGGGACGTCCACGCCTCGAGCGCGTCCCGGGTCAGGTGCAGCCACGCGAAGCTGATCAAGAGGCGATTCCAGCCACGCACGGTCCGGACCTCCGTGGGGGTCAGCCCGGTCAGCGCGCCCATCATGCGGCAGAGGTTTCCGTCCGAGGTGAAGCCGAGCCGGTGCGCCGCCGAGGCGACCGTCACCGAGCGGTCCGAAAGCGTGGCCGCCACGGTCATGATGCGGAACCATCGCAGATAGGTATAGGGAGAGGCGAGCCCGCGCCGTCGGAACTTCGCCTTGAGCGCCCCGCGGCTCACGCTGCAGAGGTGCGCCACCGTGCGGAGGTCCGTGTAGTGCGTGGGGAACTCCATGACGCGCCGGCCGAACGTGCGCAGGGGGCGCGGCAACTGCGCGCCGGCCGCGCGTGTCAGCTCCGCCAGCGTCGTATCCACCCACGTCCGATCGGTGGCGGCCCTGTGAATCAGGAGCCGCAGGCGTCGGGTCAGGTCCTCGAGCCGACCGGGCGGGGACTCCGCCGCCCGGCGCTCCGCCTCCCACTGCCGCAGCAGGGACTCGTCCAACGCGAGCACGGGAACCCGACCCCAAGCCGCGGGACCGCCGGGCCCTCCCGTCGATATGACGAGCCGGGTAAAACCCCACTCGACCGCCTCGACGATGAGGGACTCCTGGGTGACCACGTCCTCCTCCGGATGCGCGGCCGAGCGCACGGCACGCCGGAGCACGGGGTCGGGGATGTGGGCGACGATCATCGAGGCTGGTTCCCGGGGTCTTCCGTAGGCCTCCAATCTGCTATGACCCCCCGCGCCGCGCCAATGCTGGAAGCGCCGCGATGGCACGGCCCCTGGTGGCGATCCGCCACGGAGGACGGTGGCGGTCGGCCCGCGTGCGACCTGGTCGCTCGGCCTGCCGCAGGTCGGGCGGGCGATCAGAGCGGCAGCGGAACGGGCGTCTCTCCGGACCAGTCGTAGAAGCCACGGCCCGACTTGCGACCGAATCGGCCGAGGGAGACGATGCGCTTGAGGAGCGGTGGCGGGGCGTAGCGCTCCTCGCGATACTCCTCGTACATGATCTCGCTGATCCTGTACAGCGTATCCACACCCACGAAGTCGCACAGGGTGAAAGGACCCATGGGATAGCCGCAGCCGAGCACCATCCCCGTATCGATGTCGGTGATGCTGGCAACGCCGCGCTCGAGCTGCCGAATGGCGTCGAGCATGTACGGGACGAGCAGTAGGTTCACGACGAACCCCGAGTTGTCCTTGGCCGCGATCGGGACCTTGCCGAGCGCCTTCGAGAGCTCGAAGGCCCGCGAGAAGGTCTCGTCGCTCGTAGCGATCGTGCGCACCACCTCCACGAGCTTCATGACCGGGACGGGGTTGAAGAAGTGCAGGCCCACGAAGCGATCGGGCCGTGAGGTCGCGGCCGCCATCTCGGTGATGGTCAACGAGCTCGTGTTGGATGCGAAGATGGTGCCCTCCGCGCATATCGGATCCAACTCCCGGAAGAGCGCGTTCTTGGCCTCGACGTCCTCGACGACGGCCTCGATCACGATATCGCACGCGGACAGGCCGGACACCTCGGTGGTGAAGGTGATCCTCGCCAGCGCGCCCTCTCGATCCTCGGCCGACAGCTTCTCCTTGGACACGGCCCGGCCCATGGACTTCTCGATGCGCGCCCGTCCCGCCTCCAGGAGCTCGTCGTTCAGCTCTCTCACCGTCACCTGGAAGCCGCTCGTGGAGGCGACCTCGGCGATGCCGCTTCCCATGAGCCCGCAGCCGACCACGCCGACCCTTTGGATCTTCACGCCTCTCCCCCTTTCGTTTTTCGTCCGGCTTGCCGTGCCTCAGCCGCCTGTCTCGTCCTCCGTCCTCATGAGGTCCCTCGCCACGCCGTGGAAGTGTCGTTTCACCCAACGCCTCCACGAAGCCGGCGGTGGCTCCAGCGACGTCCCCGCCTCGAGCGAGTCGAGCACGCCCTCGATCTCTGCGCGCACCTCGATCAGCTTGCGCTTGTGCGCCTGTCCGACCGCGTACGCGATGCCGCCGGACACACCGGCGGCCAGTACCGCGCCGGCCGTGAGGGCGGCGGCCGCGGGGATGACGATCACGAGCCCCCAGGCGCTCAGCGCCCCCGCGCCCCCGCCGCCCAGCACGCCACCCACGATCGCGCTCGCGACGTCGTCCCCGCGGGTACCGGGGTCCACGACGAGCTCGACCAGGGTGCGGTGGTCGTCCACGGGCTCGAGATGGATCTCCACGGACCTGGACGAGGCGATGTAGTACTTCCTCGAGTGGAAGCTCGCCGCCCGCGCGAGCTGTGACGTCCAGTCCAGGGCGGGTCGGTACTGGAGCACGGTTCGCGCTCGCCGAACCGGCTGGAGGAGCTGGCTGGCCACCAGGAAGTCGTCGAGCCTGGCGGCGAGATCCTCCGGCCTGCCCGGCACCACGCGCGACGCCCGCACCACGGACTGCCCGAAGAAGCGCTCGAGCAGTCCGCCACCCACGGTTCCCGCCCGCACCTCGGCCAGCGCGCGTCGCACGTGTGACGCGCTGAGCCCCACCTCGCCCGCTATGCGATACAGCTCGCTCTCGGTGAGCGCCCCCTCTCCCGCGTCGGGATCGGAGGTCGCGAGCTCCGCAGCGCGGCGTATGACCGCGTCGAACTCGCGACGCGTCAAGCTGCGCGTACCGTCCTCGCTCATCCGGCCATGGGGGCTCCTACAGGGCCTCGACGACCACCGCCGCACCTTGTCCGCCACCGATGCATGCCGACCCGAGCCCGTATCGAGCGCCGCGCCGGCGGAGCTCATGGAGCAGATGTATGGTGATGCGCGCCCCCGAGGCGGCCAGCGGGTGCGTGATGGCGATCGCGCCGCCGTTCACGTTCGTCTTCTCCGGATCCAGGCCGAGCTCCTTTTCGACGGACTTGTACTGCGGGGCGAACGCCTCGTTCACCTCGACCAGATCCATGTCGTCCATCGTCAGCCCCGCCCGCCCCAGCGCGAGCCGGGCCGCCGGCGCCGGCCCGATGCCCATGACCCGCGGCTCCACGCCGACGAACGCCCACGAGACCAGGCGGCCGATGGGCGTGGCACCGTTCGCCTCCGCCCACTCGGAGCTGGCGAGCACCGCGCTCGCGGCTCCGTCGCCGATGCCGCTGGCGTTGCCCGCCGTGACGAGCCCGTCCTCCTTGAAGTAGGGCTTCAGTCCGGCGAGCGCCTCGAGCGTGGTGTCGGGCCGCATGTGCTCGTCGGCGCCGTAGCTCGCCTCACCCTTGCGGGTCCTGATCGCGACCGGGGTGATCTCGGCCTCGAAGCGGCCCGCGTCCCAGGCGGCCTTGGCCCGCTGCTGCGACCTGTGGGCGACCTCGTCCGCCTCCTCCCGGGTCACGCAGTAGCGCCCCGCCAGCTCCTCGGCCGTCTGGGCCATGGTGAGGTCGCAGCGGGTGTCGAGGAGCGCCTCCCAGAGGAGGTCCTCGAACTGCCCTCCGGCCGGGCCGAGCCGGAGCTTGCCCCACCGGGCGCCCCGCACCACGTGCGGCGCCTGACTCATCGACTCGGTCCCGCCGGCGAGGCATACGTCCGCGCCGCCCAGGATGATCTCCTTGGCCGCCTGCACGATCGCCTCGAAGCCGGACCCGCAGAGGCGATTGACGGTCAGCGCCGGTTTGTCCTGCGGCACGCCGGCCCCGAGCGCCACGTGGCGGGCGAGGTAGATCGCGTCGGACGAGGTCTGGAGCGCGTTGCCGAAAAACGTGTGGTCGACGCGCTCGGGCGCGAGGCCGGCGGCCTCGATCGCGGCCGAGCTGCTGAACACGCCGAGCTCCGTGGCGGAGAAGTCCTTGAGGGAGCCGCCGAAGGTCCCGAAGCCCGTACGCTTTCCCGAGAGGACGAGGACGTCGCGCGCCTGGCCCTGAGTTGCCATGGAGAGTCTCTGGAGATTGGAGGAGAGGCCGGATCCCGATGCCGACGTGGGCACTCAGCTACCCCCGCGGCCCCCCCCGGTTCACGGGCGCTCTCGGCTCAAACGAACTCGGCCGACGGTATGGCCTTCAGGTGCTCCCTGAACGCCTGCTTGTTGTTGGACTTCATGTACGCCTCCTCCGGAGTGACCACACCGGACATGAGGTACTCCAGGATGTGCTGGTCGAGCAGCTGCATGCCGTCCTTCTTGCCGGTTTGGATGATCGAGGGGATCTGATGGACCTTGTTCTCGCGCACGAGATTGGCGATCGCGGAGGTGCCGACCATGATCTCCCACGCCGCGCGCCGGCCCTTTCCGTCCTTCTGCCGAAGCAGCACCTGGGCGATCACACCCTTGAGGGACTCGGACAGCATGGCGCGGATCTGCTCCTGCTGATCGGCCGGAAAAACGTCGATGATCCGGTCCACGGTCTTCGGCGCGGAGTTGGTGTGCAGCGTCCCGAACACGAGGTGCCCCGTCTCCGCTGCGGTAATGCCGAGCTCGATCGTCTCCTGGTCACGCATCTCGCCGACGAGGATCACGTCGGGATCCTCGCGCAACGCGGCCCGCAGGGCGTTCGCGAAGCTCCTCGTGTTGGTACCGATCTCCCGCTGGTTGACGAGGCATTTCTTGTTCTGATGCACGAACTCGATAGGGTCCTCGATGGTGAGCACGTGCTCGGCGCGCGTGTCGTTGATCAGGTCCACCATGGCGGCGAGCGTGGTGCTCTTTCCCGATCCGGTTGGGCCGGTCACGAGCACCAGCCCCTTCGTGAGCATGCACATCTTCCGGACGGCGTCCGGCAGACCGAGCTCGTCCGCGGTGAGGATCGTGGTCGGGATGGTGCGCAGCACCGCCCCCAGGCCCTTGCGCTGCCAGAACACGTTGACGCGGAAGCGGGCCAGCCCCGTGATCTCGTAGGCGAAGTCGTAGTCGAGCCGGTCCGAGAACTTGATGCGCCAGTCCTCCTCCATGATCTCGTAGATCAGCGTCTCCATGTCCTTGCCCGTCATCTCGCGGAACTTGATGCGCTGGATGTGGCCATGGATGCGCATGATCGGCGGGGAACCCACGGTCAGGTGCAGGTCCGAACCTCCCTGCTCGACGAGAACCTTCAGGAACTGATCGATCTGCGGCATGGAGGTTCTCCGTTCGCCTCGGTTGGTCGCGAGTTGTCAGCCATGGAGAGGCTCCAACGACCACTCGAGCCGCTCGTCCGACTCCTTCGACACGTGCAGCTGCCAGCGGACGCCCGCCTCCATGGCCGCGCGCTTGTCCTCGTCGCGGGGCCACAGGAGGAACGCGATCGACGCCACGTCGAGCGCCGCGTCCGTCCAGTCACCGCGTCCACCCTCCAGGTCGACGGTCACGACGTCGAAGTGGAACGCGCGTAGCGTCTCCAGCTCGTGCCTCCATTCGCGCGGGTCCTTCGGCATGGCCAAGCTGAACGCCTCGGCGCCGGACGGGTGCTCGTCCGCGTGCACGTGGATGCCGCGCCATGAAGGGTCGAGCAACAAGTGCGGCAGATGCGGCAGGATCTCGTGTCCCAGGCCGTCGGGCTCGGCCGTCACCACGAACCTCGCCGCCCCGGATCGGGCAAGCAGCCGGATCTCCGAGACGATGCCCGGCGGGGGAGCCTGGAACCGCTCGTGAACCTCGGACGGCCCGGGGAGCGGGCGGAAGAGGTACTCCAACCCCGAATCGTCCGCCAGGTAGCGAACCTCGACGGCCGCATCGACGCCGGAGCGGGTGAGCTCGGCCTGCCACGTCGCTCGTGTCCTGCCCTTCACCCCGCTGCGTGGACCCGGCTTCAGGTCGCGCTCGAGCTCGGCCCCCCAATCCCCTGCCAGCGGCCGGCGCCTGACGACGCCGGCGTCCTCCCACCACACCCACGCCCGGCCCGATCGCGAGGAGACGCCGAAGCGTGGCGCGGCCGATCGCAGGACGGCGTCGAAGGCGTCCACCAGGCGGAGGGGCGAGCCGACCTCATCCTCGTCCGCCGCGGTACCGCGCGCGTACACCTGTCGAATCAGCTCGCGTATGGTGGAGGCCGACGCGAGCGCCACCTCGATCTCCAGGTTCGTGCGGGCGTGCAGATCGTCCACCGCCGCCGTGTTCATCGGCGAATCGAGGATGACCTTGAGCGCGGTCTCCGTCTTCAGGATGGGCAGGGCGAGGTGCCTCAGCGCCCACTCGGGCGAGACGAGCGCCACGGCCTCGGGATCCACCGAATCGGCTTCCGGAAAAGCGTACGGGAGGTCGAACTGCGAGGCGAGCCCGAAGTCGAGCTCGTTCGCCGTCACGAGCCCGCACGCCAGCAACGCCTCGCCGAAGTATCCACCGTGGTCCCGCTGGTACTCGAGCGCCTTCGCCACGTCGTCCTCGGATATGCGTCCGAGCCCGGTGAGGATCTGGCCGAGGGTGCGTCGTTCCGACATCAGGCTCCTGTTGCGCATGTCGCCGGGTCGCCAACGGCCACCCCCGGCCTGGCACGGACCGCCCGGCTCCGGCGCGCCGGGCCGCTCAACTCCGTGCCACGGTGGCGCCGCCCAACCGCGACGAGATCCACCGCCCCACCTCCTCGGTGCTCAGCCCGCCGCCGAGGTCCGGCGTGGTCCGGCCCTCACGCACCGACGCAGCGACGGCGTCCTCCACCCGGGCCGCCGCGTCCGCGTGACCGAAGTGATCGTACATCAGCGAGACGCAGCGGATCGCGCCGATCGGATTGGCCCTTCCGGATCCGGCGATGTTCGGCGCGGACCCGTGAACCGGCTCGAACAGCGCGTTCCGGCCCGGATGCACGTTCGCGGAGGGGGCGAGGCCGAGCCCACCCGTCACCTCCGCGGCGAGGTCGCTCACGATGTCACCGAACAGGTTGCAGGTCACCACGACCTCGTACCGGTGGGGCCGGCGCACGAGGTCCATGGCCATGGCGTCGACGTACATCGCGTCCTGCTCCAACTCGGGGTACTCCGAGCCCACCTCCGCGAACACGCGCCGCCAGAGGCCGCCCACCCAGGTCATGACGTTCGCCTTGTCGACGAGCGTGACCCGCCGGCGCCCGCGCTCCGCTGCCCAGGTGAACGCGGCGCGTACGATGCGCTCCACGCCCTTCCGGGTCGCGACGTTCTCCTCCAGCGCGACCTCGTCGGGGGTCCCGAGCTTGAGCGCGCCTCCGACGCCCGAATAGGCTCCCTCCGTGTTCTCGCGGAAGATCTCGATCCGCACGGGACCGCCGACCTCGGCCAGCGGCGAGAGGTCGGACGCGAGGAGCACGCACGGCCGGAAGTTCACGTAGAGGTCGAGCTTGAAGCGCAACCCCAACAGGATGTCCTTCGCGTGCCTGTTGTCCGGAACCCGGGGATCGCCCAACGCTCCCAGCAGGATCGCGTCGTGCTCCTCGCCGAGCGATCGGAGCTCCTCGTCGGTGACGGTCAGGCCATCCCTGAGGTACCGCTCGGCGCCCAGGTCCCAGTCGACGAGCTCGAACGACGGACCGCCCGCGGCGGCCATCGCCTCGAGCACGCGCCGCGCCTCCCGAATCACCTCACGGCCGATTCCGTCGCCGGGTATGACGGCAACGCGGGGGGCGGCGCTCACGTCCTCAGCGACCCTGCTCGTCCATCACCATGACGACCCCCCGGCCCGGGCCGGCGTTTCCCTCGAGCACGTAGGGGTAGCGTCCAGCGGGCGCCCCTTCGAACGAGACGACGAAGCGACTGTCGCGGTCGATGAGCGGGGGGGACGCGACCTGGTCGGTGCGCTCCAGGAAGCGCCGTGCGGCCGGGCTCAGCGCGTCCACCTCGAAGGCCAGCTCGTGGATTCGCCAGTCAGCGGTCACGAACTGTACGTAGGCACCCGTCGGGACGATCATCGAATCGGGGTACGCGTGCTCGCGATTGCCGCCCGTCAAGGTGACCACGTGGACCCGGTCGTCGTCGGTGAGCCCGAGCTGGGCGCGCAGCAGCGCGTCCGGGCGATGCTCCGGATCCCCCCTACGGCACCCGGGAACGGTGAGCGCTACGCACGTGAGGAGCACGCCGAGGCGCCATGGAAGAGCACGGCATGGTCCCGGTCCCGCCCTCAACCGGTGACCTCGGTCCCGCACGCGATGCAGAACCGCCACTCCGCCTCGAGCTCCTCACCGCAGCCGGGGCACGGGACCAGCTTGACGTCGGTGCCGCAGAACGGGCAGAAGTTGACGCTCTCCCGCAGCGGCAGCTCGGCCCTGCACCACGGACAGGTTTGCGCGCCTTCCCGCGCCGCCTTCCGCCCGCCGCCATTCTCGTGCGCGTCCACCCCTGGCGGCACTACGCCCATGGCTTCCAGCACGTCCTCCACGTCCTCGACACCCTCGGACGGGGCGAGGTCGGTCATCGGCATGCGCGCATCCGCTCCGAGCTCGTCGGCGAGATCGTCGGTCTCGGCAACCCCGGCCGCGGACAGGTCCACGTAGGCCTGGTTCAGGCGGACGTCCACCGCGGCGTACTCGCGATACAGCCCCGTGTTCGGCTGGGCGGCGTCGAGCTCCGCGCGCAGCTCCTTGAGCGCGGGCTCGGATTCCAGGATCAGGTAGCCGCCCTCGCCCGCCAGGAGCCGCAGCAGCGCGTCCTCGTAGTCCCCGTTGATCTCCACTCCGATCCGGTCACGGTGCGATCGGTAGGGCACCAGGTTCTGATAGATCTCGGCCACGGTGAAGGGCCCCGTGAGGTACTCGGGCCGCTGCGTCTGGATTTCCTCGATCAGCGTTCGGTGGAATCGCTCGAGGATCTTCTGATCGCTCATTCGGACTTACTCCTCACCTTCCAAGTGCACGAGCCCCGCTTCCGCCGCGGCCCGCAGGAACGACTCGGGATCGGTGAATGGAATCTCGACACCGCTCTGCTCGTGCCACCGCTCGGCCAGGCGTCGCATGTAGTGGGTCAGCGTCTCGTGCGAGAAGCCGGCGTGGTCGCGCATCTGGCGCACGATCTCGAGCCACGTGCCGCCCAGTCGGCGACCGTCGCCGAGCCGGACGACGTGCGGCGCCTCGAGCGGCGACCCCTGCGCGCGCTCGAAGAGCTCGAGCTGGCTCGGATCGTAGTACGCTTGCCGGTCCGAGACGCCCATGCGCGACTCGACCTCGGCGAGCAGCCGATCGATGGGGTCGTCGAGCTCCTCGAGGTCCCGGAGCCGCTGCTCCCAGGGAGCGAGGCGGGGATCGCCCGACTCCATGTGCCACAGGGTCCGCTTCAGCTCCATGAGCCGCCACACCGCGAGCGCATCCCAGTGCTCGAGGGGGGGAACGCGCTCGAACTCGCGCAGCGCGCCCTCCCAGTCCCCGCGGTCGTAGAGCAGGTGCCCGAGATACACCCGCGCCTCGTGGAGGTCGGGGTCGAGCCGGAGCGCACGACGGATCTGCCTCCCTGCGCCCACCTCGTCGCCCAGACGATGCAGCGCGTAGCCCAGCGACGCGGCGGCATCCGCGTTGTCCGGGCGCCCCGCCGCCGCCTTGGCGAAGACATCCCGGCA
>Ga0302046_10000758_pt1 | contig 31333 bp, 32 predicted proteins | sample RVTome_11_FD_200261 | JGI IMG/M metagenome (GOLD analysis project Ga0302046, IMG submission 200261) | Soil microbial communities from uranium-contaminated site in the Upper Colorado River Basin, Wyoming, United States - RVT147D111 (version 2) ...
CCAACCGGCTTCGCTTGGGTCGTCCGGCTCCTCCTCGCCTTCCCCTCCCCAGTCCGACCCGTCCACCGGCCGCCCGCCGCTGTCCATGTAGATGAGCGGCCTGACCTGCCCAGTCCGGGGATCCTCGTACGGGGTAAGCAGCAGGTCGGGCGGCACCTCCGCGATGTCCGGCTCCCACCGGCGCCTCTCGGCCTCCCTCCGCTCCCGCTCGGCGCGTCGCTCCTCCTCCCGCCTCTTGGCCGCCGCCTCGTCCCGCGCCTTGCGCGCCGCGCGCTCCTCCGGCGTCGCCTCGCGCGGGTGGTTGCGCTCCTTGTGGCGGTCGAGCTTCTGGGCGTTCACCTTGAGGCCACAGACGGGACAGGGGGTGAAGCGTGAGGAGGCCAAGCCGTTCCCTGGGGGCAAGGGAACGCCGGCGCAAGAGCGTTTTGGCTCCGTAGCCGGTAGAACCCGCTGCGCCCGCCTCGAGGCGGCCGAAGGCCGCCGTCTCCGGATGCGGTCGATGCAGCGCCTCTCCCTCATCGCCCGGGGGCTCATCGTGGAGGACGCAGTCACCTTCGAGCTCACCATGGGCTCGCACGGCGGCGCTTGTCGGCCGGCGGCGTGCCGGAGAGATCGGCCCGGCGCGCGGCGGGACCGCTCCAGCCTTCACGCGCGCCGGCGGTCTGTCCAGCGCCCGGCCGAACCCAAGAGGTCCTCCAAGCTCACATCTGCCCCCGCCCTCACCTCGCCCGATGGCCCATGCTCGTGGTGGGGGTGCGTGCCGACCTCCGAGTGGTGGGGCGCATTGTCGAGCCGCCACAAGATGGAGCCGTCCTCCCGCTGCATGTGGAAGCGGTACTTCCTGCCCGACGGGGCCCAGATCTCGTTTCCCTCGAACCGGCGCCCGTCGTGGAACCGCATGTCCAGCCGCAGCGCGAGGAAACCCGTCCCCACGCGACGGACCTGGAGCTGCCGGTGCGCCAGCAGCGGCGCGAGGTCCTCGACCCGCCGCGTGACGCGCTGGACGTACTCCTCGTTCAAGCCAACTTCCTCAGGGACTCGACCTTCGCCCGCAGGTGCCGAGCCGCCTCGGTCTCCTCAAGCCAGTCGAACCACTGGCGGTCGTCGCCAAGCTCGCCCCGGCCGAACTTCGCCTCAAACTCCTCCGTGGACATCCCGTGGCTCTTCTCCAGCGATAGGAGCTTCGCTTCGCAGAGCTCCAGCTCCTTCTCGAGCACATGCCTGTGGAACTCGACGGATTCCCTGACCAGAGAGCTTGCGTCCGCGCCCATGGCCAGACGATCCCAGCGGCGGATGAATAAACCTGTCGTCCCAATGGGCGGCTCCTCCACGCCCTGAGTCGTTCGAGGGCGGCGTTGACGTTCCCACTTGCGGTGTTCAAACGTTGCCAACACCCATGACTTCGGCGCGGCGATACCTGTCGCATGAAGGGCCCCTCCAGGCGACGCTCCAGACCAACCCTCCTCGCCACCCAGAGAGCCGCCCCTTCCGAGAGCACATTAGCCAACGCAATCCACGTCCAGTCCCGCGGCATCATCCACACCGCCCGGCCCCGCCCGGATCCTACGCTGCGCTCGCTGAACTTGGCTCCTGATTCAACCTCCGAGTTGTCGAATCGGAAAGGGGCGCGTACCATCAAGCGGTCCTAGCCGAGCAACCCGAGGCGCCCGCCCTCGATGACCCCCTCAATCCCTCGTGGCGCTCCGCAGTGCCCGGCGGCCCGCAATCGTAGGGAGCCTAGTTATCCTCGGACAGCCCTGGCTTCCGTTGATGCATTCTTACCCAACTAGTTCAGATCGGGGAGAAATCCCCCACCTGCGGTTCGCCTACGAACTCATCGACGAAGCGGGGGGCCTCTCCCAGCGCCTCATGCGCGACCTCTCGGGGCGACCACGGCGCTTTGCCGAACTCGACCTTGTCCACGGCGGCCGCGGCACCCCGGAGCTTACGGACACGCTCGTGCGCCTCGAGCACGATGGGCTCATCGAGAAGCGCACGAGCCAACGCGAGGTCGCGGTCGTGCACACCTTCGAGCTGACCGCGATGGGGGCCCAGGCGGAGGCCGAGATGCAGCGGTTGCGGCCGGTGCAGGAGATCCCGAGAGGGCCCCCGAAGCGGGGCGGGGCGGGACGGCGTTTTGCCAGCACGCGGGCGCCGGGTTGGGTCCTCCCGCCGAAATCGCGCGAATAGGGCCAAGACCGCGTCCTTCCCCCGCGTTATCCCATTTGGCCGGGCTCCGTGATCCTCGTCAGGCGCCCTGCCCCAACCCTTCTCGCTCGTCCGTGTCCCGGCCGCCCCCGACGCCCAACCCCCCGGCAGGCGCGACCGCGTGCCCGCGGGGGAGCCGGGGCGGTCTAGGGCAGGCGGCGAGGGAGTCCTCGAGCCCTGCCGGCCCCACGGCCCGGTTGACCAGCTGCATACCCCCAAGTATGATACACAGGAGTATTCAGATTGCGAAGGGGGGCCCGGGCCGAGCCACCGCCGTGCGTCTTCTCTTGGCTCCGTCCGTGGAGACTCGACGGAGGGGCTCGAGGAATCCGTGGGATTCAGGCCAGGTGGACCGCTTCTGCGGCCTCCCCATCCGGCTCGTCAGCCCCTGGCACGCTCGACAATGAGCACCAAGGGGCCATCTTGGTTGCGGGCGGTCAGGCCATCGAGCTATCGGCGGCGCGAGCGCAGCAGCTCCTGCACCTGCTCGCGCAAGAGGTTCTCGTCCGTCCGGAACGGGACCTCCCGCCGCTTGAGCTCATCAATGAACTCGGCGAGCGGGACGCCCGCTGACCGGGCCGCCATCCATGCGCTCGCGCGCCCCTCTCGGTACGACGCCACCGCCTGTTCGAGCGTTCGCCTTCGCATGGCCCCGTCGAGGGTGCCGTGGGCGATAGGCCTTTCCCCCGGTCTCTGCGCTCGCAGGTCGCGTGAGCCCGACTCCCCCCGCCATCCTCTCCTCGATGATGTGGAAACGTCTGGTACGTCAATTTCGCTTGGCCTTGGCCTAAGCCGCCCAATCGGGACAGTGCAATGGGCGATCGTGACGTGAGCGCAGGACAAGACCTGGGTCGAAAACTCGCCTTGGAAATGTAAGTCCGGGACTACCGCTCGAACCTCGCCTCGCCGCGCACGACCCCGCGGCACCCCCTACTCCCGCACCGGCACCTCAGCTCCCACCCCGGGTCCTCCTCGGTCGTCGCGTAGTCGATCGTGACCTCCTCGCCCGCCCCGACCGCGCGCGCTGCCACGATCGTCCGCGGGTCGGCCACGGCGCGCTCGGCTGGCAGGAGTGATTTGCGAGCCGCGGGGGCCGTTCCCGAGGTGCGTCACCCATGGGCCGTGGCGACGCCTCCGCGGGGGACGGGGGCCCTTGTCCCAAATTATAATATGCATGATTATAATATGTGTGAATAGTATATGGGCCGAACGCACCCATTCGTCGACCGCAAGCGGGAACTCCAGGCGCTCTACCGCCTGCGCCAGTCCGGTCGCGCGCAGCTCGTCGTGGTCCTCGGCAGGCGCCGCATCGGGAAGACCGCGCTGCTCGCGAAGTTCTGCGAGGGCAAGCCGTCCGCCCTTGTGTTCGTCCGTGAGGGGGGCGCCTCCGCACAGCTCCGGGCCGTCGGGCGCGACCTCGCCGAAGCGCTTGGCGACCGTGTTCTGTCCGAGAACCCTCCCGACCACATCGACGGCGTGGTCGAGCTCATTGCGCGGTTCTGCGAGCGCAAAGGCCGCCCGGTCCTCGTCCTTGACGAGTTCCAGAACCTCGCCGCCGGCAGCCGCGAGGTCCTCTCGGCCCTCCAGCAGGCGTGGGACACGCGGCTCAAGCAATGTCACGCGATGCTCGTCCTGTGCGGTTCCGCCGTCGGCATGATGGAGGACCTCGTCCTTTCGGCGCGCTCGCCCCTCTACGGCCGAAAGACTGCAAGTTTCGAGTTGGCACCTATTCCGTTCTGGGCGGCCGGCGCGCTTCTGCCCGAGAGCGACCTCCGTGGCCGGCTCTTGCGCTATGCGGTCACCGGTGGCGTCCCGCATTACATGGAGGCGCTGCTGCACGATGGCGACCTGCGCGCCGCGCTTGAACGCCAAGTGTTCGACAAGGTGGGTGCGCTCTACGACGAGCCGAAGACGATGATCTACGGTGAGACCCGAGAACCGGACCGCTACTTCACGCTGCTCGAGGCGATCGCCGCGGGCGCCTCGCGTGTAACGGACATCGCCGACCGCTCGGGGATCCCGGTCACCCAGGCCACGGCCTACCTCAAGGTCCTCGTCGAGACGCTCCGTGTCGTCGAACGACGCGTGCCGGTCACGGAGCGACGCGCGACTACAAAGTCCAGCCGCTACAGGGTAGCCGACCCGTTCTTCCGGTTCTGGTTCGCGTGCGTCTCGCCCCGCAAGTCGCTGTTGGAGCGGGGCGCCTCCTCGCGGGTGGCAGCGGAGGCGATGGGGCGGCTGCCGGGGCTCGCGGGGCCCGTCTTCGAGGACATCGTGCGTGACGCCATGGCGGCGTCCGCCGGGGGCCGATGGGGGGCCATCGACCTCGACTTTACAGCGGTCGGCCGGTGGTGGAACCGGTCCGGCGCCGAGGTGGACATCCTCGCGCTTGGGGGCCGGCGCGGCCCGCTCGCCGTGGAGGTCAAGTTGGCTGCAAGCCCCGTGGAAGCGTCGGACGTCGACCGCCTGGTGGCAAAGGTCCCGCTACTGCCGCTTCGCGGTACAGTCCGATTGGCGTTTGTTACCGCGGGGACATTCACGCGAGGCGCGCGGGAGCGGGCCTCAGCCGCGGGCGTTGAACTCGTCGAAGGTTCGTTGCTAGAACGCTACCTCCGCCGGCTGGGCGGGTAGGGGTCACCCCTCGAACCTCGCCTCGCCGCGCACGACCCCGCGGCACCCCCTGCTCCCGCACCGGCACCTCAGCTCCCACCCCGGGTCCTCCTCGGTCGTCGCGTAGTCGATCGTGACCTCCTCGCCCGCCCCGACCGCGCGCGCGGCCACGATCGTACGCGGGTCCCCCATCCTCGCGCTCGGCTCGCACGAGTGGTTCACGAACCGCGCCGCGCAGTCCTCCGCGGGGGCCACCCACCGCCCCCGCCCGACGCCGTAGTAGCTCTCGCCGTAGTCTGGCTCGTCGTCGTACACCCACGCCTCCTCCTCCCCCTCGACCGTCGTGATGACCGCCCCCTCTGGGAAGGTCCGCGTGGCGAAGAGGCCAAGGCCCGTCGAAGGCGTGCGCCTCAGCTCAAGACCATCCCAAAGTGGGGGCGCCACCGCTTGCGCGGGCAGTTGGCTCATGGGGGCGAGGCCGGCTCCCCCATAGTTGGAGGGGGGTCATGAGCCTTTTCGATCGGGCGTCCTCGCAGGGATGGGCCCCGTGTGCGCGCTGCACGCGCACCGAAGGTCGCGCGCGCCGTGTCGTAGGTGCGGGGCCCGCGGGTTGCCGGACCTGCGCAGGCCAATGAATAAGGGCGGCCCGCCAGGACATGCGACGGCTCGGCTCGCGCTCCGCGGGGGGCGCGCCCTCAGCCGAGCCGCACCGCCGCCGCCACCCCGTCATGCGCCACCCCCCGGCACAACTCGCCATCCGGCTGCAGCCGGAGGGGCGCCACCTGGACCGGCGCGCGCCCCGCGCGCCCGAGCGCCTCCACGACGGAGCGCTCCGCCCCCTCCCAGTCGACGACCATGTGGCCGCCCGCCTCAAGGCGCGCGACCTCGATGTGCGCGGAGCCGAGCGACCACCGGCCCCACCCGCCCTCCTCCGGATCCTCCCCCCCGTCCCAGAGGCGCACATGCGTCCGGTCGAGCGCGCACCCCTCGGGGGAGAGGGAGTGGCCCGCCGCCCGGCGCTCGACGGGGTCTGCCGCGCGCGGGGCCCCGAACGTCACCCACTGGGGCGAGGAGCACGGCGGGAAGAGCCATGGCAGCCAGGGGACCCTCGTGGCGGGCTGCCACCGGGGGTCGGCGCCGCGCAGGAGGCCGGCGACCCGGCGGGCCGGCGCGTCTCCGTGGAAGACGAGGTTGATGGGGTCGGAGAGCGGCCCGTAGGGGATGACGGCCGTGTAGGGGACGAAGGCGCCGGGCGAGCGGCCGAGCGTCACGAAGGGGCGCTCGGGCGGCGCCACCCACCCGCGCGCCTCCTCGGCCGCGGCGGCGAGCATGTCGAGCCGCTGCTGCAGGAGGGGCGGGGCCTTGCGCCGCAGCCACCGCAGGTGGTGCCGGTGGAGCGCGGCAAGCTCCGCGAGCTCGGGCGGCGCGCGCAGCGGGACGGGGCGGCGGTCGACGCGCCACGGCGGCAGGTCGCCGGCCACGGGTCCGCCTCCGCTGCGGCTGATGCGGCGCCCCCTCAAAACGGCAGCGCCGCGGGTACCGTGGTTGGCACGGGGCCGGCGCGCGGCCCGCTCGCGGCGGCCTTCGCTACCGCGCGCGGATCTTCCCGGATACGATGAGGTGGACGGGGAACCCCCGCGCGGCCTCGGCGATGCGCTGGAGCAGCCCGGGCACCTCCTCGCGCACCATCACCGCGATGAACTCGCGGCCGGCGCCGTCCGCCTCGACACCGACACCGACGACCCCTTCGCGCCCGAGCCACTCGGAGGAGACCACGCGCTTGGCCGCTGCGATCGAACCCTGGCCACCCATGGGAGCCGGCTCTAGTTGCAGGCAGCGCCCTATTAGGTTTTGCGCTCTAGCTCATCACGAGCCCCAAGGCGTCGAACACGGGCCCTATGGGGTTGGCGAAGGTGCGGTCGATGAGGTCGCTGCCTGCGAAGAGGAGGCCGACGACCTTCAGGCTGCCCTCCTCGAGGATGGCCGACCCCGAGTCCCCGGCCTTGCTGAAGTGGCGGTACCAGACCCCCGTGGCGGCGACCTGGCTCTCGAAGAGCGCCGCGCCGCTCTCGTACTGCACCTGGATGTCGGCGTCGACGTCGACCACCGTCCCGCGGGTGACCTTCGTGGTGCGCCCGCTCTTGACCACGCGCTGCCCCCGCTCGGCCTCCCCCGCCCCGGTGGGCGTGCCCACCCGGAGGATGTCGAGGTCCACGAGCGAGGGCTGCGTGGGGGCGAACACGGCGGCGTCGACCGCGTTGCGGCCCCCCGCGAAGTCGATCGGTTTGAAGCGGGCAAGCGTGCCCACGGCGCCGGCCGAGGGGGCGTCGAGCGTGCCCGGCTGGACGACGGGGTCGCCGGCGCTCGCGCGGTTCTCGTTGGCGAGCACGTGGTTGTTGGAGAGCCCGAGGAATAGGGATCTGTCCACCGCGTCGCGCGTCCAGCAGCCGAGCGTCCCCGCGTACGGGACGGCGGCCGCCTGCGGCCCCAGGCTGATGGACACGCCGCCCTTGACCGGGCGCCACACGCGCCGGTTCGCGCAGTAGGGGATGATGTGGCCGACGGCCTCCACATCCGTGGTGAACCCCTCCACGTCGGTCGGCAGGAGGTCGCCCGGGGCGAGCCGGTCCTTTGGCAGCTTGCGGACCACGTAGAAGCGTATCGCAAGCTCGGGCAGCGCCCGGCGCCGCCGCACCTTCTTCCCGATCCCGACGCCCACGATAGTGGGTGGGTTCCGCTCCCGTTGCGCCGCCGCGCGCGCCGCCAGGGGCTCCCGCAGGAGCGCCGCCGAGACGCGGGCCTTCGCGCTCCTCATGGCGGCAAGCACGTCCGGGGATTCCGTCGGCCGCCCCCCGCCCCCGCCCTGTCCGCCGCCCACGAAGCGTCCGCTCCCGAAGTCGTCGCGGTAGGGTGGCGCGGCTCGGCTGAAAAACTTGCGCAGTGGCCACCGCCCCATGAGATTCTGACGTGTTCTGATGTGCTCGCGGCCCCCGGCCGAATCCCGGCCATGGGAACCGGCGCGCCAGGCTCAAGGCATGGGGGCGCAAGGCGTCCGCGTGGCAAAGATCAGCCGCGCGAGCGCCTCGACGCTCACGATCCGCACGACCTCCATCATCACGGCCATCTGGTCGGGGGTGATGGGCCTCGGGTTCGCCGCCCAGTACCTCCTGCCCGAGCAGCTCTTCGCGCTCCTTGTGCTTGCGCTCGCGCTCGGCGCCGTCCTCACGGCGCTCACGTTCTGGTTCACGCTGAGCCTCGCCGAGGTGGTCCTGGACGGCGGGGGGGACGTGGTGATCGAAGCCCGCAGGAAGACGGAAGGCAAGCCGCCCCAGGCGCCGTAGCCCGCGGGCTTGGCCGCAGCCCCGGGCGTGGGGTTCAACAGCGTTTTCTCCCCGTTGTCTCCTTCGCCCAAGTGCGGCACTTCGTTGGGGCACACCATGGCCGGACTCGTCGGCATCCACCCGAAGGACATCGTCACCATGGAGGCGATGGCGCCGCTCGACGGGGTCGACCCGGAGCGCCGGATCCGCACGGCGATCTGCGACGGGCTGCCCATCATCAAGCCGATGTACCACACGCCGATCCTGATGCCAAGGCCCGCGGGCGGTGTCGCGTGGAGGATCGCGCGCTTCGGCCTCTCGCGGCGGTTCTCGTCGTTCAACGCACGGTCCGAGAACTTGCTCGAGAGCCGACTGTGGAGGACGTTCTTCGGCAAGCACCACGGCGTGGCGGCGCTCTCGTACATCGTCGAGTGGCAGAAGGAGGGGGGCGAGCGGCTCCCCTACCTCATCTCGCGCGCGGACGGCGGGCTCCTCCTCACCCCGGCGCTCGCTGCGCCCTGCCTCGACGACAAGGACGACCTCGGGTTCGCGATCTGCACGCGCACGCCGAGCGCGTTCTTCGGGCACTTCCACGACCGGATGGTGGGCGTCCTCGACAAGCCGTCGATGGAGCGGTGGCTTCGCCCCCAGGAGTTGAGCCCTGCCAAGCTCCTGGAGTGCGTGCGCAAGCCGGACGAGGACGAGCTCGTTGCGTGGCGGGGGAAGGGGGACCTCATGAAGCGGGACGCGTCGGACGTAAGCCCGATCGAGACGGTGGGGAAGGCGTTGAAGGAGGCGGACCTCGAGGTGAAGGGGACGGCGAGGAAAGGCGCCAAGCAGAAGCGGCTGGGGGATTAGGGCGCCGCACCCGGTAGGAACCCAGGCGCGCAGCTAGTAAGGCAAGACCTTGAGCCCCGGAATGCGCCCGTAGTGCTTCTTGTTGCGGGTAACGACCGCCTCCGCGCGGTGGAGCCCAGTGGCCCCGATGATGACGTCGGCCGGGTCCAGTGCCTCCCTCCGTGCCACGAGCTCCCCGTCGAGGCGACCCGCCCGGACCGCGATCGGTCGCGTCAGGTCGTAGACGGCTACCCCCTTCAGCGCCGTCTCGATCCGTTGCAGCTCGCGCTCCGGGAGCTCGACCCGCGCGACCCCGTGGTAGAGCTGCATGACCGTGATTGCGCTGATCCCCACGGGGTCTGGGCTCTCGAGGAGCCGCTCGAGGAGCGCGATGGCGCCGGCGTGACCCCGCATGAGGTCGATCACGAAGTCCGTGTCAAGCACAACCAGGCGGCCTCACCGCCTCGGCGTCCGGTTCATCCCTTTGCGCAGGCGCTTCCCTACGTCCTTCGTCGCGCGCCGGAGGTCCTCCGCCTTCTTCGGGTCGAGCACTCCCACAAGGTCGCGGAAGGCGAACTTGCCCGTGATTCGGTCGACCACGTCGCTGAAGCTCTCGCCCTCGCGCTTCAACGCCGCGAGGCGGGTGTAGGCGCCTTCGGAGAGGTTGATCGTCTTGGTGGCCATGATGTGTATGTGTGTGTGTGTTGGACATAAGGGTTGCGCCCTCCGCTCCCGCCGCCATTCCGTCCGCAAAGGGGGGCGTCCGAGTTCGGGCGGGACGCCGGCATGCCCGTCGCGCGGGGGGACGGGCGATCTCAGACGGAAGGGGCCGACGAAGGAACCGCTCAAGGCGAAGCGGAATCTCGAGTTACGAGATGCGCTCGCCGTACCGCTCCCATCAGCCGCCAACTGCTTGCGTGCTCGCGTCGAAAGGCTCAATTCTCGACGGCTCCCCTCCTCCGCCGTGGGCGCTGTCATCGAGGTCCGGAATCTCTCCAAACGCTTCGGCAAGACGGTCGCCGTCGACAACGTCTCCCTCACGGTCCCCCCCGGCCAGATCCTCGGCCTCGTCGGCCCCAACGGCGCGGGCAAGTCCACCCTCCTGCGCTGCCTCGTAGGGATCCTGAAGACCGACGAGGGCTCGGCGTCCGTCGCCGGCCACGACACCGTCCGGGACGCCGTCGAGGCGCGGCGCGCGCTCGCCTACGCACCCGAGGTGCCGGCGCCCTACCTGTTCCTCACGCCGTGGGAGCACCTCCTATTCACCGCGCGCGTCTTCGGCCTGCCCGAAGGGTGGCAGGCGCGCGCCGAGGCGGCGCTAGCCAGCCTCGACCTCGCGGAGAAGCGCGACGAGCTCGCGCGCTCCCTCTCGAAGGGGCAGCGCCAGAAGGTGCACCTGGCGATGGCCATGATCCGCGACCCCCAGGCGCTCGTCCTCGACGAGCCGCTCATCGGCCTCGACCCGAAGGCCATCCGCGTGCTCAAGGGGTGGGTTCGCGCGGCCGCGGCGGCGGGCGCCGCGGGGGTCGTGAGCTCGCACAGCCTCCCCCTCGTCGAGGAGGTCTGCGACCGGGTCGCCGTGATGCACCGCGGGCGCATCGTGGCGGAGGGGTCGGTGGCCGACCTCAAGATGCTCACCGCCGCCCCCGAGGGCGCGTCGCTCGAAGACGTGTTCCTCGCCATCACACAGGGGGGCGAGCTTGCCCGCGAGCCGTGAATTGAGGGCCCTCCGGTGGGCCGAATGGCGCTCCCGGCGCAACGCCGTCCGGTGGTACGTGACGTCACCCATTGGAATCGGGAGCCTCCTCGTCATCGCAGTCTACGCGTCCATCGCGTTCCTGCTATTGGCGGGTGACGAACGCCCGCCGCCCGTTCCCGTGGATGCCAACTCTGTCCCGTGGGCGGCGGGAATCGTGGGGACGATTGTCCTGTATGGCTCCCTGATGGGGTTGGGTACGCTGTCGGTCTCGCATCCGTTTGTCGAGAATGTCTTGCCGATGCCCATCGCCAGGCCTGCCTACCTGCGCAAGTGCCTCAGGTCACTGCTCTTTACGTTCTCCGTTGGGAGTGTCGTGTCAACTCTTCTCCTCGGGTCGATGCTCGCCAGCAACCTGGACCGCCCACTTGCCGCTACCCTCGCGGGAGCATGGGCAGGTGCGATCCTCCCTGCGATGGCCGGCGCAATTGGCGTGACGGCCCTCGTCTTGTATCTGCGGGTTTTCCGGCCGACGTGGGCGATCCCCATCCGCGTGGGGGGCGGCCTGTTCCTAGCCGTCGCGCTTTTCCTCGCGATCCCTACCGCCATCCGACAGCCGGAGGCTTCGCCAGGGCTGGCGTTTCTCCTCGCACTTGGCTCGCCCTCGGCACACCTCGCCCTCGGTTTCCCGCTCGACGCCACCGACGCGCTGGTTCTTTCCGCAAGTGCTGTGCTGCTCCTGGCGGCGTCTTGGGCCGTCGCCGCTTTCCCTCACGAGGTCTACCAAGACAGCGGCCTCGCCTCGCCGCAGGTGTCATCCCTCCCGCGCGAAACCGCTCCCTCGTCGGCGCCCGCCAACCGCCTGGCCAACGCCGTCCGGCCCCCGTACCTCGATCTCGGGTCAGCTGGCTCTCGCTCCCTCTCGAGCCTCTACCTCACGCTCTCCCTCCGCGGCGTTGGCCTGGCGACGGCGTTGATGGCGCACGGCCTGGCGGCCCTAATCCTCTTCGGATTCGGGGGATTCAGGGGCCTTGTGGCCTTCGGAGGGTTTCTCCTGGCGACCGGTCTGCTGAGCTCCTTCCTCCTGATGCCCGCCATCTTCCTTCCCCTGACCACGTCGTCGGCCCAACACGAACTCCTGCCCATCCGCCCCTTGGACCGCGGGCGCGCGTGGCTCACCGCCACCATCGGGCCCGCGCTGCCTTGGGTTGCCGCCGTCTCCATCGTGGCCGCACTTGCCGGGGTCCCGCCCCTGCGACTTTTCGAGCTCCCGGCGTTCATGCTCGCGGCGCTCCTCCTCATGAGCGCCTCGATGTTTCAGATGTCACAGACCGGGTCCCTCGGCGGTGCGATGGGCGCCTTCGTGGGGACGTTCATGTTCATCTTTTTCGTCCCCGGACGAATTCTCTTCTGGACATCGCTGTCCGTCGACCCTCTTGCTATTACGATTGCGTGGATGGCGATAGGCATCTGTGGTATCGCGGGCACGCTGTGGTTCCTGACTGGCGTGGCAACCGCCGGACACGTGCCGAGTGGCCGATGGCTGGCGACGCTTCAGCGGCTCGCGCGTTGAACGTGTCCGCTGCCCACGGCTTCGCGGCGCTCCCCCCGCAGATGGCCGCCCCTCACGCCCGCTCAAACCGCCCCCGCACCACCGCGATCCGCCCCTCCTCGAGGCTCCGCAGCGCGTTCGCGCGCTTCTGCGGCCAGTCCGGGCCGACGACGAGCTCGAGGCCGGGCGGGGGCGCGTCCCCCGCCGCATTCCGCATTGTGGTGACCTCCCGGAACCACGCTGCGCTCTCGCCCGAGAGGTCCTCCCATGCCTTCTCCGTGAACCCCGCGCCCCGGACGGCCTCGCGCAGCGCGTCCGCCGGCACCATGAAGCTCGTCTCCGGGCCCTTGGCCCACACGACGGGGTAGTGCGGCTCCCCGCCCGCGGGGCCCCCGCAGATCTCGTGTAGCGCGAGCACGCCGCCCGGCTGGAGCACCCGGCGCACCTCCGCAAAGAGCCGTGGCTTGTCCCGGATGTTCATGGACACGTGCTGCAGGAAGGCGCCGTCGAACGCCCCGTCGGGGAACGGCAGCTGCGTGGCGTCCGCGACGCGGAACTCGGGCGCTGGCTCCACGCGCGTCACCTCCGTGAGGGCCTCCGCCGCGTCGACGAACGCCTCCGTGAGGTCGACCCCCACGACGCGCAGGCCGTACTCGGCGGCGAGCGTCCTCGCCGGACCGCCGACGCCGCAACCGACGTCGAGCACGCGGGCGCCCTTGGGCAGCCCGGCGAGCGCCGCTAGCTCGCGCGTCGCGGCGCGGCCACCGATGTGAATCTCCTCGAACGCGGCAAGGTCGTCGCGCGTGAGCGCGCCCATGTCTTTCCCGGCCGCCTGCAGCGTCGCGAGGATGTCGGTGGCCAGGTTTGGGCGCCCGTAGTGGCGGTTCAGCGTCGCGGCGTCCTCGGGCACCCCTCGCCTCGGGTATGGGAGGGGGGGAACGCCCCAAGAGCCTTTGGAGGTCGCATCACGGGAGGCCACCGGTCGGGCCGGCCTGCCGGGCCGGTCCGGGCAGGTTGGTAGAAAGTTCTATTTTGTAGAATCTTCTCCCCACCGCCATGGCCACCTCCATCAAGGTCCGCGATGGCGACAAGCGCCGCCTCGACCGCCTCCAGGGCGAAATCATGGCCCGCCGGGGGAGGAAAGTGTCGCAGCAGGAACTCATCGCCATGCTGCTTGACCTAGGGGAGTCCCTCAAGGAGCGCTTCTTCGACGACGACGCACGCCCCATGACCGCTCGGGAGATCGCGGCGCTCGACCGGCTCATCGTCTCCACCGGTGTCCGCACGCGCGAGGAGGACATCGACGATGATGTGACCTCGGAGGCACGATGACGGTCTTGCTGGACACGGGCCTGATCTACGCGTTCCTCAACCGCGAGGATGCCAACCATCGCGAGGCCAAGGACCTCGTCCACCGGATCGGCAGACGGGCGTTCGGGGCCCCCTTCGTCACCGACCACGTGGTCGACGAGCTGTTCACGCTGGTTCGAGCTCGGACCCGGTCACCGCAGCTCGAGGCCGCCGCCCGCCGGTTCCTCCCCTTGCCCGATCCGCAGGTGCATGGCCTGGTGCCCTTGTCCCTCGGGGGCGCCGCCCTCCGAAAGGCATGGGAGGTGTTCGACCGGTACCGGGACCAGCGGATCAGCTTCACCGACGCGACGCTGATCGTCACCCTGAAGGAACTGCATATGGACATGCTGGCGACATTCGACGACCGCCTCCGCAAGCTCGTGCCTTGTGCTACCTAGGGGTCCAAGGATGAGCGCACCGGCAGGCGTCCCCGACGCCATCCCCCCACGGGGCGCGCGCATCTTCAAGAGCCGCGCGGTCCGTGCGCCCACCTTCGATGCGCCTCGACGCCACCGACTGGCGGCTCATTCATGATGTTCAAGCCGTTTTGGTCCCCTGACGTCACCCAGGACGCTCCCGCCCGACCGCCTGCACGACCTCGAAGTCCTCGACGCGCGGCTCCCCCTCGATCTCGTAGGCCCCCTTCAGGTTGGCCCGGGCTTCCGCCGTCCAGAAGCGCTCCATGGCCGCCTTCGATTCCCACAGGTAGACCCCGCCATAGGTCCCGGACGCGGGGTCGTGGAGGTAGTACTTGTTGAGGAGCCCGGGGGCGGCCTGGTAGCGGGCGATGCGCTCCTCGTACAGTTGCAGCACGCGCTCCCTCTCCAGCCTGCTCCTGTAGGTCACGAATTGGAGGTGCAGCTCGACTCGTATTCCCCTGCGCGGCCGCGCCTTCCGAGCCACCTGATGGCAAATGGCTGTTGCGGAGGGGTGGGGGCGCGCGGGGGCACCGAAAGCTACTTGCCGCGGGCCCCCCCAGGGGGAATCCGTGGAGGTCCCGGCCCGCCTCGAGAAGGTGCTCGCGCTGTGGGCGTGCCTCGCTCTGCTGGCGGCGATGCACCCGTTCGTGCCGCCGGGGCACGCGGCCCACCAGGGGTTCGGCCTCTTCGCCGATGGCACGCCCCCCGCATCGTATGCGTTCGCCGTCTTCGACGCGGACACGGGCGACTTCCTCTACGCGATCTCCAACCGCGAATGCCCGCCGTGGCCGCCCGAGCCGGACGCGGCGGAGACGGGTGAGGGGCCGGTCTTCCTCTCCTCGTTCCGCGTCTTCCGGACGCACTGGGACGCCGGTCCAGCCGTGGGCGAAGGCATCGTGGCGGACCTCGAAGGCCAAACTGCCGAGATGCACGCGGAATACTGCCAGCCCGACGCGCCCCCGCACCGGCGTGCGCTGGGTGTCCACGCCGACGCCGGGCACTATCCATGGCTCGCGTCCGCTGTCCCCCTGTGGCTGGGCGGAGGCTCGGCCCTCGTCCCCGAGCACACGCTCGGGCCAAACGGCTTCCGCGAGCATGCGGTCACGGTGGTCGGCGACCCCGTGCAAGTCCGTTTGTGGACGGGCGTCACACAGGGACCGATGTCCTGCCGCGACGTCGTGGGGTGGGACACGGCGTCCGTGACCGGGGACTTCATCGTCAACGACGAGGGGGCCTCGCGCGCGATGGCGTTGTGCGTGATCGTCCGCTTTCCAGAGGAAACCCCCGAGCCAGGCTCAGCGCCGCTCGTCATCGCGTGAGACCCGTTCCCTTCCGGGAGGCCACGGCGGAGACGTTAGAGCGGCACATGCAGCTCGAATTCGGCTCCCTTTTCCCCTCGAACGGCGCGCAGCGCCCACCCCTGGGCCTCGGCCACGGCGGCCGCGAGCGCGACGCGCACGCCCGAGCGCCACGGGGTGTCGGCCGCGGCCGCCTCGCGGGGCGCCGCGCGTAGTGTGATGAGGTCGGCCTCGCCGACGGCACGGGTGGACCCCGTCACGCGGAACACGAGCGCCCGGGCGGCGGCCTCCCCCTCCACGGCGATCGCCAGCCCCACCTCGTGGGGCGTCTTGCGGCGCATCCCGGGCTCCGAGGCCTCCTCGACGAGCTTGGCCAGGGCAATCGCCGAGAGGTCGTTGGCCTGGATGGTGAGGGCCGCAGCCTCCGCCGAGTAGCGCGTGTCGACCGTCACGTCCGGCGCGGTGACCGCGAGCGCGATCGCGCGGTCGACGAGGTCGGCCACCTCCACCTCGCGCTTCGGCCACTCCTCGCGCTCCGCGGCGGCGATCTGCTTCACCTCCACCAGCAGCCGCGAGGAGCGCCCCGCGGCCTCGACCACTGCCTGCACGGCCCGTCGGGCGTCCCCCGCGGCGGGGGGGAGCGAGAGGGCCGCGAGCTCCGCCCGCGAGTTGACCATCTGCATCGCGTTCGAGAGGTCGTGGGTGACCACGTCGAGCGCGAACGAAGCGAGTCCGCGGTACTTCTCCGCGCTCTCCCGCGCCGCGTGGAGCTCCGTGAGGTCGACGATGGCCGCCAGCGACCCGTCGTAGCGGTCGCCGTCGAAAAAGGGGAGCGCGAAGACTACCGTCTTGAGCTCCCTCCCGCCGGCCCCGACGATGCGCAGCTCGTAGCTCCCCGACTCCCCTCGCGCGCGCCGCTCGACTTCGCGTGCGACGCGCGGCCGGTCGTCGGCGTGGACAAACCGAGCGGCCGAGGTGTCCGTGAGATCGGCTAGCTTGAGGCCCGTCATCCGCTCGAGCGACTGGTTGGCGTACGTCACGTGGCCCCGCTCATCGAGGAACGCGACCGCCACGGGCGCCTCGCCGACGAAAATGGAGAGCGTGCGGATGAGCGCGAGCTCGCGCAGGCTCGCCCGCCAGAGGAGGTAGCCGAGGACGCCGCCATAGGCCATGAGGAGGAGCGAGCCCGTGACCCCGGCGCCGAACGAGCTGAAGGCCTGGGCGGCGCCCACCATCACGACCCAGCCGACGGCGAGGAACGTGACGAACACGAGACCGGTCGTCCGCGTCAGCCGGCGACGGACCTCGTCCTCGGAGGGGACGCGCAGGTCGCGCGGGCGCGGGCCGAGGGAGGCCATGGGCCCCCGAACCCGGAGCTGGCGAAAAGCCTTCCTGGCCAGGCCTCACGGCGGGAGGGTGCCGCCGGTCGTCAGGGCGCGTCGCCCCCGCGCCCGGAGCCGCCGCCGCCCGCCCGGTCCCGGAGCCGGCGGAGGCCCCGCGTGATCGGCCCGCGCCCCGCGAAGAGCGCGAGCGCCGCGAACGCGAGCCACCCCGACGAGGCCACCGCAGCGGCCCCTAGCCCGCTCTCCGCGCCTGCGGTGGCCGGCGCGGCGCCACCGCTGTTGAGGCCCGTGGCGCCTGAAAGCCGCGGATCGGCGCTCCCGTCTTCCGCCCCCGCGCGAAGCGGCTCGCCCCCGTCGATGCCCGTGTCGGCCCGAACCCCGCCCGAGAGCGGACCCTCCCCCCCGTCCGCGCCCCTCGGCGCCAGGGGTGCCAGCGACAGGCTCTGCGGGCCCGAGCCCTCCTCTTCCTGCTCGAGCACCACGCTCACGGCGTCGGCGTAGCTTGCGACCAGCGTCAGGTTTTCGAGGGCCGGCGCTTCGTCGCCCGGGTTGAACGCCGTGATGTTGACCTGGCCGCCCACCACCGTCGCGCGCCCGTAGGGGACGGTCCCGTTCCGCGTCTCCTCGAAGACCGTGATCACGGCGCCCTCCTGGCCGTACTTGAACCCGATGTCGAAGCCGTCCATCTCGATCGCCACGAGGTCGCCGAGCGTCAGCCGGTGCGGGTTGCTCGTCCACATCTCCAGCGTCGGGTCGCCGAACGCGTGCCACATGATGTACTCGGAAATGGCCGACTCGATCGACACCGACCCCGCGGTCTGGGCCACGCCGACCTGGGTCAGCATGTACACCTTCCCGTGGTTCAGGATGTCCCCGAGCCGCCGGTGGGAGGTGCCGCCGCCGTACTCCGGCGCGAGGCTTGGCCACGTGGCGTCGAAGAAGCCGCGCGTGAGCGCGTTGTTCGGCCACGTCGGGCTGTTGCGGTTGTCCCCGAGCCCGCCGACCATCCCGCCGCCGGACTTCGTGAGCAGCAGCTCCATCAACGACTCCGTCGTGCCGCCCGAGTCGGTCTCGATGTCCCACTTCCCGCTCGCGCAGTTGACGCTGTACACGACGGGGAGGAGCTCCCCGTTCGAGAGGCTCCCGAGGTTCGACGACGAGAAGCCGGGGTCGGCCCAGCCGCTCGTGCTCCCGTGCCCGCGGTGGAGCATCAGGAACCGGCCGTCGTTGAACGCGTTGACGATGTCCGTGGTCGTCGCGTCCCACGCGAAGCCGCTGCCAGCGCGGATGGCGGCGGGCATTAGCGCCCCGTTGTAGTAGCGGTTCGGTGTCGTGCTGCCACTGTACGGCTGCTGCACCGGGTTCGGCGGGCAGGGGTTCGACGTGCACCCGCCGTTGTCCACCGTCTCGTCGTACATCCGCTCGACGCTCTTGCCGGCGGCGATGAGCGTCGACCGCGCCTTCTCCGAGGTCTCGATGAACGCGCGCTGGGTCGTACCGGCCACGCCTCCAAGCGGCGTGCCGTCGAGGTTCATCCGGCAGCACTGGAAGACGGACGCGAACCCGGCCGTCGTGTAGAAGGGACCGCCTGCCCCGAAGTTGACGAACGGGGGGTCCGACTCGTAGGCGATCGTCTTGTTCACGGCGGTGTCCGCCTCCGCCGCGGTGTCGACCGGCATGCGCGCGACCGCGAAGTCCGGGAAGAACACGTCGAGGATGAAGTGCGGGTACGACGCGTACCCCCAGTCGCTGCCAGTCGTGGCGTCGCCGCAGCTGCTGCACCCGGGGATTGTGCTGTCCCAGTCCGTGTCGGACGGCGGCACCCACTCGGCGTCGCCGAGCAGGAGCACGTACGACGGGCGCACGATGCACCCGTCGTATCGGTCCTCGATGAGGTCGTCGATCTCGGCGCCCGTGTCGTAGCTCGTCCCGGACCCGACCTCGATCACGGTCGTCGCGATTCCCTTCATCTCCTTCCAGGCGGACAGGTTGTCGGCCGCGCTGCGGAAGTTGGGGTGCGTGAGGATGAGCAGCTCCTCGCCCCAGCAGATCAGCTTGGAGAGGTCGACGTCGGCCACGTACTTCAGCAGGACCGCGTGATTGAGCGCCGCGTCCTCGTAGAGCGACGGCGCGCTCTCGAAGGGGTTCAGTGATTGCTCCGTGACGAACGTCCCGTTGCCGCCGCGGAACTCGACGTCGACCCGGACCTTCTGGAAGAGGCGCAACTCGTCCGTCACGGGGTTGTACTGGCCCGCCGCGCAGATGACCTGCGCCATCCTGAGGTCGCGGTACTGGCCCACCGGGGTCAGCGTGCACGGCTCCTCCGGGAAGAAGGCGTCCTTGGCGTAGGTGGCGTTGTCCTTCACGAATGGGGGGTCGGCGAACTCGCGGTCGAAGCTCCGGTTGTCGTCGTTCGACTGGTCGGCCGCAACCCCCTGGAAGGGGATGAGGTTCAGCCGGAGCGGCTTGTCGGGGTCGATCGGCGGGACGAAGGGCTGCGGCTCGACGCCCATCACCGCGCTCGCGCCTTCGGGCAGCGCCACGAGGCCGCGCCAGTGCGGGAGGGCCGGCAGCCCCGGCACGCCCGAGCGCGCCTCGAGGCCCGGCAGCTCGACCTGCGTCCAGGCCTCGCCGCCGCCCATCACGGTCCACATCTGGGCCTGGCCGAACGAGACCTCGACCTCGAACTCCGTGTTGTCCGAGCTCAGGATCTGGACGGCGGGCAACTGGTTGACGGCCGGGTTGTAGCAGTTCGACGTCCGGACGAAGACGTCGAAGAAGACGTCGAAGAACGAGTCGGACATGCCGTTGCGGACCTCCCAACCGCGGTTGAGCAGGTCCTCCGCGAGCGCGACGACGCCCGGGTCTGGCGGGTGGCGGACGCTGCCGTCGCCTTGGGCCTCCGGCGCGCCCCCCTCGTCCCCGAAGTTCTCCCCGTGGCCGTACCCGTTGCCGGGCCGGTCGGGGTCGTGGCCCTCGCCGATGTCCTTCCCCTTGCCGGGGCTGTCGTCGTCATGGCCCCGCCCGTCATCGTCCCCGCCTCCCTCGTCGTCGTCGTCGAGTTCGTCGCCCGCGCGAAGCGCCTGCGCGTGGTTGAGGAAGGCGTTCAGCATGTTGTCCGCGAGGCAGATGTTGCCCGCCTCGTACGCGCCCTGCGCCTGCCGGAGCTTGTGGACGAAACTGTTGACCCCGCCTTCGGTCAGCAGGTCTCCGCCGACGGCTGCGATCTGCGCCGCGAGCAGGTCGAACGCGCCCATCACGTTCGGGTTGGGGCGTGGGATGCGCTTGACCGACGGGACGCAGAGCATCGCGGAGCTCCCCGTGGATACCTCCTGCCCGTCGCCGAACTGGTTGTTGAGCACGAGGTCGCGCGCGTGGCGAGGGGCATCGATTGCGTAGCACACGAGGTGGCCGCGCGCGTTCTGGACACCGGTCACCGTGTTGTGCTCGAAGTCGTGGTGGATCTTGCGCGTCGGGTTGCAGAGGTAGAGCGCCTTCAGGACTTTGGCTTCCGACGGGCTGTTGCCCGCGTCGAACTGGTCCCACAGCGTGACGGTCCGGACCTCGGTCCCCCTCGGGTCGACGTCGTAGCACTTGAAGTGGTCGAGGCCCTCGGGCACGCCGCCCCCGAGCTCGGGGGTGCCGCCGTCCACGCGCGCCTTTTGCGTGGGGACGAGCAGGAGCCGCGGGTCGCCGACCTTCAGCAGCTGCCGCACCCCGAACTGGTTGTGGACGGCCACCCACTCGGGCGCGCCCCCCCACCCACGGTCCGGGTACACGGGGGCGACCACGTAGGCGGTGAGGTGCCCGTCGGCGTTGCCGATCCCCACGGAGGTGCCGTCCTCGTGGATCTTGCGCGTGGGGTTGCAGAAGACCCGCGGGTTGAGCACCTTCACCGTGTCGGAGGACTGGTCGAGGATGTCGAACTGGTCCTGGAGGGACGCGACGTCGTCCACCGAGTCGCCCGTGGTGACGTAGCACTTGAAGTGGTCCAGGCGCGGCACGGTCGAGAGGAAGTCCGTGGTGGCGTTGGCGCTGCCAGGGACGAGCGTTGCCATGGGGACGGTGACGTTGACGACTTCGTTGGCGTCGCCGAGCCGCAGGAAAGACCCGTACGTGAAGAGGAGTTCGACGGCGATGTCGAAGAAGGAGTCCACGGAACCCGTCGACCCGTTGCCGCCGGACCCGTTCCCCTGGGACCCCGCGGCGCCCATGTTCGCGAAGCGCAGGTCGAGGAGCGCCGGGTCCTCGATGAGCTCGTGGAAGGAGAGCGCCTGGTCGCCGTCGAGGTCGAAGCCGGCCAGCGCTGCGGCCGTGAAGTTGTCTCCGGCCGCCATGAGGAGCGCGGCGGCGCCGTCAAGGGCCGTGCCGTCCGAGAGGATGCCGATCTCTGAGAGGGCCCCGCGCCCAATCGAGAGGAGCTCGGAGGCCGCCATCGTGCAGGCGTCCTCGCCGTGCGAGCTGAGGGCCTGGGGCGACCCCCCGATGGGTTGGCTATCGACGGTGGCCGTTGTGCAGTTCGAGGCGCGGATCACGCCTGTCTCGTCGACGAAGAACGAGCGGTCGCCGCTCTTCCCGTACAGCACCGGCTCGGCGGTGGCCGACCAGACGTAGGTGGTGTTGTTCCCTACCGTCACGGAGCCCGCGCCCAACTCAAACACATAGCCCTGCTTCTCGCCAGACCCGAGGACGGGGTCGATGAGGCGGAAGGTTTCGAGTGCGGCGAGGCTGGGCGCGTAGTCCAGGGTGCCGTTCCCGTCCTTGTCCGCCTCGCGGAACAGGGCCTGGGCGGTCGAGATCGTCCGGAGGGAGCCAATGGCCGCGGCCTCGTTGCCGCTCTTCCTGGCCTCGATCAGGTTGGGGACTGCGACCGCGGCGATGATGGCCACAATGGCGGCGTCCTCAGCCACGATTTCGGAAGGAGGGGTCGTCATGGGGGATGGGGCGTCCGACGGCTCCGCGGTCCCCGAATCGACAGCGGCTGTCCCGACTCCGGGAAGGACGGTGCTCGTCACCATGATGATGGCAGTCACGAGTTGGAGCCACCCGCGCGACCGTCCCGCCGGCCGCCGCGAGCGCGCTGCGCGCCCACGTGGCCTTCCTAGGTTCTCCCTTGCACCGCCCGTCTGCTGTTGCGTCGTCATCTTAGAAACCCTCCTCAGCGGCCGGGCCTTGCTCCCTGACCCGGTGTCCCCCCAAGAGGACGGCGCGGCGTATTAATTTCATGTAACACACGGCGGGTCGAGTTCGCGTCGGGGGCAGTGAATCACTTGGCCCCCGGTCCCCAAAGGGGACCCGGGGGGGCGCGGGGCGCCCGAAGCGGGCCCATCGCGCTTGAGAGTCGCGCGCCTTCGGGGCGCGATCAACGCGCGTCGTCGGGCGTGCGCCCGGGCGTGTTCGGGGGCATATGAACCGTTTCAGGAATCGCCGTGCTCAGGTTGATATCCTCGCCCGCACCCTGACGGTTTTCGGGTTATCCCCCTGGGCAACCTGAAAAACAACCTGGAACACCTCAAGCGCCATGTGCCGTACCCGACCGACCGGAAGGGCGTAATTGCCGCCTGCAACAACATGTCGGACGTGGAAGCCGACGACCGCGAGTGGTTCAACAAGACGCTCCCGGAGGGCAAGTACAAGGGCGCCGCCGATGTGATGAACGCGCTCATTGCCAAAGTGTGAGGTGTAGCCTTCCCCGCGATCCAGGCCGGGCTCGGCAGTCGGTCCGGCGGCTGTTGCGGATGAGGCTGCCGTCCTCGCCCTTTCATTCGCGCGTCGCAAGCGCGCTTGCGATGTCTCGAACCGGCCGCTTGCCGATGACCCCACGTTTAAGAACCGCCTCCCCCATTTCCGCCGGCGGTCGCAATGGAGCTCGTGTCCCACCTCAGCCCCGAGGAGGCATTCAAGCGCGTGAAGGACGCGTTCAAGCGGATGGCCGACGAGACCGCGGTCTCGTTCAAGAACGCGGGGTGGACGCCCTCGGGCGACGTGATGGTGGAGTTCGGCGCGAAGCGCGAGAAGGCCTTCTTCAAGGCCCGGTTCGGCGCGCGCGTGAGCCCCGAGGGGAAGCTGCGCGCCTTCTCGGACCTCGGGCTCAAGGACGTCGTGGAGGCGCAGGGGCCGACGGACGCGGAGCTCTCCCGCTGCGACGCGGAGGACGCGACGGTCGCCACCGCCCGGTCGATCGACGGGCTGCTCGACGACGTGCAGTCCGTATTCCCTCGGAAGGCGGTCTACCAGGCAAAGAGCAAGCAGTGGGAAATCCGGGTGGCGGTCGTGCGCGTGGGGGAGAAGGACCTCACGCACTTCGGGGCGCGGGTCAACATGGCGGGGCAGGTCACATCGCTCAAGAAGCGGAAGACGGCGATCCTTTAGATCGATCGGCGGTCCCCCCGCAACCCTCAAGCCCCGCGCCGCCCCTCGCGTCTCCGGCAGGGCCCCCCCATGGACCGCGACACCGCACGCGCCGCGCTCCACGCCCTCTGGGAGGCGGACTCCGAGGTCTGGAGCTCCCGCTGGGCGCCCGCCTTCCGCGAGTTCGCCGAGGAGGTCGTGCGGCAAGCCGGTCTCCGGGAGGGCGAGCGCGTCCTGGACATCGGGACGGGGACGGGGACCGCGCTTGCGGCCGCCGCGCGCGCGGTCGGCGGCCCGGGGAAGGCCGTCGGCATCGACGCGTCGCGCGCGCAGGCCGCGCGCGCGCGGGCCCACCTCGCGGCCGCCGGGCTGCCCGCCAACGTCCTCGAGATGGATGTCGTGTCGCTCGACTTCCCCGACGCGTGGTTCGACGCCGCCGTGTCCAGCTGCGGGATGCCCGCGCTCTCGTTCGACGAGGCCGCGCAGGAGGTCCTGCGTGTCCTCCGGCCCGGTGGGCGCCTCGTGATGGCGGAGTGGTGCCTTGACAAGGTCGCGGCGCTGCGCATCCTGCAGGACGTCCTCGCGGCGCACGCGACGGCGACGCCCTCGCCCACGCTTGCCCGCGCGCGCCAGGTGCGCGACTTCTACAACCGGGAGGCCGACCGGCTCTACGAGATCGAGCACTATGAGCAGCGGCTGCGGGGCGTGGGCTTCTCCGCGGTCGAGGGCCGGACGATCTCCCACACGCTGCGCTCGTTCACGCTCGACGCGTTCATCGAGGCCCGGCTCGCGCGCTCCACCGCGCGCGCCGAGTGGGCGGAGATGGCGCCCCCCGCGAGGGCCGCCTGCATGGACGAGGCACGGGCCCGCCTCGGCCACCTCGTCCACGATGGGGCGCTCGAGATCCTGTGGCCCATGTACTACGTGAAGGCCACGAAGTGACCCCCCGCTTCGGCGGGGGCCGCGCAAAGGTATTTGGGGGGCGCACCCCAGGGAGCATGGGGTCGGCACGCTGGACGTCGCGCTCCTCGTGAAGCTCCAGGACCGCCCGGGGTCGCTCGCCGCCGCCGCGGGCGCCATCGGGCGCGCGAACGTGAACATCCGCTCGGTCGCCGGCGTCGGGGGCGCGTCGGTGGTCCGGTTCCTCACGGACGACCCCGCGGCCGCGGAGGCCGCGCTCTCGCGGGAGGGGTTCGTCGTCGAGCGCCGGCCGGTGGTCGCGCTGCCCATCTCCAACACGCCCGGCGAGCTGGCGCTCGTGGCCGAGCGCCTGGCGATGGCCGGCATCAACCTGGAGGCCGCGTACCTAGCGGCGGCCGTCGGCGGGCAGGGCCTGGAGGTCGTCGTCGAGGTCGCGGATCCAGAGGCGGCCGCCAACGCCGCGCGGGGCGCGGCGCTCCTCCGGGCGCCGTAAGGACGTCCGCTCCGGGTAAAGAGAAAAAAAAGAAAGAGGAACTGGCAGAGCCTCGAAGGGGGAACTATCATGATGGTGGCCCGGCAACGCAAGGCGCCTGCCGCGCGCCCCGCCCCCCGCCACGTCCTGCCCGCCGGCTGCGCGGTCTGCGGGCGCCCTTCGCGCCCGCCGCACCAACGCACCTTCGACGACGCGGTGTACGCCTTCTGCTCCGCCGAGTGCGCGCGCCTCTTCGACGAGTCGCCGCGCGACCACGCCTACGAGCCGCGCCCCCCGCGGCCGTAGGACTGCCGCATTCCCACCCACGGGAAGCTTGATGCGCCCAGCCCCCTCATCCGGCGCGCGTGGACGCGCTTGACATCCGCATCCTAGGCGCGATGGGGATCCAGCCGTACGGGCGGGCGCCGCGGCCGCTCGACCAGATGCGCGCCCCCTCCATCGCGCGCGCGCTCAAGGTGTCGCCCGAGCGCATCCGCGCGCGGATCGCGAAGATGGAGTCGTCCGGGCTGATCCAGGGGTACGACCTGTACCCCAACTACCGCCACCTCGGGCTCGAGGCCACCTGGTTCTACTACGCGCTCGAGGACGAGGACGAGGCCGACGACGCCGGGGCGCGCCTGGCCCCGGTCGAGGGGATCGGCGCGTGCTGCTGGTTCCTAGGCGGGACCATGTGCGTCCTCGTGCTCTACCGGTCGCCGCCCGACCTTGTGCGCAAGCTCAAGCTGCTTCGCGCGCTGGCGGGGAAGGGCGGCCTCCACAAGCTCTACGACGTCGAACTCCCGCACGTCCACCGGCCGCTCACGCGGACGGACTGGAAGGTGGTCCAGGCGCTGCGCGGCAACGCGCTCCGCCCGCTCCCGGAGGTCGCGCGCGCTGCGGGCGCCTCCACCAAGACCGTGCGCCGCCACGTCGACCGGATGGGCCGCGAGGGCGCGTTCATCCCCTTCCCCCTGCTTGACCTCAGCAAGGCGCCGGGGGCGATCTTGTTCTACCTCACGATCCGTTTCGGGCCGGACGCCCCCGCCGACCCGGCCCGCGCGGTGGCCCACGCGTTCGAGGGGTCGCTCCTCGCCACCGACCGCATCTCCTCACCGGACTTCGGCTCGCTGCTTCTCGTGCTCGCGGCCTCGTCTACGTCAGAGGTGAGCGCGCTGCGGCGGAGGGCCTCCAAGCTCCCCGGGGTCGCAAAGGCCACACCCCTCATGTTCGCGGGGGCGCAGGAGGACGAGGCGTGGATCGACGAAGCGGTGGCCGAGCGGCTGAAGGCGGCACGCGGCCCTTGATGTGGTGTCCCTTTCCGCGGGGGGCGCCCGCCGTCTGGGACACCCGGACGCGCGCGCTGTCCCGCCCCCGCGGCCGGCCCGCCGCCGGGTTGTTCTGCCCCCCCGATGTCGTGGGCCCCGGGGAAAACCGATGGCCAAACTGACCGTGACCCGAGATGTGCCCGTACGACCCGAGATCGCATTCGACCGGTGGCTCGCCGCCTACGAGCGGCTCCACGAGCTCTACCCAGAGAAGATCAAGTCGATGAAGGTCATCGAGTGGAACGGCAACGAGCGGAAGACGGCGTGCGTCGAGAACTGGGCGGGTCGCGACTTCTCCTACACGATGGCCGAGACCCTGTTCCCGCCAGGCCGGGTGGAGCAGCGGATCGTCGAAGGCCGCGGGAAGGGGTCAAGCGGCTCCTGGGTGTTTGCGGCGAGCGCGGGCGGGACGCTCATCACGGTCGAGCAGCGGATGGTGGGCGTCGAGGGCTTCTTCCTAGGGGTCCTCTTCCGGAAGACCTTCCGGCGCGAGATCGAGGAGGGGCTCGCTCGCTATGCGAAGTTCATCGAGCAGTCGCCGCCCGAGGCGCGCGTGACCGCCGCCGCCCCGCGGGCGAGGGCGCAGGCGTAGGCCCGGGGGCGGGGGGCGGCCACCTTGGTGTGCGGTTGCGGGACGGCGCCGCCCCCGCCCCGGCGGCGGGCCCGGCGGCGCCCGCGCTAGGCGGCCCCTACTCCCCGCGCTCCTCGTCGCCCGGCGCCGCCTTGGGAGGGGGGTCCTCGAGCCCCTCCGGCGGCACCCACTCGTGGGGCTTGGCGATCTCGACCCGCGGGTCGACGCGCTCGTGCTTCCCGCTGCTCATCGCCTTCCGCAGGAACGGCGGCGCGATGAGGCTCGTGCCGAGCGACATGAAGACGACGACCGAGAAGAGCGCGGGCGTGATGATGCCCGAACTGAAGGCGATCGCCCCGATGATCAGCCCCACCTCCCCGCGGGGCATCATCCCGTAGCCCACGGCCTTCGCGGCGTCGCGCCCCATCGACCGCGCGCCGAACCAGCACGGGTAGTACTTGGTCACGCACGCCACCCCCGTGACGACGACCGCGAGCCCGATCAGCGACGGGTCGGCCGCGAAGTCCGCAAGGACGACCTTCGCGCCCATCACCACGAAGAAGAACGGGACGAGGAACGTGCGCACGGGGAGCAGGTGCTCGTGCAGCTCGTAGCGCCGCTCGACGTCGGCGAATGCCACGCCCGCGAGGAACGCGCCGATGATGGGCGCCAGGCGGAAGAACGCGGAGGCGGCGGCGAGCCCCAGGCACGCGGCGAGCGCGAGCACGAGGGCCGCCTCGCGCGTCTCCACGGGCTTCAGCAGGTCGAGCCTGCGGTCGTACGCGCGCTTCCCGGCCATGAGCGGCCGCTCGCCTGCGATGCGCCCGACGAGCCGCGGGCCCACGTAGAGCGCAACCGCCACGAAGAGGAGCGCCTCGGCCACGACGATGGCGATGTCGATGAGGTGGGTGCCCGTCCCGCCGGCCACGGCGCTTACGACCGCCAGCACAATCATGCCGAGGATGTCGTCGATCACGGCCGCGCCGAGGATGACCTTGGCCGTCTTCGTGTTCGACTTGCGCAGGTCGGCGAGGACGCGCGCGGTGATCCCGACGCTGGTGGCGACCATCGCGGCGCCGACGAAGAGCGCCGCGTGCCAGTCGTAGCTGAGGGCCATCAGGAGGGCGAAGCCGGCGGCGAGCGGCACGACGACGCCGAGGATCGCGACCTCGGTGGCCGCTCTCCCGACCCGCTTGAGGTCGCCGATCCGCGTCTCGAGCCCGACCGAAAAGAGGAGGATGACAATCCCGATCTCCGCGAGCGCCTCGAGGGCGAGGCCGTACTCGGCGTGCGCGGGGTCGACGACCCCGAGGAGCGAGGGCCCGAGCAGGATCCCGGCGGCGATCTCGCCGACGACGCTCGGCTGGCCGAAGCCCTCGACGATGCGCCCGAGGAGGCGGGCCACCACGAACATGATGAAGAGCAGGAGGAGGAGCTCCACAACGAGTTCGCTCATCTCGGCCATGGCGGTGGCTCCGCGGCGCGCGGCAAGCTCCGGCCACGACTGGCCGTCATTTAGCCCTTGTTGCGGGGTTAGGCGCGCGGGGGCCCGCCCGCCGATGTTATGTAACGGGGGGGCCGCCCGGCGCCGGCTTCACCGGGGGAACGCCCCGACGACGCCGCTGTCGACGGGGAGCATCGCGCCGGTGGTCTTCGAGGCGCGCTCGGAGGCGAGGAAGAGGACGGCCTCCGCGACGTCCTCCGCGAGGACCGGCCGCTTGAGGAGGCTGCGCTGGCGGTAGAACTCCTCGACCTCCTGGGGGTCGATTCCCTGGGCCTTCGCACGGTTCTCGCGGATCTCCTCGGACCACAGGCCCGACCCCTGGAATACGGCGTCGGGGTTGACCATGTTCGCGCGCACGCCCATCTCGGCGCCCTCGATGGCGGCGATCCGGCAGAGTTGCGCGGCGGCCGCCTTGGAGGCGGAGTAGGCGCCGAAGTCCTTGCCGGGGGCGGTCACGTTCTTGGAGGCGTTGATGACGATCGACCCGCCGAGCCCCTGGGCCCGGAAGACCCGCAGCGCCTGGCGGACGACCAGGAAGTGGCCCGTCGTGTTCACCGCGTGCGAGCGGTTCCAATCGTCGACGGGCATGTGCTCGAGCGGCGAGGACGTCGCGATCCCCGCGTTCGAGAAGACGACGTCCACGCCGCCGAAGGCGGCGCAGGCGGCGTCGTACCCGCCGCGGACGGAGTCCTCCTGCGATACATCGACGGCGAATCCGACCGCGCGGTCGGGGTAGCGCTCGTTGATCGCGGCCGCCGCCCGCTCGGCTGCGGCCCCCGCGACGTCCGTCACAACCACGTGGGCGCCCGCCTGCGCGAAGCGGTCGGCCACCACGCGGCCGATGCCCCCCCCGCCGCCGGTGATGAGGACGACCCGCCGTGAGAACTCGGCCTTCGGGGGCGCGAGCGTGAGCTTGTAGAGCTCGAGCGGCCAGTAGTCGACGCCGTAAGCCTCGTCCTCCGTGAGGGACACATAGGGCGCGATGCGCTCCGCGTTTCGGATGACGTGGACCGTGTGCGAGTAGATGTCCCGGACGATCCGCGCGCGCCGCCCATTCGGCGCGGCGGTCAGCATCCCGACCCCCGGGACCAAGAGGACGCGCGGGTAGGGCTCGAGGCGCGGGACCTTCCCGTCGCTGTGACGCGCGAAGTAGGCCTCGTCGCGGGCAAGCCATGCGTCGATCGCCCGCTGGGCCGCCTCCGGAAGCGCGGCCTCGCCCGCCTGCGGGCGCCAGTCCACGAATGCCGGCCAGACCCGGGTGGAGAGGACATGGTCGGGCGTGGCTGGCCCGACCTGCGAGAGGCGGGCGGCGTCGGCGGCGCACACGAAGGCGAGGACCTCGGGCGAATCGTCGAACCGGAGCACCACGCGCTTCCCCTTGGAGAGCGCGCCCCGGACGGTGGGCGCGAGCGCGGCCGCGACCCTCCTGCGGTCGGCGGGCGCAAGCGGCTCGCACGAGCGGTCTGCGAGCGGCTCCTTCGCCGGGGCCTGGCGCGCGATGAACGCTTCGGCGCGCGTGATCGCGTCCACCGTGCGCTCGTAGGCCTCGCGGGCGGTCTCCCCCCACGTGATCAGCCCGTGCTTGCGCAGGACGAGGAACTTCGCGTCCATCTGCCCGGCCACCGCCGCGTGCACTATCCGCGAGAGCCGGAAGCCGGGGCGGCGGTAGGGGACGGCCACGGCCTCGTGGCCGAAGGCCTCCTCCACCGCCTGCTCGCCGCGCGCGTTGTTCGTGACCGCCTGGATCAGGTCCGCGTGCGTGTGGATGATGAACTTGAACGGCAGGAACCCGTGGAGGAGCGTCTCGATCGAGGGGCGCGGCGCCTGGGGATCCAAGAGGCAGTGCGCGAGGTAGGCGACCATCGCGTCGTCGTCCATCTCGTCCGTGCGGTCGAGCAGCGGCCGCACTTCGTCTAGGAGGACGCCCGCGAAGTGCTTCGCCTGGATCGTCTTGAGGTCGGAGCCCGACCCCTTGATCCACATGACCTCGCGGTCGCGCCCGCGGAAGTCGGGGCCCCTGCCCTTAACCGACGTGTTGCCGCCGCCCCAGAGGACGAGCGACTCCTCGGCGCCGATGAGGTGCGACGCGTGGATGATGAGGTCGAGGTCGGACTTGCCCTGGGCGTCCGCCTCGCTCCAGCGGGACTTCATGGCGCCTCCGGGCAAGGGTGGGCGGGCTTTAACGGTTGCCGGGGGAGGCGTGCGGCGGCTCAGGTCTGCGCGACGGACCGCAGGAAATCTCGGACCTCTCCCAAGTGCCGGTCCATCGCGGCTCGCGTGCGCGGGACCCGCCCCTCGTAGAAGAACATCCCGTGGAGCGTGTCCGCGAAGTACGAGTACAGCACCGCCAGGTCGTGCCGGCCCAACTCCTCAAGGAACTCCCGCCGCGCGGAGTGCGCCTCGCGCCCGACGGCCGGCGTGCGGCCGTGGCGGGCCATGAGCCCGTCGACGGCATGGCAAACGGCGTTCCAGGCCTTCTCGGCCGAATCCATGACGAACACGCGGTCGTCGTCGAGGAAACCGCGCTCCGTTTCGCGCACTGCGTGGTCGAGTAGGAGCGTCGCCGCCTCCTCGAGGCTCTGGCGGGGGGCTGGAGAGAGGGACATTGGGAGAGCACGACGGACAGGCACGGGATAAACCGTGCTTGAGGATATCGCGCTTCTCTCTCGCCCGTCAGTCCTCCTCGTGCTGCCGCAGCCGCTCCAGCACCGACAGGTCCTCGAGCGTCGTCGTGTCCCCCTTCACCTGCCCGCTCGTAGCGAGCTCGCGGAGGAGGCGCCGCATGATCTTCCCGCTGCGCGTTTTGGGGAGCGCCTGCGTGAACCGGATCTCCTCGGGCCGCGCGATCGACCCGATCTCGTCCTGCACGTGCTTGCGCAGCGCCTCCGAGAGCTCCTTGGAGGGCTCCAGCGACCTGTCTACCGTCACGAACGCCACGAGCGCGGAGCCCTTGATCGCGTCGGGGCGGGCGACGACCGCCGCCTCCGCGACTGCAGGGTGCGACACGAGCGCGCTCTCGATCTCCATGGTGCCGAGCCGGTGGCCCGCGACATTGACGACGTCGTCGATGCGCCCCATGATCCAGAAGTACCCGTCCTCGTCGCGGCGCGCGCCGTCGCCGGTGAAGTACACGCCCTCGATGTCCGACCAGTACTGGCGCGCGTACCGGTCCGGGTCGCCCCATACCGTGCGCAACATCGCCGGCCACGGCCTGCGGATGACGAGGAAGCCCCCCGCGCCCGGCGGGACCTCCCGCCCCTCCCGGTCCACGACGGCCGCGTCGACCCCCGGCAGGGGGAGCGTGGCGCTGCCGGGCTTCGTCGTCGTCGCCCCCGGCAGCGGCGTGATCAGGATGCCCCCCGTCTCCGTCTGCCACCACGTGTCCACGATCGGGCAGCGGGCGCCGCCGATGTTCTCGTGGTACCACATCCACGCCTCCGGGTTGATCGGCTCGCCCACCGTCCCGAGGAGCCGCAGCGACGAGAGGTCGCGCGCCGCGGGCCACTTCGTCCCCTCCGCCATGAACGCGCGGATCGCCGTGGGGGCCGTGTAGAAC
>Ga0302046_10000759_pt1 | contig 31316 bp, 23 predicted proteins | sample RVTome_11_FD_200261 | JGI IMG/M metagenome (GOLD analysis project Ga0302046, IMG submission 200261) | Soil microbial communities from uranium-contaminated site in the Upper Colorado River Basin, Wyoming, United States - RVT147D111 (version 2) ...
GCGTCGGTCGGTGAAGGCGAAGCCGTGGAAGACGTCGAAGGCGTCGGTGGAGGCCAGCTGGGCCGCCTGCCGCTGGGCCAGCCAGGATAGATCGTTGTTCTCCGGCGGCGCGACGAGGTGGGTCCGACCGGTGCCGTCCCGGACGTCGGCTGCTTCCAGTACGACCTGACGCAGGCCCAGCAACACTGCGTTGAGGTCGTCTTCCGTAAACACGTCATACACCGCTCGTACACGGAGTTGCCGATCCACCAGCACAAACCGGGGGCTGAGCGTGATCGGCCCCTGGATTTCGGAAGCCCCCTCTCGGACGGCAAGACCGAGGCCCTCTGCAACCAATTTAACGACCGCCGACCGCGACCCCGTAAGAAATTTCCAGCGAGCGGAGTCGGCCTGGGCTTGTGCGGCGAAATCCCGGAGCACAGTGGGCGTGTCGTGCTCCGGCTCGGCGGTGATGCTCACCAGCCGCACGCCGTCCCGGACCGGCTGATCCGCCAGCAATCGCTGGAGGGTAGCCATCTGGGCCATCTGTTGAGGCGTCGTGGTCCCGGATCGCGTAAAGATGACCGTCGCGAGCCACACCTTGCCGCGCAGTTGCGCCGATCCGAACGCCCTTCCCGACTGCTCAACCAGGGTGAAGTCCGGTATCATAGCCCGGCCAGCCAGCCCGGCGGCTTCGGTTGCGGCGGCTTCGGCTTGCCGGGTAGCATCCGATCCTCCCTGGCAGTGTAAACCGGCAAGTGTTATCAACAGGAGCGCGCCCATACGAGAAGCCCGACGCAGCGGAGACCCTACAACCCGCCTGGCAAAAAACATAGTACTTCGGCAGCGAATGAGACAACAAACAGCGCCACGAACAACCGGAAAGCGGAAAACAGGTATGTTCTCGCCGGAACGGCAGGCTCCGCACCCCGATGGGAGGATGATAGGAGCCCCGGGCTTTGGGGGTGCGGGGGTTGGGATGAGATGCACCCAGGGACGATGAACTGCACGAGGAGTCGATGAGCTGCATGTGCTCCCCCGAACCGAGATCCGCCGCATAATATTCCCGGCAGCCGGCATCCCGGGGCACCTTATTGAAGAAATCCGTAGTATCCCTGTTGTGAAAGCCCTTTTTTCCAGTAAAAGCCCGCGTATGATCGCTCCCAAAACCATCGCTCCGTTTGTTACGACGGCGCCCACGTCCCCTGAGCAGCGTGCCCTGGTAGGCCGCGCGGTGGTGCCCGGCCAGGAAGCCCTGCGCACCGTGGAGGTGTTCGACGCCCGGCCGGTGCTCAACCAGCGCGCCGCCATCATCACAGCCGGCAACGCGAGCTTTCGCTTCCTGCGCTTCGCCCGCATCGCCTTGAAAACGGATGAGGCCGGCTATGCCCCGGTCGGCGTGCAGCTCGCCGACGACGAAGAGGCGCTCTTCTACGTCAACACAGGGAGCGCCCGGCTGCGCGTGGGTGCAGCAACGTTCGACCTCGGCATGGGCGACGTCCTGTACGTCGGCCTCGGCGAAGAAGTGACGGTGGAAAGCGGGGCCCTTTTCTGTGACGTGAGCGAGTTCCGGGCCGTGCAGTGCCATACTCCGTACCCGGTCCAGCTGGTTCGCCATGCCGACATCGAAGGCACCGCCCTGGCGGCCGACGTAGGCACGAAGCGTCCCATGTCCCGGCGCACCGTCTACAAGCTCGTCGACCAGAACGTACAGGCGTGCCGCCTCCTCTTCGGGGACACGTTCATGGCCCATACGGGCGGCGTCGGCAGCTACCCGCCGCATTTCCACGGGCCGGACGGCCCCTACGGCCTCGGCGACGATGCCAAAGAGGAGATCTACCACTTTCGCTGCGCATCGACGATTCCGGGGGATACGCCGTACGTGCTGCAAAACTGCGCCCGGCCCGGCGAACCCGTCAACACATACGTCCACCTCTTCGACGACCAGGCCATCAACGTCACGCCCAACTACCACGACACCATCGCCCCTCCCGCCGTCGACTTCATGTTCACCTGGTGCCTGGGCGCCTTCACGGAAAACAACCGCGACTGGTACAAGATCTTGAACCGCCCGGGCTACGAGAACGAATGGTGAAACGCTCGTGGTCCATGAAGTCCATTCTCTATGAAAATGCGTACCTTCCCGCGTACCGTTCACAAAGCCTGCCCCGGCCTCGTATGAACACGTCCCGTCTCCTCGCCCTCTTCCTCCTGGCCACCGTACTCTCCCTGGCAGGCTGCGGCGTCCGTAGCGACGTGACCACCATCAAGCTCGGGCACGGTCTGGACCCGACGCACCCCGTCCACCAGGCGATGGAATTCATGGCCCGGCGCGTGGCTGAAAAGTCGGGCGGGACGATGCGGATCGACATCTACCCGAGCCAGCAACTCGGCTCGGAACGCCAGCTCCTGGAGTTGTTGCAACTCGGCAGCCTGGGCATGACCAAGGTGGCCGCTGCCGTGCTCGAAGGCTTCGCCCCTTCCTTCCAGGTGCTGAGCCTGCCCTACCTGTTCCGCGATGAGGCGCACCGCTTCAAGGTACTCGAAGGCGAAGTAGGCCAGGAGTTATTGCTGGCCGGGCACGAGTACTGGCTGCATGGGCTGGCGTACTACGACGCCGGCAGCCGCAGCTTCTACTCTAAGGATCGGCCTATCCAGACGCCGGACGACCTGGTGGGGCTGAAGGTCCGCACCCTGGAGAGTGCCACCCAGATTCAGATGGTCAACACCCTGGGCGGCTCGGCAACGCCGATTTCCTGGGGCGAGCTTTACACGGCGCTCCAGCAAGGCGTCGTCGACGCGGCGGAAAACAACCCGCCCTCGTTCTACACGTCGCGCCATTACGAAGTGTGCAAGTACTACGCGCTCGACGAGCACACCGGCATCCCGGACGTACTCCTGATCAGCACGAGAATCTGGGACACCCTCACGCCGACGCAGCAGCAGTGGCTGACCGAGGCAGCCAGGGAGTCCGCCCAGCACCAGAAAATACTCTGGAAAGAAGCTACCGATGAGGCCCTGCGCGAGGTGCAGGCCGCCGGCGTCGAGGTCACCTATCCCGACAAGACCCTGTTTTCCGACAAGGTGACGCCCATCTACGAAGCATACCGGGACCAGCCGGATCTCTACGCCCTGATCCAACGCATCCGAGCGATTGAATAGCGATGGAAAAACTCAAACAAGCCGTTGACAAGACCCTTGCCTGGACGGTGATCGTGGTGATGGCCCTGCTGGTGATCGACGTGCTCTGGCAAGTCTTCACGCGCTTTGTGCTCGCGGATCCCAGTTCCTTCACGGAAGAGTTGGCCCGCTACCTGATGATCTGGGTGGGCCTGCTGGGGGCGAGCTACGCCGCCGGCAAGCGCATGCACCTGGCCGTCGACCTGCTGTTGACGAAGCAGTCCGGGCGCCGCAAACCGTACCTGGAGCTTGTGATCGAGGGGTTCACCCTGGCGTTCGCCCTCGGCGTGCTGATCGTCGGCGGAGTCCGCCTGGTAGCCATCACGTTCTACCTCGGGCAGACGTCGCCGGCCCTGCAAATATCCCTGGGCTATGTGTACATCGTCGTCCCGCTCAGCGGCCTGCTGATCGCGTTCTACGCCGTGTTTTTCATGCACGACCGGGTCCGCCTCCTGCGGACAATGCCGCCTCCATAGGCAGAACGATCGTCTTCCCCGCTCTCCCCCACCCTTCGAAGCGCAGCGACAACGCCATGGAATGGCTCGACATCCTGGTCCTGGCCCTCTCCTTTGTCTTTCTGCTGGCCCTCGGCGTGCCGATCTCGTACAGCATCGGCCTGGCTACGGTAGCCACGATGCTGCTGAGCATCCAGACCATGCCGGCCCTGACGACCGAGGCCCAACGCATTGCCACCGGGCTCGACAGCTTTGCCCTGCTGGCGATTCCGTTCTTCATCCTGGCCGGTCAGATTATGAACCAGGGCGGCATCGCACGCAGGCTCATCGAGTTCGCCAAAGCCCTGCTCGGCATGCTGCCCGGCGGATTGGCCCACGTCAACATCATGGCGGCGATGCTCATGGGAGCGATCTCGGGCTCGTCCGTAGCGGCAGCCTCGGGCGTCGGCAGCATCATGGCGCCCCAGATGGAAAAAGACGGCTACGACCGGGACTATGGCGCCGCGGTCAACATCACGTCGGCCACTACGGGCCTGCTCATCCCGCCCAGCAACGTGCTCATCGTCTATTCGCTCGCCAGCGGCGGCGTCTCCATTGCGGCCCTTTTCCTCGCCGGCTATCTACCCGGCCTCCTCGTAGGGCTGTTGTTGATGCTCGTGGCCGGGGTGATGGCCGTGCGGCGCGGCTATCCGACCGCCGGCTGGACGCCGCTCCTCGAAATCATGCAGCGTTTCGTCGTTGCCATCCCGAGCCTGTTCTTGCTCGTCGTCGTCATCGGAGGCATCGTAGCCGGTTACTTTACAGCGACGGAAGCCGCCGCGGTCGCCGTGCTCTACGCGCTGATCCTAGCTTTTATCTACCGCGAGATCACGATCCGGGACCTGCCCCAGATCCTGCTGGACGCCTCGACGACGACGGCCGTCGTCCTGCTTCTGGTGGGCACGTCGATAGGCATGTCGTGGATCATGGCCTACGTCAACATCCCCCAGAACGTGACCGCTGCGCTGATCGCCCTGAGCGACAACGGCATTGTCATCTTGTTGATCATCAACCTGATCTTGCTGGCGGTAGGCACCTTCATGGACATGACCCCGGCGGTGCTTATCTTCACGCCCATCTTCCTCCCCATCGCGGTGGAACTCGGCATCGACCCGACGCACTTCGGCATCATCATGGTCCTCAACCTGTGCATCGGGTTGTGTACGCCGCCCGTGGGGAGCGTGCTGTTCATCGGGGTCGCGGTGGCCGAGACGAGCATCGCCAAGGTGATCCGCCCGCTCCTGCCGCTCTTCATCGTGATGATCGTGGCGCTGATGATCGTGACCTACGTGCCCGCGCTCAGCCTGTGGCTGCCGGGGCTGTTCGGGTATTAAGTGAAGATTTGTCAAGAGCGGCTTTCCGCCTGAAAGTACTACGGTGTAGCGACACCGAGATTGCGCTTTTATAACTCCCTTACGCACCTCCATGACCTTGCCTCTGCTGAACAAACAACTCCTTGGCGCTCCCCCCTTCCAGCAACGAGAAGACCTGCCCGCGCCCGACCCGGCTGTTTTCGATTTGCCGGAGAAAGTGGTGCAGTTCGGCACAGGAGGGTTCCTGCGTGCTTTTGCCGATTATTTCATCGACCGGGCCAACCGGCAGGGCCGGTTCAACGGCCGGGTGGTGATGGTACAGTCGACCGGCCGCCGACGGGCGGAAGCGCTGGACGCTCAGGACGGCCTCTACACGCTCTGGGTGCGGGGCCTGGACGCCGGGCGCCCCGTCTCTTCGTTCATGCCCCTGGCTGCCGTCAGCCGGGCGCTCTCGGCGCAGGACGCGTGGGCCGACGTGCTGGCCTGTGCCCGTAATCCCGACCTCGAACTCATCATCTCGAACACCACCGAAGTCGGCCTCACGCTGGACGAGACGGACGGGCCCGACGGCAACCCGCCGCGTTCGTTCCCCGGCAAGCTCACGGCGTTTTTGCACGCGCGGGCCGTGCATTTCGACTATGCTTCGGACAAAGGGCTCGTCCTCCTGCCGTGCGAACTGCTCGAAAACAACGGCGATATGCTCCGGCGCATCGTGCTTGCTCTGGCGACCCGGTGGGGCCTGGGCAAGCGGTTCGGCGAATGGCTCACGGCGGCGAACGTGTTCTGCAACACCCTGGTGGACCGCATCGTCCCCGGCGCGCCAATCCCGGAAGAACAAGCCGCGTGCGAGGCGACGCTCGGCTACCAGGACGCCCTGCTCACCGTCGGCGAAGTCTACCGCCTCTGGGCCATCGAGGGCGACGCTGCGCTGCGCCGGCGGCTCGGCTTTGCGGAGGCCGACCCCGGCGTGCTCGTCACCGACGACATCACCCCTTACCGCGAACGCAAGATCCGCCTCCTCAACGGCGGCCACACCCTGACGGTCCCGATAGGCTTCCTGATCGGCAACGCGATGGTGCTCGACCATGTGCAGCACCCGCTGACAGGCCCGTTCATCGAAGCCCTGCTCCGCCGCGAGATCGGCCCGAGCCTGGACGTCGACCCGGCGACGGTGCCGCCCTACATCGACGAAGTGCTGGAACGATGGCGCAACCCCTTCCTGAAACACCGCCTCCTCGACATCACGCTGCAATCGACGACGAAGATGCGGCACCGCGTGGTCCCCTCCCTCCTCCGGCATTACGAAAAGACGCATACCGTGCCGCATGGCATGGCGCTGGGGTTCGCCGGATATCTCCACTTCATGCAGGGCACCCCCCGGCCCGACGGGCGCGTCTACGGAGAAAAAAACGGCGTTCGGTATCTTATCAACGACGACAAAGCACCGTATTTTGCCGACGCCTGGGCGGCGTTGCCGCCCAGCGCCGACAGGGCACGCCTGGTCGATCCGGTCTGCGCCGACGAAACCCTCTGGGGCACCGACTTGACGGGCCTGCCCGGCTTCGCGGGCGCCGTGTCCGCCTACCTCACACAGCTACGCGACGAGGGCGTCGACGCGGCGCTGCGAGCCGCCCTCGCGCACATGGAATCCTAACCCGCTTATGGTTGACCCTACATCCCTATGACCCTTACCGACGCCAAGGTCTTCGTATGCAGCCCCGGCCGTAACTTCGTCACCGTGAAGCTCTACACCGACGAAGGTCTCTACGGGCTGGGCGACGCCACCCTCAACGGCCGCGAACGCGCCGTCGTCTCGTACCTCGAGGAGCACGTCCTCCCCTGCCTCATCGGGCGCGACCCGTCCCAGATCGAAGACATCTGGCACTACCTGTATCGCGGCGCCTACTGGCGGCGCGGCCCCGTCACGATGGCGGCCATCGGCGCCGTCGACATGGCGCTGTGGGACCTCAAAGGCAAGGCGCTCAACACGCCGGTCTACAACCTGCTCGGCGGCAAGAGCCGGCGCAACGTACGGGTCTACGGCCACGCCAACGGGAAAGACATCGAGGACACGGTCGACGCCGTGGGGCGCTTTCACGACATGGGCTATACCGCCATCCGGGCCCAGACGGGGATCCCCGGGTTGTCGAGCATCTACGGCGTCGGGCGCGGCGCGCTGGCCTACGAGCCGGCCGAAAAAGGACTGCCGCGCGAAGAGGTATGGTCCACGGAAAAATACCTGAACCACATCCCCAAGCTCTTCCAACGGCTGCGCGACGTCTACGGCGACGACGTCGACCTGCTGCATGATTCGCACCATCGCCTGACGCCTATCGAAGCGGGGCGGCTCGGCAAGGCGCTGGAGCCGTACCACCTGTTCTGGCTCGAAGATACCGTGCCGGCCGAACTCCAGGAGGGGTTCCGGATCATCCGGCAACACACGACGACGCCGCTGGCCGTCGGCGAGGTCTTCAACACGATCTACGACGCCCACCTGCTCATCACCGAGCAACTCATCGACTACATCCGCATGGCCGTCATCCACGGCGGCGGGCTGACGCCGATGCGCAAGGTGGCGGCCCTGGCCGAGCTCTACCACGTCCGCACCGGCTGCCACGGCGCCACGGATCTCTCCCCGGTGACGATGGCGGCGGCGCTGCACTTCAACCTGTGGGTGCCCAACTTCGGTCTTCAGGAGTACATGCGCCATACCGACGAGACCGACGCCGTCTTTCCCCATGCCTATTCCTTCGACGCCGGTGCCCTCTATCCCGGCGACGAACCCGGCCTCGGCGTCGACTTCGACGAAGACCTCGCCGCGCGTTATCCCTACGAACGCGCCTACCTCCCCGTCAACCGTAAAGAAGACGGCACGCTGTTTCACTGGTAAGCGAGGCTTTCAGCAGTCAGCTTTCAGCGGTCAGCATGCCCGAAAAGGGGCTAAACGCTGATCGCCATCGAACACACCGAACCTATGAAGATCGTGACCCTCGGTGAAATCATGCTGCGCCTCTCGACGCCCGGCTACACGCGCTTCGTGCAGACGCAGACGTTCGATGCGACGTTCGGCGGCGGCGAGGCGAACGTCGCTGCGGCGCTGGCCAACTACGGCCTGGAGAGCCATTTCATCACGAAGGTGCCCCGGCACGAGATCGGTCAGAGTGCCGTCAACCACCTGCGCCGGTTCGGCGTCCGCGCCGACGGCATCGTACGCGGCGGCGATCGCCTCGGCATCTATTTCCTGGAGACGGGGGCCAGCCAGCGTCCTTCTAAGGTGATCTACGACCGGGCCGCCTCTTCCATCAGCGGCATGACGCCGGAAGAGGTTGATTGGGACAAGGTGATGACGGGGACGCGCTGGTTTCACTGGACGGGCATCACTCCCGCGCTGGGTGCCGGCGCCCAGGCCTGCCTGCGCACGGCCTGCGTGGCCGCCAAGGCCGCCGGCGCCACGGTCAGTTGCGACCTGAACTACCGCGCCAAGCTGTGGACGCCTGCCGAAGCCCAGGCCGTCATGAAACCCCTGATGGACTTCGTCGACGTCTGCATCGCCAACGAAGAGGACGCCGAGAAAAGCCTCGGTCTCCGGGCCGGCACGACGGACGTCACCGAAGCCCACCTCGACGAAGCAGGCTACGAAGAGGTGGCCCGGCAGTTGAAAGCGACGTACGGCTTCGAAGCCGTGGCGATCACCCTGCGCGAGAGCTTCTCGGCCTCGCACAACGGCTGGAGCGCGCTGCTGCTCGACAACCGCGACTGCACCACGCCCTACCGCTCAACCCGCTACGACATCCAGATCGTCGACCGCGTCGGCGGCGGCGACGCGTTTGCCAGCGGGCTCATCTACGGCCTGCTCACCTACGCCTCCTCGAAAGACGCCCTCGAATTCGCCGTGGCCGCCTCCTGCCTCAAACAAACCATCCCCGGCGACTTCAACCTGATGACGGCCGATGAAGTCGAGAAGCTGATTAAGAGCGGCGGATCGGGCCGCGTCGAGCGATGAGCCGCCCTTGCTTAATAAAGCGAAGCAGGGTTATATGTAAGCAGCACGGTGAAAGCGCTGTGTAATCCTGGCGCCTTATACGATGCGCTCGCCTTCCGTGCCGGTTCGGATTGGCCTGAGGTGCTTCAGGCTGAAGTCGATAGTGCCGTGGCTTATCCAGCGCTCCGGCTCAGTTGCCTCCATCCAATGCAGGTCACGGCAACGCGATCAGGAGGTGCAGGACGGGTGCCGGAGACGGGTCGCCGTCTTTCCGCAGCGCAGCCGGCGTGATGGACGATCCCAGCGCGTGGATGCCCCAGGCGATAGCCGTGCCCAGGACGGCGCCGGCCAGCACGTCGCTCGGGTAATGCACGCCGAGCCACATCCGGCTCACGACCACCAGCGTCGCCCACAGATAGCCCGGCACCGCTATGTACCACCTCGGATGCGAGAGCGTCCAGGACGTCGCCAGGGCAAACGAGACGGCGGCGTGGCCGGACGGGAAGGAGTACGGATCCCACCGGGCGATGTCCCGCGTGCGGGTGTCTACGTCGGCAAAGCGGACGTACGGGCGCGTCCGCCGCACCAGGTATTTGAGCCCGCCCATCACCCCGAGCGTCCCCAGCTCGCTGAGCGTCAGGCGATAGGCGTCGCTCCAGTCGCCGCCGCCCCGGAGGATCCAGACGCCGAGCCAACTCGCCGCCGCGCCGCCGTAGAAGACGGGGAACGTCGTCGCATCCACGCCACGCATCACGTGCCCGAACGCCGGAGATTGGATCCGGTAGACGCCGTCGAACAGCCGCTTGTCGAGTGCGAAAAGGCCAGTGACTTCCTCTTCGTCCAACGCCGCTTCCTGCGCCAGCACGCCACCCGGTACCCCGGCCAGGATCCATACAACGAGGAGCCGGATACACCACGAGGCAGGATGGGAGCGCATGAGGCGACAGGGTTGAAACGCGACGAACCGAGCGGTCTAATAATTTTATGATTTTTGACCGGTACGACCGCAGAGTAGGCTGACAGCATGAGCAAGGCGAGGAGCCTGTTACCCACGTTGCCTGTCAAAAATCATAGGGCCCACACCCCGAAGAAAACAAGATGCCCGAAGCTTTCTGCAAAAAAAGGGGGACACGGCGCCCCGTATCCCCGCAGGATGACTCGATCGGTCGTAAAGAAACCTGACCCGTTTTTGACGGCACCGCGTTGTTTCCTCAGCGCGGTGCTCGAAAACCTGTCCGGTTTAGCCAACCGGCTCAGGCTTCTTCCGCGTAGACGCCGTTGCGCGCTTCATCGCCCAGGACGTCGTCGTCTTCCTTGGCCGAGGGCCGCATGCCGAGGATGACCTTGACCTGCTCCTTGACCTCGGCGTGCAGGTCCGGGTTGTCTTGCAACCACACTTTGGCGGCCTCCCGCCCCTGGCCGATCTTCGTTTCCCCGTAGCTGTACCACGAACCGCTCTTGGTGATGATGTCGTGCTCGACGGCGAGGTCCACCAGCTCACCGATCGACGAGATGCCTTCACCGTAGACGATGTCGAACTCGGCCAGTTGGAACGGAGGCGCGACCTTGTTCTTGACGACCTTCACGCGGGTGCGGTTGCCGACGACGTCGCTGCCGTCTTTGACGGAGCCGATGCGGCGGATGTCCAGCCGTACGGAAGCGTAGAACTTGAGGGCCCGTCCGCCGGGCGTCGTTTCGGGCGAGCCGAACATAACGCCGATCTTCTCGCGAAGCTGGTTGATGAAGATCAGGACCGTGTTGGACCGGTTGATGATGCCGGTGAGTTTGCGGAGCGCCTGGCTCATCAGGCGGGCCTGCAAGCCCACGTGGGTGTCACCCATGTCGCCTTCGATCTCGGCGCGGGGCACCAGGGCCGCCACGGAGTCGACGACGATCAGGTCGAGGGCGCCGCTGCGTACGAGCGTCTCGCAGATGCTCAACGCCTGCTCGCCGGTGTCGGGCTGCGACATGAGCAGGGCGTCGATGTCAACGCCCAGCTTCTGCGCGTACAAGGCATCAAAGGCGTGCTCGGCATCGATGAAGGCACAGGTACCCCCGAGCTTCTGCGCCTCGGCGATGCAGTGCGTGGCCAGCGTCGTCTTGCCGGACGACTCGGGGCCGAAGATCTCGATCACCCGGCCTCGGGGGATCCCGCCGACGCCGAGGGCTGCATCCAGGGCAAGCGACCCCGTCGGGACGGCTTCGACCCGGACCACCGGCGCATCGCCCATCCGCATGATCGATCCTTTGCCGAACTGTTTTTCGATCTGCTTGAGGGCCAGGTCAAGCGCCTTATGCTTCGCGGAGTCGTTTGCGGTCATGATATTCCCTGTTTTGCTGGCATGAAAAGGGAGTCCCACACGAACGTGTGCAGACGTATGGCGTCAAACTAAGACCGGCTGGTGTCAACCCGGCGTCATACTCCGTGACGAACACCGCCGATATCCGTCACGCCCGGCCCTGAGCAACCCACGAAAGGGCTACGACGATGTTCCCACCGAAGACCATGGCCGGCCTCGTCCTCCTCAAAAAAAAGGAGATCTCTCAAGCCTGCTCTGTTTCCTCCCTCAAAAAAATCGAAGAGGCCACCCCGTTCAGGATCTCCCGAACGCGATGGCCTCTCCGGCCCGTTCGCGGGTCGGCAGGCTCGCTCAAGCACCTCGAGGCGCCGTACCGGAAGGACGTCGCTCAGGCTGCCCGGCAACCTACCGATGAGGTTTTATTTGATGAGGATCATCTGCTTGACCGCCATGAAACTCCCCGCCTCGATACGATAGAAGTACGTCCCACTGGCCAACCCCTGACCGTCGAACGTCGCCTCGTGAACGCCCGCACCCAACTCCCGATCCACCAGGCGGCTCACCTCCCGACCCATCAGGTCATAAACCACCAGGCGCACATGCGACGCCTCCGGCAGCGCAAACTGGATCTGCGTCGTCGGGTTGAACGGGTTCGGGTAGTTGCCTCCCAGCGCAAACGCCGTCGGCGTCTCGCCCTCGGCCAGTTCGGCCAGCGACAGGCCCGGCGAGGCGCTCAGGAAGCGGAAGTCGTCGGTGAGTTGCAGGATCCGGTTGAGGATGCCGTCGGCGCAGTCGAGCAGGTCTTGCGCCTGCGCCGGGGTCAGCAAGCCGTTGGTCACGTAGCCGTTGACCCGGCCGATGAAGAGGTTCATCTTGTTCCTCGCCTGCTGCAGCGCGCCCTGGCTGAGCTTGCGTTCGGCCTGTTGCAGCGGATCGAGCAGGAAGTTGATCTGCTGCTTCGTGAGCACGGGCGGCTCTTTGAGGGCGTTGATTTTGTCGGTGAGGATGGCGAAGGTGCAGCAGGAGACCGGCAGGTCGAAGGCTTCCGTGCCGTCGGAGCGGTCGGCGCTGCTGCCCTGGTTGGCGCTGAAGCCGAGGCCTCGGTTGGCGAAGCTGTCCCAGATGGTGCACTCGTTTTTGCCGCCGGTGAGCGCCAGGTCGGCGGCGAGGATGGCGTCCCGCCCGTCAACGAAGCCCGGGAAGCACGGCTGCATCTTCATACCGTCCATGACCAGTTGCAGGGCGAGGTTGTTGCCGCCGTTGCCGCTGTAGGTATCGGAGTCGAAGCCGTACTGGGCGACGAGGCTGCGGGTCATGTCCCAGAGCATAGTCGCCCAGACGTGACCGACGCCGTGGGGTACGGAAGCCGTCTTGATGACGTCGTACGTGAACTCGTTGACGCCGAAGTCGGTGCTGTAGGGCCGGGCACGGATGCCGAGCCCCGTCGGCGGCTCGAAGATGACGTAGGTGCCGATGCCCCGGTTGTCCGTGTCGGTGTCGGTCAGCAACAGGGCGAGGTAGTCGCTCCAGCCCTCGCCCATCTGCTCCTGGCCGCCCAGGCAGTTCGTGTTCGGCCCGCCGGTGAGGCGGTTGGAGACGCCGTGGCCGTATTCGTGCACGATCACGCCGTTGTCGAAGTCGCTGTCGCGGTCGGCCCCGATGCGTTTGAGCGTGGCATTGACGCCGCCGCCGAGTTCATCTTTGATGAGCTGGCCGTCGTTGACGTCGATCATCAGCGACGAGATGGTAACCAGACCACCGGACGCGCCGGCCCCCATGGTCAGCGTACCGGGTACGTTGTTGACCACGATGGCGGCAATGGCCCCTGCATTTTCGGCATTGAGGACCTTCAACCCGAATTCGCAGGTGCCCCGGTCGAGCACAGCGATATTGCCGGGCGTAAAGCCGACGAGCGGCTCGCAGGCATCGGTCGTCGAAGCCCCGGCCCCGTCATTGACCAGTTCCAGGTCGCCGGTTGTTCCAGCCGCCGTCAAGGGGGCTCCGAAGGCAGCCGGGCTGGCTCCATAATCACCGGCGATGGTAGCGGGTGAATTCACGGTCAACTCGACCGACGCCGACCAGACGAACATCTGCATCCGGGGACGGCTGCCGTCGGTGGGGGTGAAGAAGTTGGCGTTGTTCGTACCGCTGCCGTCCTGCGCCTCGGCCCGCACGTCATCACCGCCCAGGCCCCCGTTGCCGAAGTTGTCGACCTGGAAGTTGCCCGAGGCTTCGTCGAAGCCGTACTGGTAGGTGAGGTCGTGGATGAGGTTGTTCCAATAGAACAGGTTCGTCACCGCCGCCGGCCGGTAGCTGGGCGGGTCCATCGACGGATCGAACGGGAAGTCGAAGAGCAGGCCGCCGCCGCCGTCGGGGTCGCTGCCGGGATCGGGAACACCGTCGGCGTCGACGTCCGTATAGGCGTGGGCGTTGTTGCCGCGCGTGACCGTGTAGCTGGTCGTGCCGTCGTTGTGCCAGCCCAGCGGCGAGGCGGTCGGGTCGGCCGGGTTGGCTTCGAGCGTGCGCAGATCCGTGTTCGGATCACCCGCGTGCGCGGGGCTTTCGAAGGGATGCGCGTAGACGCGGTACGTGCCGCTCATGCTGCTCGATGCACGCGCCGGCGCCGTGATGTTGCCTGCCAGCGGCATCAACGGCGCCTGGACCATCTCCTGGCGCACCACGTCCATGAAGCGCGCCTCGCCGGGCGCATCCGTCACGTCAAGGCGGTCCATGACGACGAGGTCCTCGCGAAAGAGCTCCGCGCCGCTGCCTGCATCGACGAACATGTTCCAGTAGTGCTGGCCGTCTTCCGTATAGATCCCCACCTGCCAGGCCAGCCGCACGTCGCTCTGCCCCGTCGTTGAGAACACGTCCATCGGTAAATAGACCAGCCTGGCCGGAATCGGCTCCAACGCGATCCCTCCATCGCTGAGCATCACGTCGTGGGTCGCATACGCTTCCTCGACCATGATGGGTTCTCGGGGCGTCAGGTTGAGTTCCCGGGCGGCGGACTGCACGGCCATGTCCGGCCCGATCGAAGGCGCCGCGTTCTTCGAGGCCCCCTGGAGCGCCTTCACGAAGCGGTTGCCCACGTTGAGCACCCGCCCGTTCTTGTCGAAGTTGAGGTTGATGATCGCTCCGTAGACGGGGATGCCCTGGTGGTACTGCTGGAGGTAGAGGTGCGTCACCCCGTTGTGCTTGCTGACGTATTGGTCGGTCACGACCAGGTCTTCGAGGTCGGCCTCGGTCAGCCCGAGGGTCTCGGCGTTTTGCCGGAGATACTCCATGGCGTCACGGAGATCGGCGCGTTGCTGGAGGTACTGGGTAGTTTGCCTGGAGATGACGCGTTGAGCCAGACTAGGCGTGCTAGTCAGCAACAGACTCAGGCAAAGTGCCAGACTGAAGAGTGATGTCTTACGCATGATACGATCCTCAGGGTGTGTGGCAAAATGGTAGCGAAGGGATCTTCGTATAGGAGATAGAAGAGAGGGGGTTGCCTGCCGCGTTAGCAGGGTGAGAGCGCGGATCAACAGCGCCAGGATAGCGGGGGGCCCCGGGAGAGAGGCGGCGACCGGGCATGCCTGTGCCCCGTAATCAGAACATGCTTACCGCAGAAATGCTGCTGCCGCCAGCCGGGATTACATATCCCGGCTTCGGTGCCGTGCAAGGCTACGCCTTCATAGCAAACTGTGGTCACGGTGCGGTACCTATCCAAGCAGGCCCACTCCACCTTTCACAGACAGGCGCCTATACGATGAGATCGGTAGACTCCTTAGCACCTGCGATGCACACTGCTATACTGGTTCACACAATAGACGATGACGACATGATGTACGGCGCACTTACGCTCTTGCGCATACCCGCCGCCGTATGATGTCGTGTAGACTTGGGGGGTACGGTAAAGTAACGGATCACCCTGCACAAAACAAGGCATGGCAACAACAAGGACCTGTTTTTTTTAACCCCGAATCCGGGGGTCTTCCTCGGGCCCTTCTCAGCCCGTCAGGCGCCCTTTCAGCCTGCATTTTTTTGCCGGGAAAGCAGCAGGTTTCGACGAGCGAGATCGAGCGCTGCGGTGGCGGCCAGGGCTTTGTTCAGCGCTCGATCATTGAGGAAATGCCGCCGTTCAGCCACGGCCCCGTCCGCATCGGCATAGCCGACCCAGACCGTACCGACCGGCTTGTCCGGCGTCCCGCCCGAAGGACCGGCCACGCCCGTGGTCGAGATCCCGACGTCCGTCCTCAACCGGTCGCGGACGCCCTGCGCCATCTGCCGGGCCACGACCTCGCTGACGGCACCGTGCTGCGCCAACGCCCCGGCCTCTACCCCCAGCGCGCTCACCTTCACGGCATTGGCGTAAGCCACGATCCCGCCGACGACGTAGGCCGAAGAGCCGGGAATATCCGTCAGGCGGTCGAGCACCTGCCCGCCCGTACAACTTTCCGCCACGGCAAGCGTCAGGCTCCGTTCGGCCAGGGCGCGGCCGAGCACGGCTTCGAGGGTGTCCTCGTCGCGGCCGTAGAGATAGGGCTCAATATGTTCACGAAGGTAGGCCTCCAGCCGGTCGAGTTGGAGGGCCACGGCGGTGGGATCCGTGCCGGTGGCCGTCAGGCGAAGACGGACGCCGCCGGTGCCGGGCAGATACGCCAGGCGCAGCGTCGGCCCCAGGTAGCCCGAGAGGTCTCCGAGCAGCTCTTGCAAATTCGACTCGCCGATGCCGACCGTCAACAACGTCCGGTGCTGCACGGCGCGCAACCCCTTCCGCCCGCGGAGCCGGGGCATCAGCACTTCCTGAAAGATAGCCTGCATCTCCCTGGGTATGCCCGGCAAGAGCACGACGAGGCGCTCCGCACCGTCCGACGCTCCGACGTGCAAGAGCCCCGGCGCCGTACCGACGGGGTTGGGCAGCACCGCAAAGCCTTCCGGCACAAGCGCCATCCGCTCGCTGCTTGCCGGCATCGGGCGCTGCCTCAGGCGAAAACGCGCCCGGATCTGTTCGAGGACGGCCGCATCCACGTGCTGCCCCACGCCGAAGAAGCCGGCGACGACGTCGCGCGTGACGTCGTCGTGGGTCGGGCCGAGCCCTCCGGTCAGCAGCACGAGGTCGCTGGCCTCGTAGGCGGCGGCCAACGCTTCGCGGATGGAGGCCTCCTCATCGCCCAGGGTGACGGCGCGGACGACCTCGATGCCGAGCAGCCCCAGTTGCTCGCCCAGCCAGGCCGCGTTGGTATTGACGACCTGCCCGATGAGCAGTTCATCGCCAATGCTTAAGAGGGTAGCTTTCATGCGCGCTCGTGGCGATACTGGATGATGCGAACCTTTTCCAGGGTGACCAGCCCTTCCCGCACCGTCTCGTCCAGAAACGGCAGCAGTGCATCGATTTTCTCCTCGGTGTCCACAATCTCAACTACGACGGGCAGGTCTTCCGAGAGCCGTAGCACCTTGGCCGTGTGGATGCGGCTGGCCGCGCCGAACCCCATGATGCCCCGCACCACCGTCGCGCCGGCCAGGTTCAACGCACGGGCGCGCAGTACGATCTGCTCGTAGAGCGCTTTGCCCCGGTACGTATCGGACTCGCCGATGAAGATCCGGAGCAACACGCCCTCGTCTGGTAGCTTCATGGTCGTTCCCCTATTTGAAGAGCGTGAATACATACCGGGCACAGACGAAGCCGAGAAAAACCAGCGCCAGCCCGAGCACGTTGCTGCCGATGATGTTGAGCAGGCCGAGCCGCACTTCGCCTTCGCGAAACAGGTTGAAGCTCTCCAGGCTGTACGTCGAAAAGGTGGTAAAGGCCCCCAGCACGCCGACGAAAAGGAACGGAGCGACCTTCGGCGGCAAGGAAACACGCTCCGAGAAGGCCCACAGGAAACCGATGACGAAAGAGCCCAGCAGGTTGACCACCAGCGTGCCCCAGGGAAACGTCTCGTCGAATACGCGATGCGCCAGCCCGGAGACGGCGTATCGCAACACGGCCCCGGCGGCACCGCCGGCGGCAATCAACAGGAGCTTGACCATGCGTCGCCCTGTGCTAGGAGAACCCAAAAGAAACCTTGAACCCGAGCTATCCCCGATGCGCCTCAGACCAGCCCTGCGGATCACGCTGCCAGGCTTTCAGGCTTTGCAGGTTCTCGTCGGTGAGGTGGGCCTGTTCAGAAGCGACCGTCAGGAGCGCGTCGAAGTCGGTTAGGGCGTAGAAGGGCACGGCGGCGGCGGCAAAACGCGCATCGACGCCGGCAAGGCCGTAGGTGAAGATCGCCAGCAGCGCCGCGACGTCGGCCTGCGCCTGCTCGCGGATCACCTCGACGACCCGCATCGACGACATGCCGGTCGAGACCAGGTCTTCGACGACGACCACGCGCTGCCCGGGCTCCAGGCGGCCTTCGATCTGGTTGCCGTGCCCGTGCCCCTTCGGCGTCGACCGTACATAAGCCATCGGCAGGCCCAGCCGATGCGCCAGCCAGGCCGCATGGGGGATCCCGGCCGTCGCCGTCCCCACGATCACGGCGGGCTCCAGGGTGTGCTGCCGGAGCAGGGCCACGAACCCTTCCGTGAGCTTCTTGCGGATGCCCGGGTAGGCCATCGTCAAGCGGTTATCACAATAGATCGGCGAGCGCAACCCCGATGCCCAGGTAAACGGGTTTTCCGGCGCCAGCGAAACGGCTTGAATGCGGAGCAGGTCGTACGCAACGTGACGGCGAAACAGGTCGGTAGCGGGAGAAGGAGACGGTTCCATCAGCGATTGAACTGGGCGGGCGAGACGTATTCCTGGTTGAAAAGGTACCACAGCCCGGTGAAAACCGTCAGCGCAACGACGACCATCAGCAGGATAAACGGGATCACACTCTGGAGCACCCAGGCGGCCACCTCGGCAATCACGCCGGGCAGATGCCTTGCCGTCAAGAGCACCAGGACGCCGATCAAGAAGACGAGTTGGAGGGTCGTCTTCGTCTTGGCCATCGGGATCGTACGCAGCGTTCGCCCCTTCGACTCGGCCCGGAGCCGCATCCCGGTAATGACGACGTCGCGCAGGGCAATCAGCGCCACCGCCCACCAGGGCACGATCTGGGGAATCAAGAACGCCAGGGCCGCAAAGGTGCCCAACACCAGCACCTTGTCGGCAAACGGATCCAGGAACTGCCCCAGCCGGGATCGAACCCCGAAGGCACGAGCCACCTTCCCGTCGACGTAATCCGAGACCGCAGCGACGATAAAAAGGGCGAGGGCTCCGCCCTGCCCCTCCAGCGTATCCCAGGAGAGTAAGACCAGCACAACCGGCGTCAACACGATGCGCCCTATGGTGATGGCGTTGGCAACGAATTTCATGGCGGCGCCCGGAGTTACTGACCCGTGCCAGACTTGCTACGGGAGCTGGGGGCGAAGAATGCATGAACATACGGGCGCAGGGGGCACAAAACCTCCTCTACACCCGCTGCTCGATCCTGCGCTACCCGAGCACAAGGTGAACACATAGCGGTAGGTTGTTGGGCTCTAGCGATTGGCGCACGGCTCGGCAGATGGCCCTGAATATAACACGCAGGCATCAGTATTTCCGTCAAGCCTCCGCTAAAACCTGTCATGATTCGGAAACCTGTCAGCTTGGAGCGGTCGAGGCCTGCCATTGTGACGGAACTACGGAAACGGCATCGTTCTTGAGGAAAACAGGATCGTCTCCGTACGACAACCCGGAAAATCCCTTTCTTCACAGCAGGCTCTACACACAGCTATGGGAAAAATCATTGGTATCGACCTCGGCACGACCAACTCGGTCGTGGCCGTCATGGAAGGCGGCGAACCGAAGGTCATCGAAAATGCGGAAGGTGCCCGGACGACCCCCTCGGTCGTGGCCTTTAAGAGCGACGGCGAACGCCTCGTCGGGGCCCCGGCCAAACGCCAGGGCATCACCAACCCCACGAACACCATCTTTTCGATCAAGCGCTTCATGGGGCGCAAGCATGGCGAGGTGAGCAGCGAAATGAAGACCGTGCCCTACGAAGTCGTCAGCGGTGACGGCGGCCTGGCCCGCGTCAAAGTCGGCGACCGCCTCTACACCCCGCAGGAGATCTCCTCGATGGTGCTGCAAAAGCTCAAGCAGACGGCCGAGGACTACCTGGGCGAAAAAATCACCGAAGCGGTCATCACCGTCCCGGCCTATTTCAACGACGCCCAGCGCACAGCCACCAAAGAAGCCGGCCAGATTGCCGGCCTCAAGGTCCGCCGCATCATCAACGAACCGACGGCGGCGGCCCTGGCCTACGGCCTCGACAAGAAAAACCAGGACGTCACCGTAGCCGTCTACGACCTCGGGGGCGGCACCTACGATATCTCAATCCTCGAACTCGGCGACGGCGTCTTCGAAGTCAAATCCACCAACGGCGACACGCACCTGGGCGGCGACGATTTCGACCAGTGCCTCATCGACTACATCGCCGACGAATTCAAGAAGCAGGAAGGCATCGACCTGCGCAAGGATGCCATGGCGCTCCAGCGCCTCAAAGAGGCCGCCGAGAAAGCCAAGATCGAGCTGTCGAGCGCCACGACGACGACGATCAACCTGCCGTTTATCACGGCCACGCAGGACGGACCGAAGCACCTGACGCTGGACCTGACGCGCGCCAAGTTCGAACAGCTCATCGACAAGCTGGTGCAACGCACGGTGGGCCCGATGGACCAGGCCCTCAAAGACGCCAAGCTCTCGAAGAGCGACATCGACGAGGTCATCATGGTCGGCGGCTCGACGCGCGTGCCGCTCGTGCAGAAGACCGTCGAAGAGTTCTTCGGCAAGAAGCCCAACCGTTCGGTCAACCCGGACGAGGTCGTGGCCGTCGGGGCGGCGATCCAGGGCGGCGTGCTGGCCGGCGACGTCACCGACGTGCTGCTGCTCGACGTGACGCCGCTCAACCTGGGCATCGAGACGCTCGGCGGCGTGATGACCTCGCTCATCGAGGCCAACACCACGATCCCGACGCGCCGCCAGGAAATCTTTTCGACGGCTGCGGACAGCCAGACCTCGGTGGAGATCCACGTCCTCCAGGGCAACCGCGAGCTGGCGGCCTACAACCGGACGATCGGCCGCTTCCACCTGGACGGCATCCCTCCGGCCCCGCGCGGCATGCCGCAGATCGAAGTCGCCTTCGACATCGACGCCGACGGCATCCTGCACGTCTCGGCGAAGGACAAGGCCACGGGCAAGGAGCAGTCGATCCGCATCGAAGCCTCCAGCGGCCTGACCGAAACGGAGATCGAGAAGATGAAGAGCGAGGCCAAGGAACACGCCGCCGAGGACAAGCAGCGCCGCGAAGAAGTCGAGAAGATCAACCAGGCGGACTCGGCGCTCTATTCGTCCGAGAAGAACCTCAAGGAGTTCGGCGACAAGCTCTCGGCGGAGAATAAGGCCAAGATCGAAGCGGCGGCCGAGCGTCTCAAAGCCGTACACCAGGCGCGCAACTTCGCTGAGATCGACTCGGCGCTGGAGCAACTCAACCAGGCCTGGAGCGCAGCCGGTACCGAAATGTACCAGGCCCAGCAGGCTGCCGGCGGCGGTGACGGCGCCCCCGGCGAGACCCCTCCCGGCGAAACCGAAGACGAAGTCAAAGATGTCGACTACGAGGTCGTCGACGAGGACGACGACAAGTAAATCGGAGCCTGCCCGGCGGGCGGCGGACTTCCCTGACGATCAAAGGTCCTGGTCATTACGGTGATCAGGACCTTTTCTTTTTTGAGGATTAGGTGAAAGCGTGCCGTTTTTCGCCATAAATCCTGTAGGGCATGATCCGTTTTGTCCCTAAAACGCGTCTGTACAGTAGGAAGGCTGTTTGTCCATTTATCGACTCGTATTTCCATGAAAGCGCCCCTGGTCTCAAGCCCCTCCTCGACCCATACGGCTGATCGTGCATCCCTGGTGCACCCGTCGTTCCTCCACAAAGAGGCCCAACGACTCGCGACCCTGCTGGAGGCAACCTTGCACGACCCTGCGGCTGCTGAAGAAGACTTCTTGCAGGCAGTGGATCGCTACGCGGAGGTGTTACACACGCTGCGCGAGGCCACTACGACCGCCGAACACGCGCTCGTGAACGAGGTGCCGGATCCTACGTCCCCCCGGAATCGCCCGGAGGTCAACCTGATTACGGGGTTTGCTTTGATCTGCGCATTCATCCTCTCCGTGCTCTACATCATGTAACGAGGCAGCGACCCGCCTTCCGTCGCACACTCGATCCCGGATGCTTTCCTGGCAGAAGGATCAAAGTAGAAGGCCCTGATCGCTACAGCAAGCAACCAGGGCCTTCCGCGTCGTCCGTGAGGAGGCGGATGACGATCAAAAAAGCGAGACGCGGATCCGGCTCGCTGAGATACTACGAAACGAACGCGTAGGACGCCTGATTTTTTTCTGAGAGGGCCCGCTTTTTTTCCGAGACGTACCGGCTAATGCCCTACCGTGAGGGCGATGCCGACCCGAAGCGGAAAGAAGAGTTCATCGGCCCCCTCGTCGAGCATGTAGACGGCCCGAAACTCTGCAAAGAGTTCGAGCGAAGCGCCGACCGGATACAACACGCCGGCCCCCGAGAGCAACCCGACGCCGCTGTTCGGTTCGAAACGGGCGGTGACACGCTTGCCCCCACTGGCTACGGACAGGTCTTCGGCACGCAGGCGATAATACCCGCCTCCCAGGAGTGCATAGGGTCGCACACCGGCGTCTTGCAGATGCAGGCGTATGGCGCCATTCACACCGAGGATGGATGCCCCTCCCCCGGAAAGCACCTCCTCGGCCTCAAGGTTTCCCCGTGCCGCGTCTTCATCGAGCGGGAAGCGGTTGTACTGCACACTCGCCGTCAACTCGATCCCCTTGACGAAGGGTATGGCGACGGCGAAGCCGCTTCCAACGCCCCAGCCTGGATTCCACAGTTCCTTGAACGTGTCCGGGCCGAAAGGAAAACCTAGCCCTCCCGACACATAGACCGAGCCCTGACCCAGCGCCGGAAGTATCCAGCAACTCAACGCAACGAAACACGCGGCAAATCGTCGCATGACGGCCTCCTTGCACCTTTATATCTTGTGATCGGGGCACCGTGCTCCATAGACAAGTGTTGCCGCATTGGGGGGTCATGTGTTTGCGTGGTTGCGTGCATTGCATCCAAGCACCCTGACACGCAAACATACATCCTTCTCCTGCGAAGATACTGAACTTCGTCTGCTTGCGTTGGCATGTTCACCCCTCCCATCCAAAAAGTCGCATGGCATTCGCCGTTGTCACCTGCTCGACCTCTTCGACGAACAGCCCTTTCACTGCGGCCAGACGCTCGGCCACGTAGCGGACGTAGGCCGGCTCGTTGCGCTTGCCGCGATACGGGACCGGTGCCAGAAACGGCGCATCGGTCTCCAGCACGACCCGTTCCAGCGGGACGTCGCGGACGATGGCATCGAGACCGCTGTTTTTGAAGGTGAGTACACCGCCGAAACCGAGGAGAAACCCGAGTTCGACAGCGGCCTCGGCCATCCACGCAGGACCGGTGAAGCAATGAAAGATGCCGCGCAACCGCCCGGGATTGCCGGCGCTGCCCCGTTCTTCGCGGAGGATACGCACGAGGTCGCGATGGGCATCGTCGCGCCCCGTTTTGTCGCGGACGTGCAGGATCAGCGGCAGGTCTCTGTCGATAGCAAGGTGAATATGCCGCCGGTAGAAATCGTGTTGGACGGCGTCGAAGGAACGATCCCAGTAGTAGTCGAGCCCGCTCTCTCCGACGGCTACGACGCGAGGATCGTCGCACAGCGCCGTGACGGCGGCGAAGTGCGCGTCGGTCGCATCTTTGGTCTCGGACGGATGCAGCGCAGCCATGGCGTACAACCCTTCATACTGTTCGCACAAGGCCAGCGCCTGATGGATAGACGGCACGTCAATGGCGGGCATGACGATCCGCTCGACGCCCTGCTCACGGGCGCGCGCCAGCACGTCGGGTAGATCACCGCTAAAACGATCCAGGTAGATATGCGCGTGGGTGTCGATCAGCATCAGAGGGTCCGGGGTTGTGGGATTGAGCCACGTAGTATCCGGTGAGCAGGGTATAGTTCTGCCGCAACAGCAACGCAACCGTAACCCTTCGAACGCAAAAATGCGGCGCAGACTCCGTTCATCCTTATTTTAGGGCCGATCATGGGGATGCTCCCCCACCTGGTTAAGCACACGACTATCTTTACGGGTATCATGAGCAGCCGTCGGGCCGCGTGACTGTGGCGGCCCGGCGGCCGACGCCTACCCAGAGGTCTCTCGCTGCGCAATGACGCTCCGGTGAATCGATTTCCCATCATAGCACGCATCGCCGTTGTAGCAACGGCCTTGCTGGCCCTCATCCCGCTGGGCCGGATCGCAGCCGACTATCTGGAGGTCGCGCGCGTGGTGAGCGAACCGGCCCGGCCCGGGCGCGGCTACGACTGGGTGACATGGCGCGAAGACGACGGCCTGATCAGGGCCGCCTACGTCTTCGACCGGGACCGCGAAGGGGACGCAGCTTTCGGCCTCCGCGAAGGAGACGTCTTTTACCGCCTCGACTACCGGCAGTATTTCAACCTGGAAAACCTGCAACGCGCCATCGAAGGCGTTCCGCCCGGCAGCATCCGTACCTACTCGGTGCTGCGCGGCGAGCAGATGGAAGAGATGCAGGTGGATGTGCTGTTTACCCGCTACCCGACGTTCCTGTATCCGCTCTCCCCTTCGTTGTGGCAATTTTCGGTGTGGGGCTTCGTCTTCGGCGCGTTTTTTCACATCATCGGCCTGGTGATCGCCGTGCCGTTGGTGCGCCGCAGCCGGACGGCGCGGTTCTCCCTGCTGCTCATCGCCGCCTCGTCGTTGTGGATCTTCGGCAACCTGCTCCGGCTCCTGATGGTGCATCTGCTGGGGCCGCCTACGTTCGGCAGCCCGGCGGATACCGTCTTCATGGTCCTCACCCTCCTCGGCGTGGTCGGCTGGATCGGCTTTCCCGCCTTGCTGTTGCGTAAGATCCTCGACGACGTCGAGCGGGTCGGCGGCGGCCGGCTGGGACCGCCGGGCCATGTCATCTACCTGCCGACGGCCATCCTGGGGCTGGCCGCCCTGTTGACGACGGTCTTCGGCACCGTAGGGCCTCTGACGCTCGACGGCCTGATCGCGCCCATCCTGTTCTACGCCTGCTGCTACATCGGGGCCGCCGCCGCCTTTGTGCTGGCCCTCTACCTGGTCCGCCCCGTCGAAGCAGAAGACTTCATCAGGGGCTGGCCCCGCATGGGCAGCGTCGTCATGCTGGCCTTTTCCGTGCTCTTCGGGTTGACGATCCTGGGCGTCGTGCCCATCCTCGGCGCCGTGACCGACACGATGGTCGGCTGGCTGGTCGTCAGCGCCCAGTTGCTCTCGATCGTGCCGGTGATCCTGGTCTCCGTGACGGCCCTCAAACACGGCAAGATCGACCAGGTGCTCAGCCGGGCGCTCACGTATTTCACCGTCCTCGGCCTGATCTTTTTTGCTTTTGCCGGTGGGATGGCCCTCGTCGAGCCGTACCTCAACCGCAACGGAATTTCGACGACCCTCGTCGCCGGCGGCTACGTGGTGGTGCTGCTGCTCATCTTCGAGCGCCTGGGCCGGCGCATGCGCGTCTACGTCGCCCAGTTTTTCGCGACCGACCGGCAACAGGCCTGGCAGCGGCTGAGCCGTTTCCAGGAACGGATGCGCTCGATCCTCACCTTCGAGACCCTCGCCCGCGAGACGATAGAGACCGTCGGAGAAGCCTTTCGTGTGCGGTCCGGGCAGTTTTTTCTGCGCCCGATGGGCCTTTCGGGGCCGTGGATCTCCAGCGCCTTTCACCCCGAGCCGCCCTACCTGACGGAGCGGGTGATGGAACTGGTGTGGCCGCCTCTCCAGCGCGAGGGCGCCATCTGGGCAGGCAACGCCGAACTCAACGAAAGCCATCTCCCCGAAGACCTGGCCTATCTGCTGAAGGAGCGCGGCGTAGACCTGGCCATCCCCATCCTGGGCGACGGGGCCGCGCTGGGGTTGCTGGTGCTCGGCCCCAAAAAGCAGCGCCGCGCCGTCTACAACCTGGAAGACCTCGACATGATGCGTTCGCTGAGCGGCCAGCTGGCCCTGGCCGTCGAGCGCCTCAAGCTGGTCGAGCGGGAGCGCGCCCTGGTGCGGGAAAGCGCCGAGGCGCAACTCACGGCGCTACGCGCCCAGATCAACCCTCATTTTCTTTTCAACGCGCTCAACACCATCGTCTCGCTGATCGAAGAGCACCCGGAAGAAGCCGTCGAAGCCGTCGAGCACCTGGCCGCGATCTTTCGGCATACCCTGCATACGGGCGGGCGGCCGTTCGTCTCCATCCAGGACGAGTTTGCCCTCGTCTCGCATTACCTGAGCATCGAGAAGGCCCGCTTCGGCACGCGCCTACAGATCGAACGCCGCCTCGATCCGCGGCTTCGCTCCCTCCCTGTCCCTGCCTTTGCCGTGCAGACGCTGGTCGAAAATGCCGTCAAGCACGGCCTGGAGAAACGACGCGACGGCGGGCTGTTGCGCCTGCTCTGCCAGCAAACGCCCGAGGAGATGGCCGAGGTCATCGTCGCCGACACCGGCATCGGCATCCCGGCCCTCTTCGGCCAGGGAGAAACGGCTATTTCGGACAGGGCCTTTCTCGGCATCGGCCTGCGCAACGTGGCGGCCCGGCTCGAACAGCTCTACGGGCGGAGCGACTTACTCCGCATGGAAAGCACAGCGGAAACCGGCACAACCGTGCGTCTGTTGTTGCCCCTCGCCTCAGACGCCCCGCAAAACGGCCTGGAAGCGTCGCCCCAGAACGAACCGAGCCGGCCGGCCTCATAAATCCGACCTACCCACCATGCTCAGGGTCTTGATTGTAGATGACGAAGCCCCTGCCCGAAAGCGGCTCCACCAGTTGCTCGAACCGGATGTAGCGGAAGGACGCCTCCAGATCGTCGGCGCGGCGGAAGACGGACCGACGGCCTTGAAAATGCTGGAGGCCGAAGCAATCGACCTCGTCTTCCTCGACATCCGCATGCCGGAGATGGACGGCTTCGATGTGCTCGAACGCATCCCGCCGGATCGTCATCCGGTGGTCGTCTTTACCACCGCCTACGACGACTATGCCCTGCGCGCCTTCGAGGCCAATGCCGTCGACTACCTGCTCAAGCCGATCACGCAGGAGCGGCTGGATGAAGCCGTCACCCGGGCGACCCGGCTGCGGCAGACACCCGAGACCCAGCAGGTCAATGACGAACGCCTGGGCCGGCTGCTCGACTGGGTGGAGGCACAGGCCGCCTCCGCCCGACCGACACCAGCCCCATCTCCCCAGCACTACCTCGAACAACTCTCGATCCCCTACCGGGACCGCATCCTGATCGTCCCGGTCGAGCGCCTCGTCTCTGCCGAAATCTATGAAGGGATCACGCGGCTGTTCGTCCTCGGCGAAGACAACGACGCGCCCAGGGCCCGCCTCCGCCAGCACGTCGTCAACTACACGCTCGAACAGTTGGAGAGCAGCCTCAACCCGGACGACTTCATGCGCGTCCACCGCTCGGCCATCGTACGGATGCACGCCATCCGCGAGATGATCCCGTGGTTCAGCGGGCGCTACAAGCTCATCGTCGAAGGCGACCACGAAGTCATCGCCAGCCGCGAACGCTCCCGCGTCCTCAAAGAACGGCTGATGCTTTGAGGATGGTCCGTGGCCCGTGGAGGTTGACGGTGCTTTTTACAGGAATCGTGCCGGCGCAAGTTTGTGCTTCTATCTCTTCGAGGCTTTTTTCATAAGGGCGTAGGCTGCTACTAATCCTACTTTGATGTTGTGCATTACGATGCGGAACTGTCATCCTGAGCAACGCGAAGGATCTCCCCCGTTGCGTTTAGCAAGCCTGCTCAGGGCGAGATTCCTTCGACAAGTCCAGGACAGGCTCTTCACTCCGTTCAGGATGACACGAAATGCACGCTCTCATTTTCCGATTGTACCGCCATACCACGGACAACGAACCACGGACAGCGAGCCTCAGCAAGCCCCTACCGAACCAACACCATCTCCCCCGTTACACGCTGCGATGCCGCTTCCAGGGTGTAGAAATACGACCCGCTTGAGACGGGTTGCCCTGCATCGTCCTGACCGCTCCATTGCACCGCATGGGTGCCGGCGGCCTGCCTCGCCCCGTCGAGGAGCGTGGCTACTACCTGGCCCAACACGTTGTAGACACGCAGGGTGACGGCGGCAGGCTGTACCAGGGTAAAGCGGATCTCCGTCCGCTGTGTGAAGGGATTGGGATAATTTTCGTACCGTTGGAAAATCCCGGGCGGGCCCTCGTCCTCGACGGCCACCGCTTGCGCGTCCACCTGCACAAACGGGCTCGGCGTGCTCTCAACCGTGTTGGCGCTGACGGCGGTCACGGCGTAAAAGTAGCGCTCCGAGGCAGGCTCCGGCGTATCCGTCACGCTGGTTGCACCCGTGACGGCGATCAGGTTGCGGGCGTCTGCGAGCACGTCCCCGGCATCCGGCTCCGCATCCGAACGAACCCGGTAGACGGCATACCGCCTCGGAGCCGGTGATTCGGGCGAGGCCGGCGGCTCCCAGCCCAGGCGGATCGTGCCGGCACCGATCCGTTCGTAGGCCAGGTTCACCGGGGCGCCGGGCGGCGTCTCGTCTTTCCAGGCCATCGACGGCGTCAGGGCAGGCGTTCGGTAGAGGTCGGCTTTGAGGGAGTCGGCAAAGCCCTGCGAGGACAGCGCCGTGAGGTTGGCGGCCCGGAAAAACACACTGCCCAGGATGCCGGGGTCGGCCCGGTTGAAGCGCACCTGGTCGGGCACCTCGCGCGGGCTGAAGAGCGACCCTCCGGCCGTCGCGGGATCGGCTTTGTAGAGGCCGTGCCCGGCGTAGAGGTGCCGCCCGAAGGCCTGCGACGCCCACCAGGGCGCGAGGGCCCCGTAATCCTGCCCGCCGCCGAAAGGCCAGTACAACTGCGGCACGAGGTAGTCGACCGTGCCGTCGCCCAGCCAGGCCAGCGCGTCGGCGTAGATCACGTCGTAGGCGTCGAGCCCGACGATCCCCGGCGGCACGCCGTTGCCCCAGATGCCGAACGGGCTGATCCCGAACTTGACCTCCGGACGGACGGCCCGGAGGCTGTCGTAGACCTGGGCTACGAAGCGGTTGACGTTGTCGCGCCGCCAGTCGCCCCGGTCGGTGAAGCCCCGGGGGTCGGCGGCGAAGGACGCGTCGTCCTGGTTCGTGATGGCGTTCGGCGGATATGGGTAGAAAAAGTCGTCGAAGTGGATGCCGTCGACGTCGTAGCGGCGGACGACGTCGAGGAGGACGGCGGTGATGTAGTCGCGGACGGCAGGGAGGCCGGGATCCAGGATGCGCACGTCTCCGAAAGCCAGGAGCCACTCCGGGTGCTGCTGCGAGACGTGGCCGGGTGCCTGCGCATAGCCCGAGCCCCGCACGACGCGGTACGGGTTGACCCAGGCGTGCAGCTCCATCCCGCGCTGGTGGGCTTCCGCGACGGCCAGCGCCAGTGGGTCGTAGAACGGATCCGGGGGGTGCCCCTGCACCCCCGTGAGCCAGTACGACCACGGCTCGATCTCGGAGGCGTACATCGCGTCGGCCTCCGAGCGTATCTGGAAGAAGACCGCGTTGATGCCGGCTTCCTTCAACCCGTCGAGCAGGTCGATCAACGCCTCCTGCTGGGCCTGCGAAGACGACGGCTCCGGCCAGTCGAGCCGGAGGACGGTGGCCACCCAGGCGCCGCGAAATTCATATTTTGGCGGTGCCTCACCCGCCTGCGCCATCACACCCGGCACCGTGACGGCCTGCGCGATCAGCAGCAGGGGAAAAAACCGGAGACGGAAGGCGACAGTCTTCATGATGAACACAGAACGCATGCCGTGTTGTTTTCGGACACCGACGTGGAAACCTTAAGGGGGCACGCCACGGGTAGGTGTGCCGCAAACGATGAAGTTGAACAGGGTGGGCTGTCAGCGAGAAGCGGTAAGCAATCAGCTTCAAAAAAACGGGCTGACCGCTGAACGCTTCTCGACAACCCCGGCACGCAAAATAAGCAATGACGATGCATCCTCGGTACCTTTGCCCTGCTTCGTAGGGCAATCGCATTTAAATCTGTTGTAGGACCTTGAGCAGATATCGCTCATCCCAGCCCGCACGCAGCCTTTTCGTGCCTACGCCGCGTTTGAGGCTCTTCTCGCGCTGCAAGGCCGAGACCGCCAGACGGCGCACCAGCGCCAGATTCGCCGCTGCATGACCGCTACGAACCCGGCTCTGATCCTCCGAAAACGCTACGTCCAAGACCCAATGCACCCGGTTTTCTACATGCCAATGCTTGCGCACCACCTCCAGCAGACGGGCCGCATCAGCGGCCAACGTGCTGATATAGTAGTGTCGCTCAAGCGTCGTCTTGGTCTCGGTCTCCCGTTCACGCTCAATCATCGTGACCGTCTGAAGACCTACCCAACCCTCGGTATCGATCAGCCCCGCCTCTTGAATCGGCATCGCCCAGCAGCGCCGTTGCTCGATACGACCGTGCCCGCCATCAGTCGTCTTGAAGAAGGCAACGCCCCGTTGGGCCGTCGCTCGACTTGGCCTTTGATGCAAGCTGGCCCGCTCAAAGAGCGATTCGACCTCCTCGAAGAGCCCGCCTTGGTTAGCCTTGAGCGCCAGCACGTAGTCGGCCCCCTGCCCGACGATTTGCTCGGCGATAGTTTTGTGACATCCGGCGGCATCAATCGTGACGACGCAGCCTCGCAGATCAAGCAGTTCGAGGAGCTTGGGTATGGTCTTTATTTCATTCGACTTAGAAGCGGTCTCGATGCCCCCCAAAAGCAGCCCGTTCTCGGTGGCCCACGCCCCGACCATGTGCAGGGCGGCCTTGTTCGAGGCCCGGTCGTAGCTGCGCCGGAGCCGCTTGCCGTCGAAGGGGATCACTTCGCCGTCGGTGGCGGCAAAGACGCTCTGCATCCAGTTGATGAAGCAGCGCTCGAACTCTTCGGTTTCGATCAAGGCAAAGACCCTTCCAATGGTATCATGGGAGGGAATGCCGTTGGGCAGATCGAGGAAGCGCCTGAGCCAGTCTTCTTTGGCATGGCCAAATTCTTCGATAGCCACGAAGCCATCGGCCCCACAGATGGTAGCACAGATCGAGAGCGTGAGAATATCGTGGAGACTATGGAGTTTGCGGCGTTCAAGGCGAGGGTCTTCGATCTCAGCGAAGTGGTAGGCGATGGAAGAAGGACTCGTCTCTGGCATGGCATAAAAGCTGGATTGAGGAAGGGTCACGGACGACCTCAAGGTAACTCCCTTTTAATGCGATTGCCCTAAGTGATGGAGACGGAGAATTAAAATGCTATGGTTGAGAATTATATTTCCTGATACGAGTCATTTGAGTTGATCCAGGCGTCGCCGCGAATAATCGCAAATATCATCCACGGCTACGCGGCGACGGCGGGCATAGTCCAGCGTTTGCTGTGCGATGTAGGCCTGGATGTCTTTGATGATGTCCTTAAAGGCAATCTGACCTTCTGCCTCGAACAGGGCATCCAGGGGGGCCTGGTCGATGAACGCCCGGACCACAGCATTGGAGAGCGCCTGATCTCCAGCGTCAGCTCCTTCGAGAGCCTGCAAAGCATAGGAAACAGCCTCGTCGATCGGTCTCGCCGTGATTTCTTCATCGACGTCGTTGAGGGCTGCGGCTAGGCGATAGGCGACCTTGTAGAGATCCCGGATATTGCCCGGCAGGGGATGACCGCTCAACGCCTTGAGGATCATAGTACGCGAGGACGCGGGAAGTGAGGTTGAGATATGGTGCCCACCTGCCCGGTCGAGCGCCTTCTGCCAGACATCGTCCCACAGCCAGGGCAGATCTTCGGGCGTCTGGCGGAGGGGCGGCAGTTCGAGCCGGAACGTGCTGACCCGATCCCAGAAGTCGGCGTCCAGGCTTTGCGTCAAGACGTCGAGCGGGCGGTTCGTCGCTGTGATGAGCCGGAAGTTGCTTTCCTGGGGCTCCTCGGAGCCGGTCGGATAGAAGCGTTTTTCCTCCAACG
>Ga0302046_10000762_pt1 | contig 31222 bp, 24 predicted proteins | sample RVTome_11_FD_200261 | JGI IMG/M metagenome (GOLD analysis project Ga0302046, IMG submission 200261) | Soil microbial communities from uranium-contaminated site in the Upper Colorado River Basin, Wyoming, United States - RVT147D111 (version 2) ...
CCAGCGCCCCGGCACGGTCGGCTTCGAGCCGCCGGCGGGCCGCCTCGAGCCGTGCCTCGGCCGTCTCCTCGCGGGTGGCCGCGAGGCTGCGCTCGGCCCGGTTCCGGTCGAGCAGCGGCAGCGGCCAGGAGAACCCCAGGATCGGCCCCTCGGCCGATCCGTCGTCGAGCTCCTGGCGCTGCCACCCGGCCACCACCTCGGGCCAGCGGACGATGCGCTCTGCCGCTCGGCGCGACAGCCGCGCGGCCGCGAGATCCTGCTCGAGAGCGATCAGGCGCGGGTGCTCCGCGGGCAGAGCCGCCGGTCGCGGCACGAGACCGGGCAGCTCCGGGATCGCGCTGTCACGCAGCGCGGGCATCCAGCCCCGGGCCGTGGCGCGCGCCGCCTCGGCGTCGGCCTCGGCGAGCGCCAGGCGGGAGGCCGCCTCGTCCGCCGCGAGCGCGAGCCTCCGGGCCTCCAGGCCGGAGACCTCGCCCCGCTCCGCACGCACCGCCTCGCGCCTCGCCAGCTCGGCGATCCGGGCGGCATGACCGGCGAGCCGGTCCGTACGCTCGGTCGCGATCGCCCACCCCGCGTAGACCTGGTGCAGGACGAGGTGCAGGGCGAGGCGCTCGGAGTCGAAGCGTGCTTCGGCGGCGGCGATCCCATGCTCGGCGGCGGTGACGGCGAGGCGGCGGCCCGGCCGGGGCGGTCGCCAGGCGACGGTGAGGTCGATCTGCTCGGCACCGCCCTCCGGGTCCTCCCGGATCGCCCCCACCTCGGGGTCGGCTAGGGCGGCGGCTGCGAGCGCCTCGGCCCGGGCGCTGCCCACGCCCGCGCGGAGTGCGGCGAGCGCGGGATGGTCCTCGCCCACGGCCGCGAGAAACTCGGCCTCGGTGACCACGGTCGGCTGGCCGGCCGCCGCGGGCACGGCCAGGACGGCCGCCACGAGGGCGGCAAAAGCGCGATGCATGCCTGCTCCTTTCCTGAGTCGTTCGACGACGGGCTCACGGCGAGCCCGGTGGACGACCCGGGATCAGAGCAGCAGCGAACAGTGTGCGGCGTAGAGGGAAACGGGTGGGCCGTGGCGAGCCGGCGACAGGGTCTCGATCGCGGCGCCGGCCAGTCGTCGGGCTGGATCGGCCGGTGGCGAATCGGCAGGCGGCGATGCGCTCGCCTGGACGCCCGAGCCGCCGGCCACCGGCGCCGGGTGCTCGTGGTCCGGGACCGCGTCGGAATCGTGGTGGTGACCGTGGACGGCAGCCAGGGCCAGCTCCCTCGCCGTCGCTCGCGGATGGGTTCCGGCCTCGCCGTGAGGATGGCCGAGACCGAGGTGAAGCCCCGCGGCGAGCGCGCTCGCCGCGGGCGCCACCCAGAGCGCCAGAACTACGAGGGCGATCAGCCGGGACCGGTGCGGCGGCCTCACAGGCGAACTCACGGCCGGATTGTCGCAGACCCCTGGCGAGCCGTCAACGATTACGCACCCGGCCGGACCCCTTCCACGAGCACGACCGCGACGCCCGCCCCGGGGCACAGAGCCCGAGGCCGCCGAGGACGCGATGCCCCTCGTCGCCGCTCGAAGGGCTGCTGACCCCGCCGGCCCAGCCGTCCTGTAGCTGTATCGACCGCTGTCGCAGCGACGCGCCGTTCATCCTACGGCTCTTCCGCGGCCTCGAGCCCCACCGCGGTCCGCCGTCCCTTCCAGATCGCGAAGATCGCGGGGTAGACGGTCAGCTCGAGCGCGAGCGAGGTGACGATGCCGCCGACCATCGGGGCGGCGATCCGCTTCATGACGTCGGCGCCGGTGCCGGTCGACCACATGAGAGGCATCAGGCCGATCAGCAGCACCATCACGGTCATCAGCTTCGGCCGCACCCGCTGGGCGGCGCCCTCGACGATCGCCTCGGTGAGATCGGCGAAGTCGCGCAGGCGGCCCTCGCGCCGCCAGCGGTCGAACGCCAGGTTGAGGTAGAGCAACATGACGACGCCGGTCTCGGCGTCGATGCCGGCGAGCGCGATGATCCCGACCCAGACCGCGACGCTCATGTTGTAGTCGAGCAGCCAGAGCAGCCAGATCGCGCCGACCAGCGAGAATGGCACCGCCAGGAGGATGATCCCGACCTCGACCAGCGAGCGGGTGTTGAAGTAGAGCAGGAGCACGATCAGGAACAGGGTCACCGGCAGCACCAGCTTGAGCTTCGCCTTGGCGCGCTCGAAGTAGGTGAACTGGCCGGCCCACTCGAGGCGCACGCCGGCGGGCAGGTCGACTTGGTCCGCGACCGCCGCCCGCGCCTCCTCGACGTAGTCGGCGATCGCCCGCTCCCCGGGGTCGACGAAGACGTAGCCGACCAGCCGGCCGTCCTCGCTGCGCACCATCGGCGGGCCGGTGGCGAACGAGGCCTCGGCCACCTGCGCGAGCGGCACCTGGACGCCCCCGGGGGTCGGGATCAGGACGCCCTCGAGGCTCGCGGGGTCCTCGCGGAAGCCGCGGGCGTAGCGCACGGAGATCGGGTAGCGCTCGCGGCCCTCGACAGTCTCGGCGATCTCCATGCCGCCGATCGCGGTGGTCACCACCTCGTTGACCGCCTCGACGCTCAGGCCGTAGCGCGCGGCCGCCTTGCGATCGACCACGATGTCGAAGTAGAAGCCGCCGGTCGAGCGGTCGGCGAAGGCGCTGCGGGTGCCGGGGACCTCGACGACCGCCTGCTCGACCGCGACCGCCGTCTCCTCGATGGTCGCCAGGTCGTCGCCGAAGATCTTGATCCCGAGCGGGCTGCGGATGCCGGTGGCGAGCATCTCGGTGCGGGTCTGGATCGGCATCCACCAGAGGTTCGGCATCCCGGGGTAGGAGAGCGCGGTGTCCATCTCGGCGACCAGGCTCTCCCAAGTCAGGCCGGGACGCCACTCCTCGCGCGGCTTGAGCATCACCGTCGTCTCGACCATGCCGATCGGCGCCGGATCGGTCGGAGTGCGGGCGCGGCCCATCTTGCCGAACACGCTCGCCACCTCAGGGAACTCGGCGATCTTGCGGTCCATCGACTGCAGGATGCGCGACGCCTCGCTCATCGACATCCCGGGCGGCGCGGTCGGCATGTAGAGGAGCGCGCCCTCGTTGAGCGGCGGCATGAACTCGCTTTCGAGCGCGAGAAACGCCGGTACCGTGGCCGCGATCGCGAGCCCGCCGGCGACGATCACCGGCCAGCGGAAGCGGATGACGAAGCGCACCACCGGCGCGTAGAGCCGGACCAGCCAGCGGTTGAGCGGGTTCGCCTCTTCGCGGCGGATCTTGCCGCGGACGACCAGCGCCGCGAGCGCCGGAATCAGCGTCACCGAGAGGATCGCGGCGAACGCCATCGAGTAGGTCTTGGTGAAGGCGAGCGGCTTGAACAGCCTGCCCTCGACCCCCTCGAGCGTGAACACCGGCAGGAACGACACCGTGATGACCAGGAGCGAGAAGAAGAGCGACGGGCCGACCTCCTGCATGCCCTCGACGATCAGGGCGAGGCGCGAGCCCGGGTCCAGCTCGTCGTGCCGGCGCTCGAGCTTCTTGTGGATGTTCTCGACGATGATGATCGCGGCGTCGACCATCGCCCCGATCGCGACCGCGATGCCGCCGAGCGACATGATGTTCGCGGTCAGCCCCTGGTAGAACATCGGGATGAACGCCATCAGGACCGCCAGCGGCAGGGTGACGACGATGACCAGCGCCGAGCGGGCGTGGAGCAGGAAGAGGAAGATGACGATCGCGACGACGATCATCTCCTCGATCAGGGTGTGGGTCAGGGTCTCGATCGAGGCCTCGATCAGCGGCGCCCGGTCGTAGGTGGTGACGATCTCGACGCCCTCGGGCAGGCTCGCCTCGACCTCGGCCAGGCGCTCCTTGACCCGGCCGATCACCTCGAGGGCGTTCTCGCCGTAGCGCATGACGACGATGCCGCCGACCGCCTCGCCGCGGCCGCCCAGCTCGGCGACGCCTCGCCGCGGCGCCGGCCCGAGCTTGACCTCGGCGACGTCGCCGACGGTCACCGGCACGCCGCCCGGCCCGAGCTTGAGCGGCGCCGCCTCGAGGTCGCTCTTCGCCCGGACGTAGCCGCGGCCGCGGACCATGAACTCGTGCTCGGCCAGCTCGAGCACCTGGCCGCCGACCTCCTGGTTCGAGGCGCGCACCGCCCGCACCACCTCGGAGATCGACACCCCGAACGCGCGCAGCCGGTCGGGGTCGAGCAGGACCTGGTACTCCTTGACGAAGCCGCCGACCGAGGCGACCTCGGCGACGCCGGGGACGCTCTCGAGCGCGTAGCGGAGGTTCCAGTCCTGGAGGCTGCGCAGCTCCTGGAGGTCGAGGCCGCCGCTTTCGTCGATGACCGCGTACTGGAAGACCCAGCCGACGCCGGTGGCGTCGGGGCCGAGGATCGGGTTGACCCCGGCCGGGAGCTGCGCGGTCACCTCGTTGAGGTACTCGAGCACCCGCGAGCGCGCCCAGTACATGTCGGTGCCGTCGTCGAAGATCACGTAGACGAACGACATGCCGAACATCGACTGGCCGCGGACGTAGCGCACCGCGGGCGCGGCCAGGAGCGCGGTCGAGATCGGGTAGGTGATCTGGTCCTCGACGATGTCCGGGCTCTGCCCCGGCCACTCGGTGAAGACGATGACCTGGACGTCGGACAGATCGGGGATAGCGTCGAGCGACGAGCGCTGCATCGCATACCAGCCCCAGACCGCGAGCGCGGCGACGAACAGGAGGGTCAGCCAGCGGTTGGTCGCCGAGAGCGCGATCAGGCGGGCGATCCAGCCGCCGCCCGGAGCGATGCCGGCTCCGGCGCTCACTGCCAGTGCTCCATCGCCAGCTTGAGCCGGCTCTCGGCGGCGATCAGGAAGTTGCCCGAGGTGACCACCGGGTCGCCCGCGGCGAGGCCGGAGAGGATCTCGATCTCGTCGCCGGTCTTGAGCCCGGTCTCGACCGCGGTCGGCTTGAGCCTTCCTTCGCCGAGGTCGACGAACACGAACGAGCGCTCGCCGGCATAGAGCACCGCCTCCTCCGGCACCACCAGCCGCTCGCCGAGGTCGCGCCGGAGGACGACGTCGGCGTACATGTCGGGCTTGAGCACGAGATCGGGGTTGGCCAGTCGGACCCGGACCGTGCCGGTGCGAGTCGCGTCCTGGAGGTAGGGATAGACGAGTGCGACCCGGCCCTCGAAGCGCCGGCCGGGCAGGTAGGGGAGCGTCACCTCGGCCGGCTGGCCGACCTCGACCAGCGGCAGCTCGGACTCGTAGACCGCGGCCTCGACCCAGACGCTGTCGAGCCCGGCGATCCGGTAGAGGCGCATCCCGGGCTCGACGCTCGCGCCTTCGACGACATCCTTTTCGATCACGTAACCGGAGACCGGCGAGGCGATCGGCAGGTGCTGGAGCGGTTCGCCGGTGGCGGCGAGCCGGTCGAGCTGGGCGTCCTCGAGGTCCCACAGCCGCAGCCGCCGGCGCGCCGCCTCGACCAGGTAGTCGGCGCGCTCGGGGGCCGCGGTGCCGCGCGCCGCCCGCTGGCTCGCGAGCGCGGTCAGGTACTCCTGCTGGGTGGCGTACAGCTCCGGGCTGTAGAGGGTGAACAGCGTCTGGCCCCGCCGGACGTACTGGCCCGGCTCGTCGACCTCGAGCCGGCCGATCCAGCCTTGGTACTTGACGCTGACGTCGGCCAGCCGCGTCTGGTCGTAGACCACCGTGCCGACGGCCCGGATCGACCGCTCGAACGCCCGGCGCTCGGCCCGCGCCGTGGTCACCCCGATCGCCTGCTGGCGTGCGGGGTCGACGCGGACGATGCCGGTCGCGACCTCCTCCTCGGTGACCGGCACCAGGTCCATCGAGCATAGCGGGCAGGTGCCCTCGGTCTCGCTCTTGACCGCGGTGTGCATCGAGCAGGTGTAGTAGGCGACCTGGTCGCCGTGCGCGTGTTCGACCTGGCCCGCGAGCCGGGCCGGCGTCACCGGCGCCGACACGGTCCAGTCCGACTCCGTGCCGCAAGTCGTCATCTCCGGCCCCATGTAGGGGTTTTGCAGCTCCGCGGCCGGCTGCATCCACTTCGGGAAGGTCTCGGTCATCAGGCACTCGAAGACGTGCCAGTCCGGGGCCAGCCGCCGGTCGGCGCCGGCGAGCGCGATCAGGAAGCGGCTGACCTCGCTGAACGCGGCGCGCGCCGCGCCGAGGTCCGAGGCCTCGCCGAGCGCGCGCGCCGCCGCGGCCGCCTGGTCTAGGCAGCGCGAGGCCTCGGACGGGCCCTCGCCGGGGAGCGCCTGGGCGGCCGCCTCGAGGCTCTTCGCGAGGCGCTCGGCGCGCGCCGGGAGCCCCTCGAGGCGGCCGCCCGCGAGCAGCTCCCGCGCCCCCTCGTAGGCGGCGAGCGCGGTGCGCAGCGCCTCGAGCGCCGCCTCCGGCAGCTCGATGGGCGCGATCTTCACGGCCACGGTGATCGCCTCGCCGCGCGTGGTCTGAGCGCCGCCGCGGGCGCCTCCGGAGACCCCGGTCTCGCGCAGCCCGCGGCGGCCGTTGGTCAGGCTGTACTCGCCGGCGGCCCGGCCGCGCCCGGTGGCGATCGTCAGGTCGAGTCCCCAGGTGCCGCGCATCGGGAAGTCGACGGCGATGCGATAGAGGCCGTCGCCGCGCTCGTCGACTTCGCCGTCGCCGCGCATTTCGGTCATCGCGCCCATCGCCGGCATCAGGTAGTCGAGGCCGACCTCGGCGCCCTCGACCGGCTCGCCGGCGGCGTCGAGGATCTCGACCCAGAGGACGTTGCCCTTTTCCGCGGGCGGGTTCGGGTCGAGCCAGACGCGCCACCGGAGGTCGCCGGCCTCGGTCGTGGCGGTGGGCTCGCCGGCGGGGCGGCCGCCGGCGCAGGCGGCGGCGAGGAGCGGCAGGGCCGCGAGGCAGGCCGCGGCCGCGGTCTTGCTGATCCAGGTGCGGTCGGTGCGGTTCATCGTTCGGTCTCCGTCTCGTCGGACGAGGGCGGCGGGGGCGCCGGGAGCGCGGCTGCCGCGAAGGGGAGCCGGCCGAGCGCGCGGTCCAGCTCGGCGCGGCGGCTCAAGGCGTCCGCCAGCGCCTCGTCGTGGGTCAGCTCGGCGCTGCGCAGGCTGCGCTCGGCGTCGATCAGCGCCAGCATGCTGGCGGCACCGGTCTCGAAGCCGGCGCGCGCCGCCGCGATCTGGTCGCGCGCGGCGGGCAGCACGCGGCTGCGGTAGAGGTGGACGACATGGAGCGCCTCGCGGAGGGTCTCCGCCGCCACCTCGACCTCGGCGCGCACCTCGTCCTCGAGGCGCGCCAGCTCGCTCTCGGCCGCCGCCAGCCGCGCCTCCGCCGCCGTCACCGCGGCGCGGACGCGCCGGCGCCGGAGCGGCAGGTTGACCCCGACCCCGGCCATCCACTGGTGCTCGGGCATGTTCCACATCGAGTTGTAGGACGCCATGACCTCGAAGTCGGGGTAGAAGCCGAGCTTCTCGAGCGCGACCGCGGTGCGCCGCGCGGCGATCTCGGCGCGCTGGGCCGCCAGCTCCGGGCGCGCCGAAGCGAGCGCAGGGGCGAGCGCCTCGCCGGTCTCCTCCGGCGGTGCCGGCAGCCCCGGGTCCGCCGGCGGCGGCGGCAGCGGCGCCCGCGGCGGGCGGTGGAGGAGCGCGTTGAGCCGCGCCGAGATCGTCCGCCGCTCGGTCTCGAGCACGACCTCGGTGTGGAGCAGGTGCGCCGCCTCGACCTCGGCCTGGAGCGGCTCCTGCTGGGCGGCGAGCCCGGCGGCGTAGCGGTCGACCGCCACGGCCTGAAAGTCACGGAGCAGCCGCAAGTGCTCGGCGTTGATCGCCAGCTCCCGGCTCACGCGGTAGTAGTCGTCGAAGAGGTGCGAGGCCGCCGTCGCGAGCTGCAGCCGCACCGCCTCGACCTCCTGCTCGGCGGCGTCGGCCTCGGCCGCGGCCATCTCGCCGCGCAGCCGGAGCGTCCCCGGGTAGGGGAAAGGCTGGGCGACCTCGAGCTGATGGCCGAAGGGCGCGTCGTCAGAGGTGATGCTCAACGGCGCTACGCCGTAGCTCGCCATCGGGTCGTCCAGGCTCTCGGCCTCGACGATCCGCTCGCGCGCCGCCGCCCAGGCCTGGCGCGCGGCGGCGAGGCCGGGATTGCGATCGAGCACCGCCTGGATCAGCGCGGCGCGGTCCAGGGTGCCGCCGCCGAGGTCGACCTCGGCGGCTGCGGGTTGCTCGGCCGGCGGCGGATTCGGCTGACCGGCCAGGGGGGTGGCGCCCAGGCTCGCGACGAGCCCGAGCACCACGAGCGATCGGCTCGTGTCCATGGTTCCTCCGCAGGGTCATTGTCCCGCGCCCGGGCGCACCCCGGCCGCGGACGGGCACACTTCACCCGGCGGAGGCGGTCAAATCAGCAGTGTGGCGTGGAGCGTGTAGAGCGGAACCGGTTCGCCTGTGCGCACCTGTGCGGGAGTCCGCGGCCGCGGGGCGGGCGGAACCGTTGCGGCCGCCGCAGCCGGAGCGGCGGCCGCCGCGCCGAGCGGCCCCGCCACGATGGAACCGCTGGCGTCCGCCGGGGGCGCCCGGTGGTCGACGCAGCAGTCGAGGTGGGACCCGGACCCGTAGTCGCATTGCCCACCGGCGCCTGCCGCGGCGTGGGCGGCGATCATCGGGCAATCCTGTACCTGCTGGCAGGGCACGATCGGCACCGGACCGAGCAGCAGGGCAGCGCTCAGGGCCGAGAGGCCGGCGAAGTGGAGGATGTCGCGCATCGGCATCGAGGACGGCAGGCGCCCGAAGACGCCGAGCCACAGCATACCATCAACCGCGCGCCAAGAAGCCCTCCCCTCTGCCGGGCGGCACGGCCACGGCCTCCATCGCCTCCTGGCCGTCGGATCCGCCGGTGGCCGGAGCGCCCCGGGATCGTCCGTCCCGCAGGCGCGGAACGGCGACACTGAGAGCCTGAGGGTGCCGCGGCGTTGCGCCGCCGCATCTTCAAAGTGCGGGCGCGGCCTGGAGGCTTCGCCCGAGGTTCGAGCCAGCCGTCAAGGAGGTATATCCATGAAGCGTCTCGTTCTGGTCGCCATGTTCGCGGGAGCGTTGCCGGTCTCTCTGTGTGGGCTCGCCGCCGCAACCGAGCATCCCGCCGCCGAGGCCGCTCCGGCGCCCGCCGAGGTCGCCGAGCCCGACGCCGAAGCTGCGCCGCCCGTGCCGTCGCTCGAGGAGCTGCTGGTGCCGCCGGTCGAGCCGGTTTGTAGTTGCAAGAACCGGTGCAGCACCGACGCGCAGTGCGAGCTCCTCTACGGGCCGGGAAGCCAGTGCGTGGCGGTGGGTTCCTGCCAGTGCAGGGTCTGCACGGTCTTGGCCTGAGCCGAGGCTCGACGGGCTGGGGTGCTGGCGCTTCGCGGTTCCCGCCATGATCCGCGGTATCGCGCTTGCCGCGGTCACCGAGGTGCTTGCTCGCCGAGGTCCGCCTCGACGCCGATGCCCGTCACCCACGCGGCGCCGGCCCCCGGCTGACCGAAGGCCGGCTCCGTCCTGACCGCTCAGAACTCGACCCGCACCCCGAACTGGTACTCCCGCGGGTTGAACGCGACCTGCGGGGTCAGGAAGATGTCCTGGCCGAAGACGTTGCCGCCGAAGCCGTCGTAGTTCACCTCGTCGAAAACGTTGAAGACGTCGGCGACGAGCTGGGCCTTGATCTCTCGGACGATCGGCACGTCGTAGCGGAACGACAGGTCGAGGCGGCTGAAGTCCGGCTCCTCGGCGCCGCCGAGCTTGCCGTCGAAGCGGGTGCCGTTTTCGGCGATCCCCGACGGCTCGCTGGCATCGTAGCCGCCGGGCGGCAGCGGCGCGCGCTGGCCGTTGGCCAGCCGCAGTGAGTTCTCGAACAGGGTCTGCGGCTCACCGGTCATGTAGCGGTAGATGCCCGAGACGACCAGGCCGCCGCCGTCGCGCCATGACGTGCCGGGCACCCGGTACTGGCCGGAGAGCACGAGGTTGACGTCGCGGTGCCAGTTGACCGGCACGTCGCGGCCCCGGGGGTCGTCGAGCCCGAGGTCGAGCGGCTGGCCGATGATCTGGCCGGTGTCGAAGTCGTAGCCGGTCTCGGTGCGGCGCTGGAAGTAAGCGATCCCGGTTCCCGCGGCGCCGCCGACGTCGTTGCCCTCCGACTGCGCCAGGGTCAGCGAGACCTGGCCGCCCCAGCGGCCGGTGAAGCGCTTCTTCAGCGCGAGCTGGACGGCGTCGTAGTCGTTCTCGCCGGCGTTGACCCAGGTCGTGATCGGGCCCATCTCGACCTGCTGGCCGTTGAGGACGCTGATGTTCGGCCGCACCGAGTTCGACGGCGGGTTGAGGTCGACGAGCAGGAGGACGTCGCGGTTCTCGCCGTGGACGAGGTCGATGCTCGCCGAGATCCCCGGCCACAGCTCGTGCTCGGCGCCCAGGCTGTAGCTGTCGAGGTAGGGCTGGCGCCGGTCCGGGTGGTCGACGGTCGGCTGGACGTTGAGCGGGGCGACCGCGCCGCCCTCGAGCATCGCGATCAGCAGGGCGCGGAGCTCGGCGAGGGTGGTGACGCCGTTGGCCTGGGCGAGGCCGAAGAAGAGCTGCTGGTTGGCGGCGATGTCCGGGAGGCGCAGGATGAAGCCCTGCGGCAGGTTGACGGAGTCGAGGAAGAAGCTCTGGAAGAAGCCCATCTCGAAGCGGCTGTAGAAGCGGCCGTAGCCGCCGCGCACCACCGTCCGGCCCTTGCCCAGCGGGTCCCAGGCGAAGCCGAGCCGGGGGGCGAAGTTCTGGTCGTCGGTGACGTCCTCCTCGTCGTAGCGCACGCCGAGGTTGAGGGTCAGTCGCTCGCTGATACGCCAGTCGTCCTGGAGGAAGACGCCGAGGGTCCGGTTGTCCGGGATCTCGGCCGACAGCCCCCCGAGCACGCGGATCTGGAACGCGCCCGGATAGGTGGTGATGTCGTCCGGGTCGAACGGGAAATCGAAAGGGAAGAGCAGGAACTGGCCGTTGGCGAGGCCGAAGTCCGAGAACTCCTCCTCGCGCTCGGAGTGCTGGAAGCCGACCCGCAGCTCGTGCTCGCCGCGCCACTCGGGCAGGAAGTACGAGAAGGTGTCGTCGAGCTGGGTCGAGCGGTTGACGCGCGCCTGGGCGACCGTCGAGGCGCCGCCGGTGAAGGCCGGATGGGCCTCGCTGACCGAGAGGTTGCGCTGTGCCTCGAAGCTCTGGCCGTTGCCGTTGAAGCCGGGGTTGGCGAACGCAACGTCCTCCTTGGTGAACGACAGCCGCGCGGTGTTGAACGCCCGCGCGCCGAACACCGAGTCGAGCGAGAGGGTCCAGTTGCTGTCGGTGTCGTCCTCCTCGCGCGCCCCCTCGAGGGTGACGTTGCCGATGATCTGGTTGAACTGCGGCGACTCCTCGAGCAGGTAGCGCGCCACCATGTGGTGGTTGGGGACCGGGCGGTAGTCGAGCCTTGCGAGGTAGTTCGAGATGTCGTTGTTCTCGGTGGTGGTGAAGTTGAGGTCCGGCCGGGGGGAGAAGGCGCCGGTGATCCCCTCCTCGTTGAGGTTGTCCTCGTAGCTGACGAAGAAAAACGCCTTGCCGCGAACGATCGGTCCGCCGGCGGTGAAGCCGAGCGAGCGGTACTGCGCGTCGGGCTGCTCGAGGTCGTTGCGCTCGGTGAAGAAGTTCGGCTCGTTGAGGCCCGAGTCCTGGAGGAAGGCGAACGCCGAGCCGTGAACGTCGTTCCCGCCGCTCTTGGTCACGGCGTTGAGCACGCCGCCGACCGAGCGGCCGAACTCGGCGTCGAACTGGGTGGTCAGGACCTGGAACTCCTGGATCGCCTCGATCGGGGTGCGCGCCTGGCCGCCGGCGCGGGCGCCGATCACGTCGTCGTCGTTGTTGACGCCGTCGACGTTGAAGGAGTTGTTGTTGTCGTCCTGGCCGTTGACGAACAGGGCGTCGGAGGCGGTGGACTCGGTCGAGGGGAAGCCGACCACCCCCGGCAGCAGGGCCGCGAACAGCAGCGCGCTGCGGCTCTGGGTCGGCAGGGCCTCGAACTCGGCGGCGGTGAAAGTGCCGCCGACCTCCTTGCTGGTGGTCTCGACGATTGGCGCCCGGCCGGTCACGCTGATCGTCTCGGCGACGGTCTGCAAGTCGAGCCGGACGTTGAGCCGCGCCTCCTGGCCCACCCGCAGCTCGATGCCCGACTGCTCGACGGTCCTGAAGCCCTCCTTGGCGAAGGCGACCGTGTAGAGGCCGGGCTGGAGCCCGTTGATGGCATAGCCGCCGTTGGCGGCGGTCCGGGTGCTGCGCGCGAGCTGGGTGGCGTCGTGGGTGGCGGTGACCACCACCCCGGCGACCGGGACGGCGTCTTCGCCGGTGACGGTCCCGGCGAGGTCGGCGTTGGCGAACTGGGCGGCGGCGGGCGGGGCGAGGAATCCCACGGCCAGCAGCGCCGCCGCGAATGGGGCGAACGGGCGTCGCATCGCGTCCTCCTCGGGCCGGAAAGAGGCCCGACAGCCGGCGTCCTGCCCCGTCTCCGTTCGCCCCCGAGTGCAGGCACCGCGCCGTCAGTGCCTACGTAGCCCAAAAAATCTAATGCGAGTATAGCAAAAGGACGATCTCCCGTCGAGGCAGGCGGGCAGAACCTCTGCGCTATCCTTGCGTACCCCCAACTCGACGCCCCGGCCGGAGGGCGCCGCGGCGCCCGCGCGTTCGAACCGGCTCCAGGAGACAAGATGAGCTCGATCCTCGCACTCCGCCGCTCCCGCCTCGTCCCGCCGGCGCTCCGCGCCTGGCTCCTCGCCGCCCTGGCGCTCGCCGTCCCGGCCTTCGCCCGAGCCCAGGACGGGCCGCCGAGCGAGGCTCGGCTGCTGCGCTATCCGTCGATCCACGGCGACTTCGTCGTCTTCGTCTACGCCGGCGACGTCTGGCGCGCCCCCTCGGCCGGCGGCCGGGCCTACCGGCTGACCAGCCATGCCGGCGTCGAGCTGACGCCGAAGATCTCGCCGGACGGCGAGTGGGTCGCCTACTCGGCGGAGTACTCCGGTACGCGGCAGGTCTACGTGATGCCGGCCGCCGGCGGGCCGCCGCGGCAGCTCACCTTCTACAACGACGTCGGGGTGATGCCGCCCCGCGGCGGCTTCGACTACTGGATCCAGGGCTTCCATCCCGACGGCCGGATCCTGGTGCGCATGAACCGCACGCCGTGGGGGGAGCGGCCCGGCCGCTACTTCCTGGTCGATCCGGAGGGCGGCTTCGAGCAGCCGCTGCCGATCCCGATCGGCGGCAGCGCCTCCTACTCCCCGGACGGCACCGGCCTCGCCTACACATACTTCGACCGCGAGTTCCGGACCTGGAAGCGCTACCAGGGCGGGCGCAACCAGGACGTCTGGACCTTCGACCTCGAGGCGATGCAGTCGCGCCGGCTCATCGACTGGCCCGGCTCGGACAACTTCCCGATGTGGCACGGCGGTTCGATCTACTTCACCTCCGACCGCGACCACACGATGAACCTGTTCGCGATCGACGTCGCCTCCGGCGCCACCCGCAAGCTGACCGACTTCGATGAGTACGACGTCCTGTGGCCGAGCCTCGGCCCGGACGCGATCGTGCTGATGAACGGCGGCTGGCTCTACCGGCTCGACCTGGCGACCGAGGCGGTCGAGAAGATCGCGATCGAGATCGGCGGCGACCTGCCGGGGGCGGTGCCGCACTGGGAGGAGGTCGCCGACAACGTCGCCGCCGCCGACCTCTCGCCGGGCGGCGAGCGGGCGGTGTTCGAGGCGCGCGGGGACCTGTTCACGGTGCCGGCCAAGGACGGCCCGACCCGCAACCTCACCGCCACCTCCGGAGTGCGCGAGAGCGCCCCGGCGTGGTCGCCGGACGGCACGCGGATCGCCTACTGGTCGGACGCCACCGGCGAGATGGAGCTCTACGTGCGTTCTCAGGACGGGCGCTCCCAGGACGGCCGAGAGGAGCCGCGCCAGGTCACCCGGGGCGGCGGCGTCTGGCGCTATCCGGCGGTCTGGAGCCCGGACTCGACGAAGCTCGCGTTCGGCGACAGCGACCACCGGCTCCAGGTCCTCGACGTCGAAAGCGGCGCGATCGAGCTCGTCGACAGCGACGACCAGGGCGACATCGACACCTACCGCTGGTCGCCCGACGGCCGCTGGCTCGCCTACGAGAAGAGCCACCCCGAGACCCGGCTGCCCAGCCTCGCCGTCTACTCGCTCGCCGGCAAGACCTCGTCGCTCCTCGGCGACGGGCTGACCTTCGACTTCCAGCCGGTCTTCTCGGCCGACGGCGAGCACCTGTTCTTCCTCAGCAACCGCGACTACAACCTGCGCTTCTCCGATTTCGAGTTCAACTTCGTCTACGACGAGGCCACCCGGGTCTACGCGGCCGCGCTCGATCCCGAGGCCGAGCCGCTCTTCCCGCCGAAGAGCGACGAGGTGGAGGTCGACGGCGACGACGACGATGGCGAGGACAACGGCGACGAGCCGAACGGCGGCGAGAACGGCGAAGCCGGGAAGTCGAAGAAGGACGGCAAGGGCGGCAAGAACGGCAAGGGCGACAAGGACGGGGACGGCGACCAGGACGAGCCGCCGCCCACCCGCGTGGTCGCCGAAGGCATCGCCGCCCGCGTCGTCGCGCTGCCCGGGATCGAGCCCGGCGACTACGCCGACCTTGCGGCGGCCGAGGGCGCGGTCTTCTACCGCAAGCTGGCCGGCGGCGGCCCGGGCGGCGGCAACGGCGGCGCGCTGATCCGCTACGACCTGAAGGAGCGCGAGGGCAAGGAGGTCGCCTCGGGGGTGGCCGGCTACGTCCTCGCCGCCAAGGGCAAGCACGTGCTCTACCGCGCCGGCCAGGCCTGGAAGATCGGCCCCGCCGAGCCCGGCAAGGAGGGCGAGGCGCTGGACCTCTCCGGGCTGCGGGTCAAGCTCGACCCGCGGGCCGAGTGGGCGCAGATGTACGACGAGAACTGGCGCGTCGGCCGCGACTGGTTCTACGACGAGGGCGTGCACGGGCTCGACTGGGAGGCGCTCGGCGACCGCTACCGCGAGCTCCTCCCCTGGGTCGCCGACCGCTCCGACCTCGACTTCCTGTTCAGCGAGCTGGCCGGCGAGCTGGAGGCCGGCCACGCCTACGTCCGGCGCGGCGAGGAGACGCGGATCCAGCGGGTCGCCGGCGGCCAGCTCGGCGCCGAGCTGGAGCCGCACGAGTCCGGACGCTACCGGATCGCCAAGATCTTCCCCGGCGAGAACTGGGACGAGGACTACCGCTCGCCGCTCACCGAGCCGGGCGTCGAGGTCGAGGAGGGGGAGTTCCTGCTCGCGATCGACGGCGAGGAGCTGACCACCGGCGACAACCCGTACCGCCTGCTCGAAGGCAAGGGCGACCGCCAGGTCGAGCTGACCGTCCACTCCTCACCGGAGCCGGAGGGTGCCCGCCGGGTGACCGTGCACACCGTCACCTCCGAGCACAACCTGCGCTACCTCGACTGGGTGAAGAGCCGCGCCGAGCGGGTGGCGGAGCTGTCGGGCGGCCGGATCGGCTACATCCACCTGCCCGACACCGCGGTCGACGGCAACCGGGCGCTGCAGAAGTACTTCTACAGCCAGTCGAGCAAGGACGGCCTGATCGTCGACGACCGCTACAACGGCGGCGGCTTCATCCCCGACCGCATGCTCGAGGTGCTTTCGCGCACCACCCGCTCCTACTGGGCGCGCCGCGGCCTCGACCCCTTCACCACCCCCGGCTTCGCCCACGACGGCCCCAAGGTCATGCTGATCAACGGCTATGCCGCCTCGGGCGGCGACGCCTTGCCCTACTACTTCCGCCAGTCCGGCCTCGGCCCGCTGGTCGGCACCCGCACCTGGGGCGGACTGATCGGCATCTCCGGCAACCCGGCCCTGGTCGACGGCGGCGGCATCATCTACCCGACCTTCCGCTTCTACGACCCCGAAGGGAAATGGGACGTCGAGGGTGTCGGCGTCGCCCCCGATGTCGAGGTCTGGGACCTCCCCGAAGAAATCGCCGCCGGCCGCGACCCGTCGCTCGACAGAGCGGTCGAGATCCTGCTCGAGGAGCTGGAGGAGTTCGAGGGCGAGCCGGAGACGCCCGAGCCGCCGGACCACTCCGGGGAGGGGTGAGCCGGTTCGGCAGCGGGTCGGCGAGCCCGGCTACCAGGCTTCGCTCTGGAGACCCTCGACGGCCTCGAAATGGCGGTCGAGGGTCGCCAGCGTCAATTGGTACTGCAGTGCCGAGGCGGCGATCCAGAGATCGTTCTCGGGAATCGGGCGCCGCTTGCCCGCGAGTGCGGCTTTGAGGGCACCACACCGCCGCGCCGTCTCGAGACCCTGCGGCACGATCGGGCAGCGCTCGATCAGACGGTCGACTCGTTCGCGGTTGACCTCGGGCCTGCCGGATCTCTCGGCTCCATAGAGCAGCTCGCCGACGACAGTCAGGCAGAGGAACGCCTCGAGCCCGCCGTCACGACGAGCTTTGAGGTCGACCTCCTGATTCAGCACGCGGACGGCGACGTTGGTGTCGAGCAGGTATCTACCACTCATCCCGGTCCACCCGCTCGCATCCCTCCTCGATCGCCGCCATCATCTCCCTAGCCGACTCCGGGTCAAGCGTACCTGCCACGCTCAGCAGATCGTCGACGGATGCTCCTCGAGGTAGAGGACCTCCGGCCAATCGCGAGCTCGTCCGTCGAGGCGCTGGTGTAGCCTCTGCAGATCCCCATGTCGATGCGTGCAACCGCTCTCACCCTGCTCGCCGCGCTGACGGCGCTCCCCGCCTCCGCCCAGTTGGCGGCGCCGGTGCTCAAGTGGGAGCACGGCGGCTGTCACTCCTCGTGGTGCGAGACCGGCTGGTACTCCTCGCCGGCGGTGGCGGACCTCGACGGCGACGGCGCCCCCGAGGTGATCGCCTCGGCCTACTCGATCGTCGCGCTCGACGGCGCCACCGGGGCGCTCGAGTGGCGGGTGGCCTCGGGGCACGACCGCTCCGAGCCCGGCGCATCGAACGTCGGGCGGACCTGGCCGGGGATCGTCGTCGCCGACGTCGACGCCGACGGCGCGCTCGAGATCGTCACCGCCCACGGCGGTGGATGGGCGTCGGTCTACCGCGCTGACGGCTTCTTCGAGCCCGGCTGGCCGCGCCAGCCGATCGGCAACGAGCTGCGGGGGCTGTCGGTCGGCGACCTCGACCGCGACGGCACGATGGAGATCGTGGTCTCCGCCGCGCGCAGCGACCCGGTCAACACCTGGGTGCTCGAGCACACCGGTGCGACCCGCCCCGGCTGGCCGCAGCTCGCCGGCGGCGGCGGCTTCGCCTGGGGCGTCTACAACGACAACCTCGCGCTCGCCGACCTCGACGCCGACGCCGAGCTCGAGATCGTCGCCCCCTCGGACGTCCACTACATCTGCTCCTACCAGCCGGACGGGACGCACCGGGTGGCGAGCGCGGTCTACACCGGTCGCAACTGGGGCGAGGTCGGCACCTGGGAGAGCTACGCCACCGAGCTGATCGGCTTCGGGCTGTGCAACGGGGTGCGGGAGCAGAGTTACCGCACCAACTTCGCCGACGGCCCGGCGACGGTCGCCGACCTCGACGGCGACGGCAGCCGCGAGGTGGTGGCGACCGGCCGCACCTACGACTGCACCGGCGGCGAGACGACGAAGTACACCGGCGTCTACGTCTTCGACCGCGACCGCGGCCGCTTCGTGACTCCGTCCTACGACTGGACCACGGTGCCGGTCGACCTCGGTGCGCCGCTGTCGCTCGACTTCAACGTCATCGAGAGCGCCAACCACAACCCCGCGGTGGCCGACCTCGATGGCGACGGCGAGCGCGAGATCCTGTTCTCCGACTTCTCGGGGCGGGTGCACGCGTTCTGGCTCGACGGCACCGAGCACGGCTCCTGGCCGTACCAGGTCTGGACGCCGGCGGTCGGGCACCTCCGCTACGCCTCCGAGCCGGTGGCGGCCGACCTGGACGGCGACGGCGACGCCGAGGTGCTGTTCACCACCTGGACCCAGAAGGGCTCGAACGCTGACGGCTCGTTCTACGTGCTCGATTCGACCGGCGCCCTGCTGCACCAAGTCCCGCTTCCCGCCGCCCTCGGCGCGGCGAGCTGGAACGGCGCCCTCGCGGCGCCGACGCTGGCGAACCTCGACGCCGACCCCGACCTCGAGGCGGTGCTCCAGACAGCGTTCTCGGGCGTCGTCGCCTACGACCTCCCCGGCACCGCCGGCGGCCGCGTCGAGTGGGCGACCGGGCGCGGCTCCTACCTGCGTGCCGGCACTCCGGGGCCGGTGGCGCTGTTCGCCGACGGCTTCGAGAGCGGCGACACTACGGCGTGGTCTACGACCCCACCGTAGAGACCCCGCTCACAGGCGTTCGCCCTGCGCCTTGCGGCGCAGCGCTCGGCTGCGAGAGCGGCGACACCTCGGGCTGGTCGGCGGCCACGCCCTGACCGGGCGCCCTGCCGGCGGGCCGCCGGCATTCAAGACGTGCGTCATCTGACGGTCATTCTGATGCCGCTAGGGTGGGGCCGGAGGATGAGATGATGCCTGACCACTCGAAGCTCCCCCCACGATCCCGCAGCGCCCTCGGCGTGGCGCTCCGTTCGCTCGTGCTTCTCGCGACCTCCGCGGCGCTCGCCACCGCGGGGGTGCCGCCGTCGACGCTCTGGGTCACCTACTACGACGGCCGGGGCGAGCCGTTCGCGACCGACGTGCTGAGCGACCTCGCGGTCAACTCCAGCGGCGAGGTCTGCGCGACCGGCGGGAGTATGGTCGACGGAGGCGCCTTCGCGGCGGCGACCGTCTTCTTCGAGAGCGACGGCACCGAGCGGTGGCGGCATCAGTACCTGGCTCCCGAGTCGGGGGGCAACGAGCAGGGGCTGCGCGTCTTCCTCGACGACAGCGGCCGCTGCCGGGTGACCGGCCAGCGCTCGACGACGAGCCCGCCCAGCACCGGCCCGGACGTGCTGGTCCTCGAGTACGACGCGCAGGGGAACCTCCTCTGGAGCGCCAGCCACGACGGCACGGGCGGCTTCGATGCTGGCGTCGACGTCACCGCGGACGCCGCCGGCAACGTCTACGTCGCCGCGCTCTCGGCCGGCGACGGCGGCGACTGGGACATCCTCGCCATCAAGTACGACGCCGCCGGCAACGAGCTGTGGGCGCGCCGCTTCGACGGTCCTGCCGGCGGCGAGGACGAGTCGGCCGGCATCGCGGTCGACGCGGACGGCAATGTCTACGTGGCCGGCACCGCGGGCGTGCTCTCGCCGTTCGGCGACGACCTCGTGGTGATCAAGTACGACGCCGACGGCGACGAGCTGTGGACCGAGCTGATCGACGGCGGCGCCGGGGGCGCCGACCGCGCCGCGGCCCTGGCACTGGACGCCGCCGGCCATCCCCACGTCGCCGGGCGCTTGCTCACCCTTCCCGGCGCCGAGTGGCACGCCGCGATCGTCAAGCTCCTGCCCGATGGCTCCCACGACTGGACCGGGACCGCCGATCATCCCGCGGCGGGGATCCCCGAGGACGTCCACGGTCTCGCGATCGGCGCCGACGGAAGCGCCTACCTGTTGGCGACCGGATCCGATGACGCGCTCACCGCACGCTTCGAGCCGGGCGGGGCGTTGCTCTGGGACCACCTCCACGACGGCGTGTCGATCGCCGGCGAAGCGGCGCGTCCCCTGGACGTCGACGCCGCCGGCAACGCCTATGTCGCCGCGTACGACGCCCTGCCCGGCCGGGGTTACGACTTCCTGACCTACCGGCTGGAGGCCGCGGACGGCGCGCTGGCCTGGGAGCAGCCGTTCGGTGAGGGCGGCGAGGAGGCCCACGACCGGCCGATGGCCGTCGTCGTCGATTCCGCAGGCAACGTCCTGGTCGGCGGGGCGGTGCGGCCGGGCGGTAGCTCGCTCGAGACCGACTGGGCGATCGTCAAGTACGCGGGCGCCCTGTTCGCCGACGGCTTCGAGGGCGGGGACACCGCGGCCTGGTCGGCGACCATGCCCTGACCGAGTGGCGGATCCCCGACCCGCTGGCCTATCCTGGCCGGCGTGGGCTACTCGCTGCTCGCCGACCTGGTCGTCGGCCTCCACCTCGCCTTCGTCCTGTTCGTGGTTTGCGGCGGCCTGCTCGCCCTGCGTTGGCCGCGGGTCGCCTGGCTCCACCTGCCGGCTGTCGTCTGGGGCGCGCTGATCGAGTGGCGCGGCTGGACCTGCCCGCTGACGCCGCTCGAGGTCGCGCTCCGCCGCCGCGCCGGCGAGGCCGGCTACGAGGAGGGGTTCCTCGACCACTACGTCATCCCGCTGCTCTACCCACCCGGCCTGACGCGGGAGCTGCAGCTCGCGATGGCCGCCGGGGTACTGGTCCTCAACGCCGTCGTCTACGGGCTCGTGCTCCGGCGGCGGCGGCGGCCTAGAATGCGTCGCGAGGATCGACGCCGCCGTGCGTGACGCCATTCACACCTGCCCGATGCATCCCGAGGTCCGCCGAGAGGGACCGGGTGATTGCCCGAAGTGCGGCATGGCGCTCGAGCCCGCCGAAGCGCCGGCGCCGGCGAGCCGCACCGAGTGGACCTGCCCGATGCACCCGGAAATCGTCCGCGACGCGCCCGGGAGCTGCCCGATCTGCGGCATGGCGCTGGAGCCGCGGACGGTCAACGCCGAGGAGGAGGAGAATCCGGAGCTGATCGACATGACGCGGCGGTTCTGGGTCGGCGCGGCGCTGACCCTGCCCCTGGTCCTCCTCGCGATGGGGATGTATCTACCGGGGGAGTGGATCGCGTCGCTGATGGCTAGCGGCGCCCGGCCCTGGATCGAGCTCGCCCTGGCAACGCCGGTGGTGCTCTGGGGCGGCTGGCCGTTCTTCGTCCGCGGCTACCGCTCGATCGCCCACAAGAGCCTCAACATGTTCACTCTGATCGGCCTCGGCGTCGGCGTCGCCTACGCCTACAGCGTGGTGGCGACCGTGGCGCCGGGGATCTTCCCCGCGTCCTTCCGCGGCGAGGAAGGGCACGTCGGCGTCTACTACGAGGCGGCGGCGGTGATCGTCACCCTCGTCCTGCTCGGCCAGGTGCTCGAGCTGCGCGCCAGGAGCCGCACCGGTGCCGCGATCCGCGCGCTGCTCGGCCTGGCGCCCAAGACCGCGCGGCGGATCGAACCCGACGGCACCGAGCGCGACGTGCCGCTCGACCAGGTGCGGCCCGGCGACCGGCTGCGGGTGCGGCCCGGCGAGAAGGTGCCGGTCGACGGCACCGTGGTCGAGGGCGGGAGCAGCGTCGACGAGTCGATGGTCACCGGCGAGCCGATCCCGGTGGAGAAGGGCCCCGGCGAGCGGGTGATCGGCGCCACCGTCAACGGCACCGGCGCCCTGGTGATGGAGGCCGAGCGGGTCGGCGCCGACACCCTGCTCGCCCGCATCGTCCAGATGGTCGCCGAGGCGCAGCGCTCGCGCGCTCCGATCCAGCGGCTGGCCGACGTCGTGGCGGCCTGGTTCGTGCCGGCGGTCATCCTGGTCGCCGTCGTCACCTTCGTTGTCTGGGCGCTTGCGGGCATCGAGTCGGCGATGGCCTACGCCCTGATCAACGCCGTCGCGGTGCTGATCATCGCCTGCCCTTGCGCGCTCGGGCTGGCCACCCCGATGTCGATCATGGTCGCCGCCGGCAAGGGGGCCACGGCCGGCGTGCTGTTCAAGAACGCCGAGGCGATCGAGAAGCTCCGCGAGGTCGACACCCTGGTGGTCGACAAGACCGGGACGCTGACCGTCGGCCGGCCCGAGCTGGTGACCGTGGCGTCCGAGCCGGGCACCGACGAGTCCGAGCTGCTGCGCCTCGCCGCCGGACTCGAGCGCGCCAGCGAGCACCCGCTGGCGGCGGCGATCGTCGCCGGCGCCGAGGCCCGGGGCGTCGAGATCCCGCCGGCCGAGGAGTTCGAGTCGGTCACCGGCAAGGGGGTCACCGGCCGGGTCGACGGCCGGCGGGTGGCGCTGGGCAACCGGGCGCTGCTCGACCAGCTCGGGATCGACCCGGGCGAGCTGGCGGCGCGGGCCGAGCAGCTCCGCGGGGAGGGGCAGACGGTGATGTTCGTTGCCGTCGACGGCCGGGCGGCGGGCCTGCTCGGGGTCGCCGACCCGATCAAGGAAACCACCCCGGAGGCGATCGAGGCGCTCCACCGGGCGGGCGTCCGGATCGTCATGCTCACCGGCGACAGCCGCACCACCGCCGAGGCGGTGGCGGGCAAGCTCCGCATCGACGAGGTGATCGCCGAGGTGCTGCCCGAACAGAAGGTCGATGCCGTGAAGCGCCTTCAGGCCGAGGGCCGGGTGGTGGCGATGGCCGGCGACGGCATCAACGACGCCCCGGCGCTCGCCCGGGCGGACGTCGGCATCGCCATGGGCACCGGTACCGACGTCGCGATGGAGAGCGCCGGCGTCACCCTGGTCAAGGGCGACCTCACAGGGATCGTCCGTGCCCGCCGCCTGTCCCAGGCGACCATGGGCAACATCAAGCAGAACCTCTTCTTCGCCTTCGTCTACAACGCCCTCGGCGTGCCGATCGCCGCCGGCGTCCTCTACCCCTTCTTCGGCATCCTCCTCTCCCCGATGATCGCCGCCGCCGCGATGAGCTTCAGCTCGGTCTCGGTGGTCGCCAACGCCCTGCGGCTGCGGACGGCGCGGCTCTGAGACGCCGCGGATCTCCGCAAGAACGGTCAACCGCCCGCGCGGTCGTCGGCGGTAGGCTCGGCTCGACGTGATCGAGACGCGACCCGAGACCCGGAACGACTACTCCCGGCGGATCGGCCGGGTGCTGGCGCACATCCAGGAGAGGCTCGACGAGACCCTGCTGCTCGAGGAGCTGGCGGCGGTCGCGCACTTCTCGCCGTTCCACTTCCACCGCGTCTTCCGCGGGATGGTCGGCGAGTCGGTGATGCAGCACGTCCGGCGGCTGCGGCTCGAGCGGGCGGCGATGCGCCTGCGCCACACCGACCGGGCGATCGTCGACATCGCGTTCGAGGCGGGGTACGAGAACCACGAGTCGTTCACGCGCGCGTTCCGGAGCGCGTTCGGCCGCCCGCCGTCGGCGTTCCGCGAGGAGAAGGGATTCGGCGCACGGGTCGAGTCGCCCGCCAGCGTCCACTTTTCCGGCGGTGGGGCGGAAGTCACGTTCACCCCGATGGGCGTCGGGCAGGAGCCTCTCGACGTCTCCGTTCGCCGTCTCGACCCGGAGCGGGTCGCCTTCATGCGTCACGTCGGGCCGTTCGAGGAGGTCGGGGAGACCTGGGAGCGGCTGATGGAGTGGGCCGGGACGGAGGGCCTGCTCGGCCCGCGGACGCGCTTCTTCGGAGCGTGCTACGACGATCCGGAGGTCACGCCGGCGGACAAGATCCGCTACGACGCCTGCGTCACGGTCGACTCCGAGATCGCCGGCGACGGCGAGATTGGCGTCCAGACGATCACGGGCGGACGCTTCGCGGTCACCCTCCACGAGGGACCGTACGAGGCGCTCGGCGACACCTACGCGGCGCTGTTCGGCCGCTGGTTCGCGGGCCGGGACCACGAGCCGGGCGATCCGCCCTGCCTCGAGTTCTATCTCAACGACCCGGACTGCACCGAGCCCGAGGGTCTCCTGACGGAGATCTGGGTGCGGATCCGCGACGAGACCACCCCGGGGAGCTGACGATGCCGAAAGCGGAGCACGACAAGGTCGACCTCTACGCCCTGCACAAGGCGGAGTACGCCGCCCCGAGACAGCCGGCGCTCGTCGAGACCGCCCCCGCCCTCTACCTGGCCGTCGACGGCTCCGGCGAGCCCGGCAGCGGCGAGTTCGAGGCCAGGATCGGCGCCCTCTACGCCATGGCCTACACGATCAAGTTCCAGAGCAAGTCCGCCGGCCGCGACTTCACCGTCTGCAAGCTCGAGGCGCTGTGGGACGCGCCCGTCACGCCGCTCGCCCCGGCCGACTCCTGGCGCTGGACGCTGATGATCCGCATGCCCGACTTCATCGCCGAGAAGGACCTGACCGAGGCGCGACGGTCGCTGCGCGAAAAGGGCAAGGAGGGCGACTTCGACGCCGTCGGCCTGCTCCCGCTCGCCGAGGGCACCTGCGTCCAGGCCCTCCACGTCGGCCCCTACGAGGACGAGGCCCGCACCATCGAGCGGATGAGGGCCTTCGCCGCGAGCCGCGACCTCGCCCTCCACGGCCGCCACCACGAGATCTACCTCAGCGACCCCCGCCGAGTCCCCCCCGACCGCCTCCGCACGATCCTCCGCCACCCCGTGCGGCCGGTGTGAGGAGACGACGCGGCGCAATTGCGACCACCCGAACGCCCCGCTCCCGGTAGGCCTGGAGGTTCTCTTGGAGCTCGACCAGCTCGCCGCGGCAGAAGGGTCACCAGTGGCCGCGGTAGAAGACCACCAGGGTACCGCGATCCTCAGCCCAGGCGGAGCACCGGCGAGGCGAGAGGGCGTAGGCGGTCGAACGAAGAGCTCGCGACCTGTATCGCCGCTCGCCGAGCGGCCGGTCGTACCCGAGCACCCCGAAGAAAGCGGTCCCGGCTCCGCCCGATCCGAGCGCAAGCGAAGATCTGGTGGAGCAGACCGGCCTCAGTTGGAACCATCTCGGCGGCGTGCTGGTCGAAGCGAAGGCGATCTGGGCGGTAGCGTCACCGCTCTGAGCACGGTCGTGGAGCGTTCGCTCATCGCCCCGAGCGGCAGGCCGACACCTGAAGAGCTGGCCTGTCGTCCAGGGTGACAGAACGTCCCCGATCGGCCGCCTCGGGTCAGATGCGGTATTCTCGCCGGAGCAGCCGAGGATCGAGATCATGCCTAGCCGCCAATTCCGCGTCGTCGTCGACTCGGATCCCGAATCCCAGGCATGGGTTACCCTCGTTCCCGCCCTACGAGACCTGTCGACCTTCGGCGATACCCCCGAGGAGGCTTTGGCTCAGACCCGAGAGGCGATCCTCGGGTACCTGGAGGCCGCCAACAAAGAGGGAATCCCGATCCCTGCCGAAACCGCGGCCGAGCTCATCGAGGTCGAGGTCACCGTGCCGTGACCCGGCTCCCGCGGGCCAGCGCACTCATTCATCCATGACCAGCCCACTCGCGTACCTCGAGACCCTGGCGCGGGAGTACCAGAAGCCCGAAACCGAGGTCATGACGATGGCCTTCGAAGCAGGGCTCCGGCAGCTCTGGCGAGAGCACGTCCTCGGGCAATACGTCCGCGGCGAGATCCCCAGGGAACAAGCTGTGGAGTCCGTCGGGATCGACTGGGTTGAGTTGGCGGAGCGCCAGAAGCAGGCGATGACCGAGGATCTGGCGTGGGCGATGGGCGACTAGCGGCCGTCGCCGACACGGGTCCCCTCATTCATCTCGCCGAAATCGGCTGCCTCCAGCTTCTCGCGATCTTCGACGAGTTTCACGTACCTGAGGGCGTCTGGCAGGAGGCGCAACGGCCTGCCTCAATCCGCTCCGAACTCGGTCGCGCCGACCGGCACACCCTTCCGCGCGCGGAGGTGGAGGAGTTCGCCGCCAAGAACGGGCTCCAGAAACTCCATGGCGCCGAACGGGAGAGCCTGCTGCTGTGTTCGAAGCTCGGGGTGGAGGTGCTCATCACCGACGATCTCGCCGTGCGCCAAGCCGCGAAGGCTCTCGGGCTGACCCCGATCGGCTCGCTGGGCGTCATCGCCAGGGCCCACCGCATGGGTCGGATCACCCGCGAGGAGGCGGAGTTCCATCTCCGGCGGTTGGCCGCAGTCAGTAGCTTGTTCGTCACTCCGGCGATCGTGGATCTTGCGATCGACCGTCTTCAGGGCGGCTGAATCGCTCCGGCCAAGCAGCTCCCGCCCTTCGAACGCCCGCTCCCCCCGGGAAGGAGGTCGGAAGACGCTGATGCGAAGCCGAAGCCCGCGCCAGGATCGACCGAGCGGTCTCAATAGAGGTGGAAGCGCCTGTCCGCGGTGGTGACACCCTGATGACACGCCACGCCGACGGACCAGCCAGCTCTTGAGCTGTACTGGTTAAGTGGCTCTATCTAGGAGGGTTGGTGGAGCAGAAGGGACTCGAACCCTCGACCCCCACGTTGCGAACGTGGTGCTCTCCCAGCTGAGCTACTGCCCCACGAGGTAGGCGTCCCGCCGCAGCGGGACGGCGCATTGTATCTGAGCTGCCAAGCCGCGGCAAGGCCGCCTCCGCCTCTCCCGTCCCACCTGGCCCGTCTTTTGCTGATACCTCCTCCGAGCCCCACACCGGGGCTCTTCAAGGAGGTTTTTGACGATGTTGATGTTCACCGTGTACCGATCGGGAGGCCGTCGCGGCCTTCCCGTGCCGTTCCCCGCGCTCTTGTTGATGCTGGTCTTCTTCGCCGGTGCGAACTCCGCTTGCACCTTCGAGTTGGAGAGCGCAGCCGCCGAGCAGGCGGGCGCCGCCGACGAGACGACCGCCGCCGAGCAGGCCGAGGAGCGGGTCGCCGAGACCAGCGCCGAGCCCGGGTTCCTCGAACGCATCCTCCAGCGCGAGCCGGAGTCGGTGACCGTGCCGCCAGGCACGGTTTTCACCGTGCGCCTGCTCGATACCGCGTCCAGCCACGCCAGCGCGACCGGCGAGACCATCCGCGCCTCGGTGGTCGACCCCGTCACCGTGGGCGACACGGTCGCGATTCCCGCCGGCGCCACGGTGATCGGCCGGGTCGAGGACGCGCACATCCCCAAGATCGGCGGCCGCGCCCGGCTGCGCGTGGACTTCGTCAGTCTCGAGCTGCCCAGCGGCGAGAGCGTGCCGGTCTCCGGCAGCCTGTCGGCGGTCGGCAAGAGCGAGGCCGGCAAGGACGCCGCGGCGATCGCCGGCGGCGCCGCCGCCGGAGCGATCCTCGGTCACCAGGTCGAGGACGACGACGAGGGCAAGGTGGTCGGCGGCGTGGTCGGCGGCGGCATCGGGTCGGCGATCGCCCACCGCACCAAGGGCAAGGCGGTGGTGTTCCCCGCCGGCACCGTGGTAGAGCTGCGGCTGGATGCCCCGGTCACGGTCGAGGTCGAGGCCTGACGACCACCGATCCCGCGCCCTGAGCTGAGCGCCGCGTGCCCTTCGCCCTCGGCGCGGTCCGGCCGCCACCTGCTGGTGTTTGCGATCGAGGCGATCCCCTACGACGCCGTCGCACGCTGGACCGACCCGGTGGCCGACGACGAGCTGGCCACGGCGCTCGGGCTCAGCCGCCCCGCCGTTCGAGGTGCTCGCGCGCCAGCCGGCGGACGCGCTCGTCCTCGACCGCCCTCTCCGCCCGCGGCTCGAGGCGGGCGAGGGCGGTGAGGATGGTCCACGCCTCCTCCCGCTGGCGGGCGTCGCCGTGGTCGAGCAGCGCCTCGGCGAGGAAGATGCGGTTGATCGGGTCATCGGGGGCGATCGCGTTGGCGCGGCGCAGCTCGGCGAACGCTGTCTCGCGGTCGACCCAGCCGGTGATGAACGGGATCGCCGGCGCCTCGCTGTGCAGGCGGCCGAGGATGCGGTGGCCGCCGGCCTGCTCGTAGCGTTCGTCGAGCGCGATCGCCGCGAGGCAGAAGTCGCGCACCTTCGACGCCACGCCGGCGCGGGCGGCGGCGAGCTTGCCGTGGTTCTCGCCCCACAGGCCCCAGTCGACGGCGCACCAGAAGAAGAGCTTGGCGGCGTCGGGGCGGTCGCCGAGCCGCGATCGGAGCGTGCCGGCTGCCTCCTCGACGCCTTCGAAGCCGGGGACCTCCCGCTCGAGGCGGGCGAGGGCGGCGCCGCAGGCCTCCTTGCCGCGGTCGTACAGCCGCGCCTTGGCCTCGGAATCGGCGGTGGCGTAGTCGCCCTGGAAGTAGAGCGCCCGCAGCAAGCGCCAGGTGGCGGAGAGGTTGCCGGGGTCGGCGCCGAGCGCCTCCTCGTAGGCCGCCACACCGGCGGCGATCGGCCCCGTCGCCGCGCGGTCGCCGCGGTGACCCTCGGCGCGCCGCTCCCAGGCGGCGTCGCCCCTCTCGATCGCGGCGGCGGCCGTCGAGGCCGGGTTCGCCGCCGCGTCGGCGACGACGGGTAGGCCCGCGGCGAGGACCGCGGCGAGGGAGGCGGCGGCTGCGGCCGAGCCGGCGGCCGGGCGATGGGCGGAGCGGTGGGGGAGCGGTTCCATCGCGGCGCCGTCATACCACAGCGGCCTCGCGGGGCGGTAGGATCGGTGCGGACCGCACGCGAGCCAGCTCGCGAGGAGGCGATCGACGGTCGTGAACCCAACCGCAGCAGCCCGCTCCGCCGCAGTCGTCAAGCGCGCCGGCGAGGTGCCCGCCGACGAGGTCCGCGCCGGCACCGCGGCCACCGTCCAGGTGCTGCTCGGCGAGCGCGACGGCGCGCCGCACTTCGCGATGCGCAAGTTCTCGATGGGGGAGGGCGGCGGCATGCCGCGCCACACCAACCGGGTCGAGCACCAGCAGTACGTGCTCGCCGGCCGCGCCCGGATCACCATCGGCGACGGCGAGCACGAGGTCTCCGCCGGCGACGTGCTCTACATCCCCGCCGGCGTGCCGCACTCCTACCGCGTGCTCGAGGCGCCGTTCGAGTTCCTGTGCATGGTGCCGAACGCGCCGGACCGGCTGGAGATCCTCGACGAGCGGCGGTGACCCGCGGTGGGGACTCAGTCCTTGAGCACGAAGGTCACCTTGAGGGTCACGCGGTAGGCGACGATCTCGCCGCCCTCGACGGTGACCTTCATGTCGCTGACCCAGGCCCCCTTGACCTGGTCCAGGGTCTTGTCCGCCCGCGCGATGCCCTGGCGCACGGCGTCGTCGAAGCTCTCGGGGGAGCTGCTGATGATCTCGGTGACCTTGGCGACCGACATTGGATCCTCCTCTCGTTCTGCTCTGGTCTGACTGGGTCGGAGTCAACTCGAGGGCACCTCGCCCACGGTGTCGACCTCCGGGCCCCCGGCCTCCGGCTCCTCGCCCTCGAACAGCGGCCGGCGAGCCCCCCGGACGTGCAGGCCCGAGTCGCGGACCGCGGCGCTCAGCGCGCCCTCGCTGACCAGGCGCGGGTCGGCGTCGACCTCGACCTGCTCGTCCGCCGGGCGCACCTCGACCCGGCGCACGCCGGGGATGCGGCGCAGGTTGCGCTCGAGGATCTGGACGCAGTGGGCGCAGCGCAGGCCGGAGACCGAGAGGGTGTGGTGGCTCACGAGCACTCCTTCCTACCACGGTGCCGAGTCCACGGTGCCGAGTCGCCGGGCAGCGGCAGCGCCGGGCGCGGCCAGCCCAGCTCGCCCAGCTCGTCGACGATCGCCGCCTCCAGCGCCTTGCGCGCCGGGTCTTCGCCGTGGTTGAGGAAGACGCGCTGCGGCGGCGCGGGCAGCGCCCGGCACCAGCGCAGCAGCTCGTCGCGGTCGGCGTGGGCGGAAAGGCTGCGCAGGTAGCGGATCTCGGCGCGCACCGGCACCGGGTGGCCGTGGATCGCCACCCGGTCGGCGCCGTCGACCAGCGCCCGGCCGCGGGTGCCGGCGGCCTGGTAGCCGACGAACAGCACGGTGGTGCGCCGGTCGCCGAGCCGTTGCGCGAGGTGGTGGACCACCCGGCCGCCGGTGGCCATGCCGCTGGCGGCGACGATCACCGCCGGCTTGGTGCGGCCGTTGAGCCGCTTCGACTGATCGACGGTGCGGCAGCGCTGGAAGAGATCGCCGGCGAGCGGGCTGCTGTGGTTCGAGACCAGCGCCGCCATCTCCTCGTCGTGCTCGGCGCGGGCGCGCTCGTACAGCTCGGTGGCGCTGATCGCCATCGGGCTGTCGAGGAAGACGTCGGCCGGGTCGAGCGCGCCCTCGTCGGCCAGCGCCGCCAGGTGGTAGAGCACCTCCTGGGTGCGGCCGAGCGCGAACGCCGGCACGATCACCATGCCGCCGCGGCCGAAGGTCTCTCCGATCACCCGCCGCAGCTCCACTTCGGTGCGCTCGGGGGCGTGGCAGCGGTCGCCGTAGGTCGACTCGAGCACCACCGCCGCCGGGGAAGCGAGCGGCGGCTCGGGGTCCTTGAGGATCGGCACGTCGTAGCGGCCGACGTCGCCCGAGAAGCACCACCAGCGGCGCTCGCCGTCGGCGCCCTTGGCGGCGATCTCGACCGACGCCGCCCCGAGCAGGTGGCCGGCGCGGCGGTAGCGCAGGCGCACCCCGGGGGCGAGGTCGTGCTCGGCGTCGAACGGCAGCGGGCGGAGCAGCCGGATCGCGCGGCGGGCGTCGGCGGCGGTGTAGAGCGGCTTGGGCTCGGCGTGCCGGCTGTAGCCCTTCCTGCGCGCGTAGCGGGCCTCCTCCTCCTGCAGCTCGCCGGCGTCCTCGAGCAGCAGCGAGATCAGCCCCCGGCTGGGGCGGGTGCAGTAGACGGGCCCCTCGAAGCCGGCGGCGGCGAGGCGGGGGAGGAGCCCGGTGTGGTCGAGGTGGGCGTGGGTCGCGACCACCGCGGTCAGCTCCCGCGGCGGAAACGGAAACGGGTTCCAGTTGCGCGCCTCGAGCGCCTCGTCGCCCTGGTAGAGGCCGCAATCGACCAGCACGCGGGTATCGCCCCAGGCGAGATGAGTGGCGCTGCCGGTGACGCAACCGTAGGCGCCGTGGAAGGTGACCTGGGCCATCGGTCGCGGCAGCGTATCACCCGGCCCGTTCGGGGAGTCTGCACGCTCTTTGCAAGTGACGATAGAGTAGACGTCGACACAGCACCGTGAATCGACGACGAGGAGGACCCGAAGATGGCGAACCAGACCAATTCACAGAACACGAGCATCGAGACGCCCCCGCCCGAGCCGGCGGGTAAGATCGACGCCGCCCGCGACCGGCTGCAGCAGGTCGCCGGGCAGGTCGAGGACCGCTACCGGCAGGTCTCCGACGAGGTGCGCCGGGGCGCCGAGAAGGCCTCGGTCGAGCTGCGCAAGGGCGCCAAGGCGGCGCGCGAGCGCGGCGCCGAGGCGGCGGTGCAGCTCCGCGAGGGCTACGGCCGGGCGCGCGAGCAGGCGCGCGGCCTGGGCAAGGACCTCTCCAACTACGTGCAGGAGAAGCCGGGCACGGCGCTGCTCGCCGCCGCCGCCGCCGGCTTCCTGGTCGGCCTGCTGCTCCGCCGGCGCGGCGGCGGTGAGTAGCGAGCCCGGCCCCCGCCGCGGGGCGGTCCCGGAGCCCGCGCCGGCGCCCGGCGGCGGCCGTGGCGGCGCCGAGCGGGTGATCGACGAGGTGATGCCCGAGGGCGTCGAGTGGGA
>Ga0302046_10000763_pt1 | contig 31186 bp, 24 predicted proteins | sample RVTome_11_FD_200261 | JGI IMG/M metagenome (GOLD analysis project Ga0302046, IMG submission 200261) | Soil microbial communities from uranium-contaminated site in the Upper Colorado River Basin, Wyoming, United States - RVT147D111 (version 2) ...
ATCCCCGGCGCGAATGATGATCCTTCTGATGCACCTTGAAGTGGTCCGTGAGGTATCCGATACGCTCACTCAGGAGGGCGATTTGAACCTCGGGTGATCCGGTGTCCTTCGTATGCTGCCGGTACTCTCCAATAATGTTGGTCTTTCGCTCGTGGCGCTCTTGGGAGAGTGTCAAAGTGAGGTCCTCCCTACTTCCTTTCCTTTTCTTCCTTCTGTACGGCGGGCATCATAGCACACCGCTCATACGCTGTAAAGACGACGCCTAGAACGCCTTGCCGGAGCCGCTCGACCTGGATGGCGCCCGGCGCGGGCTCGCCAAGACAACCAGGGGACGGAACTGCGACAACCCCTCGACCGCAACCCCCACCCCCAGGAGCTCACCCCGCGGATCCAAGAGGCGACAAGGCCGTCCCGGGAGCACATCCGGGACCTCGCCGGCGATTTCGAGTGCCGACACCGTCATACCGTGACGGACCCGCGCGGCTCCGTCGGTGCCCAGGCGCAGCACCGGGAGATGGGACAATGCCCGCGAGGGATCCCAGATCGCTTCTCCCAGCCGCCCCGCTCGCGCAAGCATCTCCACTTGCTCCAAGCTCAGGGCTTGTTCCACCGAGAACGGCCCAACGCGGAGCCGGCGCAACTCTTCCAGGTGCGCGCCGCAACCGAGTCGCTGACCGATATCGTGGGCGAGAGAGCGAATATAGGTGCCCGCCCCCACCTCCACGATCAGCGCCGCTCGATCAACCTGAACGTCTCGGAGGTCGATGCGGTGTATCACGACTCTGACCGGACGCGGCTTCACTTCGACCCCGGCCCGCGCCAGGCGATACATCCTCTGGCCTTGGATCTTCTTCGCGGCGAAGGCTGGGGGCACTTGCTCTTGACTCCCGATGAAATCCGGCAGGAGGCGGTTCAAAACTTCCGGGGTCAACTTGGCCTCCACCTTGGGACCGACGAGTCGCCCGGTGGCGTCGTAGGTATCGGTGGCATAGCCGAACCGAATGACCGCCGAATACGCCTTGGAGTCGTTCGCGACGAACCTCGCCAAGCGCGTTGCCCGACCGAGGCACAGCGGGAGCAAACCGGTTGCCATGGGATCGAGAGTACCGGTGTGTCCGCAACGTCGCTGCCCGCTCAGGGCACGCACCGCCTGGACGACATCGTGAGAAGTGGGCCCTTTCGCCTTGTCCACCAAGAGGAATCCGGTCGTTCCGGAAACCGTCTCGAGACGCTCTCCCGTCGTTCTAGGACTCATCATTTTCTTCTTCTCGATGTTCTTGTGGTAGGGATGAATCTCCGGGCACCCCCTGGTGACGGGCCTCCTGAATCAGGCGCTCGAGCCGGATGCCGTATTCTACGGATGGATCGAACAAAAAGCGCACTTCGGGAGATGCCCGAAGGCCAAGTCGTTGCCCAAGGAGGCGTCGCACGAAGCCGGAGGCGCCTTCGAGTGCCGCCATCGTACGTTTCTGCTCTTCCGAAGAGCCCAGAACGCTGACATAGATCTTGGCCACCTTCAAGTCCCGGGACAATTGAACCCGCGTACAAGTCGCCAGACCGACGCGCGGATCCTTGAGATCGCGTTGAAGGATTCCCGCGATCTCGACACGGATCTGCTCGGCCACCCTCTCCGGTCGAACCCGGGCACCGCCTCTAGGCACGCTCGTCCCCCTTCCCGCCGCCATGATAGGCCACTACCAGGACTCAGTCGATGAACTCGATGACTACCTGTACCAAGTCGGGAGGATGCCGCTGCTCGACGTCTCGAGCCATCGCTTCGAGTAGCGTCTCGAGAATATGCCGCTCCCCGCTGATGGACACCGCCGCCAACAGTGCCCGCTGCCAGAGATCCTGGTAGCCGATTTCCGCGACGGCCGCGTTGAAACGAGAGCGCAGGCGATCTTTGATCGCCTTGACGACCATGCGCTTTTCCTTCAAGGAGCGAGAGTGCGGGATGTGGACCTCGATAGTCAGGAGCCCAATGACAGGCTCTTGCTTGTCGACTCCGCGGTTGCTGTCGTTTGCTCGGCGGCGAGGCACCGGCTTAGGAAATCGAGGCGTCCTGGACTTTCTCGACCGCAAAAACCTCGATCACGTCACCTTTCTTGACATCGTTGTAGCCCGCGAGACCAATGCCACACTCGAAGCCTTGCTTGACCTCGGGGACATCCTCCTTGAATCGACGCAGGCTGCCGACCTTTCCTTCGTGAATGATGACGTTGTCGCGCAGTAGCCGGGCATTCGCGGAGCGAAGGACTTTACCGTCGGTGACATAGCAGCCCGCGACGGTGCCGATTTTCGGAACCCGGAACGTGTCGCGAATCTCCGCCCTGCCCAGCGTCGTCTCCCTGAACGTGGGCTCCAGCAGTCCGACCAGAGCCTTCTTGATCTCGTCGGTCACGTTGTAGATGACGGTGTGGAGACGTATGTCGATGTTCTCCTTCTCGGCTAGCTCCGCGGCCGTCCTCTGCGGCCTGACGTTGAATCCCACGATCACCGCGTTCGAGACGCTGGCGAGCGCCACATCCGCATCGGTTACCGCTCCCGCCCCGGCGCGGATAATCTTCACTTTCACCTTGTCGCTCGAGAGCTTGCTCAAGGTATCGGACAGCACCTCGACCGAGCCCTGCACGTCGGCCTTGAGCACGATGGGTAGCTCCTTGACCATTCCTTCCTGCACCTGCTGATGCAGATGATCCAGCGTGAGACGGGAGCTGAGGGCCATCTGGCGTTCCTTGAGCTTCTGCTGCCGGAACTCGCCGATCTGCCTTGCCTTGCTGCTGTCCACCACCTGGAACTGGTCGCCCGCCTGCGGTAGCGAGGTCAGACCGAGGATCTCGACCGGCGTTGCCGGCTCGGCCTTTTTCACTTTGTGTCCTCGATCGTCGAGCATGGCGCGGATCTTCCCGTGCACCGCGCCGGCAATGAAGGAATCCCCTACCCGGGCGGTTCCGTTTTGTATGAGAACGTGGGCCACCGGCCCCTTGCCCTTGTCGATCTTGGCCTCCAAGACCGTACCCATGGCGGCGCGTTTGGGATTTGCCTTCAGTTCTTGGAGGTCCGCCACCAGCAGCACCATCTCCAGCAAGAGGTCCAGACCCAACCGTTTCTTCGCCGAAACCTCACAGAAAACCGTGCTACCGCCCCAGTCCTCCGGCACCAGGCCGATGTCCGCCAGTTGTTTCTTGACGCGCTCGCTGTTCGCGCCGGGCTTGTCGATCTTGTTGACCGCAACCATGAGCGGAACGCCCGCTACCTTCGCATGATCAATGGCCTCAATCGTCTGAGGCATGACGCCATCGTCCGCCGCCACGACCAGGATGACGAGATCGGTAACCCGTGCACCACGAGCGCGCATCATGGTGAAGGCCTCGTGACCCGGAGTATCGAGGAAAACGATGCTTCGGCCATTGGTCTCGACCTTGTAGGCGCCGATGTGCTGTGTGATGCCACCCGCCTCCCCCTCGACCACCTTGGTCTCTCGGATGGCATCGAGGAGGCTCGTCTTTCCGTGGTCCACGTGACCCATGACGGTCACGACGGGGGCGCGCGATTCGATATCCTCCGGCTTCTCCTCGACCGCTTCCTCGCGGACGACGTCCTCCTCGAAGGAAAGAATCTCCGCTTCACAGCCGAACTCCCGCGCGACTTCGACCGCCAACTCCGCGCTGAGCGTTTGGTTGATGGTGGCGAGCACGCCGCGGCCCATAAGAGCCTTGATCAGGTCCTTGTGCTTGACCTCCATCTTCTCGGCGAGCTCTTTGACGGTGACTCCCTCGGTGAGCGTGATCTTCCTGAATACCTTGGGAACCACTGGCTTGGGCGGCTCGACCAGCTTGGGCTCGGGAATGGCCTGCTCCTGTATCTCGGCCGCCGTGGGGCGCCCTTTTCGCGCGGCCCCCTTGACTCGCGGCTTGGCGTCGGGACGGCGTCGCGTCACCGTCTTGATCGGCGCGGCGGGGCGAGGCGGCGGTGGGATGGGCTTCATCGCTCCCGCCGAGCGCGACGTCCCCGGTATACGGGGCCGGATGACCGTCGACGTGGGTCCAGGAACGAAAGCGGATCTCTGGCTCGGCCGCCGCTCCGCTCGTTCGGCGTGGGAAGCAAGTGAGGCCTGGGCGACGCCCCGAGTCCCCTCGCCAGGATACTGCTCGGCCGGAGAAGGTGCTGGCACCGGTCGCGTCGCTTCCTCTCGCTTCTCCGAGGGTTCTTCGGTCGTGACGGTCGCGGGAGCCACCTCGCCGGGTCCGACGGCTTCATCACGTTCCAGAGCGGCTCCCGGTTCCCTACCATCAAGAATCGCTTCGGCTCGCGCCTGCGCATCGACTTCGGTCTGGAGGGCCTCTTGCTCCTCGAGCACGGCAGCAAGTCGAGCGGCTTCCTCGCGGGCCGCCCGCTCGGCAGCCAGCCTCTCTTCTTCCGCGCGCCTCTTAGCCGCTCGCTCCTCGGCCGCCTTCCGCCTCGCCTCGGCCCTCTCTTCCTCTTCCATTTCGGCGAGGATGGCCTTGCGAGCCCGCTCGGCACGGCGCCTACTGGCGGTCTGCGCCTGCTCCTCGCCGCTTACCACGGCAGGTGATTCTTCTTCCTCTTTTGCCTCACGAGACGAGATCGTGCCCTTGCCCTCGAGACGAATCAACCGCTTCAGCTTGATCGCGACGTCTTCCTCGATAGTGCTCGAGGCCGATTTGACCCTGATCTGAAGCTTGTCTTTGAGCAGCCGGATGGTCTCCGGGCTGGTGATGCCGATATCCTGGGCCAGTTCGTAAACGCGGACCTTATCCATCAGCGCTCACCTCCCGACCCGTCGGGCTCCGACTCCGCCATTTCCGGCTGGCGATCGGGCTCCCCGATCTGAGAAAGGGCCTCTTCCGCGACCTCCTGAGCAACGAGGGCCTCGTCCGGCCCTACATCCTCGGTGGCTTCCGTCTCCACGTCCTCCAGCGACGGAGGCGATGCGCCTTCCAGCCAAGCCCGCGCCGAGCTCACAATCTTTTCTGCCGTCTTGGCACCGACGCCCGGAATCTCCGTCAGGGCAGCGGGATCGAGCGAGGCAAGCTCTTCGACGGACCTGAAGCCGTGCTCGGCGAGCTTCTCAATCACCTTCTCGCTCACGCCGCTCAGCGATTCGAGCGGTGTCTGGGTAACGGACATCGCGTCCATCTGACTCTGTACTTCCAGCTTCTTTTCTTCCTCGCTCTTGATGTCTATTCTCCAGCCGATGAGCCGCGCCGCCAAGCGAACGTTCTGCCCTTTCTTGCCGATCGCGAGCGACAGCTGCTTGTCCTCGACGATGACCTCCATGACTTTCTCTTTCTCGTCGACGACGGACACCCGGCTTACTTTCGCGGGGTTGAGTGCGTTGATGGCGAAGGTGCGTGGGTCTTCGCTCCACTCCACGATGTCGATCTTTTCGCCCCTCAGCTCGCGAATGATGTTCTGGACCCGCGAGCCCTTGATCCCCACGCACGCCCCGACCGGGTCCACATCCTTGTCACGCGAGTAAACGGCCACCTTGGCACGATCCCCCGGCTCCCGAACCGCGTTCTTGACAATCACGGTTCCCTCGTAGATTTCCGGGACCTCCATTTCGAACAATCGGGCAAGTAGAGCGGGATCTGTCCGGGAGACAACGACCTGCGGCCCGCGGGAGGTCCGCAAAACACGCACGATGACGACCCGGATCCGATCCCCGGCGTTGAAGACCTCCGCCCGAGATTGTTCGCGCCGCGGCAGGACGGCCTCGGTACGCCCCAGATCCACGACCAGGTCACCGTTTTCGGTGCGCTTCACCATCCCGGTAAGAAGCTGGGCGATACGATCCCCGAACTCGCTGAAGATGTTGTCACGCTCGGCTTCTCGTACTTTCTGAAAAATCACTTGCTTGGCGGTCTGCGCCGCGATGCGACCGAGCGCGGCAGTTGGTTTGTGGACCTCCACCTCCTGGTCGAGCTCCGCCGCAGGATTGATCCTCGTGGCATCTCGGAGAGAGATCTCGGAATTCGGATCGACGACCATGTCGACGACGGTCTTGAGGGCATACACCTCGATGTTACCGCTTTCTCGATTCAACCGGGCCTTGAGATCCTCTTCGGTTCGATAGTACTTCTTGGTGGCCGTCACGATCGCGTCCTCGACCGCACTGATGATCACGTCCGGATCGATGCCCTTCTCGCGGCTGATTTGCTCGATCGTTTGATATAGAAGGTTACTCATTTTATCTACGTCTGGCCGCCGGCTTCGGCTTCTCAATAGAGGGCGTGAGCAACTCCACCTCCAACCGACCACTTTCGATGACCGCAAACGGAATGCTCACTCGCCCCTCTCTGTTCTCCAAAACGACCCTATCCTCTTCCACACCCGCGAGCCGACCACGAAAATGGCGCCTTCCTTGAAGCGGCTCTCGCGTCTTGACCCGAGCCAGCCGACCCGTGAATCGCTGGTAATCTTTCTTGCTCCAGAGAGGGCGATCCAAACCGGGCGAGCTCACCTCGAGCGTGTAACTCGACTCGATCGGATCTTCGACGTCCAAGATCACTCCGAGTCGCTCGCTCACCTGCTGACAATCTTGAAGTCCGACTCCGGCTTCTTGGTCGATGAATACGCGGAACAAGGTCGAGCCCCCGTGACGCTTCAACTCCACCCAAGCCACGTCGAGACCGAAGGGCTCCGCCGCCCGCTGTGCCAGCCGCTCGAGCCGTACCAGCAGGCTGTCTGTGTCCTCAATATGTTTCGATGACACCTTTGCGATGCTGCAGGCGGCGGCTACGTGGCTCGCCCGATTCCAACCGCCGGAGGTCTCCAGCTCCACGTCACGGCGCAATACTAGTGCTGTTTGAACGACCCCATCCCTCTGGCTGTACCATCGGGAGCCCCTCGAAAGACGCTTCGAGCGGCCTCAAACCATAAAAAAAGTGGGCAAATGCCCACTTCAGTGGACTCTCGACTGCGTACAACTATAGTCCAAGCGACCGGGGCAGATCAAGGCCTTGCCTCGGGCCACTTCAGTCCGCTGAGCCGCGGCGGGTCGTTCCGAGCAATGCCTTGCCTCGCTCCCCGGCCAAGGCTGGGCTAGCCCCGCCGGCCATGGCTGGGCTCGAGACGATGCGGCCCACCAAATCGTAGGGGTGGGCCTCGGTGATTTCGACGGTCACGAACGTTCCGGGCTCCGCAGTGCCCTCGTTGATCAAGACCGCCCCGTCGATTTCCGGGGCCTGACCTTCCATTCTCCCTCGCAGGAGGAGATCGGTCTCCGGGGAGACCCCCTCGACCAGTACCCGCTGCCGGCTACCCACCAACCGCCGGTTCTTGGCGAGCGAGATTCCGGACTGCTGCTCCATGAGCAGCCGCCGTCTCTTTCGCTTCTCCGCCGCGGAGACTGTTTCCGCTGACACGTAGGCTTCGGTGTTCTCCTCGTTCGAGTACGTGAAGACCCCCACGTGGTCGAACTCGACCTCTCGGCAAAAAGCCATGAGCTCGTCGAAATCCGAGCTCTCCTCGCTGGGGAACCCGACGATAAAGGAGCTTCGGAGCGCGACCCGAGGCACCATCCGGCGAATCCGCTCGACGAGAGCGCGGTTACTAGCGCCGGTACCCGGGCGCTTCATGGCCTTGAGTACGCCGTCGCTCGCGTGCTGGAGCGGAATGTCCAGATAGGAGCACACGCGCGGTTCGTCGGCCATGACGGCGAGCACGTCGTCGCTGACCGTGGTCGGGTAGGCATAGAGGAAACGTATCCATTCCAATCCGTCTACACCGGCCAGGCGGCGCAGGAGACTCGCCAAGCTCGCGCCGTCGTCTCCGAGCTCCGCCCCGTAGCGCGTCGTGTCCTGGGCTATGAGAATGAGCTCCTTGACACCTTGGCAGGCAAGAGCCTCGGCCTCCGCGAGGACCGACTCCGGGGTCCTGCTCCGATAGTGGCCCCGGATTTTCGGAATGATGCAAAAGGTACAGGGATAATCGCAGCCTTCCGAGATCTTCAGGTAGGCATACGGGCGAGGCGTCGAGAGCAGGCGCGGCGCCAGGTGATCATAGAGGTAAGCCACCGATCCGTCTGCCCGGAGCGAGGCGATCTGGCGGTCGTCGGTCTCGACGGTCGAGACGATGGAATCCAGTTGGTCCAACCCGATCACCGCATCCACCTCGGGGATCTCGCGTGCCAGCTCATCGGCATAACGCTGCGCCAGGCATCCCGAGACCACGAGACGTTGGCACCGGCCATCCTTCTTATGGCGAGCCATCTCCAGAATCGTATCGACGCTCTCCTGCTTGGCTCGATCGATGAAGCCGCACGTGTTCACGACGAGCACGTCCGCTTCTTCTGGCACGGCGGTGAGCTCGTAGCCCGCGCGGGCAAGATGCCCCAGCATGACCTCCGTATCCACGAGGTTCTTGGGACAGCCCAGACTCACGAACCCGATTTTTTTCATTGAATGGCGCCCAGAGACTAGCCCAATTCCGCGGTCGCGACAACCTCGGGGTCGCCGCTAGGGCGCGAGCCGATTGAGCATGCGGGGAAAGGGAATCGCTTCCCGAAGGTGGTCCAGCTTACAGATCCATGATACCACCCTTTCGATGCCCATCCCGAAGCCGGCGTGGGGCACGCTTCCGTAGCGTCTGAGATCCAGATACCAGGAGAAGGCTTCCTCGGGCAATCCATGCTCGGAGATTCGCCGACGCAAGAGCTCGAGATCGTCGATACGCTGTCCCCCGCCGACGATTTCGCCGTAGCCCTCCGGCGCCAAGATGTCGACACAGAGAGCGGTTTGCGGCCGCTCGGGATCGGGAGCCATGTAGAAAGCCTTCACCGCACTTGGATAATGAGTGATGATGACCGGACGTGGATGGGAGGTGGACAGGATCTCCTCGTCCTGTGCCCCAAAATCCCCGCCCCACTCGATGGCATTGCCCTTCTTGGCGAGGAGCTCGAGGGCCTGGTCGTAGGTCATGCGCGGGAAGGGTTTCTTCACTTCCTCGAGAGGGGCGACGTCTCTTTCGAGTGCCTCGAGCTCCGGGCGGCGACGCTCGAGAACCGATCCGATCACGAAACAGATGAGATCTTCGGCAAGGGCGACGATGTCGTCCAAGGACGCAAAGGCGACCTCGGGCTCCACCATCCAGAATTCGGTAAGGTGGCGCCGGGTCTTGGACTTCTCGGCGCGAAAGGTCGGCCCGAAGCAGTAGGTCCGCCCGACGGACATCGCGACGGCTTCGTTGTAGAGCTGGCCGCTCTGCGTCAAGTACGCTCTGTCTCCAAAATAATCCGTCTCGAAAAGAGTCGTCGTGCCCTCACAGGCATTGGGCGTGAAGATGGGCGTGTCGGCCAGAATGAACCCCCGCTCGTCGAAGAATCGGTGACACGAGGAGATGACTTCGTGCCGAATCCTGAGGATGGCATGCTGCCGCCGGGAACGAAGCCACAAGTGGCGATGATCGAGGAGGAAGGCCACTCCGTGCTCTTTGGGGCCGATGGGGTACTCGGGAGCGATCTGGAGGATGGAAAGCTCGATGGCATCGAGCTCGTATCCACCGGGTGCGCGCTCGTCCTTCCTCACCTTGCCTCGAAGCACCAGCGAGCTCTCCATGGTCAATTCCGACGCCCGCTCCCACTGATCGGGGGGGACCTCCGCCTTCGAGAGCACCGCCTGAACCACGCCCGAGCCGTCGCGTAAGATCAGGAATTGCACCTTTCCGCTGGAGCGGCGCCTGACCAGCCAGCCACTGATGGTGACCTCCTTGCCATCGTGGGCGGCGATATCGGCGATGTAGACTGCAGCCGAGCTCATCGGATGGTCTCCTTCAATGCCGCGGGGCCCCACTCATCCCTCTCATCACTGCTCCCTCGCTCCTCGCTCGGGAGCCTGCAAGAGCTGAGGGCTCCGGCTCGCCCTCCCGGCATACTTCATTGAGTTGCGGCCTCACTCTTCGTTCGGCCGCGGCCTCCGCTCGACTGGCGTCGCTGCGGCCGGCGGGCGCCTGCGGGCGGGTTGAGGACTCCTTCATGCGAGCTCCGGTACGTGCGCGGCCAGGATCCTCCTCAAGCCGTCCCAACGTGGATTCCGCGAGAAATTCACACGCACGAGCTCCAACGTTCTTGGAACATATCGCTCGTAGACGCTCTTGCGCCGAACCGTGCACTGATATCCGAATGTTCCCAATGCCTTCAGATTCCGTTGCAATGCCACGAGCTCGAGCTCGTCCCGAAGCCTCCTCGGGCTCACGTGGCTCGTGAGGTTGCAGAACTCGGCCGACATCTCTTCCGCGAAGTCGGCCTCGAGACCCGCGTAGGAGTCCCGGAGTAGAGAGACCAAATCATAGCTCACCGGCCCCATACGTGCGTCCTGGAAGTCGAGCACCACGAGCTCATCTCCCACGACCATGAGATTACGGGAATGATAGTCGCGGTGACAAAGCACGCGAGGCAGAGCCGCGATCTCGCCGGCGATGCGCGAAAACGAATCCCGAAGCGCATCCCTTTCCGAAGCGGCGAGCGCCACTTGCCGGAACCCCTGAAGGAAATGTGTATCGAAATACGCGAGCTCCCAAGAAAGCTTCTCCTCGTCGAAAGCGATGCCGTAGGGGACGTAGCTCTTGCTCTCAAGATCCGCTCCGCGGCTTTGGATACGCGCGAGAATCCGGAGCGCCTTGAGGTAGAAGTCGCTCCGCGTCTCGCGGTCGGCTTGCTCCGCCAACGTCTGCAAGAGCTCGTCACCACAGTCTTCCAGAAGCAGAATGCCCTCCGGCCCCGACACGTCGTGGACCGTCGGAACGCGAACCGGCATCTTCGTGAACAGGCGGGACACGTTCAGAAAGGGTTCCCGCTCCGGTTCGAAGGCTTCCGGCATCAGCGCCAGCACGGAGCTCCTCGCTTCCGCTCCCTCCGACCATACGACGCGGTAATAGCGTCGCGTCGATGCATCACCGGCCAGCGGCTCGACCGAACGGGCGCGCAGACCTTCACCGGAGCGGCGGTCCAAATAGCGGACCATCCGCGGGTCGAGGGAGTCCTTCCCCGGACTCTCCGGGCCCAACTCCTCCGGCGGTCGCGCTTGCGGCATCAGCTCTTGATGGGGGCAACCACGCAGTCGCCTGCGATCTCCCGCGCCCGGATGGAGGATCGATCGTCACGGATCCCGCGCCGGAGACGTGCCACCAACTTGTTCACCGTGCGACTCGCGGGAGCCAAAGAAACGTCGCTCGCGATCACCGAGTCCCGGACGAGCGCCGAGTCCCCTACCGTGACGTGGTCCCAAAGGACCGCCCTCCGGAGATGGGCCCCCCGTTCCACACGACAGTTGGCACCCAGGATGGACGTGCCGGTGAAACGTGCCTCCGGATCGATGGAGGTGTTCGGTCCGGCCAACACCAAGCTGCCCGGTGGCGAGTTGGGAAGGGACTCGACGACCTCCGCTCTCCACGTCGTTCGAAAGACACCGCTCCGCGCCATCTCTTCGCAAGCCCGCAGGTACGCCTCCGGCGTCCCGATGTCGAACCAAGGAAGCTCGGCCACGAAGCCGAAGACGGTCCCCTCGAGGATGAGCTTGGGAAGCAGATCGACTTCCAGTCGGGCGAAACGACCGGCGGTCAGGCGTTGAAATATCGTTGGCTCGAGCACCCATAGACCGGCAAACATGAGCGCGGGAGAAGCCTCACGCTTTCCAATTAAGACGATGCGGCCGTCTTCGGCCAAGCTGAGCTCGGTGTAACCGGTGCCCGGGGGTTTCGGTCGCAGTAACAACGTCGCCTCCGCCGCGCGCGCTCGGTGCCAATCGACGAGCGCCGTGACGTCGGTGTCCAAGACGGTGTCTCCATTGAGGAGCAAGAAGGTGCCCTCGGAAAGCCATTGTTCTGCCTGCTTCAACCCACCGGCTGTGCCGAGAATCTCGACCTCTCGAGAGTAGTGCAGCGCGAAATCTCTTCCCCAATCCGTTTTCGCGAGAGTCTCTTCGACAGTCTCGGGATTGTGGTGCAGGTTGACGACCACGTCGCTCACGTGTGCTCGGCGAAGAAGATCCATCGCGCACTCGATCGGCGATCCGCCCAGGAGGGGGATCGCTGGTTTCGCCCGGAAGACCGTCAAAGGCCGCAATCGCCGACCCTCGCCCGCCGCGAGCACCATGGCGCGGAGCGGGACGTCCCTCCGCTTCACGAGCGAACCTCTTCGTCTGGGAACACCATGAAGGGCGGCGCTTCGGCGAATCGGCGCCGATGACCTTCGTAGAGGTCGGGATAGGACAAAACGATCCCGTCGTCCATGGAAAGCCCCAAGCGGGCGACGACGTCGTTGACCGACTCGGCGGAGCCTTCCAGCTCGATGTAGCAGCCGATGGGCGTCTCGTCGAGACATGCTTCCAAATCTCCCAAGTCGTAAACCTGCCGATATTTTTCGTACCGAAACTGTTCCGACATCCCTAGAGCACAGAGTATTCCCTCGATGGCGGTGGCGTCCGCCACCGCAGACTCGTACTCGTTGCGATGCTTGAGCCGGCCGTCGCCGGGCGCGGGCTCTTTGAGCGTGATCCAGGCAACGCCGCGCGCGCGGCGGACTCTCAGCGCCTGACCCTTCGCTCGAAGAGAACCGTCGGGAAAATCGAAGAGCGAGTTGACCTCCCGGTACCGGGCCTCGCGGATCCGCCCCGACGCGCCGGACAGCAGGGTCTCCCCTTGCCTCCACGACGGGACCAGAAACTTGACCTCTCGCTCCACGCGGATTCCCAAGACCGGGCCTCTCCTGACGGCTCTCCCGTGTTGTTTTCGAATCTTAGGATAGTAAATCCGCGGAATTCGCGAAGCAAAGAGCGACGTCGGGGATACTAGCTGCGCGAGGCGGCTGCAACCGGAGACCCTTCCTCCAATCTCACGGAAACGAGCTTGGAGATCCCGGGCTCCTCCATCGTCACGCCGTACATTTGATCGGCGTGCTCCATCGTCTTGACGTTGTGCGTGATGACCACGAACTGCGTCGTCTGACGGAGCTCGGACAGCATCATTAGAAACCGACCCACATTGGCTTCGTCGAGCGGCGCATCCACCTCGTCGAGCAGGCAAAACGGCGACGGTTTGTAGCGGAAGATCGCGAACATGATCGCAATCGCCGTCATCGCCTTTTCTCCGCCGGAGAGCAGTAGTACATTTTGGAGCTTCTTGCCGGGCGGTTGGGCGATGATATCGATGCCGCTCTCGAGGACGTCCTGCTCGTCGATGAGCCGTATGCCCGCCCGACCGCCACCGAAGAGCTGCTTGAAGGTCGCCTGGAAGTGTACGTTGATCGCTTCCAAGGCCTCCAGGAACCGCTGTCGTGAGGTTGTATCGATTCGCTGGATCGCCTTTTCGGTGGACGCGACGGAGTCCAGCAAGTCCTGGCGCTGCGTGACCAGAAACTCATGCCGGGTCTCGAGCTCCTGAAACTCCTCGTCAGCCATGGGATTCACGGGACCGATGGCGTCCAGCTTGCTCTTGAGCTCGGAGAGCTCGCCCGCCAAATCCTCCTCGTCCCGCGCAAGATCCGAGGGACTCAAGAGCGCGGCGGCATCCGATATGGAGATCTCGTGCGCCTCCCAGAAGCCTTGCCGAAGATGATTCATCTCCGATTCCTCGCGCGCCAGAAGGATCTCCTGTTGCGAGCGCTTCTCACGCGTGGATTCGAGCTCCTTGCGACGAAGCTTCAGCGCTTCTTCGGTGGCCCCGATCCGTTCGCGAAGGCGGCCGGTGGCGCCCTCGAGCCGGACCAGCGTTTCGCGGAGCTCGTCTCTCTGGGCGAGCGACTGGTTGAGCTCCGCCTCGGCCGCGACGAGCGATTCCTTCACGTCGGATTGTCGGCCCACGAGGTCGTGCTGCTCCTTGCGTCCCGCTTCCACGCGCGCCCGCAGCTCGTTCACACCCTCCTGCAGTCGATCGACGTCGATCCGGACCGCCTGGACGCGCTCGCGGAGTGCCGCGACCTTGGACGCCTCTTCGGCGGCCTTCCCTTGGAACAACTCGACCGAGGCTCGGCGATCGGAGAGGCTCGCCCGTGCCTCCTCGAGCTCGGCGTCGACGCGGCTCTTGGCTTCCTGCTCGGATGAAAGAGTGGCTTCCATTTCGGCGCGCTTGACACCCAGCGCGCTTCTCTCCGAGTCAGCGCGCGCCTGCTCGCTAGCGAGGACCTGCGCCTTCCGCTCCGTCTGTGCCCATTCCCCGTCGAGCTGACGCAGGCGGTGATCGAGCCCCACCAGGACCTTCTCCAACGAGTGCTGCTCTTGAGAAACGTCTGCCAGGGCCGCCTCACGGCGAGCGAGCTCGGTTTGGATCTCCTGCTGGCGAGCATCCTGACGTTCCAGCTCCCGGGCGTTCTGGGACAGGGTCTCTCGAAGCTCCCGAATCTCGCGTCGGCTCGTCAACAGACCTTCGCTCGGTCCTCCCGGACCGGCGCGGAGGATTCCGGGCGGGGCCAGCACGGCGCCGCCCTGCATCGTCACGTAGGGGACGCCGGGTTGCAGATGGAACGCCGCGAGAGCGGATTCGACGTCTTCCACGACGACCGCGTCGGGTAGCAGCCTGGCGAAGAGCTCCGACTTGCCGTTCGACCACCGAACGGCCTCGCTGAGGAGCCCCACGACGCCCTTGGCCTCCTGTTGTCGCAGCACGTCGAGGGTCTCCCAAACCTCGGACGCTTTCGTCTGGCCCGCGAGTGACTCGATCACGAAGTCGCACCGACCGGCATTCTCTTCTTCCAACCATCGATGGGCGGCCAGGGCGTCTTCTTCGTTCTCCACCAAGATGCGTTGCAGCGACTCGCCGTAGAATCGCTCCGCGGCACGCTCGAAATCGGGTTGCACTTCCATCGCATCGGCGATCACGCCGCCGAGTCGGACTCCGAGCTCGGTCCCTGCCGTCAGCAAGGCGCGGGCGCCCGCTCCAAAATGAGCCCTCGCGCTGACCAACTCCTCGAGCGAGGCCAGCCTGCCCGAGAGCGAGGAGGCTTCCTCCCGCCTTCGGAAGACGTCGCGCTCCACCTGGGCGCGCTCGACCCGCAGCTCGGCGAGCTCCCGCTCCATCGTCTCGCGGGTCGCGGCCAACCGCGTGGCCTCGGCCCGCCGGTCCGACTGCTCTTGTTGAAGGGCCTGGCGGTCGTTCGCGAGCCGCCCTCTCTCCGCCTCGAGCTCTCGTCTCTCTTCTTGGAGCTTTAAGGACTCCGACGAGACCTTCTCGGCGTTGGCCAGCACGCCTTGAAGAAAATTGTTGAGCGTCGCGATCTTGCTGATGCGGTTCAGGAGCTCGGCTCGGTTCTCCTCGATCTGTCTCTCGATCTCCGCCAGAGACACCGACGCTCGCGCAAGCTCTTCACGACTGCGAGCGGCATGACCCTCGAGAGCCGACAGATCCTCCACCGCTTGCGCGGCTTCACCTTGCCGAAGCTCGAGCTGACGCGAGGCGGGCTCCAAACGCTTTTCCAGCTCGCGAAGATCGCGTTCGAGTTGACTCTGGCGGTTATCGAAATCCTTGAGTTGCTGCCGATCGCGGGTCGTCTGATGATCCAATCGCTCGATGGCGATCTCCAACCGGTGTAGCTGTCCTCTGGTGTCCTCCAGGCCGGACTCTTTTTCGGCCTGTTCCAGTCGCAGGCGTTCCAGATAAGTCTCCGCGGTTACCAGGCTAGTCGAGCGCCGGAGCTCTTCGTCCGTGAACACCTTCAATTCGCGGCGGAACCGCTCGAGCTCGACTTCTATCTCACCGCTCCTCTGGACTCCGGCGATCTTCTCCAGGTGGGTGATGGAGGACCGGAGTCTCTTGTAGCGCCGCGCCTTGCCGGCCTGACGCTTGAGGGAGCTCATCTGCCGCTCGACCTCGTAGACGATGTCGTTCACCCGGAGGAGATTCTGCTGCGCCGCCTGCAGCTTCAGCTCTGCGGATCGCCGGCGTGCCTTGTACTTCGTGATGCCGGCCGCCTCTTCGATCACACCCCGTCGATCCGACGGCTTGCTCGACAGGATCAGCCCGATCTTCCCCTGCTCCATGATGGAATAGGCCTTGTTCCCCATTCCGGTATCCATGAAGAGCTCGACGATGTCCCGGAGGCGACATGGTTTTCCGTCTAACAGGTACTCGCTCTCACCGGACCGATAGAGTCGCCGCGTGACGACCGCCTCGCGGAGGCCACCATCGGGACTGCCGTTGATGTTGGAAAGGCGCAGATTGACCTCGGCAAAGCTCACCGGCGCGCGGCGCTCGCTGCCGTTGAAGATGAGGTCCTCCATCTTCTGGCCTCTGAGGCTCTTGGCGCTTTGTTCCCCGAGGGCCCACCCGATGGCGTCGGAGATGTTGCTCTTGCCGCACCCGTTCGGGCCGACGATGGCGGTAACTCCCTCGTGGAACGAGAGTTCGGTGCGCTCACCGAAGCTCTTGAACCCATTGATGTCGACGCGGTCTAGTCTCATTCCGATGTTGCGAGACCCGGAGTGTAGCACAGCTCGAGAATCGGGTTCAATGCGGAAGGCGCTAGATGTGGTGCCTCGAAGGTCTCCTCCCACAACATTTGTACTCGAGCCTGGGCCGGCGGTCCGTCACCGGCGGGCTTGGCCCCACCGGGACCTTATGCTAACGTGGGCTGGCTCGCGCCTCCGAAGATTTGATAGTGGAGATGTAGGCCGCTTCCACATCATCACCGCCGCATGCTGCGCATACTCGACCGATACACCCTGCGCGAGATCGTTCCCACCTTCTCCCTCGGTCTCGGCGTGTTCACGTTCGTCTTCCTACTGAACGAGATCCTCCGCTACGCGCAGATTCTCGTGACGCAGGGTGCGAGCCTTCGCCACGTCCTCGCCATCCTCGCCAACCTGCTGCCCAGCGTTCTCTGCCTGACCATCCCCATGGGCGTGCTGTTGGGAATCCTCATCGCGCTCGGTCGGCTGGCGGCAGACAGTGAGATCACCGCGCTGCGCGCGAGCGGCGTCAGTCTCTACGGCCTGCTCCGTCCTATCCTGGTCGCCGCCTTCGTCGCGTGGGCGGCAACGTCCTACTTGATCATCAACGTCCTTCCAGATTCGAATCAGGCCGTCAGGACGCTCGTCTTTCAGGTCATCGCTTCCAACGCGCGGACCGACATTCGCCCGCGCGTCTTCTACGACACTCTCTTCCCGAACTTCATGTTCCTCATCATGGACACACCCTCGGGAACCAGGGATTGGAGCGACATCTTTCTCGCCGACGTGACCTCGCCGACGGCACCCCGGATCACCTTGGCCAAGTCCGGACAGCTCGTCGTCGACTCCGACAAACGGACGGTCAACTTCTACCTCCGAGACGGCGAAGCGCACCAAGTGACGTACAACCATCCCGGCGAATACGACCTGCAGACTTTCTCGGAAACGGTCCTGCCGCTCGCGAACGAAACCTTCTTTCCACCGGAGAACACCAACGTGCCCCGCGGCGCCCGCGAGATGGGAGTCGGGCAACTCTACGACTCCTATCGAGAATCGTCGCTACCCGTGTACCTGGTCGAAATCCACAAGAAATTCTCGATTCCCTTCGCCTGCTTCGTCTTCGCCATCCTGGGGCTCGCGCTCGGCATCCGCAACCGCCGTGAGGGCCGTTCGTGGGGATTCGTGGTGAGCATTGCAGTCATTTTCATCTATTACGTCTTGATTCAACTGGGCGACGGGATGGCCACGCAGGGGAACCTCTCTCCCTGGCTCGCCATGTGGGTCCCCAACCTGGTCCTGGGTGTCGCCGGAGTCGCCCTGCTGAAACGGCACGCGCGGGAGGCCGCCCCGGCCCTACCGGACATCGGTCGTCGAGTGGCGGCCGCCCTCGGGAAGCTCCGACGGGGAGGGAGGTTGCGTAAGGGAGCTCCGACGGCGTCGGGATCCGACGATCGCGCGATTCGCCGTGCCACTCGACCGGTGGTCGTGATCCGCATCCCCCGCATGGTGATCCGCTTTCCGAACACACTGGACCGCTACGTTTCTCGTGAATTCTTTCGTTACTTCCTTCTCGTCCTTTCGGCCCTCGTGGTCGTCTACATACTGGGGCTTCTCGTGGACGTCATCCCCTCGGCGGTCGAGAACCGGACCCGCGGTGACCTGGTTCTCAGCTATATCGGCAACGAGCTCCCGCAGGTCTTCCTTCATATGCTTCCGTTAGCGACACTCATGGCGACGCTCATCAACTTCGCGCTGCTTTCGAAAACGAGCGAGCTCGTCGCCGCCAAGGCGGGTGGTGTGAGCATGTACCGGCTGGCGATTCCGGTCACCGTGATTGGCTTCGTCGTGAGCTTGTCTTGCTTCGCGATTCAGGAGTACCTCGTTCCCTACACGAACCGAAGAGCCGCCGAGCTCCTGGACGAAATCAAGAATCGGCCCGTCCAGACCCACAATATTCTCAATCGAAGGTGGATGCTCGGGCAGGGCGAGCGAATCTACAACTACGCCTACTACGATCCACCGCAAAGGATTTTCAGCGGTCTGGCGGTCTACGACTTCGACCGGGAACGTTTCTCCTTGACCGAGCGTTTCTACGCCCAGACCGCGGTCTGGGATCCCAGCTCATCGAGCTGGCTGCTCAGAGACGGCTGGATTCGGCGGTTCGACGAGCCGGCGGGCATCGAGCGCTTCGAGGAGCGCCATCTCCAGTCCATGGAGCCACCCGATTACTTCACCAAGGAGCGGCGGGAATCGAGCCAGATGACCTACCTGGAGCTCGACCGGTACATCGATGAATTGAGCCAGTCCGGCTTCGATGTCGTCCGTCTGGAAGTGGCGCTCCACAGCAAGGTCTCGTTCCCCCTGGCCGCGCTGATTACGCTGCTGATTGGAGTCCCTTTCTCCTTCAGCCCGGGCAAGAAAGGTGCGCTCTACGGCATCGGGATCGCGATCGTCGTCGGCCTCACGTACTACGTGACGACGCGCGTGTTCGCCTTCATGGGTGACTCGGCCATCCTACCCCCGCTCATGGCGGCCTGGGCGCCCAATGTTCTCTTTGGAATCGCCGCGCTCTACGCGCTCTTTACGGTGAAGACGTAACGGCGCAGAGCTCCAGATCGCGAACCTCGATGCTCCCGGAAACGCCCGGCCGCGTGTTCCCGGCATCGAGGACAAAGAACATGCCGCGCGTTTGATCGACGTCGAGTCGCCCATCCGAGCTCTTGCTGATGCTGCGGAGGCGAGCAAAGGGGATGACCACCTCCTGCCACTCCGGTGATGTCTTGAAGGAAGTCGCCCACCATTCGGTTTGTTCCTCCAAAGACTCCGGGTACGCGTCCCGCATCTGGAAATCGATCCGATAGACCCGATCGCCGCGAGTCTCGAATCGGACGGCCTCGAGCCCGGTGAGGTCGCGCGACGTACGATCGGCCACCGCACACCAGACATACGGACGATCGTCGGACGGTTCGGAAAGCTGGAAGTCGATGCGGAAGGAGCCCCGAGTGGACTCCGCGGCGGTCTCGTCCATGTGAGACGCGGGATCATGCTCGGCATGAAAGGCCACCGGCCAGGCTTCCTCACCCATTGGCTGGCAGGCCATTCCGTTCGCGGAAGGAGCCGGCGGAAAGCTCTCTCTACGCGTGGCACGTCTTTCGATCTCCTCCGGGGGCAGCACGAAGATAGGATTGGAGACGATCCACGGTTGATCGCGACCGCCGGGGACGAAACCGGTGTCGAGACGGACCTCCGCCCGGTAGATGCCCGGTTCGTGGATTTCGAGGGAGAGAGCTCCCTCCGTCGTTTCGGTCAGCAGAATTCCGTCTCGCAGCACACTTAGCCGAGACCCATCGGGCGCTTGAACGGACGCAACCAACCGAAGCTCTTCGACGAGATTTGCCGAAATGTGACTTCCCATCGGCCACTCTCCGGATGCTCCCTCGGCGAAGAAACGAAACCCTCCCCCGTCGGCGATCCCATCGAAGCTCACGTAACCCTGGCCGCGCTCCAGCGCCCGATAGATCGCTTCGCGATCCAGCTCCGCGTCACCGGTTAAGGGCTCATCCAGCACGAGATGGTTGCGAGCCATCGCGAAGACCTCACGGTAGCCCGGCCAGGGGATTTGCACGCTGTCGGAGAGCGAAAGTTGACCGTGCGCGTCGAGACCCACCCACGCAGCCAGATCGCGATCGGACAGCATCTCGTTCCATTTCTCGATGAGAAGCGGATCCCATTCCAACGCGACCGCCAGGCCGCGCGTAGCGGAAAAGGGATAGGTCACGAGTGCTTGACCGAGGCTCGGCACGCTCTGGCGTCGCCAACCGGTGAAGAAGTTGAAGAGCTCGATGCCGGAAAGCCCTGGCAGCTCCCATCCATCCCACGCGAAGTTCGGGCGGAGCGCGGTGGGATGGGCGGCGATGGAGAAACCTCCCATCTCGTCGACATCGCGGAGCGCCTCCGCGGTGTCCGTTCCGAATCGAAAGACCGGATCGGGTATTTCGAGCGCCAGCAAATGGCCGCTTTCCGTGGAGAGCTCGCTCCCCACCAAGAGCAGCACGCCTTCGGAATATCCTTCCCCCTCCTTGCTGAGCGCTTCGGGATCGCCATGGTCGGTGAGGACGACGAAGTCGAGCCCGGCTTGGGCCGCGGCGTGCACGATCTCCGACACCGTTCCGGCTCCATCCGAATAGCTGGAATGGACGTGAAGGACACCCACGGCGCGGCGAGCCGCATCCGGCAAAGGCTCGCCGCCGACCAACGCGGGAACGCTCGACGGGAGGCTCAGCAATACGGCGAGAGAGAGGAGCGCAACGAGAGCCAGCAACGCGAGAGCCAGAGAGCGAAGCAGTCTCATACCGTGAGTAGACCACACCCGCGAGGCGGGCCCTCGTCAGCGCGATCTAGATTCCGGCGTCTTTGCGAAGGGCCTCGGCCTTATCCGTCTTTTCCCAGGTGAACTCTGGCTCGTTACGACCGAAATGACCGAAAGCAGCCGTCTTCTTGAAGATCGGCCTCCTCAGGTCGAGACCCTCGATGATCTTCCTGGGAGTGAGAGGGAAGTGAGATCGGATGAGCTCACGAATCTTGTCTTCACTCACCTTGCCCGTGCCGAACGTGTCCACCATGATCGAGACCGGTTCGGGAACACCGATGGCATACGCCAACTGGACTTCGATTCGCTTGGCCAATCCAGACGCGACGATGTTCTTGGCAATATGGCGGGCCATATAGGAAGCGGATCGATCGACCTTCGTCGGATCCTTACCCGAGAAAGCCCCGCCGCCGTGGCTTCCCACGCCACCGTACGTATCCACGATGATCTTCCGGCCCGTCACGCCGCAATCGCCCATCGGACCGCCGATCACGAAACGACCCGTGGGGTTGATGAAGTACTTGGTGTCCTTGTCGAGGAGCTTCTCGGGTATGACGTGCTTGATGATCTCTTCCTTGACGGCGGCACGCAGCGTTTCGATGTCCACGGTGTCCGAATGCTGGGTCGAAATAACGACCGCTTCGATTCTGACCGGGCGATCGCCATCGTATTGAACCGTGACCTGGCTCTTACCGTCAGGACGGAGAAAGTCGAGAATCTCCTTCCTCCTCGCTTCCGAGAGGCGCTGAACCAGCTTGTGGGCGAGCATGATGGGCATGGGCATGAGCTCTTCGGTCTCGTCACATGCGTAACCGAACATAAGCCCCTGGTCACCCGCTCCGCCCGGATCGACTCCCTGCGCGATGTCACGCGACTGTTCCTTGACTGCGGAAATGACGCCGCACGTCTCGTAGTCGAAGCCGAACTTGGCTCGCGTATAGCCCACGTCACGAATCGTATCGCGAGCGATCTGAGGGAGATCGGCGTAGGCCTTGCTGGTGATTTCGCCGGCGATGATGACCAGGCCGGTGGTCACCATCGTCTCGCAGGCAACGCGGGAATTGGGATCGTCCCTGATAAGGGAATCTAGAATCGCGTCCGAGATCTGATCCGCGATCTTGTCGGGGTGACCCTCGGTGACCGACTCGGATGTAAAAAGGTGCTGCCCGTCCTTACTCATCTATGCCTCCAGGTGGTGTTTCCATTTAGGGTCGGCGGCAAAGCTGGTCTTTGTAACATAGACCCGCAGCAAGGTCAAAACCTGAAAGAGGAGGGAGACGGGCGCGGTCCCGAAGAGTAGCGTATTCGGTGCTTTCCTGTTCCCCCGCGAGGCAAGCCCATTATACTTGAAGCCGAGACTCTCTCTCTTGGATCGAAGATTCGGTGCAACGAAGAACCCCGGCCGGCCCCCAACGCCCCTTTCCCGCACGCCCCGACCCCGCCGGTGTCGCCGGTAAGGCCGACGGAGCCGATCGAGCCGATAGGGCCGACCGACCCGGGCCAAGACTACGGAGACAGGCCAGACTGCCACGCCCGGCCAGCGGTCGCGACCTGCTGTTGGCCACGGCGGTCTTCGCCGTCGCGACGTTGGTGCTCACGTATCCGCTGTCCACCTCGCCGGCGAGCCTGGGGCGCTTCGACAACGGAGACGCTCGACTGAATGCCTGGGCGGTATCCTGGGTCGCGCATCAAGCGATCCGAGATCCCCTTCACCTTTTCGACGCGAACACATTCCACCCCTACCCGAAAACGCTGGCATTCTCCGAGCATCTCTTCGTTCCCGGCTTGATGGCGGCGCCGATTCTCCTGATCACGGACGACCTCGTCCTCTCCTACAACCTGGTCTTGCTAGCCGCGATCTTCCTCTCCGCGCTGGGGATGTACCTCCTGACCTCCACCCTTACCGGCGGACGCGCGGCGGCGATCCTGGCGGGGCTCTTCTTCTCGTTTGCCGCCTTTCGATTCAACCGCCTTCCCCATCTCCAAATGCAGCTCTACGCCTTTCTTCCTCTCGCTTTGCTGTGTCTCCACCGATTCTTCGCAACGGGCAAGCGCAGCTGGGCGTGGGGGAGCGCCGCGTTCTTCGTCCTCCAGGTTCTCTCGGGAACGTATCTCGCGGCCATGGCGGCGGTGGCCATTCTGATGGTCATCGCGACCTTCGTGGTGGGTTCGGGGAGATCGCGAGCGGAGCTCATGAGACTGGTCCTCGCGTTCGGGGTTGCTGCCCTCTGTATCTATCCGTTCGCACGACCCTATCTATGGGTGAACGAGCACCTCGGTATCGAGTGGGATCTGGCCGGCATCGAATCTCTCTCGGCGACGCCCGAGAGCTACCTCGCGGCGTCGAGCCACTTGTATCGTCCCCTGACGGACAACTGGGTAGAAGAAAACCGGCGTCGAGATTTCCTATTTCCCGGACTCACGTTGCCGGCGCTGGCCCTCTTGGGATTGATGGTCCTGGTGATGCGCAAGGGAGAGACCGAACGCCCCCGCGCCACCGCCCTCTGTTACGTGTTGATCCTGTCGGCGGGGGTTGTGCTCTCTCTTGGTCCGCAGACGCCGGTCTACACTTTTCTTCACGAGCACGTCGTGTTCTTCCGCGGGCTTCGCGCCCTCGGTCGATTCGCTCTCCTACCGCTGCTCAGCCTGAGCCTGCTGGCCGGGTATGGATTGAGCTGGCTCTTCGCGGACGGCTGGTTACGTGACCGCAAATGGACCGCCTGGGTCATCGGCGCGTTCTTCATCGCCGAGTCGACGGCTTTGCCCTACACGCTCGAGCCGTTCCGGGACGAGCCTCCGGAGGTATACACATGGTTGGCACGAGATGGGGCACCCGGACCGATCGTGGAGCTACCGTTCCTGGTGCTAGACACGCGGTACATGTTTTGGGCGAGGCATCACGGTTTTCGGGCGACGCTGAACGGTGACAGCGGCTTCGTTCCTCCCTCTCATCGGTGGATGAAGAATCTCCTCCTGCACTTTCCGTCTCCGGACTCCATCACCCTGCTCCGAAGGCTCCAGGTGCGCTACGTCATCCTGCACCTGGGTGCGTACCGTGCTCCCGCGCTCATCCGCCTGCTCAACGGTCTCGAGACTCATCGCGCGGAGCTCTTGAAAATCCGGGACTTCGACCGCGACCTCGTGTTGGAAGTCGTCCCATCTCGGGCTCCGGGCCGGCCTCCGCTGCCTCAAACCGTTCTCCCCACGCTCGGTGAACCGACCCGGCTCGTTCCATTGCCCGAAGACGCCGTCGTGGAAACCGTCATCTCGTTCTCCTCACCGCGGCGCGTGACGGGCGTCCGGCTACTCTACGGTCGTACACCGGTCACTCCCGTCACCCGAGTCGAGCTCCTCCTGCCGGCGGGCATCGGTGACGAGGAGTGGGAAGTTGCCTGGACCAGCCCCGGCGAATGGCCGGCGCTCACCGAGCTCGTCCTGGGATTGATCGAGCATCCGGATCATGGGTCCCAGACTCTGACCTTCGAGACCTCCGACTCCTTCCAAACCTTCACCACGGACACGATCAAGCTGCGCTTGACCGGCTACGATGGAGCGCCCGATGTGACGACTATCGAGATCCTGGGGGCAGACGATCCCAGCTGAAGACCGGGAAATCGAGGACGCGGCGGAATCCCATCGATTCGTAGAGAGATAACGCTCTCTGGTTCGTTTCGCTCACCATGAGCGAGACGCTTCGATATCCGGCCCGGGCCAGGGTGTCGATGGCGCGTCCGAGAAGGAGCTTACCAAGACCGAGTCCTTGGGCGGACGGACTCACCGCCACTTGCGCCAGGTGCGCGTGGCCGGTCGAGATCTCGGTGGTCAATAGGAATCCCGAAAGCGCTTCCCCTCTAGGCCTACGCAACACGTAGGAGGCGGCGGGAACCAGCTGTCCACAACCGTGCTGCGCGATGATGCTATCCAAAAGGCTCCGACAACCTTCGCGAGTCCGGTACATCTCGTTGATTTCCGCGTCGACACTTCCGACGTGAGCTTGCTGCATCAAGGCGGCGGCCTGATTCGTGTAAGAGGCTGACCAGGGCTCGAACCGGAACTCGCCGTGCCCCGGTGTGGTCTCTCGGCCTGATGTCAGGTCGTTTCGCAGGAACATGCGCTCGAACTCTCGAAAGCCGGCGGCGAGGAAAGTCTCGCGCAAAGATGGAAGCTCGAAGGGGACGAACTGAGTTTCGATGCGGCAGACTTCCGACTCGGACTGCACCGCTTCCAGGAGGCTTTTCCCGAGGGTGGCAACCAAGGCCGACACGCGAGCTTCCTTGCTCACCGTGAAGCTGCCGATGACGGCCCGATTACGGTCGATCAAATAGTACCCGCAACCGACGACCTTGCCTCCCGCAAGCATGACTTTGCCCGGCAGCCGCCTCCGTCGCACGGCGTCGCGAACCAACGCAGTACTCGGCTCCGAGTCCCAGTAGAGCCGTTCGTTCCAATACCTTCGCTCCTCCGACCAGAGTGCCTCGAGAGCTTCCGGTCCCAAGCTCGTGAGCTCGATGATCTCAACGCCGGAAACGGCGTCGGCGGGAACGCTGGGAGGACGAAAAGGAAACGGTTGAGGAGAGATGCTCATGTCGAGGAGACGATCCGGCGCCCTCGAACTCCCAGCCAAACTCCTTTCATCGACGCCTCCATGAAAGTGTTGGGCTGCAGTCGCGGCGGATCTTATCACAAGAAGGGAACACCTTATGACGCGATGAGTCAGGGAGCGATGCTCGAGACCGGAAATCCGCGTGTCCGGACGGACTGTATCGTGCCCTCGGCGCGATACAGCAAGATGCCCTCGACGTCCAGCCGTTGCCAAAGATCGAGGGCCGCCTCGGGTCCGGCGACGAACCCGGCCGTCGCGAGTGCGTCCGCTCTCATCCCTTGGCCGATTCCCGCCACCACCGTGGACGAGATCGAGCCGCGGGCCGGCCATCCCGTTCGCGGATCGAGAATATGTGAGTACCACTGCTCGTCCAGCTCGAATCCCTGTTGGTCGTTGCCCGACGTGGCGACGCAACCCTCGTGAATCTCGAAGGTAATGGAACGGGGTGAGGGATTCCTAATGAGGAACGGGATCGAGGCATCACCTTCGTCGAAGAAACACACGCTGCTTTCGCCCAAATCGACGACCGCCCGGGTGACCCCGGCCGCCTTGAGCACCGAAAGAGCGCGATCCACCGCATACCCCTTAGCGATCGCTCCCAGATCTATCTCGACTCCGGGGCGAGTGAGCTCGATCGTCGTCGCACGCCAGTCGAGTCGAATATATTGGAATCCCACTTTCGCCCTGGTTCTCGCAAGCGCTCCAGGGCTCGGAGGCGCAGGCTCTCCGCGATCGAACCCCCAGAGCTTGACCAGAGGTCCGACGGTGGGATCGAAAGCGCCCTGCGACGCCTCGGCGATGTGCACGGCCTCGACCAGGACATCAAACGTGGGCTGGGATAGGGGTATGGGGGTGTCAATGGGGTGTCGATTGGCCCGGCTGACCTCACTATCCGCCCGGTAGACGCTCATGAGCTCGTCCACCGTCTCTATCTCGCGGTACGCCTGGCCGATGACTTCGTCGAGCTCCCGCTCGCCGAGGCCGCAGGCCTCCAACGTGACCACGGTTCCCATCACGTAATAGGTTTGTTCGCGACAGGCTCGGGAGCCAACCATCGGCAGCGTGCCGAGGACCCCGGCGAGGAACCACGAAAGAAACAACACGAGCGAAGCTTAGCGGGAGTCTTTTTCCGATCCCATCGGAACGAGTCGGTCGTGCTCCTGAGGCAAGACGATGTCCCTTGCGATCGCGCGCCCATTCCCATTCGAAGACGGACCGCGCCAGAGGGCCCTGGCAACGGTGAGCAATAGGACGCCCAGAAACGCCTGCAGCGCCAAGAAGCCCCCCACCTTGACGAGAGCGAGCTGTGGGCTCACGAAACGCACGAGCCACCCGCCCGCTTCCGAGGCGACGGCGGCGGTGAACGTACCCCAGATTAGCAGGAGCTTCACGCCCTTGCGGAAGGGCGAAAAAATGACCAAATGCGTCAACAGTAGGAGCACGACGGCCATCATGGCCAGGTGGGCATGGGTGACTTCCACCATCGAGCCCGCCGTGCGCGGCGGCAAGAACGACTCCTCCGAGCCGTTGTAATACGCGACCACCGAGCTCGGACGGAGCCCCATCTTGGAGCCGTAGAGTGCGAAGTTCGTGATCCAAAACGCAAGAAGCAGAACCAAAGTGAGCCCGATGGTCAGTCGCATGAGAGGGTGATTCTGAAAACCACCGGATTCCATGTATTTCACGGCTCGCTCTCCTCCCTGACAACCTGGTGGAGCGCCAAGGCGCGACGCACGGCGGCGGCCAAGGCTCGCACCGTAAGCGTCGCACCGGTGACGCGCACCAAACGCCGCCCGACCGTCAGATCGGCGCTCAGGTCCTCGTCGTTCATCCGATCCAACCAGCTTTGCCGAACTCGGTAGTCCTCCGGTTCGTAGAACGCGAGAATCTCGACCCGCCGCACCGTGCCGTCGGGTTTGATGAGCACCATCACCGTCTCGGTGGTCGTTCGCACGACGTGGGTGTCGAAGAACGCCACGCCCGCGGGCTCACCCGCGGCGGCCAATCCCACGTAGTAGGTCACCACTTTGGAGGCGAGTGGCGCCTGCGCCAGCTCTGTGACGCGCTCGGCCTGCGCGTCGGTCAAGAACGCCGTCTTGCGCTCGATCCCGCCACCGGGAAAAGCCTCGCCGAGAGCTTGCTTTTGGGTCTTGTAGAGCCCGGCCCATAGGTCTCCCGGCAGCACGGCGAGGAGCGCGGCCGCGCCGCAGACCAAGAGGGTCCTCATCGCCAACCGAGAACCGCGCTCCCACACGGTTCGATCGATCCAGGGCCCCTCAGAACTGGTACCCCACTGCAAAGTTCCATTGGTTCGTTCCCGTGCCGGCTTGATTCCCGTAGTCCTGATAGTCCACTTTCAACACCACGCTCGTCAAAGGTTGGAACTCGAAACCCAGCGTGACAACGGAGCGATCGTTGGCAGGGTTTCGGCTGTATCCAGGCGGCACCTTGGCCTGCGTATCGAACTCCTCGTAGCGCACGAAGGGACTGACGGACCAGTTCGAGTCGAATGCTCCCCTGCCCATGAAATCGTAGGCGGCTTCCAGGTACCATCCCGCGAGCTCGGAACCGATGGACGCGTTTCCGGTGAGACCGAGACTCTCATTGATGAGCTCGGCGTCGCCCACCGTGCTCGCCGCGTAGAGCGCCCGAAGTTGAAGTCCTTGAAAGTTGTACTGAGCGTGAACGTCGAGGAGATGGACCGCTCCATCGATCGAGGCACCGGTCGGTGTGATGTCACCCTGCCCCGAACCGCCGATGAAAAAACTCCCACCCACGAGAAAGCCTGGAAAGCCGGTGAGATCCAAGCGCCCCGTCCACGCGAAGTCCTCGGCCAGAGACCTCGACCCCTTTTGGCGACCTCCCCTCAACCCCGAGCCCGAGGAAAATCCGGCACTGTCGAGCCCCGCCACGAGGTAGGAACGGTACGTCACGGGACCGACTTCACCGAAGACGCCACCTCCGTTCTCACGCCAGGTCGAGGGAATGATGACGGTTTCCACCTGGGGTCGATTGGACCCGTAGAAAACCGTCGGCTCGTGAAGCTCGTTCACGAAACCCATCGGGACGAGAACCATGCCCCCCCGCAGATTGAGCGCCGGCCGGTACAGAAAGTCAACGTACGCGAACTCGACCGAGACCGAGCCCCCTTCGTCCGTCGCTGCATGCTCGAACTCGAGCTCCGAATTGAAGAGGAACCGTTCGTTCCACTTGTAGCCGAGGTATACGATCGCGCGGAGGAAATCGAACTGGTTGAGCCTCCCCGAGGCGCTCCCATCGTCGTTTTCGTCGGAAAACCCCTGGAGCACCGCTTCTCCATAGCCCCCGATGGCAGCTCCGCGCTCGACCCCGTAGATCTTGGAGGCCGAGGGTGCCAAGCCGTAGCGTCCCTCGAGTGGTTGCTCCTCGGCCACCTGCCCTAGCTGCAGTCTTTCGATCTCTTCACCCAATAGCTGGACCTGGCGTTCCAACTCGGTGAGGCGATCTTGCTCATCGGATGCCGGCTGTTCTCCTTCTACCCCGCTCGATGTGGCCCGCTCGTCTTGACTGGCTGGCTCGGCTGGCGTGTCCTCGCTCGACCAGACGACGGAAGACCACGCCAGGCCCCCCCCCAATCCTAAAATGATGACCCGCTTCTTCATACGCTTCATGCGACGCCAACCTCCATTCATGGTAAGATGAAAATGAAAGTGAACTCCATTTTCATGATCCAATCACACGATCATTTCGCGAGTCAAGAAAAAAAGACACCCTTTAGCGCGTCGGCTTCGGACGGGGAGCGGGGCCGGCCCTGCTCGCCGCCTTCTTCTTGCGCCGAGCCCGAGCGGCTTCCTCCCGACGCTGGTCGCACTTCTGGCAGACCCCGAATATCTGGTGGCGATGAGAATCGATGGTGAACCCGTAGGCATCCGCAATCTCGTCCTGCAATTTCTCGATTTCGGCGCTCACGAACTCGATGATCGTGCCACACTCGATGCAAATCATGTGGTCATGATGCGAATGTTTGTAGTGGTGCTCGAAGCGAGTGAGGCCGTCCTTGAGCTCGATGGATTCGGCCAGCTTGGCGTCGCAAAACAACTTGAGAGTCCGGTAGATCGTGGTGCGACCGATCTCCGGGTGTTTGCGATGGATGATCCGATAAAGATCATCCACGGTCATGTGGCCGCCGGTCTCCAAGAAGTATTGCAGAATGACTTCGCGTTGACGCGAGTGTTTGAGGCCGTTATCGGCGAGATACTGTTCGAAGACGCGGAACTCCTCACGGTTTGCGGAAGAGCTATTCGACCCCATCGACGTTAACCTGGCTTAACGCGGGTCAACCTGGTGCGACTTCGGCCCAACGGGCTCTCGTTCCAGGCGCGGCTCGCGGAGCACGTAGATGTCCTCCGCCAGCGCCTCTTCGATGGCGAGCTGCGTCTCCTCACATTGAAGGACGAACGCCGGGGAGCGCTGCTGCAGCTTGATCTTCACGCCGGGAGTAAACCCAAAAGACGACAGCTTGTGGAGCCGGGAGTAGTTCTTGGTATTGACGTAGGCGACTCGGGCGGTCTCGCCAAGGTGCATCTGGTTCGCGCTCACCACCACCGCCTCGATACTGCGCTGGGCCTCGAGGCAGCAACGCCCCTGAGGGATCGGTCGACCGTGAGGACACTGACGCGGGTGCCCAAGCAACGTACAAATGCTCTCGGTGATGCCGGGTGCGACCAGGTGCTCGAACTCGCAGGCATTGACCTCGACCTCGGGCATCGGCATGCCGAGAATGTCGTTCACCAAGCGTTCCGCCAACCGGTGGCGACGGATGATCGCTCGCGCTCGGCTTCGTCCCACTTCGGTGAACTGCAGCGAGCCATCGTTATTCTCCACGACTTGCCCGCCCGCTTTTAGCTTTTCGATCAACTCCTCGGTGAGCGCGACGTCGACCACACGGGCCAGGTCCTCACGACGCGTCGATCCTTTCTCGTCCTCGGTCCATAGTGCTTCCAGCACTTCCTCGAGACCTCTCTCCAGCGGGCGATGGGGTTCCTGCCAGTCCGTCGGTATGGCTTCTTTCATAGCTCCAATCCGGTCCAACGCAAGAAGAAGTTGACGCTTGCCCCGACCGCGATGGCATAGGGGATGATGAAACCCACCATCAAAGCCGCCTTGCGGAAATCATGTTCCTTGATCATCACGAAGAAATTGGCCACACAGGGGACGAAGAGCGTCATGGTCACCAGAGAAACCATGATCTGGGTGTTATCCATCATGCCCTGTCGAGCCAGATCGAAGAGACCGGCGGCGCCATAGTCGCGACGCAGGAAGCCCATGACGAACGCTTCACCCGCCTTCGCCGGCAGGCCCAAGAGCCCTACCACCACCGGTTCAGCCGCCCTCACGATGAAGGGGAGAATGGCCAAACGATCCAGAATGAAGAGCACGATAGTGCCGAGGACGAACAAGGGCACGGCTTCGCGAAGAAACCAACGCACCCGACTCCAGGTTTTGCGCACCAGGTTGCCCCACATCGGAAATCGCATCGGCGGAAGCTCCACCATGAAATCGGAACGGGCTCCGGGAATGATCTTGTCGGCAATCCATCCAACCAGAAGCAGCTGGGACAGGAGAATTCCGGTCAAGAAAAGCAATGCCGCAAAAGAAACCCAAGCCAGCATCCCCAAAACGACACCCAACTGTGCCGCGCACGGCACAGCGAGCGCCAACAGCAAGGTGGCGAGCATACGTTCCTTGCGCGTCGAGAGGATGCGGGTCGTCAAGGTAGCCATCGTCACACAGCCCAGCCCTAGCACCATGGGGAGAACCGCCTTGCCATTGAGC
>Ga0302046_10000765_pt1 | contig 31049 bp, 21 predicted proteins | sample RVTome_11_FD_200261 | JGI IMG/M metagenome (GOLD analysis project Ga0302046, IMG submission 200261) | Soil microbial communities from uranium-contaminated site in the Upper Colorado River Basin, Wyoming, United States - RVT147D111 (version 2) ...
CCATGTCGAGGAGGCTTTGCGTCAGGCCCTCGACCTCTTCGCGGGAGAGACCCACAAGGGTTTCGATCTTCGTAGCCTGGGCCTCAAACTCCGCCGTCGAGGTGACGAGGGCCGCCGGTATCTGGTAGATCGCTTGGAGGAGCTTTTGCGAGATGGCCGCCGCCATGCCCGCCACGGCGCCCGTGATGGCGGCGTCCCACCCTTTGGCCGACTTTTGGACGCTGCTGGTGGCCGGGCCGAACGCCCGGTCTACGTCATCGCCGAGGCGCTTCAGGCTCGTCAGGTCGGCTTCGAGGCGTATTCGGATGCTGTCAAAGTCTTCGCCCATCTCAGGCGGCCTCCAACATCGGTTTGAGTTGAAAAACGCTGGAGACGTGGCCGCCTAATCGCCCGATCAGATCTGTTTGAAGTGCGTCCTCATAGGGGAGCCGGATAGGACGCCGGCTTCGATTTCGAGGCTGGCGTCTTTCATTTTCTGCGTTTTTCTGCCAAATAGCCCGATTAGCTCGCTCGCTGGACTGGTTCGAAAACTATCATCTTGGAAAACCAGCTTAGAAGCGGCATGGGAATGTGATTTTACGTTTGACTTGACTGGGCACAACGCCGCTATCTATATTACGCATCATGCGTAACGCCTGGTGCGTAATATGATTAACCCTTTCCAGTACGGCGGGGTGGTGGGACCCGACGCCTTTTGCAATCGGGAGCAGGAGCTGAACGACCTGCGGCGTGCGGCAGAGAACGCCGAGCGGGTTTTCGTCTATGCAGAACGCCGCCTGGGCAAGACCTCGCTGATCAAACGGGTCTTGGGCGACCTGCCAGAGGCGAAGTACCTGACCGTGTACGTGGATCTGTGGCCTACCGACGGCCCGGCCTCGTTCGTGACAACGGTGGCCAAAGCCTTTACGGAGGCAACCTCCACCCGCTCGGAAAAACTGCTGGAGACGGCAAAGACCCTCTTTGCTCATCTGACGCCATCCTTGACGCTTGATGAGGCCGGCAAGCCATCCTTGCAGTTCGGTGTCCGAAGCGGCAAAGACCAGGGTCCGGAGCTTGAGGAAGTCCTCTCAGCACCAGCTAAGATTGCCGCTCGTGACGGGCGGCGGCTCGTCGTTGTGTACGACGAGTTTCAACGCCTCCTGGAATACGACAGTGATAGCGTAGAGCGGGTCCTGCGGAGTGCCGTGCAGCAGCATGAGGGGGTCGCGTACCTGTTCCTGGGAAGCCGTAAGCACCTCATCCAGCGCATGTTTTTGGATGCAAGTAGGTCGCTGTATCGATCGGCCGGGCATTACCCGTTGGGACCGATTGCCACCGAGCATTGGAGGCCGTTTATCCAGGAGCGCTTTGAGCAGGCCGGCAAACGCATTGACGATGAGGCCGTCGAGACCCTGTGCCAGTTGACGGAGGGGCATCCGTTCTATACGCAACATCTGGCCCATGCGTTATGGGAACGGACCCCCGAGGGTAATTCCGTCACGGAGGCTGCCTTCCGAGAGGCGGTGGATGTGCTGCTCAACCGGGAAGCATACGCCTACACGACCCTGTGGGAGGCGTTGACCAGGAACCACCAGCGTTTCCTGCGGGGCCTGGCTTCAGAACCACCGGGCGTCAAGCCTTTCTCCTCAGACTTCGTGCAGCAGTACGGGTTACGCACGCCTTCGAATGCACAACGTGCAGCCGACAGTCTGCTGAAGAAAGACATCATCGACCGCGAGGATGGCTCATTCATCATCACGGATCGGTTCTTCAAGCTGTGGATACAGCGCTTATGAGATTTTCGGGTTTTCCACAGACGGGGATCAAGGCGATCGTGGTCTATTCCATGAACGCGATGGCGAACAGCCAGTACGGCGAGCTCGAGAAGTTTCTCGGCGATCCGACCTCCGGCAAGGCGCCGTTGACGTTCGCCCGATATACAGGGCAGGAGAGCGACGAGCAAAAGAAGGCGATCGTGGCGAACCCGCCGCATATCCTGCTCACCAACTACGTGATGTTGGAACTCTTGATGACGCGGCCCCAGGAGCGCGAACTGGTGGCGGCGGCAGAAGGACTGAGGTTTCTCGTGCTCGATGAGCTTCACACGTATCGGGGCCGTCAAGGGGCTGACGTAGCGTTGCTTGTGCAGCGCGTTCGCGGCCGGATGGGTGGAGATGGCCTCCGGTGCGTCGGCACGTCGGCAACGATGGCGAGCGGGGGGAGTTATTGCGATGGCCGGGGCCGGCGCGTTCGCACCCGGCGTCGAGAGCGTCACCTTTCGCTTCGGCGCGGGCGGCGTGCCGTCCGCCGTGGCCGCCCTCCTCGCCACGTGGGGGCAATGGGTCCGACGGCGCGGTGTGCTCGTAACGGCAGACGGCGAATCGGGCACGATGGCCCTGCTGGACCGGCTGGGCGTGACCGAAACGCTCGGCCGAGCGCCGCGCTCCGACAGCGGCCGCGCCGACGCCACCCTCTTCCTCCCGGTCTGCTTCATCGCCGACGGCAACGACGTGTATGAGGCGACGAACGCCGTGCTCGATCTCGTCGTCCGCGAGTTTGCCGGGGCGCGGTCGTTCCTGCCGGCGTTGGCGTGGGCCGTCAACGAAACCATCGACAACATCCAGATCCACGCCGATGCCCCCGTGCCCGGCACCGTCTGCGCCCGCATCGACCCGCGGACCCACGTGCTGGACGTAGACGTGGTGGACGTGGGCCGCGGCATCCGCGCCTCGCTGGGTTCGGTGCTGGAGCCGTGGGAGCGGACGCACGGCACGGCGATCAAGAAAGCGATTCAACGAGGCGTCGCGCGAGATCCGGCCGTAGGGCAGGGGAACGGGCTGGCCGGCGCGCTCGCGATTGCCGAACAAAACGGCGGCCACTTCAGCCTGTGCACGGGCGACGCCCTGTTCCGCCTCCGCGATGGGCGCGACCGTGGCTTCAGCGTGCTGCCGGCCGACGTGCCCGGCACCGGGGCTTCCTTCCGGCTCGACCCGAGGAGGCCCGTGGACCTGGCCGACACGTTCATCGGAGCACCGGCCTACACCTTCCTGGAGGCCGAAGCCGGGCGCACTGAGGAGATGGGCGGCCTCGTCGTCCGGCTGGATTTTGCGTATTTCGCCGAAAAATACCTCTACCGTCCCAGCTTGTCATTCCGAGTGGAGCGAAGCGAAGTCGAGGAATCTCGCCGTTTCGGCCTCTTTTGAAGGGCGAGATCCCTCACCTTCGTTCGGGATGACACAGAGAAACGGGTGTTTTACGCAGGCTATCGAAGGGGTCAACACATGTTTGCGGACGCGCAATCGTCGAGCGGCGGGGCAGACGCTGTGTTTTTCGAAGCGGGAGCAGCCGCATCAGGATCTGATGTTGTTCATTGTGCATCACCGAAATTACCATCATCCTTTCCACTGAACGACCCGTACGTCTGGTAACATCGGGCAAAATGGGAACAATAGAACAGCGGCGGCACCTCTCTCGCTGCTACTGCCGAACTTACGAGGGGTGCCGCCGCTGCTATGTTTCAGGGGGGTGATCAAAGGTAGCACATTCGGCGCGGTTGCGGTATGGGGATGCCCCGGAAACACCGCTGGGGAATCTCCCTATCTGCTATCCGTACAAGCCGATTGACGACGTGTCATGCAAGATTCCATTTTGTTTGTACGCGCGTTCGGCCGTTTACAGTTAGGCCCATGCTTCCGTGTGCTGATAGACAGGTAACAAGTCGTCTACCGTTCCGGATCAGGAGACAACAGGCCATTTGAACGTCGACCGGAGCGAAATACGCTGACCTGTAGCTTGTGATTCTCGGGCTGCTTCGATGATCTCTAGCACATGAAGCGCATGTGCAGGGGTGATCAAGGAGGGCTTGCCCGTCAGCATATTTTCGATAACGCACGTACGGATTCGCCCTAAGATGGGGCAGGTATACGTGGGAGACGCTGCCGCAACCGATGACACCGACGCGTATCTTCTCGTTGATGGGGGCCCGTGTTCGTGCATGCCGGCTGGGCGCCAGGGGAGCAACCAACGCTGCTGAACCGAGGGTTCCGCTCTGGATTAGAAACGCGCGGCGATTCAAAGTAACCTCCCCCGGAGGGGTTTGCGTCCGATGGAACGAGAGGATATATACCAGCTTGCCCCTTCCTAATCCACGTACGTCGGAGGAGCAATCCCTCGCAAGCGAAGATACAGGATCGCCTGCTGCAACAGGGTGACGATCTCTTCCTTTATACCGTGACGGCAAGATAACGCGGCAGCACCACTTCCGCATGACCCTCCGCGGAGCAGTTCTTCACCGATGAGCACATCGCCCGGCTCTTTTTCGTACCACTCCAACACACGCTGAACTTTGTTTTCGGGCCCGTTATTCATCCTCTCTCCTCTCCAGGCTTATGAAGCATCTCATGCAGGCTCGTCACCTCCTCAACGTGCTCGACGATACGACCCACGAGACCATACGCAACGGCCTCCTCCGCACCCAGCCAGTAATTGCGATTCGTGTCTCTCGTTATCTTTTCGAGGGGTTGACCCGTCTGCTGCGCAATGATCCTGTTGATACGCGCCCGCATCTGAACGATCTGTTCGGCTTCTATCGCAATATCGCTACCACTGCCGCGTATACCGCCGGCCGGCTGGTGTAACAGAAAACGGGTGTTGGGAAGACAATAGCGGTCTTCGACCGGCACCGAAACGAAAATGAGCGCCCCCGCGCTGGCGACCCAACCCGTGCCAATCATCAGCACGCGCGGCTTGATGAAGCGGATCACGTCGTGAATCGTGTCCCCCGATTCGACGTGCCCTCCTTGTGAGTTTATTAAAGCCGTGATAGGGCGATCCGCGTCAGCCGCCAAGGCCATCAGCTCGGCAACTACCCTGCCGGCGAGGTCCTGGTTGATCTCTCCGCTGATGATGACCGTCCGCACTTTGAAGAGGCGGCTCGCCATCATCGCCATAGCGAACGGTTGGGGTTGCGTCTCCATGGGCTTGCCGTAGTTTGCTGTCGGGGTAGGCGTACCCTGACAAGCTGATACTTGAAGCCCTGCTATTCTTGTAAATTCTTGCGGCATGGCGGGTAATGCTCCTTCTGATAGGCTCCGGGCGTTTTCCCTTCGACTTCTTTCATCACTTTCGTGAAATGGCTTTGATCGAAAAAGCCCGCTTCGACGGCTGCCGTCACCGGCGAAAATCCTCGTTCCAGCAGCGTTTTCGCTTTCTTTACGCGCGCCTCTCGAACATAGGCCCAGGGGGTCCGCCCCACCTCATCCCGAAACAAGCGAGAAAAGTGGTACTTGCTGAGGTTCGCCTCGTCCGCCATGCGATCCAGGCTGAGCGGCTCTTCCAGGTGTTCCTCGATGAAAACGACGACGCGTCCGATGCGTGCGGGCAGCTTGCCCGGCAGGTCTCTTTCGCCCGTTGCGCGCTCGCCCGTTGCGCAGCGTGCGAGGAGAAAGCGCGTTGGTCGGAGGGGTGCAATGCCCGAAGCGCAGAGCAGCCTGTTCAGCGCTCGCATGCAATGCGCAGGCATCCGCGTCTTCGTCGATGGTTCCGGGATTTCGGGTTGATACATCGCTTTATCCTTTTTTGCGAACGATGCGGCGCGTTGTGAAGGAGCAGAACAACCAGGCGCCGTGGCCCGGACTTGTCAGGCGGACTCCTCTGTGAAACGTGCGTAGCACAAACCTACGAAAAACCATCGCACCCCGAAAGCACCGCTCGCGTGCCTGATTGACAATGTGGATGACGCGCCCTACTGTTGACTATCGCCGTTCGCAGGCAGGTCGTCGTCGCTACCCGTCATGGAAGCCCTCACGGAATTCTGGATCGTTCAATTGCTGGGCCGGCTGCATCCGCTGGTCGTGCATTTTCCCATCGGGCTGCTGGTGGTGGCGTCTTTTATGGAAGGGATGACGCTCGGCAACAAGCGGCCCGGCTTGCGCGACGGCATCCGGTGGCTCGTCTACATCGGCGCGGCAGCGGCAGCCCTGGCGAGCCTTCTGGGCTGGTTCTTGCTCAACAGCGGCGGGTATGGCGGCGAGACGACGGTCTATCATCAGTGGTCCGGCTTTGCGACGGCGGCGCTCGCACTGGGCGTTGCCGGGTTGCTGCGCCGGGCGCATCGCGTCAACCGGCCGGCGGCCTGGACGCAGTACCGTGCCCTGCTCGCGCTGTGCCTGGTCGGCGTGACCGTGACGGGCCATCTCGGCGCCAGCCTGACCCACGGCACTGATTATCTCAGCCGCACTTTTCCGTGGAACCAACCCGAAAGCCTGGCCGGCGAACTGCTCGCCGAGTTTCGGACGGTCGATGCCGACGCCTACACCCGGGACCAGCTCGACCGCCTCAACCTCGAAGTCCGGGCGCTTTTTGCGCATCGGTGCTACAAGTGCCACAGCACCGAAAAGCACGAAGCCGACCTGATCCTCGACAACGAGGAGGGCGTGCGCGTCGGCGGCGAGTCGGGGCCGATCCTGGTGGCGGGCAAGGCCGCCGAGAGCGAAATCATCCGCCGGCTGTCGTTGCCCCGCGAGGATGAAGAGGCCATGCCGCAGAAAGCCAAAGCCCTCACGCGCGAAGAGATCGACCTCATCAAGCTGTGAATCGACCTGGGCGCACCCTGGGCCGACCGCGCGCTGAAGATTTTTCCCGAAGCACCCCTGGCCCTCTCCAGGCCGGACCTGCCGCCGATACGGCGCGGCTTCGACCAGCCCATCGACCGCTTCGTCAACGCCTACTTCGAGGCAGAGGGGCTCCGGTGGCCGCAACCGGTGGACGACCGCACCTTCATCCGGCGCGCCTACCTCGATGCCATCGGCCTCTTGCCCACGCCCGCGCAAGTGGATGCCTTTCTTCGCCAGGAGGGTCCCGACAAACGCGCGCGCCTGGTGGAAGCCCTCCTCGCCGACACCCACAACTATGCCCAGCACTGGTTGAGCTTCTGGAACGACCTGCTGCGCAACGACTACTCCGGCACCGGATTCATCACCGGCGGGCGCAAACAGATCACCGAATGGCTCTACGAGGCGCTCCTGACCAACCGGCCTTACGACGCCATGGTGCGCGACCTGCTCGACCCGACGGAGGCGTCCGAAGGCTTTATCCAGGGGATCCGGTGGCGGGGCGTCGCCAACAACAGCCAGCGCACCGAGATGCAGGCGGCGCAGAACGTGTCCCAGTCCCTCCTGGGCGTCAACCTCAAATGCGCCTCGTGCCACAACAGCTTCGTGAGCAACCTCACGCTGGACCAGGCCTACGGCTTCGCTACCGTCTTCGCGGATACCGTCCTGGAAGTGTTCCGCTGCGATAAGCCCACCGGGGGGACGTCCAGCCCGTCGTTCCTGTATGCCGAACTGGGTGTCATGGAGGCCGCAACGGTCGAGGCACGGCTGGAGGAACTGGCCGACATCGTGGTGCAACCCGCCAACGGCCGGCTCTATCGAACCCTCGCCAACCGGCTGTGGGACCGGCTGCTGGGGCGCGGCCTCACGATGCCGGTCGATGAGATGGACAACACGCCCTGGAGCCAGGACCTGCTCGACTGGCTCGCTGCCGACCTGATCGACCACGGAACGGATCTCAAATACCTCATCGCGCAAATCATGACTTCGCAGGCGTACCAACTGCCCTCGGTGCCGTCTGCCGAAGCCCGAGACCTCGCGGCCCGTACCTACCGGTTTCGCGGCCCGGAACGCCGCCGGCTCTCCGCCGAGCAATTCGCCGACGCCCTCAGCCAGACGCTCGGCCCCCTGTATTACAGCGTCGCCTACGACCCGGCAGGCGAAGACCTGGACGCCCAGTGGATCTGGTTTCGCGAACAAGAGGTGGATCGCGACGTGCTCCCGAAGCCGGGGACCCGGTATTTTCGCTATCGGTTTGAGCCGGATCACGGGCGCGACGCGGTGCGCACGGCCCAGGCACTCATCGCCGTCGATGAGGCGTTTGTGTTGTACGTCAACGGCGAACGCGTGGCCGAGGGGGATGACTGGCGCAGGGTGCATCGGATCGACCTCACCGAGCAGCTTCGCGACGGATCCAACCTGCTGGCTGTAGAGGGCCAAAACGGGGGGCGCTTGCCCAATCCGGCGGGTCTGCTCTTCAGCCTCCGGCTGACCTTCGCCGACGGAAGCCGGCAGATGGTCTCGTCCCACACCGGCTGGATGACCACCGACCAACCGCCCGAAGCCGGCTGGACCGGGCCGGCGTATGACGACAGGGCCTGGCAGGCAGCGCGCTCCTACGGTCGGCTCAACCGAAGCTACTGGGGCCGGCTGGTAGATTTTCGCCACAACCCGGATCGAGATCACCTGCCGTTCGCCCGCGCTTCGCTGGTGACGCTCGATCCCTTCCTCAATGTCCTGGGCCGGCCCACCCGCGAGAACGTCGTCACCCGCCGCGACGACCAGGCGACGCTGCTGCAAGCCCTGGCGCTGACCAACGGCACCTTCTTCAACGAAGCCCTGGCCGACGGAACGGATGGGTGGCTGGCACGCTACGGCGAGGATCCGCAAGCGCTGGTTGAGCACCTCTACCGCACGGCCCTCGGGCGGCCGCCGAACCGCGCCGAGGCGCAGACAGCCGCTACGCTGCTGGGCGAGCACCCCACCCCTGCCGCCGTGCAGGACTTGCTGTGGGCCGTGTTCATGCTGCCGGACTTTCAGTTGATTTATTGAACGGCCATGACGACACGCAGAGACTTCCTCAAGCAGATGCGAGCGGCGAGCCTCGCGGCGATGGCTGTTTCCATCCCGCCGGCATCTTTTCTAAGCGGATGCCGCACGCAGCGGCGCCTCCCCGCCACCGCCGACAGCGTCATCCTCCTCTGGATGGCCGGCGGCATGGCGCATACCGAGATGTTCGACCCGAAACGGTTCACCCCCTTCGAGAAAGGGCTGGAGAGCAAACGGATCCTGAGCACCTTCCCGTCGGTGCCTACGGTGGTAGACGGCCTGTCTTTCTCCGAAGGGCTGGAAGCCATCGGCCAGGTGATGGACCGCGGGACCGTCATTCGCTCCTACCGGGCGGCGGACCTGGGTTTTATCCTGCACTCGCGGCATCAATACCACTGGCATACCTGCTACGAGCCGCCGCAGCCGGTGCAGGCCCCGCACCTCGGCGCGTGGATCGCCCAGACGTTGGGGCCGATCAACCCGGCCATCCCGCCGTTTATCGACATCGGGCAGCGGTTCACCGTGGGCGAGGCCGAGGAGTTGAAAGCCTTCCACACCGCCGGCTTCCTCGGCAGCGAGTACGGCCCCTTCCTGATCCCCGATCCGTCGAGCGGGCTCGAAAGCGTCCGGCCCCCGGCCGGTATGACGGCCACGCGGTTCGAACGACGCCGGGCCCTCTACCGCGACCTGATCGAAGGCAGCCCGCTGGACGAGCGCGGCAGTGATTACCAGAAAGCGTCGTTGCTGCGCGCGATGGAACAGGCCTATCGCCTCCTGCGCGCCCCTGAAGCCCGGGCCTTCGACCTCAGCGACGAGCCGAAAGAACGCTACGACACCTACAACACCGGGCGGTTCGGCCTCGGCTGTTTGCTCGCCCGGCGGCTCGTGCAGCAGGGCGCTCGGTTCATCAGCGTGACGACCGAGTACGAGCCGTTCCTCGGCTGGGATACGCACGAAAACGGACACACCCGGCTCGTGGGCATGAAACGGCGCATCGACCGGCCCGTGGCCCAACTCATCAAAGACCTCGACGAAAGCGGCCATCTGGACCGGACGCTCATCGTGCTGGCCAGCGAGTTCAGCCGAGACATGATCCAGGAAGGCCGCCCCGACGCCAAGGTGCAAGATCAGGTAGACGTGCCCGATACGGTCGAGGACATGAAACACTACGGCATGCACCGCCACTTCACCGACGGCTGCTCGATCCTGCTCTTCGGCGGCGGCATCAAGCGCGGCTTCGTCTACGGCCAAACCGCCGACGAACGCCCGTGCAGCACCGTCGGCGACCCCGTCTACATCGATCAGATTCACCAGACCATCTATCACGCCCTCGGCATCCCGCCGGAAACCCACTACGAGGTCGAAGGGCGGCCTTTCTACACCACCCCGGACGGCGCCGGAGAGCCTATCCTCGACGTGTTCGCCTGAGCAGCCGTACCGGCTTGCGATTCAGGAGGGCAAGGTCATTGCGCCTCGGCGGGCTCCAACCGCACCACCGGGGTCAGGCCGCCCTGGCGATCATCGATAGCCAGGTAGATGTAGCCGTCCGGCCCCTGGCGGACGTCGCGGATGCGGCCTCGGCCGAAGTACAGCGTCTCTTCCTGCTCGACCTCCTGGCCGTCGAGGGTGAGGCGAGCCAGTTGCTCACCCGCCAGACCGCCCACGAAAAGGTTGCCGCGCCACTCCGGGAAACGATCCCCGGTATAGACCAACAGCCCCGACGTGGCGATCGACGGCACCCAGACATGCGCGGGCGGCTCCATCCCTTCGCGCTGGGTGCCTTCGTGGATCGCGGAGCCGCTGCGGTAGTTTACCCCGTATCCGACCACGGGCCAACCGTAGTTCAGGCCGGGACGTATCCGGTTGAGTTCATCGCCGCCCTGCGGGCCGTGCTCGTTGGCCCAGAGGTCGCCTGTCTCCGGATGGAGGGCCAGCCCCTGCGCGTTCCGATGCCCGTAGCTCCAGATCTCCGGCCGCGCCCCCTCCCGGTCGGCGAAGGGGTTGTCCGTGGGAACCCGCCCGTCATCGTGGATCCGGTTGATCGTGCCGTGGTGGTTGGAGAGGTCTTGCGCCGGATGAGCCTCCAGGTCGCCGCGCGGCGGCGCCTGGCGGTCGCCGACGGTGATGAACAGATACCCGTTGCCGTCGAAGACAAGGCGAGACCCGTAGTGCCCATCGCCCCGCGAGTCGGCCTCAAAGACTTGCTCGACCCCGGTGAGGCGGTCGTTTTCGAGGCGGCCCCGCACGACGGCCGTCGTCGCGCCCTCGCCGTCGGCCAGGGGCTTGGCGTAGCTGAGGTAGAGCAGGCGGTTCGAAGCAAAGTCCGGATGCGGAACCACGTCCAGCAGCCCGCCCTGCCCCTCGGCAAAGACCTCGGGTACCCCGGCCACGGGATCCTCCAGCAACACCCCCTCGCGGACGATCCGAAGCCGCCCCGGGCGTTCGGTGATCAGCAGGTCGCCGCCGGGCAAGAAGGCGATAGACCAGGGGTTTTCGAGCCCTTCCGCCACCGTGACGACGCGGTAGTCGTGATAGGCAGACCGCAAGACCGGCGCCTGGCCGGAGGCGGGTAGCGCGCCGGACAACAGGAACCCGGCGGCCATAAACACAAGGGCAGTACGTACCATCTCCTTATCCTCGTTTGGAACGTGTAGTACCCGTTTTGATGCCTTTGTACGACACGGGCAACGCGGGGGGCTTTCGGCCCGGTGGTTACGCACCTACCTGTGGGAGCAACAGCGTGTTCCATCGAGCAACCGGCCCGCCCTACAACCGCTGTCCATCCCTGAGCAACTGCGCTTTCCGCGTCTCATACGCCACAATATAAAATATTCTGTTACCGTCACAAGGCTGCTACGCCTTCACCCGCCCCGCAGTAGCTTCTGTGCAGCGCGGTCGTGCCAGCGTACGAGGGTCTGCGCGTAGTCCGGAGGAACCTCGGCGTCCATCAGCCGCTTCGCCTCGTCCAGCAGGAAGCCGTAGAGTTCCAGTTGTTCATAGCCATGCAGAAGTTGCTCAACGTAGGAGAGGTTGCGATACAGGCTCGGATACCGGGTCATCATGCGTTTGAGCGAGAGCAGGGCGGCATCGAACCGGCCTTGTTCGTAGAACCAGGTGACGGCGGCGGCGCGTTCGGCTTCATACGGAATCGCGCCGGCCGGCGGCGCGTCCGGCGGCTTGCCATACGTCACGCCGATGCGCCGGGGCTCCCGGGTACCGGGCCTGACGGAGGGCGGCGGGAGATGGGCCGCCTCGATGCGCGTCAGGGCGGCAACGACCTCGATCCGTTGCTTGCGCGGCACGTCTTCGAGGTAAAAATAGGCGGCGGACGGCAACGCATAGACCTCGGCTTCTTTGAACAGACGAAGCCGCGCGTCGGGCTTGACGAGCACGTACGTCTGCTCGGGCACCTGCTGTTTCCCGGTCACCGGCACCCAGTCCGACGGCAAGGGATCGAGGTAGAACGCGGCACCGGCCTGTAGGTCGAGCCAGACCTGGGCCTGTGCCCAGGCGAGCACAGGGAGCCAAAAGACCAGGAGCAGAAACAGGCATCTTTGCATAGAGCGCCTCGTGGCATTAAAAATCATAGACCTGGACGGTGCCGGCGGCGACGCCGTTGCGCTGGATCACTTCGCGGTAGTAGAGCCGCACGCCGTCCCGAAACGCCGCCTCAAAGCCGTGGGAAAGCACGGTCGGTTCGATGGGAATCCAGAGGGTGTAGGCCCCGTTGGCATCCTGACGCGTGACGCTCTGAAACTCGGTCAACCCCAGTTCGGCCTGGGCCGTCGCCGGCAGCCCGGTATCGACCAGGAGAAACACATGGCCGGGCGCGCCCGGGCGCGCGACGGGGGCCCCTCCGGAGGCCGGCGGACGGGGCCGGATGTCCACCACGGCTGTCTGCATGCCCACGGCCATCAGGTTGGAAGCAATGAGCACCGCCAGGTCTTCACAGTCGCCGCCCCCCTGGCCGAGCGTCTCGACGGGGTATTGCACCTGGTCCACCTGGTGCGTGGTCGTTGCGTCGGGGATGTAGTGGAGGCCGCGGCCGAGGGCGTCGAGGAAAGCGCGCAGGTGCTCCATCTTCTGGCCGGGCGTCGGAGGCGCCGTCCCGTACGGCATGGTGCCCAGGAAAAGCTGGCTGGCCCTCCGCTTGACGACCGGGTCGCCGGGCGCGACGAAGTATTGCAACGCCCACACGTTGCCGTCCCACGCGTTCTTGCCGTAGACGGTAACCGGCAGGCTGGTCAGGACGTGGGCCTGCTCGCCCACGAGGGCCGAGACGACGAGCTGTTCGGAGGCAACCGTCACGTCGTCCTCGCGGTCCGGGCTGAGGTAGAGATAGAACGGGACTTCCCGGCGTTCGCCGGCGTCCAGGGTGAACCGCGCCGACCGGTAGACGCCGCGTCGATCCGTCGTCTCCACGACGACTTGTGCCGCGACCGGGGCGTTGTATTCGTTCAACACCTCCACGAGCCCGACGGGGTTGCTCGCGTAGAACCCTTGCTTCGCGGTGTAGAGGTGTTCTTGCAGGAGGCGGGCTTTCACCAATCGCAGCGGCCACGGGGCCGCCTGCCGGGTCAGGCGCACCCGCACGCCGAAGGAGACGCGTTGATGGGGCAGGCTTGCGTCGAGGGGCGTCAACGGGCCGAACACGCCGGCGGCCTGCCACCGCTCGAAGCCCGCCTGATCCACGATCGCCTCCCCCGCCCAGGTATGCTCATATCCGAAGAGCCCTTCGACGGACGGGCTCAGCGGCAGCGTTACCTGTGTATGCACCGCATCGTATCGATACGCCTTCAGCCCCCGCTGATAGCCGACCCTGGCCGTGAGGGGACGCAGCCCGAACAGGCGCGGCCGCAGGGTGTGTTCGTAGGCTACGGATAGGCGCCGTGGATCAACACTTCCATCGAGTTGACCGGCGCCGAACGGCCAGGCCAGGCCGCCGTAGGGACGCGCTGCGACGCGGTAATTGTACAGGAAGGCATCATCGCCTGTGTGAAACAGTGGGGCCGTCAGCAGCCCGCCTCGGAGTGCCAGCGGCCCGAACCGATAGGTACCCACAAGCGAACCGGCCAGGCTGGTCCGCCGCCGCATCGTCGTCACCCAGTTGATGAAGTAGAGGCCTCCGGGGGTCTCCTGGATCTCGGGCGCCTGGAGACGCGCACGCTGCACCACCACCGAGAGCATCCCGGCCACCTGCCACCGCCGCCGCCGATAGCCGAAGTGAACACCGACCGGCTCGTCGAGCACGTAGGTTTCGGGGGGCGCTTCGAAGAGGGTGCTGTCGGTGAAGCCGACGAGGTCGTCGCTGACTTCTAGGATGAAACGCCCCGGCAAGAACGTGAAGTTCTGCTGCTGGTTCAGATTCACGACGGCCTCGGCGTAGGTGTGCGTCGTTCGATAGGCCCCGTTGAGGCGAGCACTGCCGTACGCTGCCGCCCTGTCTGCCGTGGCATAGCCCCCCTTCAGAGTTATCTCCCACCGGGCCGGCTCCGGCGCATCCGGCATCGTCCAGGCGCGCGCGAACGGATGCTGTTCGAGAAGCCCCTGCGCCCCCCCCGTCTTCACGACGAGAAGGAGCAAGGCGGTGGCAATATGGGCGTAGCGGTAGTTCATCCGCGCCGCGTCCGTAGTTTCCGGATCAACGCCGTCAGGTCGTCGCGAAAGGGGGCCGGGGTGTTTTTGAAGCGCCCCATGCGGATCTCGGCGGCAGTCTCTCCGGCGTCAAGCCCTTGTTCGACGCGGGTACGGATGGTCTTGATGTATCGGTTGACCCGTCGTTCGAAGCGAGCGCGCTCGGGCACCTCGGCATAACCGCGCAGGGCCTCGTAGATGGCGGAACGGTCCAGATCGTGGCGGACCATGTGCTGGATTACCCAGCCCCGCAGGTACTCGGTGACGGTAACGCGGTGGAGCGACAGGTCCTCGGCAGCCTGCGAGATGCTGCGGTGGGCAAACTGATGCCGGCGCAAGGCATCAAGGACCTGCACAGCCTGGGAAGCGGCGTCGTCAGGCGCAGCAGGCGCGGCGCCAGGGAGTTCGAAGTCGTCGGGCAGCAGGAAAGACCGCCCTTTTACCGCGGCGTTGATGACGGCGCGGTCCGTGGCGGCCTTCAACTCGCGCACATTGCCCGGCCACGGCTGGGCACCGAGCCAGTCGATCAGGGCCGGTGAGACGCGCAGGGTGGCGTCGGCGTCGGCCAGAAAAGCACGAAACAACACCGCGACGTCGTCGGGCCTCTCGCGCAGAGGAGGGAGTGTCAGCGTCATCCCATTGAGCCGGTAATACAGGTCCTCGCGGAAGCGGCCCTCCCGGATCGCCGCCACCAACTGCTGGTTCGTCGCGGCGATGATGCGGACGGACACGCGCACCGGCACCGTCCCGCCCACGCGCTCGAAGACGCCTTCCTGCAACACCCGCAACAGCCGCACCTGAAACGTCGGCTTCGTCTCGGCGATCTCGTCGAGGAAAAGCGTCCCCCCGTCGGCGCGTTCGAAGCGGCCCACCTTGCGCTGCGTCGCCCCGGTGAAAGCGCCTGCCTCGTGCCCGAACAGCTCCGTCTCGATCAGGTTTTCGTTGAAGGCCGCACAGTTGACCGCCACGAAAGGCTGTTCGGCGCGTGGTGAATGCTCATGGATGAACTGCGCCAGCATCTCCTTGCCCGTCCCGGATTCTCCCACAAGCAACACCGGCACATCGGCGGCAGCGACCTGTCGGGCTTTGCGCAGGAGCGCGCCCAGCGGCGAGGCGGCGTGAAACACCATCCGCGTCTCGCCCGGCGGCGCTGCTTGTTCGGCGGCCTGGCGCTCCAGGTTTTCGTAGAACCGGAGCTTGTACTGAAGCGCGCGTACGGCCTCGGCGTTGGAAGCGGGATCTGGAGGCTGCGGCAGGGATGCCCCGACGGAGGGACGACGCCACCGGGACGCCTTTACGAACCCCACGCCCAGCGCACCGAGGGGCACGGCCACCACGCCGAACCACGCAGGCGCGAGGTACACGCCCTGCCAGGTGAGACCGCCCAGCAACGCGAGCAACAACCCCAGGCTCACCGCGCCGGCCCATCGCACCGCCTGCCCCCTGCGCGCGCCGAGCAACGGCAACAAGCCGAGCAGCAACAAGGCGCCCACTTTCCACGCTTCCCAGCGGGTGTAGTAGTCGCGTTCACGGATGCGCACGGCTGCATAGCGTTGCAGCGCGGCCGTCGTAAACGTCGCCGCGCCGTGGACGACGTAGGACGTCACGCCCGGATAGTCGAGGCTGAGGATTACGTCGCGATCCCGGACCGCGAGCCCGTCCCCGTGCACGCCGGCCAGAAACGCGGCCTCGGCAGGCAACGATGCGCCCGGGAGGGTGATGACTATGTCGTCTGCTTCGAAAGCCGGCGGCAACAGCCAGCGCACAAACGAGGCTGCGCCCCCACGCATCCACAGGGCCTCCTGCCGGATCGCGAACGTCGTGTCGAAGGAGGCAAAAAAACGCGAGGCCGGCAGCCGGCGCATGCCCAGCACGACGAGGCTGTCCTTGCCCGAGGGCAGGCGGTCGGCCAGCAGGTACACGTCGGGATGCCGGCGCAGCACGTCGTAGAAGAACGCGTCCGACTCCGGATGGGCCAGGTCGGCGTGCGGGAAAGCGATGTCGACAAAGACCCGCCGCGCGCCAGCCTCCATGAGGTTTTGCAACGCGACGGCGTACCACTTGCGGTCGAGCGGCCAGCCACCCAGCGCCTCCACGTCCGCCGGCCCGATGGTCATGTGCACGACCGACGGCGCCCGCGTCTCCGCCGGGGCAAGCGCCATCGTCAGCAGCAGCATTAACAACAGGCTGTACATAGTTTCCGTACACTCAATCCCAAGGACCCGGGCGCCTCATTGCAAGATGACTTCTACCGTGTAGGAATTCGTATTCCACACGTCGATCAGGGTGAGCAGCTTGCCGTCCGGATCCCGTATCGGAATCACGTCTTCCTGAACCTGCGCCTCTTGCAGCTGGATGGTAAACGCGATGCCGCTGCTCAACGCACGCAGCTGCCCCAACTGCTGGTGCGGGATCACGATGCGGTCGTCCAACGCGGTAAATCGGATGGTGAGGACTTCCGGCTCGCCGAGTGTGGCTTCGTAGAGGTAGAGCGTGGTGAAGGCGGGATTGACCGGGCGTTCGAACTGAAGCACCAGGTCTTGCTCGACGTCGATACCCTGCAAGGGTTCTACGTTTGTGATGGCGTTCGCCGGCAACAACGACACCTCGGCGTTGATCGCCGTGATGACGCCCGGGTAGCTCGCTTTAAAACGAACCGGCCCGTAAAACGGCGCGTCTCGACGCTGCAAGGTGTACTGATCGGCCGTCGAGCACCGTTCGCTCGGCGCATCCGCCGTACGGTTGAGAAAGATGTCGTTCAGGGCGACGGCGGTGTAAGAGAGAGCTTCGCACGTCTCTTCGCTGATGATCGTGGAGAAGCGCACCTCGGAGACCGTCACCACCCCCACGGGCCGGCGCACACTGGCATTCGAGACAAAGAAGACCGAGCGGGAATCCGGGTACTGCGACCGCCTCGGGCCGCCGAAGTTGATGATGAGCGACTGCGTGGTGTCTTCGCCCGGCCCGAGCACCGTGCTCGACTCGGTACACCCGGTCCACAGCAGAACCCCGCCCAGGATGAAGAGAACACGTCTCATGGGCTTCACCTGATTTGCAAGAAAGTGAAGCATCGGATCGGAGAAAATCCAGGCCAAACCGCGCGTACATGATCTTCAAAAAACAACCCGGGGGCATCTCGAGAGGCCGGGCGACCTGTGGCCGCTTCGCCTTCCGAGATACCCCCGCCTGGTTTCTCTGTTCGCCATGCCCTTATTTCAAGAGCAGCATTCGCCGCGTAGCCCGAAAGGCGCCAGCCTCGACCCTGTAGATATAGACGCCGCTGCTGGCGCCCCGGGCTCGCCACACAGCCGTATGCCATCCCACAGGGAGCGTGCCCTCGAAGAGGGTCTGCACCCGGCGACCGAGCATATCAAAGACCTCCAGCCGTACCGGCCCGGCTTCCGGTAGCGCAAAACGGATGGTCGTCTCCGGGTTGAAGGGATTGGGATAGTTGGGTTCCAGGGCGTAGGCGTCCGGCACCTCGCCCGCTTCCTCGGCGGCGGTGGAAACCAGCTTCGACGCGTTCAGGCCGAACCGCCACACGGCCGACCAGGCGCCGGGCCGGCCCGCCCCGTCGATACGGCGCACGCGCCAGAAGTACGTCCCCGCGGCCAGATCGCCAATCGCATAGTGATCTTCGGTTACGTTGCCGGCTTCGGCGACCACGTTGCTGAAGTCGGCCGTCGTTGCGACCTGGACGTGGGCCAGGGAAGGCTGCTGCACGTTCCACCACAGCGTCAAGGGCTGGGCGAGGTCGGTAGCGCCATCCTGGGGAGCCGCGAGGACGGGGGCGTGCACGACGGTTGTGGTGTAGAACCGCACCACGGTGCCTTCGGGCGGACCTTCGAGGCGGTAGTTGGCGCCGGCTTCATTGCCGAAAAAGACGACCCGCTGAAGCGGTCGATCCCGGGCAATATCGATCAGGTCGACGCCCTCGTCGTAGACCGGGCAGTGTTGCGGATCATTCTCCACGAGGGGTGCTACCGTAGCCTCCCAGTCTGCGTACGAGGTCCTGGGATAATAGGCATAGGCCCGTTCGGTGCCTGTCCAGTTGAGGTTGAGCGGGCTCTGGCCCGGTGACACCTCTCCGTAGCCGTAGACGCAATCTCCCCCGTTCTCAGAAAAGACCGCTGGAATCAACTGCACGTCGTCGCCGGGATCGTTGGCCGTGCCCGGCGGCGTCGGGCCGATGTCCCAGACCTCGAACGGCACCCGGATCACGCGCGCGCTGGTAAAGATGTGCATGGCATACGAGCCCTCGGCGGTGAAGCGGATCTCGTAGTCGTTCGGGGCAAACGACCCGATGCGCTCTTCCGGCCCGGCGCTGCCGAGATAATACATGACGTAGTCGCCGGTGCTGTTGAGCGAACCGTACACCCCGTTGCCGCCCACGTCGCCGCAGCCGTCGGTCGAGGTAGAGCCGGGGCGGCACGGGTCGGCGCCGCCGGGGCCGGAGACCTCTACAAACGCCGGAGAGCCGTCGGCCAGGAAGAGCGGCCCCAGGCTTTCGTACATCAGGTCGGCGGTGGTGAAGGTGAAGGCATCGGACCAGGGGCCGGGGCCGCCCGGGTTCTTCGACCGAACGCGCCAGAAGTAGGTCGTCTCGGTCTGCAGGTCTTCGACGTCGAGCGCGGTAAAACCCGGCAGCGCTTCCATGCGCACCACGTTGCCGAAAGCCGCATCGGTCGCTACCTGCACCTCATAGCCGGAGACGCCGTCCTGCCGCGCCCAGTGGAGCGTCAGCCGGTCCGGCTGGTCCGTGGTGCCGTCGGCCGGGGCGATCAAGAGGGGCGCCTGAGAGGGCGCCTCCCCGTCGAACGGAAAGTCGAAGCCGGCATCCCACGCGCCTTGCACGGCCTCCGCGGCGGCGCGCAACTGGGTGATCGAATCCAGGTGGTCGGCGCCCCGTGCCCAGACGATAGCCAGCGTAATGACCTGTTCGTCACCCGGCTCCATGTCGAACGGACCGGCCGACATCACGTAGCGCCGGTCGCCCGGGGGGAAAGCATGACCGGCATTGTCCGCGTTGCGCTCCGACCAGAAGGCGCCTTCGACCGGGTCACCGGGAAACATAAAGTCGATGGGCGTGCTGGTGCCGGAGGAATCGCGGCCGAACGAACCCTCGGTAAGATGCGCCCCGTCACGCCAGCGCGATTGCATGTAGTTGTAAAAATCCTGGGCATTCATGGGATCGCCCTGGACACCGCCCCCGTTGGCGAACGTCATGAAGTTGGTCATGCGTAGCGTTTCGCCAGCCGTATTGACCGGCCCTTCGACGAACATCATGCCGAGAGCCGGGGGTTGCGGCCCGTAGCCGAAGGCGCTTTCATCGTCGTCATCGGCGTTGTAGGTGATCGCCAGGCCGAGGGTCGAGTCGGATGCCACATAGTCGTCGAGGAACTGCCCCAGGTCGGGATCGACGAAGAGGCCGAAGTAGGCGTCATCAAGGGGTGCGTTGCCGCGATAGATCAGCTTGTACTGGTAGAGCGTCGTGTTGTTGATGGCATCAACGTCGCTGAGGGCAGCGAAGGCGCTCACCTGCACTTCCAGGCCCAGCGGCGGACCCTGGGTACGCCCGTGCGGCCCGCCGAGGTCGTTCATCACCCACCACTGCGTCTGATGGCCCAGGATGGCCGGCCGGTCGCCGCCGGCCAGGTTGTAGTTGTCCGGGTTGCCGTCGCCGTCTACGACCGGGGCGCCCATCTCCCAGGGCCACTGCTCCAGGCTCTCGGAGGCCACCCCGGTGTTTTCATACGCTACCACATCGGCCTGGCTGGCTTCGTAGATCCGGTCGTAGGCCGAACAGTCGTTCGGGCCGGGCAGCGTGCCGTCTGCCTCCAGCGGGCCGGGCCAGAACTCGTACGGCCCGTAGGTAGAACCCGCCAGGCTGAGGGAGCCGTTGACCAGGCCGCCTATCCAGATGCCGGCGGCAAAAATCGAATGGATACCCTCTCCTTTGGGCACCTCGTACACCGGCGCCACGCCGTTCCAAAACAGGTTGCCGTTGTTGAAAAGCTGCGCCCGCACGTTGTTGACGTACAGCAGGGCCTCGGCCTGGCCGGGCGTGCAGGTGCCGACCTGCTGGGCCGTAGCCGTCGTCGTCATCACGACGATGCACCCGAGAAGCACCACGAAGGTTCGTAATCCAAGACGCATGGGCGGGTCCTCGTGTATTCGTGTATACCTTGCCTGGCTCGAAGGCTTCTGAAAAAAATATGCCATTCATCGTAAATATCTGTTAAAGCGTGACCTGAGCAAAATCAAAAGGCACAGAAAAGCGTAAGGCCCAACGCATGAAAAGGGTAAGGTAAGCCCCACCTTTCAAATCCCTCTCCCTATCCGCGGTGGGTCCGCTTCCCGGTCGTGCCCGCTTGCATCGGATCGCATCGTATGCTATCGTGTGCAACCCGCCTTCCTGCCTTGCGCCCGCTACCATGACGAAATCCACCCGGGTGGTCGAAGCCCATTACGATGTCTTCCCCTACCCCACCGTATCTACCCTCACCCAGCCGCTGCCTTCCTCCTTCAAGCGCGACTACCTGAGCTTCCTCCTGCGACGGCGGCGCGAGGCGTGGCTTCCTCCGGACGCAAAGATCTGGGTGGCGGGCTGCGGCACGCAGCAAGGTACTCACTGGGCGCTCTCCTTCCCCGAGGCGGACGTCCTCGCCACCGACGTATCGGAATCGACCCTGGGGATCGCAACCGGGCTGGCTTCGCAGCTCGGGCTGACGAACATACGCTTCGAGAAGCAGGACCTCATGCGCCCGCGCTTTCAGGCGCAGTTCGACTTTATTGTCTGCACCGGTGTGCTGCATCACTTGCCGGACCCGGCCCGGGGCCTGGCCCACCTGCGGGCCGCCCTTCGCCCCGGCGGCGCGGCCCTTGTGATGGTCTACAGCACGATGCACCGGGAACCCCTCGCGGTCTTTCGCCGGGCGCTCGACGGGTTGACACGCGGCGGCGAGGACGTGCAAAGCCGCTACGACCTCGCCTGCCGGCTGCTGGACACCGTGCTCACCGCCGAGCTGTGCAGCCCGCCCTGCCCGGAAGCCCTCGAACTGTTACGCCAGCGCTGCCGCGACGACCGTTCGTTCGTGGCCGACGCCCTGTTGCATCCGCTGGAAGTGACGTACGACATCGACGGCCTGCTCGACCTGCTGCGAGGCGCCGGGTTCGCCCACGTCAGCTGGCTCCACCCGGCCCGCTGGAACCTCGCCGAATACCTGGACGACCCCGACCTCCTCGACCGCTTCCGCGGGCTTGATCCCGTCGCGCAATGGAATGCCCTGTACCACCTCGCCGGATATAGCGGGCCGTTGCTCGAATGTCTGGTCGAACCCGCCGAGGCCCCGCAACGTCCTCCCTTTACGATGGACGAACTGCTCGCCATGTCGGTCGTATGCAGCCGGGGATCGCGCCGGTTCGGCGTGCAGGACGGCCGTGTGGTTGGCACCATGCTCGCGCCGGCCTTTGAAGAAGAGGGCAACGAACTCGTCGGGCGCGGGAGCGGCGGGTTCGACGTACGCTGGTCCTGGAGAACCCCGGCGTATGTGCAGCCTATCCTGGATGCGTGCGACGGTAGCCGTCCCCTGGGCGAATTGATCGACGCCTTCGCCGATGCGTTCGACCCGCAAGACCTGCTCGATCTCTTCAACGAATTCCTCCCCACCAACCTCGGCCTGCTCGTGCCGCGCTGGTAAAGGCGTTAGTAGGGCTTCACCGCCCTTGCCGGCGGAAGGATAGCCTCAGGCGAAGCTACTTTCGTCACCGTTCCGGAGGCTTCTACGCGAAACGTATTCACGGTGACCCACTGATCGTCTTGCACGAACCCGCGCAACTGGGTCACCTGCCCGGCTACCTGCATGAAAACGTCGAAGGAAACCGGTGCCGGGCCGCTGTAATGGTTGACCTCCACCTTGTAGAGACCGCGAGGCGCTCCGCCGAAGGGCCAGAAAATGTTTTCCGGGCCAAAGCCGTCTGTGTCGTCCACGTCGAGTTGACCCCCGGAGGCCGACCCTCGGTGCGACCATCCGATCCGCTCACCGCTGGGATCCGTCACCCACAGATCCAGGTCCGCCTCGTTCTCCCAGGTCAGCGTCACCTTGACGTCCCCGTTTCCCGTGCGGAGGGCGCCTTCGGCCAGCGCGCGGCTTCGTTCCATCTGGCTTCGTACGTCGTCGTTGAAATCGGCTACGGTAGAGACCGCACCGGTAAACGCCTGGATGCAGTTGACAGCCCCGCTGGGGGAGGGGTTGCACGCGATGAGGCTGGCGGCCGCAGAATAGGCCGAGACGGTTTCGGCGCCCACCTGACTCACGACCGACTCGGGCGGATTAGCCTCGCGCAGGATCGAAACAACCGCCCCGAGGCAGGTAGCGATGGTCACCGCAGCGACGGGTGCTCCGACGCCGGTAGCCCCTGCCGCAATACCCGCAAACAAGGCTGCATCGAACGAACACGAGGCAATGCCCAGGGCAAGCCCGAACGCCTGCACCGTGCGTAGGATTTCATTCTCTCCCTGACCCTTGCCCAGGGCAACCCTAGCGAGGCTGCTGAGCGTGGTATCCCGCGCTGCAAAGTCCACCGCCCGGGCGATCTTTACGTCCCCGTCGGGTAACACGAGGGCCACATCGGCGGTCCGCTCCGTGATGTTGTCGAAAAGCACTACCACGTTGCCGATGACCATCTCCTTCGGCCACCCGTTTTCGTCGAGCAACACGTCGACTTGCCCCCCGTCCTCGGTCCAGTAGACGGTGCGCTCGGGCCGGCCTGTCTCCGGGTCTACGAAGCCCGACAAGGCGGCCCCCTCCTCGTGCAACGCGAGGTAGGGAACGCGCGCGTCGTCCGTCTCGAAAAGACCCAGTTCCGGCGATGAAGGGTCTTCTTCATCCGTCTTGAACAGGTCGCATCCGGAGAAAAGGAGCACGGAAAAAACCACGGCGCATACGCCGAATCGGGTAATGCGGAGTCGGGTAGTCATCATCCACCGTTGGCTTTGTTGAAAACAACGGTATCGGGGATGAAGCCGGAGAGCTTAAAAGCAGGCGACAATTTACGGCAGCCGGCTTCTTACTCTCATAAAAAACGCCGGTGGAGGGCTAACTTCGCGGCATCGAGCACGACGGCCAGCAGGACGAGGCCGCCCCGGATCACCTGCATGTAATGGGGCGGCAGACCCATCACGTTGATGGCGGTATCGATGGCGCTGAGCAAAAGCACGCCGGCAAAGACGCCGCTGAGCCGCCCGACGCCGCCGGTGAGGCTCACGCCGCCGATCACGACGGCGGCAAACGCCTCGAAGAGCATGCCGGTCCCGAGGTTGGCTGTAGCTCCGTTCGTGCGTGCCGCCAGCAGCCAGCCGGCGAACGCCGCCAGCATCCCGGAGAGCACGAACACGCCGATGAGCAACCGATGGACCCGGATCCCGGCGCGAAAAGGCGCCGTCACGTTGTCCCCGACCATGTAGAGGTACCGCCCGAAGCGGAGGTGCGTCAGGACGAAGTGAAACACGAGGTAGGTGGCCAGCAGCAGCAGCGCCAATACGGGGATGCCGAACAGGTCGGCCGTGGCGATGCTACGAAACCCCTGCGGCAGGCCGAACACCGAACGCCCGCCCGTCAGCACGAGCCCCAGGCCGCGTACGCCGATGTAGGCCGCCAGCGTCACGATGAAGGCGTTGATCTTCAAGCGCACAACCAACCACCCGTTGGCCAGCCCCACCAACGCGCCGAACCCCAGCGCCAGCAGCAACGTCGCCCCCGCCGGCACGTCGAGGCCCAACCCGGCTCCGTGGGTACCGACGAGATACGCGGCCAGCATTGCGGAGAAAGCCATCACGGACTCGACGGACAGGTCCATGTGCCCCGCGATGATCGCCAGGGCCAGGCCGACCGAGATGATCCCCACAAACGTAGCCTGGCGGGCTATGTTGATGAAAATACCCACCTGAAAGAACGACTCGATGGCGAGCGAGAAGACGACCAGGACAAGCAGGAGGATGAACCAGACGAGGTGGTCGAGCAGAACATGCAGCGCCGCCTGCCGGTTGCCGACAAGCCGGGATGCCCTCGGCGCAGCAGGGGGATCGGCGGGGTTCTTCAAGGATGCGGCTCAGGCTTGCGGGTTACTCGACCACCGGCACCGGCGCGGCGGGCGGCGTCAGGTTGCCCCAGAACTGCGGATCGTCCACGTTGTCCCGGCTGATGGCGGCACCGGGGATCTCCAGCGTCATGCCCCAGGGCTTCTCGGTCAGCACGGCCGGATGCCCCAGGACGTCGTACGAGCCGGGCACCAGGGTTTCTCCGGCGATGAGCTTGTCGATGAACATGGCTATGCCGTAGACCTGGGCGTAGAGCGGCTGCTCGACTTCCACCTGCTCCCAGCCCTGGCGAATCAGGTCGAGCCCGACCGGGGCGCCGTTGGAACTGACCAGCATCACGTCGCCGGGGTTCTTGCCGCCTGCCTCCAGGACAGCCACGACCGGCACGGCCAGGTGGGCGGCATGGACGAAGATCAGGTCCAGCTCGGGCTGGACGAGCAACTGGTCTTCGGCCACGTCCCCGGCATTCGAAGCCTCCCACTGTATGGCGGCCTTTGTAACGACGGTTACGTCGGGATGCGCTGCCATCACCTCGTCGAACCCCTGCTGGATATCGAGCGTGTAGTTGTCTCCGGGGTCGCCCATCACCTGCAACACCGTACCCCGCACCGCGCCGTGCCGCTCCTCCAGCAGGCGTCTGATCTCACGGGCGGCCATACGCCCCATCTCCACCGTACCCGCCACCGAACTCAGGTCGAGTGTGCTGCTGGTGATGAGCCGGTCGAAGGCGACGACCGGGATCCCGGCGGCCCGCACCCGCTCGATGCCCGGCACAACCGAGTCGAAGTCGACCGCCGCCAGGATGACGGCTTTGGGATCGAGCAGGAGCACATCGTCGAGCTGGTTGAGTTGCACGTCCGACCGATTCTGCCCGTCCAGCGTCCGCACTTCGTAGCCGAGCGACGTAAAAGCCCGCTCGATCGCATTGACGGACTCCGTTTGAAACTCGTCGAGCAGCCCCGGCACCAGGTAGTAAATCGTACCTTTGCCGGCTGTGCCTTTCGAACAACCGGCCAGGGTGACGAGCCCACATACGCCGACGGCAACCAGGCCCGCCAGGCTTCGGAAAGTACGTTGTTGCATTACGTCTCCTACGGTCTTTACGTGTGGATGAGATGGTTACAGGTTGGCATGTTTCCGGTTACAAGTTCGCGTTGTTCACCCTGCCAACCTGAAACCTCACAACGCATCCCCGGTGATCAAGGCAATGACTTCGGTCGGATTCGTCTCGCGGGTGGTACGTCGGCCGATGACCCGTCCCTGGCGCAGTACGACGATCCGGTCGGCCACCTGGAAGGCGTGCAGCACGTTGTGCGTGATGACGATCACCGCGATGCCTTTCTCCTTAACCCGGTTGATCAGGGCGAGCCCGCGCCGCGTCTGCTCGACGCCGAGGGCGGCAAACGGCTCGTCGAGCAGCACCAGCCGCCCGCCCCAGTGTACGAAGCGGGCGAGTTCGATGGCCTGGCGCTGCCCACCCGACAGATGCTCTACACGCGCCCGGACGGACGGCAGCGTCGTACCGATGTCGCGCAGCGCTGCCTCCGCCTCCGTCTGCATGGTGCGTTCATCCAGCACCGGGATGCCGAGGATCTGCTTGACCCGCTCGCGCCCCATGAAGAAGTTCGTCACGACGTCGAGGTGAGGACACAGGGAGAGGTCTTGATAGACGGTCTCGATGCCGAGCGTCCGCGCCCGCGCCGGGGTGTGGCCGGGGAGCGCCTCCCCGTCGAAATACACGACGCCGGCGTCGGGCGTCAGGTTGCCGGCGAGGATCTTGACGAGGGTCGACTTGCCCGCACCGTTGTCGCCGAGCAGGGCGACCACCTCACCGGCATGGACGGTAAGGCTGACGTCCTCCAGCGCCTTGACGGCACCGAAGCGCTTTGAGATCCCCTCGATGGCGAGCAGGGCTTCGTGCGCTGTCTCCCGTGGCTTTGTCTCGCGTGGTTGCACCCGATGCGTCCGGCTACGTGGCGGCTTATTTCCGTCGAGAGTATACGGAGGCCGTGTTTTAGATGCTCGCCGATAGCGTGTCCGATGGCGTGCGCCGGCCGTCCGAAAACGAACATATTTATTCGCACCTACCCAGGCCGGCGTGTACGCCCGGCTTTACAGGCTAATTTTTTTTGAAGAATCCTGTTTAACTCCCGCGTTCCTGTCCGGCGCAAAGCTACGCTACAAGGCTAATAATCAACAAGTTATCACCCCACCGCTGCAACAAGGGAGTCGTCTGCTCCTCCCGAGTACCGGAACAACGGGCATGCCGCTTGAGGGGCGTTGCTGGTAGCGCCCGGCTGTTCCGAGGCCCCGTGTCAACCGCTCCCAGGAAGGCCTGTCATGCTTACGAACTATCTGCGCATTGCCTACCGCTCCCTGCTCAAACACCGCGCGTACACCTTCATCAACGTAGCCGGGCTGGCCGTCGGGATGGCGGCGTGCCTCCTGATTCTGTTGTACGTGCAGGATGAACTCGGCTACGACGCCCATCACGAAAACAGCGACCGCATCTACCGGGTCAGCCGCGAATGGCTGAATGCCGACGGGACGTCCAGCCTGCACGCCGCCCTCGTCGACCCGGCCATCGGACCGCTGCTGAAGCAGGACCTTCCGGAGGTATCTGAAGCCGTACGCCTGAGCCCGGTCTTCCCCCTGCTCGGGTTCGAAGCGAAACACGTCGTCGCCGAGCGTTTCTTCTGGACAGATCCTGCGGTGTTTGACGTGTTCACGATCCCGTTGCTGCAAGGGGATCCGCGTACGGCCCTCGTCGAACCGTTCACGCTCCTACTCAGCGAGACGACGGCCCGGACGCTCTTCGGCGACGAAGACGCGCTCGGCAAGACGATCATTCTGAATAACGACGACGCGTTTACGGTGACGGGCGTCTTTCAAGACACGCCCCACAACACGCATCTGCATTTCGACGCGCTGGGCTCCATCACGACGCTGGCGCGCTGGTTCGGCCCGGAAGGGCTGACCGTCTGGGACAGCCCCAACTATGCCACGTACGTGCTGCTCGCCGAAGACGCCTCGTCCGACGCCCTTCGGCAAAAAATGCCGGCGTTCCTGGAGGCCCACCTCGACGAGCAGGCACGCCGCCAGACGGCGCTCCACCTCCAGCCCGTCACCGACATTCACCTGCATTCCCACCTCGTCGGCGACCTCGAACCCGGCGGCGACATCACCTACGTCTATCTCTTCTCCGCCATCGCCTTTTTCATCCTGCTGATTGCGTGCTTCAACTTCATGAACCTGGCAACGGCCCGGTCGGCCGGGCGGGCGCGCGAGGTGGGTATGCGCAAAGCGGTCGGAGCCTCGCGCAGGCAACTGATCCAGCAGTTCCTGGGCGAATCCCTGCTCATGGCGTTTCTGGCCCTGGTGCTGGCCCTGGTGCTGGTCGAGCTGACGTTGCCCGCTTTCAGCGGCTTCGTCGGTAAGACGCTGGTCTTTACCGCCGGTGACCCGGGGCGGCACCTCGCCCTCCTCACGGGCATCGGCCTGCTTACGGGACTCCTGGCGGGCTGTTACCCCGCGTTCTTCCTGTCCGCTTTTCGCCCTGTCGCCGTGCTGAAAGGTCGGTTGCAGACCGGGCCCGGCAGGGCGACCTTCCGGTCCGTCCTCGTCATCGCCCAATTTACCATCGCGATGGTCCTGCTGGTGTGCACCCTCGTAGTGTCCGACCAGCTCGCCTACGTCCGGCAGAAACGCCTCGGGCTCGACGCGGAAAACGTCGTCGTCCTCTCCGCCCTGCGTGAGATCGCGGGCGACTTCGAGCCGTTCAGAAACCAGTTGCTTCAGCGGCCGGACATCCTCGACGTGACGCAGTCGAACCCGGTACCGTCCGGCCGGCTGGTGATCAATGCCGAAGCCGAGGCATCACCGGGCGATCAGCGCGTCTCGGGCAACGTTTTTATCGTTTTCGCCGACGCGTACTTCTTTCCGGCTTACCGGATCGAATTTGCCGCAGGCCGCAACTTCTCCCCGGAGAGCGCAACCGACGCCGAGGAAGGGTTCATCCTCAACGAAACGGCCGCCCGGCAATTCGGCTGGGCTGATCCGGCCCGGGCGATAGGCCAACCGTTCACCCTCGGCAGGCGCCGGGGCCAGATCCTCGGCGTCGCCAAAGATTTTCACCTCGAATCGATGCGCCAGGACATAGTCCCTATGGTCTTTTTTCCCGAGCCCGACAACTTCCGAGCGGTTTCGGTCCGCTTCCGTTCGGATGATATGCCGGGCCTGATGGCTTTTCTTGAGGACCGGTGGCAAACCTACGAACCGAATCGCCCCCTCGGATATGCCTTCCTGGACGAGCGTTTCGGGCAACTCTACGAGACCGAACGTACGCTGGGGACCGTCTTTCGCGCCTTTGCGTTGCTCTCCCTTTTGATTACCGGCCTGGGCCTGTTCGGGATGGTCGCCTTCATCGCAGAACAGCGGACGAAGGAAATCGGGATTCGCAAAGTGCTGGGCGCGTCCGTCTCCGGCATCGTCCTGATGCTTACCAGACAGTTCTCCGGGCTCGTCGCCCTCGCCGGGCTTGTCGGTACCCCCATCGCGTATGTGACCATGCACCGCTGGCTGGACGGTTTTGCGTATCACGTAGAAATATCGTGGCCGATATTTCTAAAGGCCGGGCTGGCCGCCCTGCTGGTCGCCTTGTTCACGGTAAGCTACCAGGCCCTCAAGGCAGCGCTGGCGGACCCGGTCCAGAGCTTGCGGTATGAATGACTTTTGTCCGCTCGCCCAAAGGGCTCGCTGTGGTTTGGGATGCCGGGCTGCCGAAACGCTCAACCACTGACAACCTACCACAGCGACCGAAGGGAGCGGACCACAGTGAGCCCACAGGGCGAGCGGACTACCTTAAAAAATAGGACGGTTCCGAAAGGCGAAGTGGGTGGGTATATGCGGGCCATCCGACCGATACATAAAACCCAGACTCTTGTATTTGTCGCCGAGGCCTTCGAGGACAAGGCGAAACACATCTTCGCGATCAGGAGGGACGAGGTAGGCCGCTTCCAGAATCATCACCCCGTCTCCGGCACTTCGGTGGATCACATTATCGTCGGCCGCCTTGCTCAACACCTGGTGGGTGTGCTTCTGGCAGTTCTCAATGATGTTGACCAGTACCGCTTCGGGCGGGCTGTCCGTTACTTCGATAGCCGCCTCCGCCCAACTATTGATCTGAATCTTCGGCACGGAGGTAGCCCGCTCGTGCAGCGTCATCACCATGGAGTCGACCATACTCTCAAAACGCCGGTCACTCTCCAGCACCGCACGCAGCAGCACCGCCCGGTCGCAATAGACCTGCACCACCCACTCCCTTTCATTGCGCAGATAGCTGAGCGCCCGGTCCAGGATCAGATAGTGGGTGGAAAGCATGTCCGCCACCTGTTGCTCACCCTGGAGCACCATCCCGACGCGTACCGGGAGCATGATGTGGCCCGCGCGGGTCATCTGCCCCAGGACGACGGCCTGGGCTTCTTTGGTCGCCGGCGTCTCGCTCACGATGGCAACGAGGCCCTGATGCGTAACCGTCCGGAGGGCATCGTCCACGCGCGCAAGGTGGGCCAGAGCAGCCTCTTCCGGCGCGCTGATGATCCCGTACACCGACAGGTCAACCACGGCGACCGGAGCGGCCTCGACCGGCTCCGGGTGCGCATCGTCCGATGAAGCAACCTCCTGGAAAGCAGGGGGTTTGTCCGCAAAGACCTCAACCTCCTCGTAGAGCTTGTTGATGGCCTCCCGCACCACCGAATCACGCAGGCGATCCTTCAGGCGATGAATGATCTGCTGTACGCGCGAGTCGTCGTGCAAGGCGTGTGAAGCAAGGACGTCGACGAGCCAGTTTACTTCTTCACCCGGAGCCGGCACGACGACCGTCTTGCGATAGCCCGCCTTGGCGTTCGCGGCCTCCACCAACATGGAAAGCGCCGGAGACGTGATGTCTTCAAGCGCTTCCTTCACCAGAATAGAAAGCACCTTCTGTTTTACCGCCTTTTTGGCGGTAGCGAAGAGCGCCCCGTATTCCTCGCTTAATATTTTATAGATCGTATCAATCGGGACACCTCTGCACAGCTTTAGAAAATACAGGGCGGGGTATGCGCAGCGCTTCCAAGAATTAGTCCAAGATGGTTAATTTACCCCACCGGAAAGCCAATTGCTTTCAGATAACGGGTGTTTCTCAGCAACGAGATTCGAATCGAGACGAGCGCGTATCGAAGCTAGACAGGCAACAAGGCTGCTTCAAGCCTGTGACGGAGCCTTATTTTCGATGATTAGTCAATCAAACCTTGCGCACGATATTTATGCAGTTTGTTGCGGATGGTGCGCGAACTGATGCCCAGCTTCTCCGAGGCTTCCTGCTGATTGTTGTTCGACTCCGCCAGCGCCCGAAGGATCATGATGCGTTCCATGTCTTCGATCGTCTGCACACTCGCCGGGAGCGTGACGTCGCTGATGCGGTCGGACGTAAGCGGTTCGGCATCGCTGAAAAAGCCGTTGAGTACGTCATAGAGTTCGATGACCGGACGATCCGCCGACAACAACACCCCCCGCTGCACCAGATTCTCCAAACTCCGCACGTTGCCCGACCAGGCGTGCCCCTCAAAATAACCCAACAACTCCCCGGAGAGCACCTTCTCCGGCAACCCGTACAACCGCTCGTACTTCCCCACAAA
>Ga0302046_10000766_pt1 | contig 31032 bp, 34 predicted proteins | sample RVTome_11_FD_200261 | JGI IMG/M metagenome (GOLD analysis project Ga0302046, IMG submission 200261) | Soil microbial communities from uranium-contaminated site in the Upper Colorado River Basin, Wyoming, United States - RVT147D111 (version 2) ...
GGAACCGGACCCAGGGCGCTAGGTCCAGATCGGTCAGGCGGAGGCGGAGCTGGGTGGAAGCCGGGGGCGGTCGGAGCGTGCCCGCCACGGCCAGTCGTCCGCCACCCGGGACGCTGCTCAGCAGCTCGACGCGGCCCGGAGTGGTGACAGGCCATGTAAGATCGGCGATGCTCGCCCGCACGGTCGTGAGCTCGAAGCGGGCTGCCTGGCTCGCGCCGGGGTCGAGGACGTTGGCCGAGCCCGCAATCTCGAGTCGCCCGAGCCGCAGCCCTCCATCCGGCTGAACGGCGAAGCCCGCAAGCTGTGCCGTCACCGTCGGCGCGAGGGCAACGGGCTCGCGCCTGCCCGGCCTGACCAGCGCGACGTCGTCGAAGCGCCCTGTCGCGTCGACACGAAGCCCATCGCGCGCGTCCAGCGCCACCTTGACCGATGTGCTCGCGCGTCCACGGTCGAGGACGACCGGCGCGTCCGGCGGCAGGTAGAGCCGGGCCAGGCCGAGGTCGAGCCCCTCCACCGTCACGGTGGCCTGCAGGTGGATCGGGTAGAGCCGGAGATGCTCCATCTCGAGCGACACCGGCGCGCCCGCCGTCACGGAGGTCCCCACGGCGGTGCCGTCGTCCCGTCGCGTAGAGACGTTGCGCGCTTCGATCACGATGTTCTCCGAGGCCCAGGTCCGCCACTCGGGCAGCGCCCGGTCTTCGAGCGTGACCGTGCCGCCCACCAGCGCGAAGCGATCGACCGTGACATCGAACGTCCGGCCCGGCGTCCCCGAGCTCCGGATGAGATCGGACAGGTTGAACTCGTTCGTCGGGAGCCGCACGACGCGGACAGTCGAGTTGCGGAGGACCAGCTCTTGGATCCAGAGATGGCCGCGCAGGAGGGAGGGGATATGCAGGCGAATGTCGAGCCGTTCGAAGTCCGCGAACGGCCCCCCGCCGCGCTCGGCGAGCCGGAACCCGCGGACCGTGAGCTGGCCCGTCAGGATCTTGAGATCGACGCCATCGATGCTGACCTGGCGGTCTGTGATCGCCTGGACGCGCGAGACCACCAACTGGCGGAGCAGTTCCGGCAACGCGTACAGCGTCACGGCAACCGCGGCCAGCAAGACCCCGAAGACCAGGGCGAGCCACCGACGTGAGTTCATCGACAGGCCCGATGCCTCTTGCTTGGTGTTGCACCCCTAGTATGCCACCTCCTCGGGCTGGCATCGACCCGTCTCCGGCGCCTGTCACCGAGAAAGGCCCTCGATCGCCTTTGCCTGACGAGTGGAGGCGGAATCCGTTCGGGCCGGCTGTCAGCCGTCGATTGTTCCGTGCTTGGTGTTCGGGCCGAAGCGGAACGGGGGGCTCGCGGTCAGAGATCCGCGTAGGAGCCGGCGATCCGCGGCGCGGCGGCGATCCCGAGCGCGGCCAGGAGGCGCTCACCCTCGCGTGCGCCCACCTCTTCCGCCTCTCCCGGCCCCAGAACGACCTCCAGCTCGACGAAGCTCCCGAGACCCTCGACGCGATCGAGCTGTATCCGCGTCCGACCAACCAGGAAGAGATGGCGAGACTTGACCACGCGCGCCGTCACGCCCAGCGCCTGCCCCAGCGCCTCCTCGAGGGCGGCCGTATCGGGAACCGGACAGATCCGGTATCGGCTGGCGCGCAGGGCGGTGCGGTCGGGCCGGCTGTAGGCGATGAGCTCGCTCGCCCCGGGCTGCTGCGCGCGGAGCTTGAGGCGCGTCCCGGGCGCCGGCGTCCAGAAGTAGGTGTCGATCTGGCGAATGCGGCCATGATCGCGCGCCCCGAGGGCCCGCAGGCGAACGGCGATCGGCTCGAGCGCCTCGACGCGGAGCTTGACCTCGACGTTCTCGGCCGACCACGCCGCGATCACCTGGAGAGGTACTTCTCGGGGTCCTGGTCGAACTTCGCCTTGCATCCCACGGCGCAGAAGTAATACGTCTGCCCCTTGTAGCTCGATTGCGCGGCGGCCTTGCGCGGGTCCACCTCCATGCTGCACACGGGGTCCTTCGCCATGCTCGTCACTCCCTTCCGCGGAATCGCTTGAGCCTCAGGCTGTTCGCCACGACGGACACCGAGGACAGGGCCATCGCGGCGCCCGCCAGGAGGGGCGAGAGGAGGATCCCCCAGAGCGGATACAGCGCACCGGCGGCCACCGGCACCAGCACCAGATTGTAGCCGAAGGCCCAGCCCAGGTTCTCCTTGATGACCCGGATCGTCCGCCGGGACAGCAGCACCGCGGTGACGACGCCCCGGAGGTCGCCGCGCATGAGCGTCACGTCGGCGGCCTCGATGGCCACGTCGGTGCCGGAGCCCATGGCGATCCCCACGTCGGCCTGGGCCAGAGCCGGCGCATCGTTGATGCCGTCGCCCACCATGGCCACCAGCCGGCCGTCCTCCTGCAGCCGCTTGACCTCGGCGGCCTTCTGGTCGGGCAGGACCTCGGCCAGGACACGGTCGATCCCCGCCTGGCGGGCGATGGCCTCCGCGGTGAGCCGGGCGTCGCCGGTGAGCATGACCACCTCCAGCCCCAGTGCCCGCAACGCAGCCACCGCCTCCCGGGCCTCGGGCTTGAGGACATCGGCCACCGCGATGAGACCCGCCGCCTCCCCCGCGAAGGCCACGTGCACGCTGCTCTTGCCGTCACGGGCCAGCTCCTGGGCCCGGCCCTCGAGCGCGGTGACGTCGATCCCGCGCGCCGCCATCAGGCGCGCGCTGCCGAGGAGGATCCGGCCGTCGGGCGCCAGGGCCTCGACCCCCTGCCCGGGCACCGCGGCGAACTCGCTCATGGGCGGAAGGGCGAGGCCACGGCTCTTGGCCTCGGTGACGATGGCCTCGCCCAGCGGATGCTCGGAACCCTGCTCGGCGGCGGCGGCCAGGGCCAGGGTGTCCTCCGCCGGCATGTCCCCGGCGGGGATGATGTCAGTGACCACGGGGCGCCCCACGGTCAAGGTGCCGGTCTTGTCGAGGACGACGATGCCCACCTTGTGGAGCAGCTCGAGCGCCTCCGCGCTCGTGATCAGCACGCCCAGCTCGGCGCCCTTGCCGGTACCCACCATGATCGCCGTGGGCGTGGCCAGCCCCATGGCGCACGGGCAGGCGATCACCAGCACCCCCACGGCATTGGTCAGCGCGTAGAAGAAGGCGGGCGCCGGGCCCCAGAACCACCACACGCCGAAGGTCAGGGACGCGATGACCAGGACGATGGGGACGAAGACCGCCGCCACGCGGTCGGCCAGCCGCTGGATGGGGGCCTTGGAGCCCTGGGCCTGCTCCACGAGCCGGATGATCTGGGCCAGCGCGGTCTCCGAGCCGACCCGGTTGGCCCGGAAGGTGAAGGTCCCGGTGCGGTTGACCGAGCCTCCCACCACGGCCGCGCCCGGCCCCTTCTCCACCGGCAGGCTCTCTCCCGTGAGCATGGACTCGTCGACGCTGGAAACGCCCTCGATCACCTCGCCGTCCACGGCGATGCGCTCGCCGGGGCGGACGCGAAGCCTATCACCGACCAGGACCTCACCGACCGGCAGATCCAGCTCCTGTCCGCCCCGGAGCACCCGCGCCGTCCTGGGCTGGAGGGCGATCAGCCGCCGGATGGCCTCGGAGGCTCCTCCCCGAGCCCGCGCCTCGAGCCAGCGCCCGAGGACGAGAAAGGTGATCAGCACGGCGGAGGCCTCGTAGTACGGCATCGCGCCGGTGGCCATGAAGGCATGGGGCCACACGGTCACGGCCAGGCTGAAGAAGTAGGCGGCGCTGGTGCCGATCGAGACCAGCGTGTTCATGCTGGCCGACCGGTGGACCAACTCCCTGAGGAATGCGCGATGGAACTGCCCGCCCACCCAGAACTGCACGGGCGTGGTCAGGACCAGGAGCACCCAGGGATCGCGCAGGACCGCCGGCGCCCAGGGGAATACCTCGCGCATGCTCCCGAGGAGCACGGGGAGGGAGAGGACGGCGCCCACGATGAACTTCAGCCGGAGGCGGCGGTTGGCGGCGGCGCGCTCGGCTCGCTCGCGGTCGGCCGTCTCCGGGGTGGCGGCGATCTCCTCCGGCACGGTGTACCCTGCGCCGGCGACCGCCTCGCGGAGGGGCTGGAGCGTCACCCGATCCGAGTCCAGCCACACCGTGGCCCGCTCGCTGGCCAGGTTCACCGACACGCGGCCCACCCCCGGCACAGCCCGGAGCGCGCCCTCCACCTTGTTGACGCAGGCCGCGCAGTGCATCCCCTTGATGGGAAAGTCGAGCCGGCGCTCCGCCGTCTCCGTCTTCATGGTCTGGCGCCTATCCGCGGCCGCGCAAAAGGGTCGAGGAGCGACCGAGCCAACGCTGCACATGGGTCCTTGTCATCGGCCCGCTACCGGCCGGAGAACCGCGAGAAGACATCCAGCAGCTCATCCACCTTCTTCTGCCGCTCGCGGGCATTGCCGGACCGGATGGCCTCCGACACGCAGGATTCGATGTGGCCGCCCAGCATCAGCTTCTGCACCTGCTCCACGGCGCCCTGGACGGCGGAGAGCTGGAGCAGGATGTCCACGCAGTACTTGTCCTGTTCCACCATGCGATGGATGCCCTGCACCTGGCCCTCGATGCGCCGGAGCCGCCCCAGCAGCTTGGCCTTGGTCTCCTCGCTGATCATCGCGTCCTCTCCCCCGGGGGCGGCCCCGCATACCCTACCGGGGTAGTCTACCACGGGTTGGGATGGCCGGGCCGGCGCCGCGGATTCAGGAGAGATCGGGAAACAGGGACGGCTGGGCGGAGGCGGCGGCCGGGCGGGGCCGCCGGGCCGGCTGCGACCCCCGCTTGCGGGCCGCCGGGGCGGGGCGGCGCGCGCGCTTCGGCTTGACCCAGCCCTTCTGCCGGGCGATCTTGTCCCCCTGCTTGATGAGCAGGAGATCGACCAGGCGCGCCAGGGGGTTCTGGAGGAGCTGGAGGTAGCGCTCCCAGTAGCGCGGGGAGTAGGCGAGCGTCTTCATCTGCTCGGCGGCCAGGATCAGCGCGGTCCGATCGCCCTTCCGCGCCGCCTGCCGGAGCTGCTCGAGGATCTTCGTCCGGTTGATCCGCGAGGGCGCGGTCACTGGACGCCGAGCTCGCGGCGCAGCATCCTCGCCGCCTCGACCATGGAGCGCAGCTTGGAGATGCCGACCCAGCGCGGCGTCTCCCAGAGCCCGCAGTCCGGCACCAGCCAGAGACGCTCTGCCGGCAGGTGCTTGAGGGCCAGCCGGGCGCGGGTCGCCACCTCTTCGGGCGTCTCCACCCGGAAGGCCTTCACGTCGATGACCCCGACGGCCACCTCCTTGTCGGTGGGGAACTCGCTCCACAGCTCGATCTCGCACATCTCCCGGTTGGCGTACTCGAAGACGAACTGGTCCACGCGGGCGTCGAGGATCTTCGGGTACAGCGGCCGGTAGCGCCTCGGGGTCGCGAACGAGTTGTTGTGGGCGTTGCCGAAGCAGACGTGCACGGCGATCTTGGCCTTGACGCCGTCGAGGGCGGCGTTGAGCGCCTCCACCATGGGGCCCGTCTCGCCCTTGACCACCCGGTGCTTGCCGGCGGCCATCACGTAGTTCGGCTCATCCACCTGGACGAAGTCGCAGCCGGCCGCCACCAGCGTCCGCATCTCCCTGTTGACGAGGCCGATCAGGTCGGCGATGAGGCTGTCCTCGGAGGCGTAGGGGCCGCCGCGGCGCAGCGGCATCAGGAGCGTCATCGGTCCGGGCACCGTAACCCGCATGGGCTGATCGCAGTGCGGCCGGGCGAAGCGGAACTCGTCCACGATCCCCAGGCCCTGGGGCGCCGCGACCCGGTCCACCACCTCGTACGGGCAGTGGGTATCGTAGTTGAGCGGCCCGAGCCGCCTCGGCACCGGCAGCGGGCGGATCCCGGTCAGCCGGTCGAAGAATCCGCGGATGAAGGTCACCCGCCGCATCTCGCCGTCGGAGATCACGTCGATGCCGGCCTCCACCTGATCCCGGATGGCGATGCGGACGGCGTCGTCGTAGGCCTCCTGGAGGTCCACGGGGCCCAGGCGCCCGGCCTGGGCCGCCTCGCGCACCAGGAAGAGCCACGACGGGAGCCCGTGACTCCCGCAGACGGTGGTGGGGATCAGGGGCAGCGAGGTGGTCATGGGTCGCTCTCCTCCTCGTTCCTTTCGCCCCTCTCCCGCCCTCTCCGCCCCTTGGGGGAGAGGGAAAAGCCGGGAAAGGACAGGAAGTCGCCGGCTCGCGGGCGCTACCGGAAGGTGACGTCGTACTCCTCGGGCTGGAGGGACGAGGTCCCCTGGACGACGATCTTCCGGCCGATGAGCGCCTGGAGCCGCTCGATGCCGTCCCGCTCGTCCATCTCGAGATGCTGCGCCAGCGCGGGGTGGACGCGCACCACCGCCTCCTGCCCCGCCGCGCCGGCCGCGCCGGCCTGGATCTTGCGGAAGATCTCCGCCGAGAGGGTGGCGTCGGACTTCACGACCCCGCTGCCCTTGCAGGTCGGGCATGCCGCGCAGAACAGGGCGTGGAGGTCCTGCCGGACCCGCTTGCGCGTCATCTCCACGATGCCCAGCTCGGAGATCTCCAGCACGTTGGTGCGCGCCTTGTCGTCGGCGAGCGCCTTCTTCAGCGCCTTGAAGACCTGGTCCCGGTGCTCGGGACGCTCCATGTCGATGAAGTCGATGATGATGATGCCGCCCAGATCGCGCAGCCGGATCTGCCGGACGACCTCGGTCACGGCCTCCAGGTTGATCTTGAGCACCGTCTCCTCGAAGTCGCGCTTGCCGACGTACTTGCCGGTGTTGACGTCGATGGCGACCAGGGCCTCGGTGTGGTCGATGACGATGTAGCCGCCGGACTTGAGCCACACCCGCCGGCGCAGGGCCTTGTCGATCTCCTTCTCGATCCCGGTGGCCTCGAAGATGGGCGTCCGGTCCTCGAAGAGCTTGACGCGCGAGGCGAGCTGGGGCACCAGCGAGGCGGCGAACTGCAGACACTTCTCGTAGGCCTCCCGCGTGTCGACCAGGAACTCGTCCACCTCGGGCGAGAACAGGTCGCGCACGACGCGGAAGGTCAGGTCCATCTCCTCGTGGAGCAGCGAGGGGGCCTTGGCCAGCTCGAAGCGGGCCTGCACCTGGCTCCACAGCCGGCCCAGGAACTGGATGTCCGCCGCCATCTCATCCTCGCCCTTGCCGTCGGCCACCGTCCGCACGATGAACCCGCCGCCCGCCGGGCGCAGCCCCTTGACGATGGCCCGGAGCCGATCGCGCTCCTGATCGTCGTGGATCCGCCGCGACACGCCCACGTGCCGCGCCTGCGGCATGTAGACGATGTACCGGCCGGGGATGGAGATGAACGACGTGACGCGCGCGCCCTTGGTGCCCAGCGACTCCTTGGACACCTGGACCAGGATCTCCTGCCCCTTGCGGAGCACCTCCTCGATGGGCCCCGTGTCGCGGCGCGGCTCGGGCTCGGCGTCGGCGACCTCGACCTCCTCGGTCTCCTCGGCCTCGTCGGCGCCCGGCAGCATGACCCGCGCGTAGTCGCCCACGTTGGCCGTGTAGTCGCCGGCGTAGAGGAAGGCGTCCTTGTGGAGGCCGATGTCGACGAAGGCGGCCTGCATGCCGGGCAGGACGTTCGTCACCACGCCCTTGTAGACGTTGCCGACGATGGAGCGCCGGCGCGAGCGCTCCACGTACAGCTCAGCGAGGAGATTGCCTTCCTGGACGGCGAGCCGGGTCTCGGTCACGCCGACATTGACGACGATCCTCTTTCCCACGGCAGCCCCCACTGCGGGGTCCGACAGCCCCGGTTCGCAATCCGTTTCCCGCCTTGCATGGCCGGTTAGTGGAACTGCCGCATTCGAACCGAGAGCAGGAGCCCCAGCGCCATGAGCGACACCAGCATGGACGAGCCGCCGTAGCTCATGAGCGGGAGCGGGATTCCCACGATGGGGAGCAGCCCCGTCACCATCCCCAAGTTGACCAGGCTCTGGGTGGCGAAGAGCGCGGTGACCCCGAGGGCGACCAGGCGCCCGCGGGGGTCCCGCGTGCCGACGGCGATCTCGAACCCCCGGAGGACCAGGAGCGCGTACGCCAGGATCAGCACCAGGCATCCCAGGAAGCCCCACATCTCGGCGAACACGGCAAAGATGAAATCCGTATGGCGCTCCGGGAGGAAGGCGAGACGGCTCTGCGTGGCGCCGCTGACGCCCTTGCCCAGGAGCTGGCCGGACCCGATGGCGATCTTCGCCTGAATGACGTTGTAGGCCGTCCCGAGCGGGTCCCGGAACGGGTCGACGTACACGAGCAGACGCTCCCGCTGGTAGTCCTTGAGGACGAGCCAGGCCAGGGGCATGACGGCCACGGCCGCCAGCCCGAGTCCGCCCAGCACGCGGAGACGCACCCCGATGCCCACCAGGACGGCCACCAGCACCGGCACCAGCACGAGCGCCGTCCCGAGGTCCGGCTGGCGGATGACCAGCAAGAGCGGAATGCCCAGCAGCGCGCCCGTCCAGAGCAGGCTGGCGCGGGAAGGCGGCTGGGCCCAGCGGGACGTGAACAGCCACGCCAGCGTCAGGATGAAGATCAGCTTGAACAGCTCCGACGGCTGGAAGGTCAGGGGCCCCACGTGGATCCACCGCCGGGCTCCCGCCACCATCCGTCCCATCACGGAAACCGCCAGGAGCAGCCCCACGCCCGCCACGTAGAAGGCGGGCGCGAAGCGCACCAGGGTGTGGTAATCCATGCTCGCGACGACGATCAACGCAACGAGGCCGAGGGCCACCCAGACGAGCTGACGCAAGGCGATGCTCGAGCCCGTGCGGCCGGGGGCCAGGCTCCACAGGGACAGGATGCCGAGCCCGATGATCACGAGGGCGGCGCCGAGCAGCGTCCAGTCCACGTTGAGCAGCAGCCGGCGATCGATCCTGAGCATCATCCGCCGCTCCGGATCTCGGCCACCGCCACCCTCTCGAGGAAGATGCTCTGGTAGACCTGGCGCGCGATCGGGGCGGCCACCTGGCCGCCCTTGCCGCCGCCCTCCACCAGGACCACGACCACCACCTGGGGATCATGCGCGGGGGCGAAGGAGGCGAACCAGGCGTGGTCCTCCCCCCGCCGGCTGTCGCTCTTCGCGATCCGCTGGGCCGTGCCGGTCTTGCCGGCGATGTCCAGGCCGGCAACCCGGGCGGCCCCGCCCGTGCCCCCCTCGTTGACCGCGCCCCATAGCGCTCCCCGGAGGAACGCCCACACCGCGGGCGAGAGGTCCACATGGCCGGTCATCGCGCTCTGCTCGGAGTACAGCACCGCCCCGTCGACCCGCTCCACCCGCTGGATGAGCCGCGGCTTCCACAGGATGCCCCCGTTGGCGATGGCCGCCATCATCCGGGCCACCTGGAGCGGCGTCACCAGCACCTGGCCCTGCCCGATGGAGGTGTTGACGGTGTCGCCGGCCTGCCACGGCCGGCCGAACCGCTGCCGCTTCCACTCGGGAGACGGGACCAGGCCGAGCTTCTCGCCCGACAGGTCGATGCCGGTGGCGCCGCCGAGGCCGAAGGCCTTGGCGTACCGCGCCATGGCCGACGGCCCGACGCGGAGGCCGGCCTGGTAGAAGAAGATGTTGCAGGAGTGGACCAGCGCGGCGCGCAGGTCGACGTGCCCGTGGCCGCCCGCCTTCCAGTCCTTGAAGGTCCAGCCGCCCATGTGGAACTGGCCATTGCAGTACGTGCGGTCCATGGGCGTGAGCGAGCCTTCCTGGAGCCCCGCCGCCGCCACGATCACCTTGTAGATCGATCCGGGCGCGTACTGGCTCTGGAGGGCCCGGTTCAGGAGCGGGTACTTCGGGTCCTGGATCAGCCTCAGCCAGTCCTCGCGCTCGAGGTTGCCGGTGAACCGGTCCAGGTCGAAGGCCGGGCTCGAGGTCATGGCCAGCACGTCGCCGTTGCGCGGATCCAGCACGACCACGGATCCCGCATGGCCGGCCATGGCGCGCTCTGCTGCCTCCTGCACCCGCCGATCCACCGTGGTCACCACCTGAGCGCCGGGGTTCGGCTCCGCGCGCTGCATGACCTGCACCGGCCGGCCGAGGGCATCCACCTCGATGCGCTCGCCGCCGTCCTGGCCGCGGAGGTACTCGTCCAGCAGCCGCTCCAGCCCCGTCTGCCCGATCAGGTCGCCCCGCCGGTAGCGGCCCTGCTTGATCTGCTCGTCGTTGACCTCGCGGACATAGCCGAGGAGATGGGCGGCGAAGGAGCTGGTCGGGTAGACGCGCTGCGGCTCCACCTCCACGATCACTCCCGGCAGCTCCAGCTTGCGCTCCTCCACCTTGGCCACGTCCTCCAGCGACAGCCCCCGGCGCACGCGCACCGGACGCAGCGAGTCGGCCGGCACGCGGGCCAGCATCTCCTCCAGCTCGCTGTAAGGGATCTTGAGCAGGACGGAGACCCGGGCCAGCACTGAACTCCTGTCCTCCAGCTCGCGCGGGATGAAGGACAGCGTGAACGCGGGCCGGTTGTCCACGAGGGCCAGCCCGTTGCGGTCGAAGAGGACGCCCCGGGGCGCCGCCACCGGACGGATGCGGATCCGGTTGCGCTCCGACAGCTCCTGGAGTTTACCCCCCTCGAGCACCTGGAGATACCAGAGCTGGCCGACCAGGAAGAGGAAGCCGATGCTGGCCACGGCCGTGAGGGCCAGCACCCGCCGGCTCCAGGCATCCTTGCGCTCGCCCGGCCGCCGCGCGACTACCTCCATGACAGGCGCTCCCGCATCGCCTCGAGGACAGCCACGCCCACCAGGCAGCCTGCGCCGAGAACGCCGTTGTAGAGGGCCTGGCGCAGGATCACGTGCACCATCAGTTCCCCGAGCGAGGCCGGGTAGTGGAAGAGCTGGAGCAGGCCGAACCGGAGGATCCCCTCGGCCACGGTCAGGAGCACGAGCCCGGGCACCTGCACCAGGGGGTTCTCCACCAAGAGCCGGCCGCCCACGAGCCCCATGCCGAAGCCGGCCAGCGCCTTGCTCAGCGCCTGGACGCCCAGGAGGCCCCCACCGGCCACGTCCTGCAGCAGGCCCGCGCAGAAGCCGACCACGCACCCGGCCTCGGGGCCGCGGCGCAGCGCCAGCAGCACCGTCATGATGAAGGGCAGGTCGGGCGTGATCCCCCCAAGGCCGAGGGCCGGCACCACGCTGTTCTGGGCCAGGCTGCCGCCGAAGACCATGAGGGCGATGGTGAGCCGCACGGGGCTATCCGCCTGTGCCCGCGAACAGCCCGGCCAGGTCCTGTGTCGTCTGGCCGGTGAGGAGCAGCACCTCGTCCACCCGGGCGAAGTCTGCGAGCGCCGCCACCGCCGCGAAGTGGAAGAGCGCCGAGCCCCGGTCCTCGATGCTCCTCACGGTGCCCACCGGCAGCCCCTTGGGGAAGATGCTGCCCTGGCCGGAGGTGACGATCAGGTCCCCGGGAGCGATCGCGGCGCCGTCCCTAGCCATGAACTTGAAGCGCATGGTGCCACCCGGCTCGCCCTCGACCAGCCCCGGGGTCCGGGTCCGCTGGACCATGGCGCCCACGGTCGAGGCGGGGTCGTTGAGGAGCTGGATCACCGAGGCCCCCGTGCGCACCCGGACAACGCGGCCCAGCAGCCCCTCCGGCACGATCACCGGGGTCTGGCGGGCGACCAGGTCGCCCGCGCCGCGGTTGATGGTGAGCGAGCGCACCCAGCCGCTGGCGTCGCGCCCGATGACCTCGGCGGCCACCGTCGCGAGCGGGAGTTGCTCGCGTAGCGCCAGCAGGCGGCGGAGCCGGACGTTCTCGTCCCGCGTCTCGACCACCGTGAGGGCCTGAACCCGCAGCCGCTCGTTCTCCACGCGCAGGGCCGCGTTCTCGACGCGCACCGACTTCCAGTCCACGTAGGTGCTCCAGACCGAGAGCGCGCCGCGGTGGACCTTGGCAAGGAGGGTCTGGAACGGCGTGGTGAACACGCCGACCAGATCGCCGGCGCGCGCCAGCCCGGAGCCACGGGTCTGCACGCTGAGGAGCCCCAGACAGACCACGACCACCAGCACCAGGAGCGCATACCGACGAAATCTCACCGACGGCCACCCGGGATGGCGAGCCGGCCTGCCGCCTCGGAGTCGAGGCCAGGCTAGGCGGGAATCGCCACCTTCTTGAGGAGATTCAGTTCGTCCAGGACCTTCCCGGTGCCGAGGGCCACGCAGGACAGCGGGTCGTCGCTGACGGTGATGGGCAGATCGGTTTCCTGGCGCAGCAGAAGATCCAGACCCCGGAGCAGCGCGCCGCCGCCCGTGAGCACGATGCCCTTGTCCACGATGTCGGCCGCCAGCTCGGGCGGTGTCCGCTCGAGACAGGTGCGCACGGTGTCCACGATGGCCACGACGGGCTCCCGCAGGGCCTCCCGGACCTCCTCGTCGGTCACGACGATGGTCTTGGGGATCCCATCGATCAGGTCGCGCCCCTTGACCTCCATGGTGAGCCGCGCGCCATCCATCGGGTAGGCCGACCCGAGCTTGATCTTGATCTCCTCCGCCCGCCGCTCTCCCACCAGGAGGTTGTAGTGCTTCTTGATGTACTGGATGATCGCCTCGTCCATCTCGTCGCCGGCGATCCGCACCGACTTGCAGTACACGATACCGGACAGCGAGATCACCGCCACCTCGGTGGTGCCCCCGCCCATGTCCACGATCATGTTGCCGCCCGCCTCCTGGATGGGCAATCCGGCGCCGATGGCGGCGGCCATCGGCTCTTCGATCAGATAGACCTCGCGCGCTCCTGCCTGCATGGCCGAGTCGCGCACGGCTCGCTTCTCCACCTGCGTGATGCCCGAGGGGACGCCGATGACGATGCGCGGCCGGACGAGAGTGCGGCGGCGGTGCACCTTGCTGATGAAGTAATGGAGCATCTTCTCGGTGACGTCGAAGTCGGCGATCACCCCGTCCTTGAGAGGCCGGATCGCGTTGATGTACCCGGGCGTCCGGCCCAGCATGGCCTTGGCCTCGTGCCCGACGGCGAGGACCGAGTGGTCGCCCTGGTGGATGGCGACGATGGAGGGCTCGTTCATCACGATCCCCTCTCCCCGCACGTACACCAGCGTATTGGCGGTCCCCAGATCGATGGCGAGGTCGTTGGAGAACAACCCGGCGAGCAAGTTGAGCAACATAGGCAACCCCCTACCTAAGCAAGACAGGTTCCTACCCGGACGAGCGCCCCACAGTTTATCACCCTGGACGCCGGCGAAACAAGAAAGGCCTTGAGTTTTGCGCAGATGGGCGCGGGTACGCCCTCCCTAACGCGGCGAGTCGACCGCTCCGCCACGGCCGAATTTTGGCAATGTTTCCGACAATTACGACAGGTCGAGGCGGCGGCGGGTATAGGGGATCAGCCCGCCGGCGCCGATCATCTCGAGAGGTGCGTCACGGATGGCATGTGCCGGGAAAATGTGTCAACATGGCCCGCTCGCGGGGGCGACGATCATGGACGATCTCGAGACCTGGTTCGACAAGGGCGTCACCGATGGCCTCCCGGTAGTCCCCCCGACGCGCGAGCGCGTGTCACGGATGCTGACCGCCACCTGCCGGGACCCGGAGGAGCTGCTCGGCGAGGTGCCGCCGAACTACGGGCGCGCCACCGTCCAGAAGGTGGCGACCAACGCCGTGATGGCCGGCTGCCGGCCCGAGTACCTGCCTGTGGTTCTGGCGGCGGTGGACGCCGCCTGTCAGCCCGCTTTCAACCTCCACGGCATGTCGGCGTCCACCCACTTCTCGGCGCCGCTGATCATCGTCAACGGCCCGATCCGCACGCGCATCGGCGTCAACTGCTCGTTCGGCGTCTTCGGCCCCGGCTATCGGGCCAACGCCACCATCGGACGCGCCCTCCGCCTGGTCATGATCAACATCGGCGGAGCCAGGCCCGGCGAAACCTCGATGTCCACCTTCGGGCATCCGGGGCGTTACACCTACTGCATCGGCGAGTACGAGGAGGTGAGCCCCTGGTCGCCCTATCACGTGGAGCGCGGCCTTGCACCCGCGCAGAGCGCCGTCACCGTCTTCGCCGCCGAGGCGCCGCACGGCATCTCCGATCATGCGAGTCGGACGGCCCGGAGCCTGGCCGGATCGCTGGGCTGGTCCATGGTGGGGCTGTGGAACGCCAAGCACTTCCCCTTGTACTCGCCCACCATGCTCGTCGTCGGCCCGGAGCATGCCCGCACCTTCGGCGACGACGGCTGGTCCAAGGAGGACCTCAAGCGGCATCTGTTCGAGACCGTGCGGGCGCCGTATCGCACCCTGCTCCCCGACGAGGACAACGGCGAGGGGACCAACTTGCGCTTCGCCAAGGGCGAGGACCTGGCCCCCGACCAGCTCATCCCCAAGTTCCCCTCCGTCGAGGAGATCCACCTGATGGTGGCGGGCGGGACCGCCGGCCGGTTCTCCATGGCCATTCCCGGCTGGCTGGGGACCAAGAACGGTTCCACCCCGGTCACGGTGCCCCTGGAAGATATTCCTTGACACGACGCATGATCGGCCCTATCCTGTGCCTGGATGTAGGTTCACTCGGTAGTCGGCTTCGCTAGAGACAATTGACCGGCAGAGTTGAGATCAGCGCCGCGAGGACCTCACAGGTTCCGCGGCGTTTTTGTTTGTCCTCCGATCGTGGAGGGCCCCCCCGCCATGGTGGCGGGGCATCACCGAGGCGCAAGCCTCAGAAGAAAGAGGTAGGTTCATGGCTCAGGGTAGCGTGAAGTGGTTCAACGACGCGAAGGGGTACGGCTTCATCTCGCAGGAGGATGGCGAGGATGTCTTCGTACATTTCAGCGCCATTCAGGCCAGCGGGTTCAAGAGCTTGACCGAGGGTGACAAGGTCGAGTTCGAGGTGACCCGCGGCGCGAAGGGGCTGCAGGCGTCCAACGTCCGCAAGCTGTAGACTGCGGACGGGCTTCTCGGGCCGGGTCCCGGGCTACCGGGACCCGGCCTTCCCACCCATTGCTCCCCAAAAAACGCGCTTGACAGCGCTTTTCCCGGCTTGCTAAGGTATGGCCGGCTTTAGGTATCGTCGAAGTACTGCTTGATCCGTACGTGACAGAGACTGTCCGTCTTAGCAGTGGGGGCGCCCTGAGGACTCAGGTCCTCTGAGGCGCTTTTTTTATTCCCCCCGATCCTGGGGGAGCCCCGGCCATGGTGGTGCGGGGATTACGCGGGCGGTTCGTAGCCGTCCAAGGAGAGAGGGAACAGACGCATGGCACAGGGCACGGTCAAGTGGTTCAACGACGCGAAGGGGTACGGCTTCATCCAGGTGGAGGGCGGAGAGGACGTCTTCGTCCACTACAGCGCCATCCAGGCGCAGGGCTTCAAGAGCTTGGCTGAAGGGGACAAGGTCGAGTTCGAGGTGACGAAGGGGCCCAAGGGGCTGCAGGCGTCCAACGTCCGGAAGACGTAGCTTCGTCGCTGACCACTTGACGGCCCGCCGGGGGCGCGCTCCGGCGGGCCGTTTTACTTGCACCGCCGGACCGGCTCCCGGCGTGCTGGGGCCGGTGACGCCGAGCCGGGACCGGGAGCAGACGGGACCACAGAAATGAAAGCCCCGACGGTGGCTGCGGCATTCGCGCTGCCTTGCCGCCCCGCTGGTGAAGGGCGGGACCGTCGGGGCCGGTGGTTCCTGGGTCCTCCAGGGCCACCTGCTGCTACTGAGGTCAGGCCTTAGGAGGTGACCACCTCACAGATCACCGTAGGGGTACACATCGGCTGGATCACCTCCTTTTCTCGGCGAGGCCCGGCTCAGGGCCCAGAACCCATGACCTCGCGCCGGACGCCGACTCCCGGCTCGAGGCTCGGCCACGTCGCCACCGGCGGGATTGTCGGAGGGGACGCTCAGAAGAGCCTGTGTGCGCTCCGGCCAACTTGCCCTCATCCTACATGAGCCCGGCCGAGGGGAAAAGCGCTTTTTCATTTCACGGTGAGCCGGTCGAGGTTCTTCTCCAGCACGCCCTTGCCGACGCCTTCCACCTTCTGGAGGTCCTGCGCGCGCTTGAAGGGACCGTGGGCCTCGCGGTACGCGATGATACGCTCGGCCGTTCCGGCGCCCACGCCGATGAGTTTCATCAGCTCGGCCTTGGACGCCTGGTTGATGTTGATGCGGCCCTCCGCGCGCTCGACGCGAGCGGGTTTGCCCTCCGGCTTCCCCTCCGATCCCGCCCATGCCTGCCCGGCCACCGCGCCCCACGCCGCCAGCACCAGGACCCCGATTCCGCGCATCGCCCTCATGGCCTCCTCCTCCGGGAGAGAATGGTCTGCTTCCACGAATTCCACTCCCGGGAGCGCGCGCGGTCAATGTCCAGAATGTCAGACGGCCCGCTGTATCCCGGTGGGACGGGGGACGGAGGCGGAACACGCGCTACCGCGTCGAGTTGCGGAGGAGCTGGACGTAGAACCTCACGCAGCCCTCGTAATCCGCGACCGAGATGCGCTCGTCGGTGCCGTGGATGCGGCGCAGGTCCTCGAGGGTGGCTCGCCACGGGCGGAATCGATAGACGCTCGGGCTGAGCGCGCCGAAGTGGCGGGAGTCCGACAGCGCGACGAAGAGGCCGGGAGCGACGATGACCTCGGGAAACACCTGCCGGATGGTGCGCTCGACGAGCCGGTAGCTCGGCGCCGCGAGGCTCGAGACGGGCGAGGCCGCGCTCGAGTCGAGCGCGCGCACCACGACCCGCGGGTCGCCGATGGCGGTCCGGACATGCTCGACGACGGTCTCCGGCCCGTCCCCCGGCAGGGTGCGGAAGTTCACGATGGCCCGGGCCTGGCTGGGCAGGACGTTCTCCTTGACGCCCCCGTCGATCTGCGTCACCGCCGTCGTCGTCCGGATCACCGCGTTGGTCCCGGGCGAGGCGGCGAGCTGGCGCAGCAAGAGCCGCCGCGAGAGCCACAGGTTCGCGAGGACGAGCCGCTGGAGGAACGGCATCTCGGGCCCCACGTGGGCGAACAGGCTCCCGGCCACGCCGTCGAGGCGGGCCGGGAACTGGCGGACCTCGAGCCGGTGAACGGCGGCGCTCAAGATGCCGATGGCCGTGCTCGGCGGAGGCATGGAGGAGTGTCCCCCGGGGCTCCGGACGCTGAGCTCCACGACCACGGATCCCTTCTCGGCGATCCCCACCAGCGCCACCGGAGCCGGGACGCCCTTCAGCGCGTCCACGGTGATGACGAGGCCCTCGTCCATCACGTACTCCAGCTCGATCCCCCGGGAGCGGAACAGCGCGGCGACCGCCGCCGCGCCACGGGTGCCGGCGATCTCCTCGTCGTGGCCGAAGGCGAGGTGGACGGTGCGCCGCGGCTGCCAGCTCTGGGTCAGCAGCAGCTCCACGGCCTCGAGCTGCGAGAGGACGCCGGACTTGTCGTCGAGCGTCCCGCGGCCCCAGATGTAGCCGCCGGTGATGCGGCCCTCGAAGGGCGGATGGGTCCATGCGGTCTCGGTGCCGGGCTCGACGGGCACCACGTCCTGATGCGCCATCAGCAGGAGGGGCTTGAGCGTGGCCTCGCTGCCCGTCCACGTGAAGAGCAGGGTGTGGTCGCCGATCACTTCCCGCGTCAGCGCCGCATGCGCCCGCGGGAAGCTGCGCTCGAGATGGGCTCGGAGGCCGAGGAAGGCCGGGGCATCCACCGCGGCCGGGTCCGGGTTGGAGATGGTCCGGAACCGGATGGCCTCGGCCAGCCGGGCGGCGAGCTGTTCGCGATCGACGGCGAGCGGCGCCGCCGGCTCGACGGGCCCCTGCTTCGAGGTGAACAGCGCGGTCTTGACCAGGACCACCGCGGCCAGGAGAAGGAGGAGCACGCCGATGGCGGCAAGCGCCCTCCTCACGATGCCCCTCGCGCGGCCGTCGACGGGCGGCCTTCCACGGTCAATCCTCGGAGGACCGGCGGAGACCCCGGAGGTAGGCGTCCCACTCCCACGGCAGCCGCGACTGCTTCCTGTTGTTGCAGTCCTTGCAGGCCGGCACCATGTTGGCGCGAACCGAGCGGCCGCCGCGGATGAGCGGCACCACGTGATCGAGCGTGAGGGCGCGCGCGCCGACCTGCAGCCGGCAATAGTGGCACACTCCGGCGGCGATCCGGCGCTTCCACCAGCGGCTCCCGCGCAACTCCCGGGCGCGGGCCTTCTCGCGGCTGAGGTCCGCGTCGGAGGGGCCCGGGGTGAAGCGCTCCGGCTCCATCACGGCCCGCTCTTCACCGAAGAGAGCCGGAGGGAGAGGTCCTCCCACTCCTTCATGAGCCAGGTCACCCGCTCCTCCGTCTCCTTCCGGGACTGGGCCATCGCCCGCGCCCGCTCGCCGTCCCGGTAGAGATCCGGATCGGCGTGCGAAAGGCCGATCTCCTCGAGCCGCGCCTCCAGCTCGTGGATCTCCGTTTCGACGATGTCCAACCGGGACTGGATGGCCCGGATCTCCCCCTCGAGGTGCTTGCGCCTGCCTGCCGCAGCGCCCGGCGGCGCCGGCGGCCGGGGGTCCCGACGCTGGCCCGCCTTCGGTCGGGGCGTGGCGGCGGGCGCCGGCTCGGGCGGCACCGGACGGGACTTGGACGCCCGGTAGTCGTCGTAGCTGCCGACGTAGGCCGTGAGCCGGCCGGCATCCACCTCGACCACCCTCGTGGCGATGCGGTTGATGAAGTAGCGGTCGTGGGTGATGAACACGATGGTCCCGGTGAAGGCGGACAGGGCCTGCTCCAGGACCTCCTTGGAGGCCAGGTCCAGATGGTTGGTCGGCTCGTCCATGCACAGCAGCGCCGCCGGCCGCACCAGCATCTTGGCCAGCGCCAGGCGCGCCTTCTCCCCGCCCGAGAGCACCGAGACGCGCTTGTCCACCGTGTCGCCGCTGAAGAGGAAGGAGCCCAGGATCGTGCGCAGCCGGCCGACGGCGGAGTCCGGCGCGAGGGTGGTGATCTCCTCGAGGACGGTCCGCGCCGGGTCCAGCGCATCGAGCTGGTGCTGGGCGTAGTAGTGGACTTCGACGTGAGCGCCCAGCTCGCGAGTCCCCTGCTCGAAGGGCAAGACCCCCGCCACGATCCGCAGCAGGGTCGACTTTCCGGCTCCGTTGGCGCCCACGAGGGCCACCCGGTCTCCCCGCTCGAGCTGGAAGTCCGCGCCGGCGTAGACCACGGTGTCCCCGTAGGCCTTGTGCACGCCGGTCAGGCGCGCCACCACCCGGCCGGTGCGCGCGGGCTGGGGAAACTTGAAGTGGATGCTGCGGGCCGCCGCGTCCACCTCGGTGCGCTCGAGCTTCTCCAGCATCTTGATCCGGCTCTGCACCTGGCGGGCCTTGGTGGCCTTGTACCGGAAGCGCTCGATGAAGCGCTCGATCTCGGCCACGCGCTTGGCTTCGTTGCGCGCCCGCGCCTCGAGGAGCGCGCGCCGGGCTTCCCGCTCCACCAGGAAGTGGTCGTAGTCCCCGGCATAGGTCGTGATGGCCCCCCCCGACAGCTCGGCGATGCCCGTGGCCATGCGGTTGAGGAAGTAGCGGTCGTGGGAGACGAGCACCACGCTGCCCTCGTAGGAGGAGAGGAAGCTCTCGAGCCACTGGAGCGACTCCAGGTCCAGGTGGTTCGTGGGCTCGTCCAGCAGCAGGAGATCAGGCCTCAGCAGCAGCAGGCGCGCGAGAGCGGCCCGCATCCGCCAGCCGCCCGAGAACTCGCCGAGCGGCCGGTGCATGTCCGCCGGCCGGAAGCCGAGCCCGCCCAGGATCACCTTGGCCTGCGACTCGAGCCGGTAGCCGGCCAGGGCCTCGAAGCGGTGCTGGATCTCCCCGTAGCGCTCCGTCAGCGCGGGGTCGGCCGCCGGGCCGGCCATGGCGACCGCGAGCTCGTTCAGCTGCTCCTCGAGCCGCCACACCTCCTCGAACCCGGACAGGGCCTCCCCGAGCACGGTCAGCGAGGAGCCGCCGCCCACCTCCTGGGGCAGGTAGCCCACCGTGACGCCGCTGTCCAGGTGGACGCGTCCGGCGTCGGGCTCCTCCCCGCCCGCCACGATGCGACAGAGCGTGGTCTTGCCCGCCCCGTTGGGGCCGACGAGGCCGATCCGCTCGCCGCGGCCGACCCGCCAGTGGCAGGCGCGGAGCACCTCCTGGCCGCCGTAGGCCTTCGAGACGGCCTCGAGGGCGATCATGACTCGCCTCCTCCCCGACCCGGGCGCCCTTAGCCCATGGTCTGGACACGCTCTGGCGCGATCTTGAAGGTCACGCGCACCTCCTCGGGCCGACGGTAGGGGTACTTGTCCACCCCCATGTACTTCCTGGCGAGGGCGTCGATGTGCTGGTCGGCTCCCGTCTCGGTGGCCTCGGCGATCCGGCCCTTCACCTGCAGGTACCGGTAGGGGTTGTCGGGGTCGATGACGGCCACCGCCACCGCCGGGTTGCGACGGAGGTTGCGCTCCTTCACCCGGCCCTTGGCGGTGTTGAAGCGGATATGGGTGCCGTCGTAATCAACCCATACCGGCGTGACCTGGGGCGTCCCGTCGGCGTTGACGGTGGCCAGGCTGGCGAAGGCCTTCTTCTGGAACAGGTCCTTGAACGTCTCGGGAATGGCAGGCATCACGAAGCTCCTTTCTGCAGCGCGTCGATCACGGCAAAGGCGTGCCGCACGGACTTGATCGCCAGGGTCCCGCCCATCAGCACTCCCACATCCAGCGTCTCGGCGATCTCGGCATGCGTTGCGCCCAGGTGGAGGACCTCCTCCACGCGGTGCTCAATTCAGTCGAAGCAGTTCTGGGAGACGGCGACCGCCAGCGCGGTCAGCTCCTTGTGCTTCTTGGACAGCGCGCCGTCGGAGAACACGCGCTTGCCCACCTCGCCGAAGGCCGCCGGCACCTGCATCGGGCTTCGGGCGATGAGGCCATTCAACCGCTTCCGCTCCGCGCTCTTCTCGTGGAGATGGATCATGCCTGCTCCCCTCGTGACTCGGCTCGAGATTCGGTCAGTACGCGGGCGCGCGCCTCCGCCAGCCCTCGCAGGGCGAGCAGGAGGCGCACCATGCATTGCTGCACCAGAACGGCGTCCTGGCCCATGGAATCGGCCATCCAGGCCCGGGCCCAGTCCCGGCTCTCCGACTGGAAGCCGAGGGTGGGCGACAGGACCTGCAGCCGGAGCAACAGGTCGTCGGGCGGGAGCCCCCCGGCCCGGAGGCGCGCCACCACGGCTCCCCGCACGGCGGCGTTCCAGATCCCCGTCAGCGCTTCCAGCAGCGCGGCATAGCAGCTCGCGTCGGGCCGCTTCCCGAGTTGCTCGACGACGCCGGCCAGGAGCGGGTGGAACGCCGGCTCGCCCGCCTCGTCCGACCCGATCAGCCCCGCCAGGAGCGGATCGCGCGCCGCCTCCGGAAGCCGGTCGAGCCATGCGATCACCTCGGCGACCCGCACCGGCGGCAGCCCGGCCAGGCGCTCGAGGAGGGGGGCGTCGCCGGCCATCGATCTCAGGACCGGGACGACGGCGCCGGCTCCTGCGCCACCGCCAGGTCGCGCGCCTGCCCCGCCGGCACCAGGAAGGCCGAGGCCAGGGCCAGGAGGCAGATCGCGAGCCCCACCACGAAGACGCTTCCCACTGCATCGGCCATGGCCAGCCGGGTGGCGCCGAGCACCTCGGCGCCCAGCGCCCCGCGAGTGGCCGGGTTCACCACCAGATCGGGATGGGCCACCACTTCGCTGAGCCCGGTCCGCAGCGCACCGGGCGCGGTGGCCAGCAGCGTGGCCAGCTCGGTCTGGAGCCGATGGGCCATGACCGAGCCCATAACCGCCACCCCGACGGCGCCCCCGACCGTGCGGAAGAACCCGGTCATGGAGGTGGCCGACCCGAGGAGCGCGCGCGGCACGGCGTTCTGCACGGCGATCAGCATGGGAACGAAGGTCAGGCCCATGCCGACGCCGGCCAGCACCATGTCTCGAGCGGCATGGAGGTGGGTGAGCGAGGCGTCCCACCTATTCAGCAGCAGGAAGGCCCCGGTGAGGGCACACATACCCGCCACCACCACGCCCCGGTACCCGAACCGGAGCACGATCCGCGCCCCCAGGATCGAGAAGGCCACCCAGCCCAGGATGAACGGCGTCAGCACGAAGCCGGCCTGGGTTGCAGTGCTCCCCACCACCGCCTGCACGAACAGCGGCACGTAGGCGATGGCCCCGAACATGGCCATGCCAGAGAACAGCCCGGTGGCCGCGGCCGCCCGGACCATGGGATTCGCGAAGAGGCGCAGCGGGATCAGCGGCTCCGCTGTGCGCCGCTCCACGACCACGAAGACCAGGAGCAGGACGGCGGACAGCCCGAGCAGCCCCAGGACCCACGGAGTCCACCAGGAGGCGCCGCGCCCGGCCTCCACGAGCCCGACCAGCAGGGCCGAGACCGCTCCCGTGAAGATCGTCATGCCCGGATAGTCGACGGCCACGCGCCGGCCTGCCACGGCGCCGGCGGGGAGGCCGCCGGCGATGGCGGCCGCGGCCAGCAGCCCGAATGGCAGGTTGATGTAGAAGACCCAGCGCCAGGACACCGTGTCGGCCAGGAACCCGCCGAGCAGCGGCCCCACCAGCGAGGCGACGCCCCAGACCCCGGAGAAATACCCCTGCATCCGGGCCCGCCGGTCCAGCTCGTAGAGGTCGCCGATGATCGTCATGCCGATGGTGATCAGCGAGCCCGCCCCGAGGCCCTGGACGGCCCTGAACACGACGAGCTGGGCCATGCTTTGCGAGAGCCCGGCCAGCGCCGACCCGACGAGGAACAGCGCCATGCCCGTGAGGCAGATCCGCCGGCGGCCGAGCTGATCCGCCAGGCGCCCCCAGATCGGCATGCTCACGGTAGAGGTCAGCAGGAACGCCGAGAACACCCAGGAGTATATCTTGATACCGCCCAGGTGGGCGATGACCGTGGGCATGGCCGTGGCTACCACGGTGGACTCCATGGCGGCCAGGAACACCGAGCCCATGACCCCCGCGATGACCAGCGGGCGGCGCAGCCCGCGATGCCCCGGACGCTCCCGCATCAGTGGCCGCCGGTGCAGCCGGCGCACCTGCACAGCGCCCGGAGGGTATCGTACGGGTAGAGGCTCACGTGTCCGTCGGACCAGGCCACGCGCAGCCCATCCGGGAGCTTCTTGATGTCCGCCGGCCAGCCCATCTCACGGGTAAGCGCCTCTGCCGTCAGGCCTTTGGACTCCGGATCGTCGAGGCGCAGGCGATCGAACGGGTAGATGCTCGAGTGGCTGTCCGCCCAGGTCACGCCGAGGGCATAGCGGCCCACCAGATGGATATCCCGGGGCTCGCTGGGGCTCGGCTGGCCCAGGATGGGCAGCGGCCGCTTGATCGTCATCTCCCGCCTCCGGCCGCCCGCTGCTCGAGCCGCTGGCCCGCCAGCAGGTAGTGCACGGCCAGGTTCTGGTGCGGGCCCCAGGCCGCCGCGCGCCGGCGGATCGCCTCCTCCCCGAGGCGCCGTCCCCGGTTGTAGAAGTGCGCGAAGGCCTTGGCGACCCCCAGGTCGCCCGCGGGGCAAACGTCCCCGCGCCCGAGCCCCCGCGCCAGGAACCACTCCGCTGTCCATCGGCCGAATCCCCGGAGCCCGGTGATCGCCTCGATCACCCGATCGTTCGCGAGCAGCGACAGCCCGTCCAGATCCAGCTCCCCCCTCACCACGGCTCGCCCCAGCCCCACGATGTACTCCGCCTTCCGCGTCGTGAACTGCATGCGCCTCAGATCAGACACACGGGCGCGCGCCAGGACCTCGGGCTCGGGGAAAGCGTAGACCGTGTCGCCGCCGACGGCCACCGGCGTCCCGAAGCGTCGCACGAGCCGGGCCCGCACGGCGAAGGCGAAGCCGAGGTTTACCTGCTGGGCGCACACCGAGCCCACGAGCATCTCGAAGGGCCGGGCGGCCAGCGTTGGGCGCAGCCCATAGAGGCTCCGCGCGAGGCGGGCCAGCACCGGGTCTCCCGCGGCGGTCCGGTAGAAGGCCGGCAGGTCCAGATCGAGCCCGCAGATCCGCCGCACCTCCGCCACGGCCGCGTCCATGACCCGGCTGCCCCGGGCGCCGGGAGCGGAGATCATGAACCGCGGGTCATCGGGACCCCCTGCCCAGCGCAGCTCGTACCCGCGCCAGCGGCCATCCACCTTGACGGCGCGACGGAAGACGCCGTTCGAGAGCCGATTGGCCGGATCCTCGCCCCAGAGATGGAATCGCGCCAACGTCGCCGGCACATCGGTCGGCGCGGAGGGTGCGAAGGAGGCGTCCATGGCGGCGACTCAGTCTACCAGAGGCCCGCGCTCAGCGAAACGCAGCAGCCAGCGTCGCGGCGATGGGCCTCGCCACCGGCGTCGGCAGCCCGACATGCGGGCCCCGGCGGCAATCCCGGTTGCCCGGAGCGCCGGAGCTCGGCTATGGTGTGGCCACTCTCTCACGATGCGGGAGGCCCCCATGAGCGATCTCGTCCTGGTCGACCAGTCCGACGGAGTCCGGACGCTCACCCTGAATCGTCCCGAGTCGCTCAACGCCCTGACGCTCGAGGCCATGCGGGTTCTCGGCGACCGGCTCGAGACGGCCGCCGCCGACCCCGCCACGCGGGCGGTGGTGATCACGGGCGCAGGCAGCGCCTTCTCGGCGGGCGGGGACATCGCCTTCCTGCAGGAGATCCCGGCCATGCCGCCGGCCGCGCTGAAGGAGCTCGTCTACGGCACTTTCCAGCGCGTGCCCCGTCTCATCCGCGCCATGGACAAGCCTGTGATCGCCGCCGTCAATGGCGCCGCCGTGGGCGCCGGGTGCGAGATCGCCGTGGCCTGCGACTTCCGGATCGCCTCGGAGAAGGCGCGCTTCGGGGAGGTGTGGATCAACATCGGCTGCGTGCCCGCGATGGGCGGCATGTTCCTGCTCCCGCGCCTGGTGGGCCTGGCCAAGGCCACCGAGCTGATCCTGACGGGGGAGATCATCGACGCCAAGGAGGCGTTCCGGATCGGTCTCGTCAACAAGGTGGTGATGCCACCCGACCTGGCTCGCGCGGCGGGGGAGCTGGCCCGGAGCCTCGCCCGCGGCCCTGCCCGCGCCATCGCCGTGGCCAAGGCCTTGCTGAACCGGGGCCTCGACTCCAACCTCCCGGCCGAACTCGAGGCCACCGTCCACGCCCAGATCATGTGCTTCACGACGCGGGACTTCGCCGAGGGCGTGCGCGCCCTGGGCGAGAAGCGGCCCCCGCGCTTCACCGGGGAGTGAGGCGGGCAGGACTCCTCTCTCCCCATCCAGGGACGGGCCGGGGGCGCGAGGGCATCTGGCCGCCACCACTGGGACAGGTGGTACGGCACGTCGGTGACGATGACGTTCTGCGTGGATCACCGGCCGGAGCCGCCGCGTCGGGCGCTTCATCGAGAACTCGCCCACCGCGCTCGTCAGGCACGGCAGGATCCTGTGGCCCGCCATGCGGCGGGAGCTGGTGAGCCTGGCGGAGCTCCGCGCGGCTCTGGGGGGCGAAGGCGTGACCTCGCTCCGAGAGGTGCGGTACGCGGTGCTGGAAGACGATGGCCACCTGAGCGTGATCCCGAGGCGACGGGATCACCCATGACCGGACGGCCCGCTCCCGGCGCGGCAACGGGCCACCGCTCCGCCGGGCGGCCGCCGGCCGAACATCACACCGACCGGCGACCTCGACGCGGGAGTTAGGGGGCGGGCCTCAGTGACCCTCGGCCTCGCCGAACCCGTCGGAGCCCTTCAGCCGGTCGGCGGTGCCCGGAATGTAGCGGCGCTCGAGCTCCTGGAAGCGGGACACGCGCGCCATGACGTGATGGCTCTCCGTGGGATGCCCCACCTTCAGGCGCTCCAGCGTCCACTGGGCCTGCTCCTCGTTCTTGGCCAGCTCCTGCATCGCGTTCCACACCGCGTACATGGCGGCGTGGGCGCCGTAGAGCGTGATGAAGATGAACCGGTAGCCCAGCTCGCCCAGCTCCCGGAACGTGAACGGGCTGGGGTCCTTGTGCCACCGGAAGGAGGACGAGTAGTTGAACGCCAGCGGCAGGCGGGGATGCGTCTCCTTCATGGCGCGCGCGAACTCGATGGCCGGGCCGCGGTCCGGGCCGGACAGCTCGCTCCAGACGAGGTCGACGCCGGCGTCGGCATAGGCGCGCCCCCGCCAGATCGCCTCCTCCATGCTGCCACCCACGGCGCCGAAGGCGTCGGTGCGCGCGATGATGACGAAGTCGCGGTCCAGCCGGTCCCGCTCCGCGAGCGCCGCCCGGTACTTTCCGATGGCCTCCTCCCGGGACACGATGGTCTTGCCGGCGATATGGCCGCAGCGCTTGGGGAAGCGCTGGTCCTCGATGTGGATGCCCGCCACCCCCGTCTTGATGAACTCCTGGACGGTGCGCATGGTGCTGAGCGCATTGCCGTAGCCGTCGTCGGCGTCGGCGATGATAGGGATCTCCACCGCGCTGGCGACCATGGACGCCGTCTTGGCGACCTCCGTCATGGTCAGCAGCCCCATGTCGGGCCAGCCGTTGAGCATCGCCACCGAGTAACCGCTCAAGTAGATGGACTTCATGCCCGCCTGCTCGGCGATCTGCGCGTCGAGGGGCGAGTAGATCCCGCCGGTGAAGAGGTACGGCTCGTCCTCGAGGAGCTGCCGGAAGATCTTCCCCTTGCTCTCCACGGTGCTGTCCCTCCGTCTCGGGTGGTCAGGTCCGCTCGACTTCGAGCAGACCTGTAGCGCACGACACGCAGTAGTGGGTGGACTCCAGCTCGTAGGCGCAGTCGGGACAGCAAGGGGCCCCACAGGCAACGCAGCCGAGGTGATTGAAGCTGTAGTGCACCTCGGCCCCACAGCGACAGTGAGCCTCCATTCGGGCCTCCTTTGGCATCAGAGTACCGAGGGAACGGTGCAAGAGGTGTTCCAGTCGTGCTAAGCCTCTGAAACCAATATGGTCATCGAGGACGGTGGGCCGAGGAAGCCCCGGGAATGAGAACTACTGGTCACACTCGGCGGTAGACAATGTTTCAGAGAACTTGGCTAATTGCTGGATAATATGAATGTGTTAGGCACACTTAATGAGTCGTAAGGGACTCATATATGGGTCTTATATGACTCAGTCCTGTATGTCCTTGGGTTGATTGAGTATTTCGCTATGAGGCGATGGAAGTTGCGCCGGGTGATCTTCGCCAGCTTCGCCGCCAGGGAAACATTGCCTCGGGACTCGGTGAGGAAGCGGATGATCGCCTCACGCTCGAAGAGCGCCACCGTGCGCTCCTTGGCATCGAGGAACCCTTCCTCGGGAGTGATGCGGATGGGGCTGCCCTCCTTGAGATGCAGCGGCAGGTGGCCGACCTGGACCTCCCGCGTGGCGGCCAGCACCACGGCGCGCTCGATGATGTTCTCCAGCTCGCGGAGGTTGCCGGGCCAGGGATAGCGCTTGAGAAGATCCAGCGCCTCGGGGGTGAACCGATCCACCTTCTTGTTCACCTTGCCTTCGGCCTTGCGCAGGAAGTGATAGGCGAGCACCGGAATGTCCTCGGTCCGCTCGCGCAGGGGCGGCAGCGCGATGGTGAAGATGTTGAACCGGTAGAAGAGATCCTCCCGGAACTCCCCCGCCTCCATCGCCCGATCCAGGTCCCGGTTCGTCGCGGCGATCACGCGGACCCGCACCTTGCGCGTCACCACATCGCCCACGGGCTTGCTCTCCCCCGCCTGGAGCACCCGCAGGAGTTTGCCCTGCATCTCGAGCGGCATGTCGCCGATCTCGTCGAGGAAGATGGTCCCGCCGTCGGCCTTCTCGAACAGCCCCGCCTTGTCGGCCACCGCCCCCGTGAAGGCGCCCCGCTTGTGGCCGAACAGTTCGGACTCCATCAGCGTGGGCGTGAGCGCGGTGCAATTCACCGTCACCAGGGGCTTGTCGCGCAGCGACGAGTAGCGGTGGATCGCGCGCGCGACCAGCTCCTTGCCGGTGCCCGATTCGCCGCGGATCAGCACCGTGGTAGGGGTCGGCGCCACCCGCACGATCAGCTCGGCCATCTCCCGCATCTTCGGGTTCTGGCCGATGATGAAGTCGCCCTCCGCCTGCGCCTGGAGCTCGCGCAGCATGAGGGAGTACTTGTCCTCCAGCTCCTCCGAGCGCTTGCGCTCGGCCAGCAGATCCCACATGAACTTGGCGGTGGCCCCCCCCATGACCTCGGCGCTCGGCGGCTTGATCTGGGTGATGACGCGGTGGACGTCGGCGGCGCCGGTGACGTCGATGATGAGGTCGAGGCGCGGATCGGTGACGAGCTCCCGGAAATCGGTGGACACCGGAATGTTCAGACGGCGCGCCAGCTCGAGGCCGGGCGCCCATGGGTTCACGTCGGCCACGCCGAGGATGGAGACGGTCGGATCGCCCTTGAACATCTCCAGCAACGCGCGCCCGCCCTTGCCGGCGCCGACGATCACAACCTTGGTCAAGGCCCGGCGTCAGAACGGCTGGGGCTGGCGATGCGGACTCGCCAGGTTCTCGAACGACGCGTACTCCGGGATGAACGTCATCTTCACGGTATCCACGGGCCCGTTGCGCTGCTTGCCGATGATGATCTCGGCGACCTTCTCGCCGTCCTCCGACTGGAGGCCGTAGCGCTCCGCGCGGTAGACGAACAGGATCACGTCGGCATCCTGCTCGAGCGCCCCCGACTCGCGGAGGTCCGAGAGCTGGGGGCGGTAGTCCTTGGACTGGCGCGCCTCCACCGCCCGCGAGAGCTGGGACAGGGCCAGCACGGGCACGCTCAGCTCCTTGGCCAGGGCCTTCAGGGAGCGCGAGATCTCCGAGATCTCCTGCTGGCGGTTCTCGGGGTTGCGGCCCCGCATGAGCTGGAGATAGTCGATCACGATGAGGTCCAGGCCGTGCTCGGCCTTCATCCGCCGGGCCTTGGCCCGGGCCTCCAGCACCGAGAGGGCCGGCGAGTCGTCGATGTAGATCGGCGCGTCGGCCAGCCGCCCCGCCGCGTTGGTCAGCCGCGTCCAGTCGCGCTGGTCCAGGTATCCGGTGCGAACCTTGTGGGAGTCCACCCGCGCCTCGGAGCAGAGCAGCCGCTGGACGAGCTGCTCCTTGGACATCTCCAGGCTCAGCACGAGGACGCGCCGGTGCTGCTCGACCCCGGCGTACTTGGCCACGTTCAGCGCGAAGGCGGTCTTCCCCATGGATGGCCGGCCGGCGATGATGATGAAATCGCTCGGCTGGAGCCCGGAGGTGAGTTTGTCCAGGTCCCCGAAGCCGGTGGCGAGGCCGGTGACGTGCTCCTTGCGGTCGTAGAGGCGCTCGATGTGCTCGAAGGTGTCCTTGAGGATCGAGCGGACCGGGATGGCCGAGCCCTGCAGACGCCGCTCGGAGAGCTGGAAGATCAGCCGCTCGGCATCGTCGAGCAGCTTGTCGACGTCGTCCCGGGCTTCGTAGCTCTGTCCGATGATCTCGGTCGAGACCCGGATGAGCTCCCGGAGCAGGGCTTTCTCGCGGACGATGCCGCCGTAGGCGAGCAGATGCGCCGAGGTGGCCGCCTCCTCCACCAGGGCCGCCAGGGCGGCCGCCCCGCCCACCTCGTCCAGGTCGTGGCGCCGGCGGAGCTCCTCGGAGAGGGTGAGCAGGTCGACCGGCTCGTTTCGCTCGAAAAGCCCGATCATGGTGTCGAAGATCTTCCGATGGCCCTCCTTGTAGAAGTCGGAGGGCTTCAGCAGCTCGACGGCCTTCGGCAGGCTCTCCCGCTCGAGCAGGATGGCGCCCAGCACGGCTCGCTCGGCCTCCAGACTGTGCGGCGGAATCCTGGAGGTGAGCAGGTCCGCCAGCGTGGCCACGCGCCTACTCCCGGCTGACGGAGACCTTCAGCTGCGCGGTGACATCCCCGTGGAGGCGGATCGGCACGCTGAACTCGCCCAGGGTCTTGATGGGCTCGTCCAGGCCGATGCGCCGCTTCTCCACCTCGATGCCGTGCTGGGCGAGGAAGGCGGCCAGATCGGCCTTGCCCACCGACCCGAACAAACGCCCCTCGTCGGAGGCCTGGCGCGCCTGGGTCAAGGTGAGCCCCTCGATGACCCGCGCCTGGGCCTCGGCTTCGGCCTTCATCCGCGCCGCCTGGCTGTCCTGCCTGGCCTTGATCGTGTCGAGGTTCCTGAGATTGGCGGCGGTGGCGTGGAGCGCCATCTTGTGCGGCAGCAGGTAGTTGCGAGCATAGCCGTCGGAGACGTCGCGCACCTCGCCCCGGCGACCGAGCTTCGGTACATCGTCCAGCAGGATGATCTTCATGACCGGGCTCCGGCTCGCTACTCGCCCGTGTAGGGCAGCAGGGCGACGGTGCGCGCCTGGCGGATGGCCCGGGTCAGCTGGCGCTGGTGGCGGGCGCAGCTCCCCGAGATACGACGGGGCGTGATCTTCCCGCGCTCCGAGACGAAGTTCTTCAGCCGGCGGACATCCTTGTAGTCGATGAGGTCGACCCTGTCCACACAGAACTTGCAAACCTTGCGCCGGCCGAACCGGCGTCGCTTGGTGGGCTTGCTTATCGGCGGAATAGCTCACTCCTCCTTGTGGCGGTCCAGCGCACTTCGCGGTCTTGACTCGGGCCGCGCTAGAAAGGAACCTCGTCGTCCCCCGCAACGACCGGTTCGACGGCCTCGGGCGGCCCCGCCGCCGGCGCCGCCGCGGCTTTGGCCCGTCCCATGAACTGTACACGCTCGGCCACGACCTCGATGACGGTGCGCTTCTGGCCGTCCTTCGTCTCCCAGTCGCGGGCCTGGAGCCGTCCCTCCACCAGGATGGGGCTGCCCTTGTCCAGGTACTCCCCGCACGTCTCGGCCTGCTTCCCCCAGACCACCACGGTGAGGAAGCATGTCTCCTCGCGCTTCTCCCCGCCCTGCGTGGTGTAGTTGCGGTTGACCGCCAGCCGCAGGTCGGCCACGGCGGTCCCGCTCGGCGTGTACCGCAGCTCGGGGGGACGCGTCAGGTTCCCGATGAGGAAGACCTTGTTGAGGCTGGCCATCAGACGACCTCCTCGGCCACCGCGGGCTGCGGCTTGGGCGCCGACCGGGCGCGCCGGCGTTCCGGCACACGGGTGG
>Ga0302046_10000767_pt1 | contig 31029 bp, 29 predicted proteins | sample RVTome_11_FD_200261 | JGI IMG/M metagenome (GOLD analysis project Ga0302046, IMG submission 200261) | Soil microbial communities from uranium-contaminated site in the Upper Colorado River Basin, Wyoming, United States - RVT147D111 (version 2) ...
ATTCGCCGCCCGCCTGCTCGAGGAGGTGGCGAGGCGAGCGCCGCGCGTCGCCCTCGGAGTCGAGTTCATCTACACGCGGCAGCAGCGACAGCTCGACCGACGGCAGGAGAGCCTGATCGGCGATGCGACGTTCCTCCGGCGGATCCACTACCGCGAAGAGTGGGGCTACCCATGGGCAGGTTTCGGGGCCCTGCTCGACCGCGCCCGCGATCTGGGTCTGAGGGTTCATGCCCTGGACGTTCCGCCGCGAGGGGGCTTCGCCGGGCTGGCCCGACGCGACGAGCACGCCGCTCGCAGGATCGTCTCGATCCTGGAGGCCGAACCGGGGACCCGTCTGATCGTCATGTACGGCGAGTCGCACCTCTCGCGGAATCACATTCCGAGGCGGGTTCAAGCTCACCTCGCACGGCGCGGCATGAGCCGGACCTCGACGACGGTTTTCCAGGATCCGGACGCGTTGTATTGGAAGTTGGTGTCGATCGGCGAGCCGTTGCCGGAAGCCGTGAAGCTCTCGCCCGCAATCTACGCCGTGTTTCACGGAAGTCCGCTGTCGAAGTACGAATCCTACCGGCAGATCCTGGAGCGCTGGCGGGGCGACGTGCCTCCGGACGGAGACGTCGACCTCACCCCAGCGGTGCACCATCTCATCGGGGTCCTCCTCGGGTGGCTGCGGATTCGGTCCGATCGATTCCGCGTGCGCCACCGCGCCGGTTGGTCGGACGACTTGCCGGACGCCTTTCCGGAAGTCTACAGCGGATCGGAAGCGTTGCAGATCCTGGCGGCCATCCTGGAAGAGCATCGGCGCACGCCGGAGGAGATCGCCGAGGCCGAAACGCTCCTGGCTCAGCGGGGGGCGCTGTACGACTCCCGTTCCAACGCTCTGTTTCTTCCGCGCTACCTGCCCGGGCGGGCCGCGATGGAGGGCGCCCGGTTCCTTCGCGCGGCGCTGTCGGGTCGGCTGTTCGATCCGGCCGAGGAAGCCTGGGATGATCCCGCGGCGCGCGCCTACGGCGCGGCCTACAACGAAGCCCTGGCCGTCTTGGGCTCGCGACTCGTGGATCCGACCGGTGACTTTCCGGGGTTCGGCGACACGGCGGCCGTGGCGGGTGGCTCGACATGGGCGACGGCCCCTCCTGCGGCAGAGCATGTCGAGTGGCTCGAGTCGCACCGGCGTTTCGAGGAGACCGGTCGCACTCGCGTGCCTCAACGGCTGATGGCGCAACTGCGCAGCTCCAGACCGCTGCGGCGGGCGCTGGCCAGAGATCTTGGGTACCGGTTGGGCGACGCTTTGTTCGAGCGGGTTCGAACGGGCCGCCTCGAGGCCAGAGGGCTGCGCTTCCTCTTCAAGCGTCTGCTCGTGTCCGACAAGGCCCAACGCGTCGTCGTTCAGCTCCTGCGCTGAGCAAAAAAACGGCCGCGCCGGTTGGCGCGGCCGCGATTCTCACCGACACAGCCCGGTGGGGGAACCGTTCGGAAAACGCCCTCAGGGGGTGGCCGTCGGGTCGATTCCCGGCCGATGAGAATCCTTCTTGCGCATCAATCGCCGGAGCCGAGGGTCGCGTCGGCCCACAGGACGGAGTCGCTCCACAACACCGAATCGCTCCACAGGACGGAATCGCTCCACAGGACCGAGTCACTCCACAGGACCGAGTCACTCCACAGGACCGAGTCACTCCACAGGACGGAGTCGCTCCACAGGACGGAGTCGCCCCACAGCACCGAGTCACCCCACAGGACGGAGTCGCTCCACAGGACCGAGTCCGGGCTCAATGCGTGATCGGCCCACAGGACGGAGTCGGCCCACAGGACGGAGTCGGCCCACAGGACGGAGTCGGCCCACAGGACGGAGTCGGCCCACAGGACGGAGTCGGCCCACAGGACGGAATCGGCCCACAGGACGGAATCGCCGTCAGCCGATCGCCGTGCCGCGGCGAGCGCGTTGCCGAGAGCGAAGCCGGCGGCGGTTCGCACGATGATCGGCGAAGTGCTGTTGAACTCCTCCGCTTGGAACGGACCGGTGTAAGCGATGGCTCGCACGACGTCGAGATAGCCCGCTCCGACAGCGAACACGTCCTGACCGTCGAGCTTCTCGGCGGAGTACATCAGGATCGCCTTGATCTGGTCCGGCTTCAGACGGCGATTGTGCTCGAGCAGAACGGCTGCGGCACCGGAAACCGCGCCCGTCGCCATGCTCGTTCCCGAGAGGTCGATTCCCTCGGCGGTGACGTTCCACGGAAACAACCGCGCGACCTCGGCGCCCGGCGCCAGCGTGGACGCGATCCGATTGCCCGGGGCGACCACGTCCGGCTTCAACACGTGGTCGCCGAACGACGGCCCACGGCCGCTGTAGGTGGTGACGACGTCGTCGGCCCGGGCGTTCGACCCGAGGTCGTTCATCGCACCGACCGTGATGACGAACGGATCGTTCCCTGGGGTGTTGATGGTCATGTAACCGTCGCGTCCGCGGTTGCCGGCCGACGCGACGACCGTCAATCCGGCCAGCCACGCGCGCTGGACGGCGAGGTTGAAGGGATCGACGCGGTACGACTCGGCCGGTGGATGCCCGAGAGAGAGGTTCAGGATGTCGATGCCGTAACGCCGACGTTGGTCGATCGCCCAGTCGATCGCCTCGATCACGTCGCTGACGTAACCGGCCCCCTGGCCGTCGAGGACGCGCAGCGACACGAAGTCGACCTCAGGTGCAACACCGCGGATGGAGCCGTTCGCGCCGGAACCGCCGATGATCCCTGCGACATGGGTCCCGTGCCCGAATCGATCGCCGGTGGTGCCGTCGACTTCCGAGGTGAAGTCGACGCTGGCGACGATGCGGGACGCGGGGACGGCATCGGAGGGGGCGATTCCGGAGTCGATCAAGGCGACGGTCACCCCGGCGCCGGTGTAGCCGAACTCGGCGGTGATGCGATCGGCGCCCAGCGCGGCCACCACGGTGTCCATGTTCCCGACCACCCGGCGGTCCGGGGATATGGACAGGACGCGAGGATCGGCCGCAAGCTCCTCGATCTGGGCGTCCGTCACGCTACCGGAGAAGGCGTGGATCCCGCGCAGCGTCCGGTGCAGGATGCCGCCCCGGGATCGCAGCGACCTCACGTCCCGGTCTCCGAAGGTCGAATCGTGGCGCACGATGACCCGGATCCTGCCTTCCGAATCCCTCTCCTGAAGTTGGAGATCGGGAGCCACCCGCGCTCGGTTCTCCGCCATGGCGACGTGTCCCCAACCGGCCACCACGATTCCCGCCACGACCGCCAACCGTCGAACGATGGTCTCGAGTTCCCTCATGGCTGTGTCCCCCCGTTTCGGTGCTCGGCACCGTGCTGTTCTTCGCGTCACGCCCTTCCTCTTGAGCAAGGACGGGACCGCGGTGCGAGGAGACCGCCTTGGATCCTGCAAGCTATTGCATCAGAAGAGCTTGGGTGTCGCTCCGGGAATGCGTTGGTGCTCGCACTAGTGTCTCATCCTGAGACGCAGATGTTTGCGTGGATGGTCGTAAGTCAATTGTTATCAGCGGATTGGGACGCTCGCGACGGGTAGCCGGCGCGCTCGTCTCAGCCTGAGATCAGGGCGCGCCGCCTCGAGACTCCACTCGTCCACTCGGCGCGGACCGGACCGCCACGGCAACATCGAGGCTCCGTTTCCAGGGGGGGACGCCTCGGGCGAAATGCCACGGACAGGCGGGGTTTCCAGACGGAGGACCACCGGGAGCATCCATCTGAAGCCTTGAGGTGGGGTATGCCTCGCCGTATAATCAGCATATTCGAAATCGCTGAAAGCGCACGGACCGGAGTTTGACTAATGTATAGGACCAATGCGGACATCGCCAGAAAAGTGTATCGGGCCCTCAAGACGCCATCCGACGACGATGCGACGACGGATCCGATCCTCGCCCTGTACTTCAAGGGAAAACAGGACTACATCATGATGCGGTGCAACAAGAACCCCGAGATCTCCATCAAGGGGAAGGACCAGACCGCAGGTGAGGTGAAGTTCTTCGCGTACAGCGATTTCAGGGACTTCAGTGAAAACGACGTCCTGTTTCGGTTGAAGGACGACATCACCCTGATCGAGCTCTACCGCAAGGGCGCGATCGAGGCGAAGTCCTTCAAGTCCTGGGACGAGTTCACGAAATGGCTCGACACGCTCGACGAGAACGGAGTCCAGATCTCCCTCAAGCTACCCTGTCTCGTCTACCACGCCGTACGGGGCAAGCAACCGTCGATGCAGAACTTCATCGTCGAGGCCATCAAGAAGGCCATCAAGAGCGACGAGTGAAGTTTGGCGCCGTGGTCGTGGCGACCCTGCTCGTTTCGCCGTTGTCGCTCGCAGCTCCGAGTCCCGCGCCGGAGCGCGCGGCCGCGTCTCCCCGGATCGAACCGGGTACGCAGGGTACCGTCCGCACGGTGCTCCAAGGCACGGACGTCGTCGATCTGCCGCTCGAGTTTCTGGGCCTCTACGAAGACGCGATCGGACCCGGATACGATCTGTATCTGGTTCGCTTGTCGGGAGCCGAAGCCGACAAGGTCGGCATCGCAGCCGGCATGAGCGGCAGTCCGGTGTACGTCGATGGAGAGATCGTCGGGGCGTTGAGCTACCGCATCGGGTTCCTGCCGAAGGAGCCGATCGCGGGAGTGACTCCCATCCGGGACATGCTCGATGCCGCGCGCGCGCAAACGGCCCCGAGCGGCTCGGGATCCGGGGGCGTCGCACCGATCGCGACGCCGATCTTCCTCGGAGGAGTCGCCCGACCGGTCGCCGAGCATCTCCAGGCCGAGCTCGAGAAGCTGGGATTCGTGTTCGTCATGAGCGGAGGCGGCGAGTCGGATGATACGGGCGTCCCGGCACCGCTGGGCCCGGGGTCTCCGGTGGGCGTTCAACTGGTTCGGGGCGACATGACCGTCGCCGCGACGGGGACGGTAACCTGGGTCGATGACACCCGGGTGCTGGCCTTCGGTCACCCCATGCTCGGTGTCGGCCGGACGGATCTCCCCATGGTGGCCGCCGACGTGCTCTACACGCTTCCCGATCTCGGGGGGTCTGTCCGGCTCTCCACGGTCGGCCAGGCGCTCGGCGCGTTTCGCGAGGATCGACTCACGGCGATCGTGGGTCAGCTCGGGGTCGATGCGCGCACGGTCCCCGTGAAGCTCCGCGTCGAAGGCGGGGACCACCCGACCCGGGAGTTCAGCTTCGAGCTCGCGAGGCACTCCAGCCTGACGCCCGTCCTCGCGGGTGCCGTGGTCTCGAACGCGCTGGTGCTGAGCGTGGGGTACGACGAGGCTGCCACGGTTCGAATCGATGGGCAGATTCGCGTCGCCGGGCTCCCGACCGTCCCGGTGCGGATTGCCGTCGCCAGCGGTCCGGGTTCCCATCCCTACGTCACGGCCGCCGCGCGTATCGGCCAACTGGTCGCCACGCTGTACGGGAACCCGTTCTCCGAGCTCGATATCGACGCGATCGACCTCCGGATCGACATCGCTCGAGAGCGAACCGAATACCGTCTCGAGTCGATCCACTTCGATCGCGGCCCGGTGCGTCCCGGACAGCTGCTGGAGGTGACGTGCGTCCTCGCGAGCTACCGTGCGGAGGCGCAATCGCGGGCGCTCGAGATCCAGGTGCCACCGGATGTAGGAACCGGATCGCCACTCTCGCTGGTAATCGGGGATCCAGCGTCGGTAGCCCGAGTCCTGGGCAACCCTCTCGCCCGTCGTCTCCAGAGCGCCGACGACCTCGAGAGCTACATCCGCATCCTCGGCGAGGTCCCGGCGTCGGATCGGCTCACCGCGGTCCTGTATCGCAAAGCGGCCGGGGCCGTCTCGCGAGGTGCGGCACTCGCGGGGCTGCCGCTCACGGCCGCCAATCTCCTCGGATCGCAGCCGGGGGGGTCGGGCGACGGCTACCTGACCGTCGCGCCGCTGGCGAGCGCCGGTTTGAAGCTCGACGGACCCGTGGAAGGGTCGGTGCTGGCGGCGGTCGAGGTCGAGGGATCGCGTCCCGGCGCGAAGGAGGACGAGCCGTGAGGCGCTTCGACGAGTCCGGGCGATCGGTGACGGCATGCGCTCGCCTCGCCGGCATCGTCGGTCTGTGGGTCGCGGTCGCCTGTGTGCCGGCCAGTGCGGCGGTCACCGCGCGCTCGTGGAAGATCAGCACCACCGAGACGTTCGCGAACGGCACGCTTACCGGGACCCAGGTCGACGAGGAAGGTCGGCTGTGCATCGCGCCGCGATTCCGGACGCTGTGGGGCCCGGCCGAGGGAATCGTGTGGGCCGTGGCCACCGCACCCGAGGGCGCTGCGTTCGTCGCATTGTCGGGGCCGGGCCGGTTGCTGCACGTCGATCCGAGGGGTCAAGTGACCTTGTGGTACGAAGACCCCGCGGACGGCCTGGTGACCGCGCTGGCATCGGACGGGTCGGGGGGCGCGTACTTCGCGGTTTCCGGAACCGAGGGCCGCGTGCTGCAGGCATCCGGGCCCGACCGCGTGACGCTCGTGGTGGAGACGGGATCGAAGTTCGTATGGTCGCTGCTGCTCGATGGCACGGGAAAGCTGTGGGCGGGGACCGGTGAGCCGGGGAAGATCATGTCGCGCTCCCCCGGCGAGCGCTGGAACACCGTGCTCGAGACGGGCGGCGATCCGGTACGGTCACTCGCGGCATTTGCCGACAATCGTGTCGTGGCCGGGACGGGCCTCGAGGGTCGGGTCATCCGAATCGACGCCGAGGGTCGGCCGTTCGTCGTCCTCGACGCCGATCAGGACGAGATCGTCTCGCTCGCGACCGACCCATCGGGCCGTCTCTTTGCGCTGGCCGCCGGGGCGGCCGCCAAGACCGTGCCGCAGCGGGGGGCCGCGCCGACCTCCAACGGCCCGGGCCCATCGGCCACGGTTCACGTCACGGCGTCGCCCGACGGTGCGTCGTCCCCACCGTCGGACCGCCCTGCGGGTGAGGCTTCCCGACCGCCGGCCCGCCCGCCGCGCGCCGGGGGAGCGCTGTACCGCATCGATCCGGACGGCGGAATCTGGAAGATCTGGGATACGACGACCGAGATACCGTTCGCCGTGGCCCTCGACGCACTGGGCTTCCCCATCGTGGCGACCGGGGCGCACGGGCGGATCATCCGCATGAACCCCGATGGCCAGACGACCCGTATCCTCCGTTTTCCGTCGGACTCCGCTTCCGGGCTCGTCGCCGGAAGCGACGGTCGCATCCTCGTCGGCGGAACCACGGACGCACGTCTGTCCGAGATCGGCCCCGACTTGGCCGACGAGGCTGTCTACCGTACCGCGACCCTCGACGCAGGCGCTCTCGCGGATTGGGGCAGGATTCGGTGGGATGCCGACCTTCCGGGCGGCTCTCGCCTGAGGATTCGAGTCCGATCGGGAAACACCGACGAGCCCGACGAAACATGGTCGGAGTGGACCCTCGTCGACTCGGCGAGGACCGAGCAGCACGGCCCGGTCGGCGCGCCGCCGGCCCGGCGGATCCAGGTCGAGCTCGATCTCGTCGCGTCGAAAGCGGGCTCGAGTCCGCGGGTTCGCAGCCTCGAGATCCACTACCGGACTCGCAATCGTCCCCCGAGGATCGAGCGTCTCTCCGTCGGACCCCCCGGCGAGGCGTGGGCTCGCGTGCCGCAGCAGAGCAGCACGGGCAAAGGACCTCTCGTCACCGATGATCCGGTGGCGCGTGAGACCTCGGGCTCGCTGCAGCCCGGAGAGCGCGGCGCGACCCCGATCCGGCGGGCGTACGAGTCGGGAGCGCGGACGTTCTCGTGGTCCGCCCAGGATCCGGATGGCGACAAGCTGGTTTACATGCTCGAGGTTCGCCGGGAGGGCGAGGAGTCGTGGGCACCGCTGGTCCATTCCATCGAGGACGAGTTCTACAGCTGGGATGCGCGCACGCTGCCCGACGGCGACTACCGCGTCAGACTGTCGGTGAACGACGGCCCGGACAACCCGTTGGGCAAGAGTCACTCGGATCTGCGGGTCAGCAGTCCTTTCGCCGTCGACAACACTCCTCCGGGAATCGAGGATCTCGACGTCGAGCCGGACGACGCGGGTTTCGCCGTCCGCTTCGAGGCCACCGATCCGGGCGGGCAGGTCGTTGCCGCGGAGTTCGCCCTCGACGACGGTCCATGGACGTTCGTCGATCCGGTCGATGGCGTGGCCGATTCCGCGTCGGAGAGCTACCGCTTCGGGATTCCCCACGTCGAGGACCCCGCCGAGCAAGCGCATCTCAAGTTGCGGGTCACCGATGAGTCCGGCAACGTCGCAGGCGCCTTGCAACCGCTCGCGCGCTGATTCTCGCTCCTCGGGTCGGTTCTAATGGTCGACTTTGCGCGACCGGGCGTCGAGGCGGCGAAGGCCCTCGCGCAGGGCGTTGCACTCGGATCCGGAGACCGGCGCCGCCAACCTCTGCTCGAGCCGCTCGCGCAGCCGGCGACAGACCTCTCCCGGACCGATGCGACCGAAGTGCTCTCCGCCCGGCCCCAGGAGATCGACCGCGGCCGAGTCGAGCAACGCGCGTCCTTCGGCGGATTGCGGGTCCACCAGGCGAATCAGACGCCGCCCGATACGCTCCTCGATCGGCCCGAGCCGGCCGTCCCCGGCGACGGTCGCTCGTAGCATGCCCCTCGGCCGGGGCGCGGTAGGGTCCACGGCTCACCCCCGCCGCATCCTACCACGAACCCGTGCGAGAACCTCTCAGGACAGCGACTGCCCGACCGCATGATCGGGCGGGTCGATCACGCACGGATCGGCGTCCTCGTCGTGGTCGTCGACGTCGCCGATCTCGATGCCGCGGTACCGGATCACGCGATTCCGTCCCGCTGCTTTTGCTTGATAGAGAGCCTGGTCGGCATGCGCGATCAACTCCGTGCTGTTGGTGCCATTCACGGGGAAGGCCGCCACGCCGCCGCTGATCGTCAACCTGCCGCCGGGCTGCGTCGCGCCGTGAGGGAAGGGATACGTGGCGATCGCCTCCCGGATGCGCTCGGCGATCTGGGTCGCGGTCTCCCCGTCGGTTTCCGGCATGGCCACGACGAACTCCTCGCCGCCGTAACGGCTCGCCATGTCCTCCGGTCTGAGGTTCTCCCGGATCAACGTCGCCATACGCTTGAGGAGCTCGTCTCCCGCCGGGTGGCCGTTGGCGTCGTTGTAGGTCTTGAAGTGATCGATGTCGAAGATGAACACCGCGAGCGGCTGGGCGGCGCGGTCGGCGTGGTAGAACAGCTTCCCGAGCTCGAACATGAACTGGTTCTTGTTCAGCAAGCCAGTGAGCCCGTCGTGGTGGGCCTGCTCGGCCAGCTTGCCCACGTTTCGCGTGTTCATCAGCGCCAGGGCCGCGAGGTTGGTCACGACCTGCAGCATGAGCTTCTCGTCGCGCGGGCGGACGGACGGCCGTCCCACGCACAGCACGCCGAGAATGTGCTCCTTCATGCCTTTGTGCTGCACGAGCGGTGCGATCATGTCGAGGCGCAGCGCCGGGTGGTTGTTGTCGAGGTTGCGACCCTCGGTTCGGGTCAGGTTGAGCCAGTCCTCGGTCAGCATCTCGACCCGGTGAGCCGCGACCCAACCGATTTTGCCTTCGCCGATGCGAACTCTCTGGACCGTCTCCGGCACCTCCCGGAAGCCGCGCTGCGAGCGGAGGTAGATCTCCTTGGGGGTCTCGCCTTCCTCACCGGGGGAGCGGACGAGGTAGACCAGGATCTGCTCGGGCTCGAACAGGGCTTCGACGAGCTGGATGAGCAGGTTCGGGATCGTCCGGCGGTCGAGGTCCATGCTGTTGAGCTCACGGACGACGTTGGGAAGGGTGCGCGCCAGGTTCGAGATCGATCGCTGCTCGTTGCGAAGACGTGCGACGGTGCGGGTCTGATCGCGGGTTTGCGCCTCGACGCGCGACAGATCGCCCTTCAGGCGCTCGATCTCGGCGGTGGCACGTCGCAGCCGCTTGCCGAGCACTCCGTAGACGAGGGCGACGCTGGCCGCGGCGCCGCCGACGATCAGGAGCAGCACGTGCCCAGGAGGCATCCGGATCCTCTCTCGCGCCCCGTCCCGGCGCGCCCGTGACGAAATCGTACCGAGGAAAGGTCGTTCCCCGCGGGCGGATCGTCAACCCAGCCACGTACCGTCCGGTTTCCGCCTTGCGCGGCCGGGGCAAGGTGGGGCGTGGCCCGCCGGTGTGACACCTCGTGTCACCCGATTCGCCGTGTACAATGACCTCGGTGCTCCAGATCAACGAGATTTTCCACTCGATCCAGGGAGAATCGACCCGCGCGGGTCTGCCGTGCGTCTTCGTTCGGCTGGCCGGTTGCAACCTCCGGTGTTCGTGGTGTGACACCGAGTACGCCTTCAACGAAGGCCATCCAATGTCCGTGGATCAGGTGCTCGCGGAGGTCGAGCGCTTCGACTGCCGGCTCGTGGAGGTCACCGGCGGAGAGCCGTTGCTACAACCCGAGGCCACGACCTTGATGGGCATGCTGGTCGCGCGAGGCTATGGCGTGCTCCTGGAGACGGGCGGCAGCCTGCCGATTCAAGGCGTCCCGGCCGAGGTCGTGCGAATCGTGGACATCAAGTGCCCCGGCAGCGGCGAGGTCGCGAGCAATCGGTGGGACAACCTGGCGCACCTGCGGCCCACCGACGAGATCAAGTTCGTGATTCGCGACCGCTCGGACTACGCTTGGGCGGCGGCACAGACGGTGGAGCGGAACCTGACCCGGAAGTGCACCGTGCTGTTCTCGCCGGTGCACGACGCCCTCGACCCGGGACGGCTGGCGCAGTGGGTGCTGGGGGACGGCCTGGCGGTCCGCGTCCAGATTCAGCTCCACAAGATCCTGTGGCCCGGCGTGCTCCGGGGGGTGTGATGATCTGCCGCCGAGCCGTCGTCCTGCTCTCTGGGGGCTTGGATTCGGCGACGACCTTGGCCATGGCCGTGCGGGAGGGATTCGAGGCCCACGCGCTCACGGTCGCCTATGGACAACGGCATGCGCTGGAGGTCGAACGCGCCGCCTGCCTGGCGGGGACCTTGGGGGCAGCCTCGCACCGGGTCATCGAACTCGACCTGCGGTTTCCGGGAGCGTCGTCACTGACCGATCCCACTCTGGAAATACCGCGATCGCGGACCGATCGGGAGATCGCCACGGGCATCCCCTCGACCTACGTCCCTGCGAGGAACACCGTGCTCCTCTCACTGGGGCTGTCCTGGGCCGAGTCGCTGGGTGCAGGCGACCTGTTCATCGGGGTCACCTCGATCGACTCCAGCGGCTACCCCGACTGCCGCCCCGAGTTCCTGGAAGCCTTCGAGCGGTTGGCGTACGTCGGCACGCGGGCCGGGACGGAGGGGCATGCCCTCCGGATCCACGCGCCTCTGATCGACCTGTCCAAGGCGGACATCGTGCGCAAGGCGCTCGAGCTGGGGGTCGACCTGTCGGTGACACTCTCGTGCTACGCTCCCTCGACGGATGGCGCGCCGTGCGGCGAGTGCGACGCCTGCCGCCTCCGGGAGAGGGGCTTCCGCGACGCGGGGTTCGAAGACCCGGCTCGCGGTTGAGCGAGGCCCCCACCCCGGAAAACGAGGACTTGCAGCCGGAACGCGACCCCGGGGGAATCCCGGACCCGCTCCTCGCCAGGATTGCCCTGGAACCGCCCGAAGGGTTAGGATGCCGGGGTCGGGGATCGACCCCGCCGGAGGACGCATGGAGAACCTGATCGTCGTCCACATGAAGGATGGGCGGATTCACAAGGGAATCACCCACGACTTCGAGGCCGATCGGGAAAGCTTTCACGTGTTGCTTGCCGAGGGCGGGGGCGTGCCCCTCACCATACGACTCGACGACATGAAGGCGTTGTTCTACGTCAGGGACTACATCGGCAATCGGGATTTCGTGGCGCGCAAGAAGTTCGACGAGGCGCAGCGCGCGGGTCGCCGAGCCATCCTCACGTTCAACGACGGCGAGGAGATTTGGGGGACTCTGGGTGAGGGGGCCGACGACGACGGAACGGGATTCGTCTTCTATCCTGCGGACAGAGAGGACAACAACATCAAGGTTTTCGTGATCCGGTCCTCGGTGAAGGCGATCCGAGAGGTGACGAACTAGCGGGCACGTGTTGACCGTGATTTCCGGTCCTGTCGACCGGGGACCGGCGAGGAGGTTGCCGTGAACAAGGCCGAACTGGTGGAAAAGATAGCCCAGAAGACCGGGCTGTCGCCGCGTGATGCCCGAACGATGGTGGATGCCGTGTTCGATCCCGACCCCTCGGTGGGCTTGATCGCAGCCGAGCTGGTAGCGGGCGGCAAGGTCGCCATCAGCGGCTTCGGGACGTTCGAGGCCCGCGAGCGCAAGGCACGCTCCGGCCGCAACCCGCACACGGGACAGACCCTGAACATACCGGCTTCCCGTGCACCCGCGTTCAAGGCCGGCAAGCCGTTGAAGGAAACACTCAACCGGTAGCCACGCCGCTGACGTAGCCTCGTCAACCGGCGGGTTCGAGCCCACGGCGAGTGCCCTCACCCCACAGAAGGAAAGCCGGCCGGGTTCGGCGTCGCGTCCGGCTTTTCGGCCGCGTTCGCGTCGTCCTCAGCCTGCTGCTGACGCTCGCGGTTCTGTCCGCGGGCGTGCTCGTCTACGGTTGGGTCGAGGTCAGTTCTCGATTCGACGGGCGCCTGTGGAAGCTCCCGTCACGGGTGCTCTCGGCACCCGCCTCCGTGCGTCCCGGCTCGACCGTTCCGCGCGCGGCGCTCGTCCGCTTCCTGGATCGCATCGGCTACGGAGTCCTGGATCCGTCCGCCCCACGTCCGGGTCACTACCGCGATCAGGGGCCGATGCTCGAGATCTACACGCGCGGATTCGACGTGGCGGGGGAGGGATTCGCGCCACGCCGGCTGCGACTGCGGTACTCGGGTCCGCGCCTCGTCGCGATCGAGGGCGACAACCGCCGGAAGGTCGAACGCCTCGTTCTGGAGCCGGAGCTCTTGGCCATGCTCCACGGCTCGCAGCACGAGGAACGCGACGTCGTCCGGCTCGGCGATCTCCCGCAGACCCTGGTTGAGGCTGTGCTCGCCGCCGAGGACGCGCGGTTCTATTCCCATCACGGCGTGGACTTCCGGGCCGTGGCGCGCGCCGCGGTCGCCAATCTCAGGAACGCGCGCATCGTGCAGGGCGGCAGCACGATCACTCAGCAGACGGTCAAGAACCTCTACCTCGGTCAAGAGCGCACGTGGTGGAGGAAGGGGCGCGAGCTCGTGATGGCCGTGATTCTGGACTGGCGGTACCCGAAGGACCGCATCCTCGAGGTCTACCTCAACGAGGTTTATCTGGGTCAGAACGGTCCCGTGTCGGTGTGCGGCGTGCGGTCGGGTTCCAGGTTCTACTTCGGGCTCGATCCGTGGGACCTCTCGCTCGGCGAGCAAGCGACTCTGGCGGGGCTCGTCCGAAGCCCCGGTCTGTACAACCCGTTCCGGGATCCGGAGCGCGCCCTCGAGCGACGCGACCTCGTCCTGGACGCCATGGAGCGCCGGGGCTTCATCGATGCGGCCAGCGCCGCTCGGGCGCGCGCCGAGGAGCTCGGCGTGGCGCGCAGCGCGGTGGATGCGCCGTCGCGCACCCCGTACGTCGTGGATTTCCTCCGTTCTCGCCTGGAGCACGTCGTCTCGTCTCAGGCCATCACCGAGCAGGGACTGCGGATCTATACCACGATCGACCCGATTCTCCAGGACGCCGCGGAGGAGGCTCTCCGCGCAGGTCTCGACCGTCTCGACCGCGATGCCCCGGTGGTTCGCCGCCAGAAGAACGAGCGCACGCTGGAGGGATTGATCCTGGTGCTCCGCCCGACGACGGGCGAGATCCTCGCTATGGTCGGGGGGCGGGACTACGACCGGAGCCAGTTCAACCGCGCGACCCAAGCGCTCCGGCAGCCGGGTTCGTGCTTCAAGCCGTTCGTCTATCTGGCCGGGTTCGAAGCCGCGGTCCTCGGGCGCCCCGGCGGGCTCCTCCCCGCGACCCTGCTCCAGGACGAGCCGATCGAGCTGATGTCCGGAGGCACGCTGTGGCGACCGGTGAACTACGACCGGCAGTTTAGGGGGCCGGTCAGCGCGCGCGCCGCGCTTGAGGAATCTCTGAACGTGCCGACCATCCGCGCATCGACCGTGGTGGGAATCGCGGAGGTCGCGAGCGTGGCAGAGGCGTGCGGGGTGAACCGCGGTCTCCGCCCCCTTCCCGCCCTCGCGCTGGGCGCCCAGGAGGTGACGCCGCTCGAGCTCGCGACGGCCTATGCGACGATCGCCAACTCGGGACGACGCACGGAGCCCTTGATCGTCAGCGAGGTCACCGATCTCGACGGGGCGACCATCGAGCGCCGGCTTCCGGCCACGCGTCAGGCGGTGAGCCCGCAGGCGGCCTTCCTGCTGAACGACGTGCTCCAGGGCGTGATGAGCCGCGGGACCGGCGCCTCGGCGGCGCAGTGGGGCTTCAGCGGAATAGCCGCGGGCAAGACGGGGACCACCGACGATACCCGGGACGCGTGGTTCGTGGGCTATACCTCGGAGATGCTGGCCCTGGTGTGGGTCGGTTACGACGACAACGCCCGAACGGGTCTGACCGGCTCGTCGGGCGCGCTTCCGATCTGGGTCGACTTCACCCGGCGATCCGGGTACGACCGCGTGACCGCCTCCTTCAGGGAGCCCGCGGGGATCGTGCGCGCCGTCATCGATCCGCAGAGCGGCGGCTTGGCGGACGAGAGCTGTCCGTCCTCGCGCCTCGAGCTGTTCCCCGCGGGGACGGAGCCGAGCGAGGTCTGCGACCTCCACCGCGCCGGCTTCTGGCGCCGGCTTCGCGACCAGGTCCGCCGCAGGTAGGCCGACCGGGGTCCACGCCGTCAGTCTTCCTCGTACTGCCGCTTGAGCCGCTCGACCACTGCCGGATCGGCGAGCGTGGTCGTGTCGCCGAGCGCCTTGCCCGTGGCGATGTCCCTCAACAGGCGTCGCATGATCTTGCCGGAGCGCGTCTTGGGGAGGTCGCCGGCGAACAGGATCTCCTCCGGTCGCGCGATCGCCCCGATCTTGCGCACCACGTGCTCCTTCAGCGCGCCCTCGAGCTCGGCGCTCGGGTGGTGGCTCTCGCGCACGGTCACGAACGCCGCGATGGCGGTGCCCTTGATGTCGTGCGGAATGCCGACGACCGCCGCCTCCGCAACGGCCTCGTGGTCCACGAGCGCGGACTCGACCTCCATCGACCCGATGCGATGTCCCGCGACGTTCATGACGTCGTCGACCCGCCCGAGGATCCAGAAGTAGCCGTCCTCGTCGCGTTTGGCGCCGTCGCCCGGGAAATAGGTGTTGCGATCCCACTTGCTCCAGTAGGTGTCGATGAAGCGCCGCTCGTCCTTCCAGATCCCGAGCATCCGCGCCGGCCATGGGCTCCGGATCGCGAGGTAACCGCCGCCGACCGCCACCGACGCGCCGGATTCGGTCAGGACGTCGGCCTCGATCCCGGGGAAGGGGTGGGTGGCCGAGCCCGGTTTGGTCGAGGTGATTCCCGGGAGGGGAGTGATCAGGATCTGCCCGGTCTCGGTCTGCCACCACGTGTCGACGATCGGGCATCGGCCCCGGCCGACGTGCTCGTGATACCAGGTCCAAGCCTCGGGGTTGATGGGCTCGCCCACCGATCCCAGGAGCCGGAGGCGCGAGAGGTCGCGCTTCGCCGGCCACTCCGCGCCCCATTTCATGAACGTCCGGATGGCGGTCGGAGCCGTGTAGAACACCGTCACGCCGTAGTGCTCGCAGATCTCCCAGAACCGATCGCGCTGCGGCCAGTCGGGGGCGCCCTCGTACATCACGACCGTCGCTCCCGCGGACAGGGGCCCGTAGACGATGTAGGAGTGACCGGTGACCCAGCCGATGTCGGCGGTGCACCAGAACACGTCCTCGTCGCGGAGATCGAAGACCCAGCGGGTCGTGCCGTAGGTCCCGGTCAGGTACCCTCCGGTGCCGTGGACGATTCCCTTGGGCTTGCCCGTCGTTCCGGAAGTGTAGAGGATGAACAGCGGGTCGTTGCTATCCATCGGCTCGGGCTCGCACCACGCCTCGGCGTCCTGCATCAAGCGGTGATACCAGTGGTCCCGGCCTTCGAGGATGTGGAGCGGGAACTCGCCGCGTTTCACCACCACGACGTGCTCGATGGACGGTGTCTCGCGAATCGCCTCGTCGGCGTATTGTTTGAGCGGCACGCTTCCGCCGCGACGGTAGCCACCGTCGGACGTGATCAGGACCTTCGCCTCGGCGTCGACGATGCGGTCCCGGAGCGCCTCGGACGAGAACCCGCCGAAGACCACACTGTGGATGGCGCCGATTCTCGCGCACCCCAGCATGGCCACCACGGCCTCGGGGATCATGGGCATGTAGATCGCGACGCGGTCGCCGCGGGCCACCCCCAGGCTTCGCAGCACGTTCGCGAACTTGTTGACCTCGCGATGGAGATCGAAGTACGTCCACGTTGTCCGATCGCCCGGCTCGCCTTCCCAGATCAGGGCGGCTTTGTTGCGCGTCGGTCCCTCGATGTGGCGGTCGAGGCAGTTGACGCTCGCGTTGATGCGCCCGCCGCCGAACCATCGGGCGTCCGGCCCCTGGCCGCGGAGGACGTGGCTCCACGGGCTCGACCAGCGCAGCTCCGAGGCGATCTGCGCCCAGAACGCCTCGGGGTCTGCGCGGGCTGCGTCGTAAACCGCGGGATCGCGGACCCGGGCCGCTTCTCGAAACGCGTCCGGAGGCAGAAAACGCCGCTGCTCGTCGAGCAGGACCGCGAGCTGATCCTCGATCGGACGCTTCTTCTTGGCCATCGAGTCTCCCCGGGATGCCGAACCCGCGCGCACCCGACGTGAATGCTAGTGTCGCGGCCCGGAATCGCGCAACCCGGTTTTCCCGCGGGCGGCCTCGTGGGCCGCCGCGAGCGGTTTCGCGGCCTCCTCCGGGGCTACTTCCGGCGGCCGTTGGACGCTCGGGCCGGTACGTGCGTATCTTCCTCGACAGAGGAGTGTCGTGATGCGGCGCCGCGAGAGAGGCCTTACCTGGATCGAGCTGCTGGTCGCGGTGACGGTGTTGCTCGTGGTCGCGACCGCCGTCATCCCGCTGTATCGCTGGGACGAGAAGCGGCGCCGAGAAGAGCACCTGCGCATGACCCTCGAGACCATGCGCAGCGCTATCGACCTGTACAAGCGGTACTCCGACGAGGGCATGATCGTCCAGACCGATCTCGATCAGAAGGGGTATCCGCGCGATCTCGAGGAGCTGATCGAGGGTGCGCAGATCGGCGATCCCAACTCACCGGAGTCCAGCTTCGTGCAGTTCTTGCGTCGGATTCCGGTCGATCCGATCTCGGGCAGGGAAGAATGGGGTCTGCGGTCGTATCAAGACGAGTGGGACAGCCGAAACTGGGGTGGGGAGAACGTCTGGGACGTCTACAGCCTGGCACCCGGCCGGGCCCTGGACGGAACCTCGTACTCGGAATGGTGAGCGGAACGCGGGGTGTCGCTGGTGCCGAAGGGGAGACTCGAACTCCCACGGGGTTGCCCCCGCCGCCCCCTCAAGACGGTGTGTCTACCAATTCCACCACTTCGGCGCTGAATCTGAACGAGCGGCTCGATCATGGCCAACCACGGCCGGCGGCCGTCCCGGAGGGCGGCCGAGGGTCACTGGGGATCGGTGTCGCCGGCCGGCGCATCCCCCTGAGGCGAACCCGACTCGGTCTGTGAAGCTGCGGGGTCCGGGGCGCCCGGGAGCTGCGGGACAGCCCCGCCGGTTCCGCCAGGCGTCGCGGGCGCCGTCGGGGCCGGGGCGGGAATCTCATCGAGAACCGTGCCGCGATCCTGTCGATTCGAGCTGAGGATCGAAAGCCCCAGCGAGCTCACCATGAACAGCACGGCGCACACCGTGGTCGCCTTCGAGAGCAGCGTCGCGGCGCCGCGCGCTCCGAATGCCGTTTGGCTGCCGCCGCCCCCGAACGCCCCGGCCAGGTCGGCCCGCTTTCCGGTCTGAAGAAGGACGACCAAGATCAAGACGATCGACACCACGAGGTGGACCGCGGTCAACAGAATCTTGATCATGGGGCCCTCCGGGAACGACGGCGGACTATAACACGCGACCCAGGGGGCGGCAAACCGGGCCGGACGGGCCCGGACGGCGGTGCGGGGAGCCGGGTCAACCTCGCGCGGCCCCGACGATCGCCGTGAACTTCGCGGCGTCGAGCGAGGCGCCCCCGACGAGTCCGCCGTCGACCTCGTCCAGGGCGAACAGCCCGGAGGCGTTCTCCGGCGTGATCGATCCTCCATAGAGGATGCGGACGCGGCCGGAGACACCTGGGCCGAACATCGAGCCGAGCTGCTCGCGGATCATGCGGTGGACCTCCCCGACCTGCTCGGGCGCGGCCGTCCGGCCCGTGCCGATCGCCCACACCGGCTCGTAGGCGATGACGACCTCGGCACCGGTCTCGACCGCGAGCGCTCCAAGCCCCAAGCGCAGCTGGCGCTCGACCACCGCGAGCGTGCGTCCCTCGTCGCGCTGGTGCTCGGTCTCTCCGAGGCACAGCACCGGCACGAGGGAATGGCGCCTGAGCGCTTCGACCTTGCGCTGCACGCGCTCGTCCGTTTCCCCGAAGTGCGTGCGCCGCTCCGAGTGGCCCACCAGGACGAACCACACGCCCATCTCGGACAGCATTCTCGAGGAAACCTCGCCCGTCCAGGGCCCCGACTCCTCCCAATGGACATCCTGCGCGCCGAGCCGGACGCTCGATGCCCTGACTCGCTCCGCGACGACGTGCAGACAGGGGAAGGCGGGCGCGACGGCAATCTCGACGGAGCCGGTATCCCCGAGGCGCCTCAGGAGGTCCTCCACGAGCGCTGCGGCCCACAGCTCGGTGAGGTTCATCTTCCAGTTTCCGATGACCAGGGGGCGGCGGCCGCCGGGACTCATGGGGCGTCCTGCAGTGCCTCGACCCCGGGCAGCGAGATGCCCGAAAGGAACTCCAGCGCTGCCCCGCCGCCGGTCGAGACGTGGGTCATGCGGTCCGCCACGCGGAACTGCTGCGCGGCGGCCACGCTGTCACCGCCCCCCAGGACGGTGATCGCGCTGGCCTCGGCCAACGCCTCGGCCACGCGGCGCGTGCCGTTCGAGAACGTTTCGACCTCGAAGCGACCCACAGGGCCGTTCCACAACACGGTCCGCGCCGAGCGGATCCTGCGCACGAACTGCTCGATCGTGCGCGGTCCGATATCGACTCCCGCCTCGTTGGCCATGATGTCCACGTTGTCGGTCGTGCGGTACCGGTCGTCGGCGCCGTCGATGGTCACGACGTGGTCCATGGGAAGCACGAAGTCCTTGCCGTCGCGTCGCGCGCGCTCCATCAGCGCCTTGGCCAGGGTCGTGCGATCCTCCTCGAGCAGCGAGCGCCCGACCGGGTGCATCGCAGCCTTGAGGAAAGTGTAGGCCATGCCGCCGCCGATCAGGAAGACATCGACACGCGGCATGAGGTTCTGGATGAGCTCGATCTTGTCGGAGACCTTGGCGCCCCCGAGGATCGCCACGAACGGGGATGCGGGATCGCTGAGGAGCTTGCCGAGCTGCTCGAGCTCCCGCTCCATGAGCAGGCCCGCCGCGGCGGGCTTGACCCGCTCCGGCACGCCGACGGTCGAGGCATGGGCGCGGTGCGCCGTGCCGAACGCGTCGTTGACGTAGACCTCGGCCAGGGCTGCCAGCTGCTGCGCGAACTCCGCGTCGTTGGCCTCCTCTCCGCGGTGGAAGCGCAGGTTTTCGAGCAGCATCACCTCGCCGGGCCGGAGTCGATCGCGCGTCTCCCGCACCGCGTCCCCGATGCTGTCTCCCGGGAAGGCGACTTCGGCGCCGAGCAGCTCGGTCAGCCGTGCCGCCACCGGGCGGAGGGAGAGCTCGGGGCTGGGCTTGCCCTTCGGCCGACCGAGATGGGAGGCGAGAACGACGCGCGCCTTGCGCTCCACGAGCACAGCGAGGGTCGGCATGGAGGCTCGCATGCGGGAATCGTCGGCGACGCGCTGGCCGTCGAGCGGCACGTTGAAGTCGACCCGACAGAAGACGCACTTGCCGGCGACGTCGATGTCCCGGACGGTCAGCTTGTTCGACACGGTTCGCTCTCCGGATTCAGCGCTTCGGCTTGCGGCGCGGCGCGCGCCGCGCGGGCCGCGGCAGAGGCAGGAACGAATCCAGCGCGGCGCGCTGTCGCGCGCTGAGCGCGTGGAACATCCGGCTGTTCCTCCGAATCCGCTCGCGCTTCATGATCGCACGCACGGCATCCACGACCTGCTCCCGCATGAAGCGATCCTCGCGGAGGTACGCTCGCAGGAGGTCGGGGATCTCGTCCTTCTTCCCGATCCGCCGCACCGCCGCCACCATCTCGGGATCGAGGCGCCGGTCGTGATCGGCCAGCGCGTTTCGGAGGTCCTGAATGGCGAGCCGGCTCCCGACCCGGGCGAGCTCGAGGTGCGCTTTGGCACGCACGCGCTGCAGCGGGTCGAATCCGTTGAACGCGGCGTGAGGCGCCGGGCTCGATGCGATCCGGTCGATGAGGTTCTTGAGCCGATAGACCAGCGACTTCTCGCCGATGGTCCCGGCGGACTCGACCAAGACCTGGAGGGGGAGCGGCTCTTCGACTTGATCCAGCACCAGCGCCAGGCTCCTCCCGTGACGGGTGCCCAGTCCCTTGAGGACCATCCCGGCGCGCGCGCAGTACTCCGGATCGTGGGCGCGGCGTCGCATCTCCGCGACCAGCGGCGGGACCGCCGCGGCGCCCGACGCCGCGAGGCCCTGCACGGCCTCGCTCCACACGGCGTAGTCGCCGGAGGCGAGGCCTCGGACCATGGAATCGAGGCTCGCCGGGTCATGGCCGATCCCCGCGGTGGCGGCCAGCTCGGATGCCCGCCGGACGACGTCCTCGGAGGGGTCCTGGCCCAGACGGCGGAGGATGCTCCTGCGCTCCGACGTCCTGAGCAGGGGGAGCAAAGCCAGGGCGCCGATGCGCAATCGCGCGTCCTCGGTGATGTCGAACAGGATCTCGACGACCTGACGGATCGCCCGCTCCTGGCCCGCGCCGTAGAGCTCCACCAGCGCATGGACGGCGGCGACACGCACGTCGAGGACCTTCTCCTTGGCCACGAGCCTCTCGAGCAGCACCACGGTCTGGCTCGAGGGGAAACGAGCCAGGCAGCGCGTGGCGATCTCGCGCAGCCGCGAGTCGCGATCGAGGAGCATGGCCATGAGCGGCTCGCGCCCACGGGCGTCGCGAATGAGCGCCAGCAGCGGCATCGCGTTGGCCCGGATCCGGCTGTTGTCGCCTTCGAGCGATTCGGACAACGCCGCGACGGCGTGCGACCCGATGATCGCGAGACGGGCGCGCGCCGCATCCACGACCGAAGGACGGCGACTCCCCAGTCGCCTGACGAGTCTGGGGATTTCGGTTGCCCTGGTGCGCGCCGTCATCTAGAGTGGACTCATCCTCCGGAACGATGCGCATCGCCTCCGGAGTCGGGAAACAACATCGAGGAACTTCCGTGTTTGGGAACGCACGGATTATCGAGCGAGCGACGAACGAAGTCAACGCAATGTCCGGCGAAAGCGAAAAAGTTTTTTCTCGAGTCTCGTTGGCACGGACGTTGATAGCGCTCGTCGTCGCGGCCATGCTGCTCGCATCGAGCTGCGGGAGTCGAGAGCGACAGGCCGACAGGCTGTATCGCAAGGCGAACCAGGCGGTCGAGGAAGGCAACCTCGACGAAGCGGTCAAGCTGTACGAGCAGATCCTCGACGACTATCGGGATACGGAGGTTGCGGCGCGCGCCGAGGAGGCGGTGAAACTGTTCCGAGGGTTGTCCGATTCCGCCAAGCTCTATCCGGGCCGCCGGGCGACCGAGATCATGATCGCCACCGCTCGCGCGCTCGAGCGCTACCGGAGCCGGAATCGCAGGTTCCCGGACGATCTCGCGAGCCTCGTGCCCCGCCATCTCGCGACGATCCCGGTCGACCCGTGGGGTCGAACCCTCGTGTATCGCGTGAAGTCGGAGGGCAGAGGTTACGTGCTTTCGACCTACGGCTCGGACGCCGCGCCGGGCGGATCGGAGGATGCGTACGACATCGTGATCGAGGACTCGAAGTTCGTTCGCCGTGGGGCGGGCTCGTGATCGTCCTTGCCGCCCTTGCCGCTCTCGGCCTGTCCGCCGGGACGGGCACCGCACTGCCGGGGCGTGTCGATTGGGCGGTGGCGGTGTTCCCGTCCGGGGCCGAGTTCGACCTCGAGATTGCCGCGGACCCGGATTCGCGGCGGCTCGGATACATGTTCCGCGAACGGGTTGCTCCCGACGAAGGGATGCTGTTCCTGTTCGACGCGCCGGGCAGGCATTCGATCTGGATGAAGAACTGCGAAGTCGATCTCGACGTCATCTGGCTCGATGACACGTGGCACGTGATCGAGATCGCCCACGAGCTCGCACCGTGCCCCGAGGAGGGCGACTGTCCCGGGTTCGCTCCGATGCGAGCAGCGACCTACGTTCTCGAGGTCGCCGGCGGCGTGGCGAGGGAGCACGGCCTGAGGATCGGGGATCGCATCGACATCCGGTCGCAACCGCCCCTCGTGCCATGATCTTGTTGCTGTGGCTGGCCCTGACGCTGCCGCAGGACGCACCGGAGCCTCCGCCGCCCGACGCCTCGGCCACGCGCCACGGCACCGCCGCCGCAGGCGAGGATCCCCAATTGCTGAACGAGGTCCGGCGCATGAGCCGCAGCCTCGAGGATCTGCTTGCCGCGCGGTTCGCGCTGCCGCCGGTCGCCGTTCGGGCCACTGCGGATCTGAGGCGCGTGGCGGCGGAGGCCCGTCTCGCGCAGGCGCTCCCCGCGGAACGAGTCGAGGCGCGGGGGCGGGCGTGGGAGGACATCGGGCTTGGAACTCGGGAAGGACCGTCCCGCATCTACCGCCTGCTGGCGGAGGACCTCGAGGGCGTGGCGGTCGATCCGACCGGCCGTCGTCTGTTGGTCGATCCGGATCGTCTCACCGCCGGGGACTTCATCCCGACCGGGGAGGACGCCGACCCCTCCTCGTTGCTGCTCCTGACCGGAATCCGTCCGGACGAACCCCTGCTCCTGCATGGGCTCGTGCATCTGCTCCAGCAGCAGGAAGAGCGCGGAGCGTGGCCCGAGACCACCGACGCGTTGCTGGCGCTGCGCGCCTGGCAGGAGGGACAGGCCAATCTGGCCGCCATCCTGTACCTGTTCGCGAGGGTCGGCGTCGGGACGGAGCTGTTCTCGCACTCGCTCGATCCCGGCGAGGTCATGGGCGGCGCGCTGCTGCCGCGCTCGATCGACCTCGTGGGAGGCGCCGAGGGCGCGCTGCTCGACTGGGTCTACCGGGACGGCTACGAGCAAGCCGCCGCGAGCATCCGGAATGGCGGGCCGAGCGCGCTTCGGGAGGCCATGGCGAGCCGCAAGACCACCCGCGACGTCAGGCACCTCGACCGCGTGGCGCTCGAGCCCGGGGCGATCGCGATCGCCGACGAACCGTCCCCCGAAGAGCTGCGGCTCGCCGACCGCGACTCCGTGGGGGAGGAAGGGATCGTCGTGATCGTATCGACCTGGACGGGCAAGGCCAACCTCGGGTTGATCGCGGCCGACGGCTGGAGCGGCGACGCGTTGTTCCGGTGGGAGGACACGACGGGAGACGGGGTGACGCTGTGGGTCACGCGCTGGGTCTCGCCCGAAGAGGCGGCGGACTTCGAGTACGGCTATGTGCGCAGCCTCGAGAGTCGATTCGCGGCTCCGGGCGACGCCGGGCAGAGCCCGCGCCGCTTCGAGGGGCAGGGCCGCGCCATCACCGTGAGCCGCGACGGCATGCACGTTCGAGTCCGAATCGTCCCGAGCGGTTGACCTTTTCACGCCGATTCGCGCGAGATCCGATTTCGTCATCGGCGGCGTCGGCCGCGGGACTGTCGTGCTATTCGAGATCTTCGAAATTGGAGCGATTGGCGGGAGTTGACAGCGGCGCGATCGTCTCGTAGCTTGCCGACCAACGAGGTCGACATGCGTTTCATGGCTCGCACGTTCGCCGCAGGCGGTCTACTCGCCGCGCTCGCGCTCGCGCCCGCACCCCAGGCGCGGCACGCCGACAGGGAGCTCTCGGAGCGCGCGGCGAGGAACGAGTTTCGAGCGAGCGCCGCACAGATGCGCGCGGCCCTCGCACGCATGCGGGTCCGAGCCGACCGCGACGAGATCCAGCGGATCCTGCGCGCCGTCGACGACCACGCCGAGCGGTTCGATCTCGACCCCGTGATGATCCTGGCCGTCATCCACGTGGAGAGCCGTTTCGACTCCCGGGCCGTGTCCTCGAAGGGCGCGATGGGTCTCATGCAGCTCCGGCCGGAAACGGCGCGCGAGGTGGCGTCGGAGCTGGACGTCGATTGGACGGAGCCGGAGCGCCTGTTCGACCCCGACTTCAACATCCTGCTCGGAACCTGCTACCTGCGCTCGCTCATCGACCGCTTCGACGACCGCGACACCGCGCTGGCGGCGTACCATGCGGGTCCGACGCGTGTGTCCGAGATCCGGCGCAGGGCGGGCGACATCCCGCGGCACTATCCCGCGCGAGTGTCGGAGGCGTTCTCCCACCTCGCCGCTCTGTAGCTCGGAGCACGCCCGAGTCCAGCCCGCCACGTGCCCGGCGAAAACAGGAAGCGGCTCGTAAATCCGTCAAGGACAAGGGGTTTCTGGACCGTGAGGTCCCTTGATCGCTCCAGGGCCGTGAGCTAGACTGCGCTCCGGGAGCGACCTGCCTTTATGCCACAGTACGTCCCGATCCTCGTCTTCCTGCTGGTGGCGATCGCCTTCCCGCTCGTGATGCTGGCCGTGGCCAGCCTGGTCCGCCCCAACCGCCCGTTGGCGTCGAAGCTGACGCCGTACGAGTGCGGCATCGAGCCCGTTTCGGATGCTCGCAGCCGGCAGTCCGTGCAGTACTACGTCATCGCGGTGCTGTTCGTCGTCTTCGACGTCGAGACCGTGTTCCTGTTCCCGTGGGCGGTGCGCTTCGAGGTGCTGGGCCTGTTCGGCCTCGTCGAGATGGGGATCTTCCTCCTCATTCTCGTGGCGGCTTACGTCTACGTGTGGAAGAAGGGAGCGCTGCAGTGGGTGTGATCGAGGACCGCTTCCACCCCAACGTGCTCGTGACCACCGTGGACCGGGTGTTCAACTGGGCGCGCAAATCGGCGCTGTGGCCGATGACGTTCGGCCTCGCCTGTTGCGCCATCGAGATGATGGCCGCCGGCGCATCGCGCTTCGACATGGACCGTTTCGGCGCCGGGATCTTCCGTCCCTCGCCCAGGCAGTCGGATCTCATGATCGTCTCCGGATCGGTCACGGAGAAGATGGCCCCCATCATTCGAACCCTCTACGATCAGATGCCTGACCCGAAATGGGTCATCTCGATGGGGATCTGCTCGACGGCGGGAGGTCCGTTTCCAACCTACAGCCACGTCCAGGGAGTGGACAAGGTCGTCCCGGTGGATGTCTACGTTCCCGGGTGTCCGCCGCGCCCGGAGGCACTGCTGTACGGGCTCCTGGTGCTCCAGGACAAGATCGATCGCATGACGATCGCCAAACGAACGGCGTGAGAGCTCCTTGGACGACGACGCTCAAGTCCGCGAAAACGCGGGACAATCGGCCCCGCCTCTCTCCAGGGTCGCGGCGCGCCTGCGCGAGGAGCAACCCTCCGCGCTGATCGAGGTCGTCGACGGGGAGGTCCCCGCCGTCCGCGTGAGACCGGAGTGCATCGAGCGGGTGTGCCGCTTCCTCAAGGACGATCCGGACTGCCGCTTCGACCATCTGTCGAACCTGTGCGGCGTGGACATGATCGCGCTCTCCCGCCCCTCGCCTCGCTTCGACGTCGTGTACCACCTCTACGCCCTGTCGAGCGGCGGCCGGATCACCCTCAAGGCCGCCGTGGACGACGGCGCCGAGATTCCGACGGTCAGCACCGTATGGCGGACGGCGAACTGGCACGAGCGCGAGGCCTACGACATGTTCGGGATACGATTCGCGGGCCACCCCGACCTGCGCAGGATCCTGATGGACGAGGGGTTCGACGCTTTCCCGCTACGCAAGGACTTTCCCCTCGAAGGACGCGCCAAGGATCACGGCAACTGGCGCAAGCCCGAGGACGAGACGGCCGGCGGGGGACGCTGAGCGATGTTCGGACCGAGCGAGATGGAGATCAACCTCGGCCCGCAGCATCCGAGCACGCATGGGGTCCTGCGGCTCAAGCTCAAGCTGGACGGCGAGAGGATCGTGCACACCGATCCGGTCATCGGGTATCTGCACCGCGGATGCGAGAAGCTCGGCGAGGATCGCACCTACCCGCAGGCCATGGTGTACACGGATCGAATGGACTACGTCGCGGCGTTCTGCGAGAACCTGGTGTACGTCGAGACGGTGGAGAAACTCCTCGGGGTCGACGTTCCGGCGCGCGCCCAGTACATGCGCGTCGTGCTGGCCGAGCTGCAGCGCATCGCCAGCCACCTGTTGTGGCTCGCGACGCACGCGCTCGACATCGGGGCGATGTCGGTGTTCCTGTACTGCTTCCGAGAGCGCGAGCAGATCCTCGATCTGTTCGAGGCTTTTTGCGGCGCGCGCCTGACCCTCTCCGCGGCGCGCATCGGCGGCATGTACCAGGAGTTCCCCGAAGGCTGGGCCGCCGAAGTGCATCGATTCTGCGACGTCTTCCCGAGCCGGCTCGAGGAATACCACCAGCTCCTGACGTCGAACCGCATCTGGCTCGAGCGCACGCAGGGGGTGGGGGTCATCGACGGCCCGACCGCGCTCGACTACGGCGTCACGGGGCCGTGCCTGCGGGGCTCGGGAGTCGACTACGACGTTCGCAAGGCGATGCCCTACGCCGCCTACCGGGAGCTCGAGTTCGACGTGCCGCTGGGACGTCAGGGCGACACGTACGATCGCTACCTCGTGCGCATGGAGGAGATGCGCCAGAGCCGGCGCCTCGCCCTGCAGGCGCTGCAGAGGATGCCCGACGGGCCGATCATGGCCAAGGTCCCGAAACGGATCCGTCCCCCGAAGGGCGAGGCGTACCACGTCAACGAGGGACCCAGGGGCGAGCTCGGCGTGTACCTGATCAGCGACGGAACCGAGACGGCGTACCGCTGCCGTTTTCGCTCGCCGTGCTTCACCAACCTCCAGGCGCTCCCCGAGATGGCGCGCGGGCACCTGGTGGCCGATATCATCGCGCTGATCGGCACGCTGGACGTCGTGCTGGGCTGTGTGGATCGGTGAGGCGCTGAGGTGCGATCCCGATGAGCGAGTCGGTCGTGCGATACGTGGTCGTTCCCTTCGCCCAGATCTTCGTCATTCTGAACGTCCTCATGCTGGGAGTGGCCTATCTCGTCCTGCTGGAGCGCAAGGTCATCGCCTTCATGCAGGTGCGCCTCGGACCGCGGCGCGTGGGGCCGCACGGACTGCTGCAGCCGATCGCGGACATCCTCAAGCTGCTCCTGAAGGAGGACATCACGCCGGCGCGCGCGGATCGCCTGCTGTTCCTCCTCGCGCCGGTGATCCTGCTGGTTCCCGCCATGATCGCGTTCGCGGTGATTCCGTTCTCGGGCGAGCCGTTCACGGTGCTCGGCGTCGAAGTCACGCCGTGGATCACCGACCTCAACGTCGGGGTGCTGTACCTGCTCGCGATCTCGAGCCTCGGCGTCTACGGGATCGTCATGGCGGGGTGGTCGTCGAACTCGAAGTACCCGTTGCTCGGGTCGCTGCGCTCCGCCGCGCAGATGGTATCGTACGAAGTCCCCCTGGCCTTGTCGGTGGTCTCCGTTCTGATGCTCGCCGGGTCGGCGTCGATGGTGGAGATCGTCCGGGCACAGGCCGAGCAGGGCGTGTGGTTCGCGTTCTGGTGGCCGTACCCGCAGCTCGTGGGTCTGTTCCTGTTCTTCGTTGCGGCCGTGGCGGAGACCAACCGCGCGCCGTTCGATCTCCCGGAGGCGGAGACCGAGCTCGTCGCCGGATTCCACACCGAGTACTCCGGAATGAAGTTCGCCTTCTTCTTCCTGGCCGAGTACATGAACATGATCCTCGCCGCGGCCGTCGTGAGCATCCTGTTCCTGGGAGGGTGGCTGCCGGTGACGTTCGGATTCCTGCCCAGGGAGCCGCTCTCCGTCTTCCTCGGGGGTGCGACGCTGACCGGCTCGTTCTGGTTCTTCTCCAAGGTACTGGCGGTGCTGTTCGTCTATCTGTGGATTCGCGCGACGTTCCCGCGCTACCGCTACGATCAGTTGATGCGGCTCGGGTGGAAGTGGTTCATTCCGCTCGGGCTGCTCCACGTCGCGCTCACCGCCGTGGCGGTCCTCGTTCGGCAGGGGTGATCGGGATCATGGCTCACGTCGCACGTCCCAAGGTGCCGTTGTGGCGCGCCCTCCTGCCCGTGGAGCTCGCCCTCGGGATGTGGGTGACCCTCAAGCACCAGTTCCGGCCCCACGTCACGCAGGAGTATCCCAAGGAGCGCCCCGAACTGCGTCCCCGGTTCCGCGGGGTGCCGCGGCTGCGCGATCATCCGGATGTCGAGGGTCAGCTGTGCGTGGCGTGCAACATGTGCGCCGCGGCGTGCCCGGACCGCTGCATCACGGTCGAGGCGAAGCCGCGCACGACCGGGAAGGGCAAGGAAGCCAAGCTGTTCCTGATCGACTACGAGAAGTGCTGCCTGTGCGGGCTGTGCGTCGATCCGTGCCCGACGAAGCCGATCACCGCGATCTACATGTCCCACGATTTCGAGCTCGCCAAGTACAGGCGTTACGAGTTCATGACCGACATGCCGGTGCTCTACGAGGGCCACGAGCGAAACGAGTACGATCGGTGAGCGCTCCTCTGTGGATCTTCCTCCTCCTCGCCGCGAGCGGGGTGTTCTCGGCGGCGATGGTCGTCACGCGGCGCAACCCGGTGCACTGCCTGCTGTACCTGCTGGTGACGTTCTTCTCGGTGGCGGCGGTCTACGTCCTGCTGCACGCCGAGTTCGTCGCCGCGGTGCAGGTGCTCGTGTATGCCGGGGGCATCATGGTGCTGTTCCTGTTCGTGATCCTGCTGGTCGACGTGGGACGCGTCGACGCCCTGCGGCGCGTGGCCAAGGGACATGTCGTCCTGAGCGTGCTCTTGACCGCCTTGGTCGTGGTCCCCGTCGGGGTCCACGTTCTCGGCGGCGCGCCAGCCGCCGCGCCGTCCACCCTGGCGCTCGCCGAGGGGGGCGGGAATCTCGAGACCGTCTCCCTGAGTCTGTTCCGGAACTACCTGCTTCCGTTCGAGGCGATCTCGATCCTGCTGCTGGTCGCCCTGGTGGGTGCGGTCGTTCTGGCGCGGGCGAGGTACTGAGCGTGCTGGCTCCGGCCCACGTCATGCTGTTCAGTCTCGCGCTGTTCGCGATCGGCGTTCTCGGGGTCTTGACCCGCCGCAACGCCATCGTGATCCTGATGAGCCTGGAGATCGTCTTCAACGCGGCGAACCTGAACTTCATCGCGTTCGCGTGGGCGCTCCCGGACGTGGCGGGACAGGTCCTGGCGCTGTTCGTGATCTGCGTGGCCGCGGCCGAGGCGGCCATCGGGCTTGCCATCCTGATCACCGTCTACAGGAACCGCAGCCACATCAACGTCGACGAGATCGACCTCATGAAATGGTAGGAGTTGTGAAAAGGGGGTCCGACCCCTGTTCTACGAGTGGGGGATGCTGAGCAAGCTGTGGCTGATTCCGGCGTTGCCGCTCGTGGGGGTCGTGATCAACGGCCTGTGGGGCGGTCGCCTGTCCCGCAAGGCGGTGGGTCTCGTGGCGTGCGCGACGATCGCCTGCGCGTTCCTGCTGTCGGTCACGGCGGTGGTGGAGCTGTCGGGGCTGCCCGAGGGATCGCGCCACGTGGAGACGTCGCTCGGGACGTGGCTGCCGCTTCAGGGTCTCGACGTGCGGTGGGGCGTAGCACTCGATCCGTTGTCCGCGGTGATGATCCTGGTGGTGACCGGGGTCGGCCTCTTGATCCACGTCTACTCGATCGGGTACATGGCTCACGAGCCGGACGTGGCGCGGTTTTTCGTCTACATGAACCTGTTCATGACGATGATGCTGACGCTGGTCCTGGGGAGCAACCTGCTGGTGATGTTCGTGGGATGGGAAGGCGTGGGCCTGTGCAGCTACCTGCTGATCGGGTTCTTCTACGACCGGCCGTTCGACGAGCGCACGGGTCTGAGCTGTGCGGACGCGGGCCGCAAGGCGTTCGTGGTGAACCGCATCGGGGACGCGGCGTTCCTGATCGGGGTCCTGTATCTGGCGACGACCTTCGGGACGCTGGAGTTTCGGGGCGTGAGCGAGGCGGTGGCGCACTCGGGGGTCGGCCTGCACGCGATGCTGGTGGGGGTGGGGATCCTGCTGTTCGTCGGGGCGGCCGGGAAGTCGGCGCAGATTCCGCTGTACGTGTGGCTGCCGGACGCGATGGCGGGCCCGACGCCGGTCTCGGCGCTGATCCACGCGGCGACGATGGTGACGGCGGGGGTGTACATGGTGTGCCGCATGTCGGCGGTGTACACGGCGGCCCCGGAAGCGATGGCGGTGGTGGCGGGGGTGGGAGCGTTGACCGCGGTGTTCGCGGCGACGATGGGCATGGCGGCGACGGACATCAAGAAGGTGCTGGCGTATTCGACGGTGAGCCAGCTGGGTTACATGTTCGCGGCGGCGGGGGTGGGCGCGTACGTGGCGGCGATGTTCCACCTGATGACGCACGCGTTCTTCAAGGCGCTGCTGTTCCTGGGAGCGGGCAGCGTGATCCACGGGATGAGCGCGGACCAGGACATCCGCCACATGGGCGGATTGAGGTCGAAGATGCCGCGCACGCACGCGACGTTCCTGGTGGCGACGCTGTCGATCTCCGGGATTCCGTTGTTCGCGGGGTTCTTTTCGAAGGACGAGATCCTGGCGGGGGCGTGGGAGTCGAGCGCGG
>Ga0302046_10000768_pt1 | contig 31021 bp, 22 predicted proteins | sample RVTome_11_FD_200261 | JGI IMG/M metagenome (GOLD analysis project Ga0302046, IMG submission 200261) | Soil microbial communities from uranium-contaminated site in the Upper Colorado River Basin, Wyoming, United States - RVT147D111 (version 2) ...
GCTAACCCTTGCCGTGCGCCGTGCGGGGCACGTCGCGTCCCAATCACGAACCAGGAGCAGCCATGAGCGGGCCCGCCGTCCTTCACACCGTTGGAGAGATTGCCCACAAGCTGGGCGTCCCCCTTCACCGCGTCGAGTACCTGATCCGGGCACGCGGGATCCGGCCCTCGAGCTGGGCAGGCAACGCGCGCGTCTTCAGCGATAAGGCCGTCGAACGGATCGCCCGCGAGCTCGGACACCCGAAGACCCAAGGGCCCGACGAAGTAATGGATTCCGACGGCCGTGCCTGACTTCGTTGGGTCGTCCGCAGCTGCCAGAGGGACCGGACCCGACATGAGCCCCGACGCTACGGGCGCCCTTCTCGTCGGTCGCGGCCTCGATCGCGCCGATGGCGAGCGCTTGGAGTTCGCGCGCAAGCCGAGCTCGCTGCGGGACTTGCTCCTGGCCAGGCAGCGGGACGACGCGCCGGATCAGTGGGTGATCCTCGGCGAGTTCGAGCAGCACCGGCGGAGCCGAGACGGCTGGCGAAGTGCCAGTGGGGTGACGCTCGACCTCGACTGGGAGGACCCAACCGTCCCGAAGGAGGAGGGTGCGCACCAGGCAGTTCCAGCAGGCGAGCGTGAGCTGATCCTGGCAGCGCTCGACGAGTACTCAGCGCCCGGACTCGCCTACCTGACGCCGCGCGGCCTCCGCGTGATGCACCTCTTGGCGGCGGACGTGACCGACGTGGACGGGTACGAGGAGCTCGTCGACGCTGCCAGCGAGATGCTGTTGCGGCACCTCGGCACCCACGGCGTGCCGCTCTGGCGAGACGGCGTGACGGGCCTGCGACTCGACGGCGCATCCCGATCACCCTGGCAGGCGATGCGGTTGCCCCTGCCCGGCCAGCCTACCGTGCTCACGGGCGGGGATTGTGAGGTTTGCGGGACGGGATTCGAAGCAGGTCACACGCAACGCATGGACCTGGACGCTGCGCTGCCGCCGGATCTTGCCGAGGCGTGCAGGCAGATCGCCAGCTGGGTGCAGATCGCCGCCGAGGTAGTCGTGACGGGCCTGATGGCCACCGCCTCGGCCGCCATCGGAAACACCCGCTGGGTCGTCGCGCGGGGTAGGGCTGTTCCCGTGTCCCTCCAGTACTTGACATCCCTGCCGTCCGGGAGCGGCAAGGGGGAAGTCCGCAAGTACTTGCGGCTCGCGGCACAAGACTTCGAGCGCGAGGTCACCGAGCGTCGCGGGGAGGCCCGCCGCGAGCGGGAGGAGCATCAGGACAAGCTCGAGCAGTGGCGCGCGGACGGGCGTTCGTCGAAGAACCGCGCGAAACGCGGCCCGCGGCCTGAACTGCCGCCGCTTTCGCCAGAGGGCGGCGAGCGGACTTCGTTCATCGTGAGCGAGGCGAACCTCGAGGGCATCATCGCGACCCTGGAGGACACTCCGAGGGGCGTCCTGTGGGCATCGGACGAGGCCCACGAGATCGTGGGGATGCTGGGGCGCTACGGCGACGGCGGCGGCGCGCGCAGTCTGGATGCGGCCCGACTGCGCCGGTTGATGGATAGTGCGCCCGTGGAGGCTCATCGCGCGCGCAGCAACTCCTCGCCCGTGCGGCGCCTCCCGCGACCGTGCCTTGCCATCGACGCGGACGTGCAGCCCAAGGTGCTCGACGCGCTGTTCAACGACGAGGACCGCGTGTCCGGGACGACGGCTCGTTTCCTCATGCACGCGCCACCTCCGATGCAGGGCGAGCGCCGGTACGTCGACGCTCCGCCGGAGCCGGAGCCCTGGGTCCTGGAGCTGCTTCGGTCACGCCTCGGAGCGCTCTGGGCCATCGAGCTCAAGCTGAAGGAAGGCGTTCCGCATTACGAACCCCTGCCTCTCGAGGACAAGGCGGAGCGCTTGTGGGCCGAAGAGCTTGAGCGTCTGGAGCGCCGCTACCCCGGCGCGGGAGACGAGGAAACGGGAGCCCTTGGCCATGCGCGCGGACGGATGCTCCGGCTGGCCGGCGTCCTGACGCTCCTGCGCGATCCCAAGGCCAGCGCGGTCACCGTGGTCGATATGCGCCGAGCCATCACGCACATGCGCTACCACCTCGAGCACCACAGGGTGTTGATTGCGCAAGTCGACGAGGACGCCGAGGCCGAGCGCCTCGAGAAGCTGTGCGAGCAGGTGGAGAAGCTGTTCAAGAGCCAGCCCGAGACCGGTGTTCGGGCGACAGACCTCCGGCGCCACGTCTCGAAGTCGCGCTACGGGGGGAAAGAGGGTCTGCGCCGCGCCTACGCCGACCTGCACGCGCTCGGCTGGAAGCTGCGTCGTCGCAGGGCCCTGGACGGCCGCCCGGGCCGACCGCCGGTCCCGGCGTTCCTCCCGCCGGAGGGCGGGTTGCACGATCCGCACGGTCCCGAGCAGTCGTCTCACAAACCTCACAAACCCGCCCCAGGGGGTTTGGGAGGTTTGCGGGACGATCGAGAGGGGAGACGCGAGCACGCACATCACAACGGCGCGGACGCGTGCGAGTTGCTCGACCGGGCTTCGGATCACCTGATCGCGTCGGGAGCCGTCGGCCTCCCTCGCCCCGGGGTGCGGACCGCCTGCCCGGCCTGCGGTTCACCGGACGGGCTTGGCGTGCTGCCGGACAAGCCGTCCCGATGGCACTGCCACTCCGACCGCCACACCGGCCACCGAGGAGGGTGCGCTGTCGACTACTACCTCGCGCAGCGGCTCGAGCGAATGCCCACCGTCGCGGAGGCGGTTGAGGAGGCGAAGGGGATCTTGGGGCTCAACGGCGAGGCCGGGTCCCCTGCCGATGCGGGTGGCGCCGCTGACGAGGTGGCCCCATGACAGCACGCCGTCGTCTTGCGCTCGGGATCGGCGCCCGCGACAGGCCAGCCAGTGCCGCGGCGCGTGGGCGGTTGCAGCGGGCACCGTCCCCCAGGCACCGAAACGGGGGCCTCGCGCCGTGAGTGGCCCGCGTGCGCGCGCAGGGGGCGGCGGCCCCATACCCCGCCGGGGCGCCCGTCGGCGCGACCGTGGCGCCACAGGGCGCGCCTGTCGGGGCGGCGGCGGACTTGACCTGCACGAGAGGGTCGAGTTCCGGCTGGCGCGGATCGCGAACCTGCAGGCTGAGCTGGCCGGGGAGTTCGGCGCGCTGGCCGAGGACCTCGGGAATCGACTTGCTGGGTCGGCGGACCCGAGGCTCATGGTCGGCGTGCAGTCCGCGCTGGAGACCGCCCCGGCCCCGCGGCGCCGCCTCCCGACCGCCCAGGATCCGGCGGCCGCACCGCAACTGGAGGGTGACGCGCGCGGGAACGGGGCGCCGCCGCGCTCGGAGCCTGACCGAGAGGGCGCGCACCGATTCGACCTCGCGCTGGCACCGCTGCTCGTGGACGACGTAGGTGTTGCGTCCCTGCTGGGAGTCTCGCGCGCGCACCTCGCCAACCTTCGCAAGCGCGGGGAGTTCCCGATCGGTCCGGTGAACCTGGGGCGGCGGGTCCTGTGGCGTGTCGGCACGGTCGAGGCGTGGGTCGCAGCCGGCTGCCCGGTCGCTGATTGCTGGGAGGGCGATGAACGGCGCGAGTAGAGCGTTCCGGCACCGGTACAGGGACCGGAAGACCCGCGAGTTCAAGTCGATCTCGCGGTGGTACTGGCCCCTCAAGAGCCTCACGCCCGGCCGCCGGCCGCACAAGCTGCCCGGCTTCGAGGGCCAGCGGTCGACCGAACAGCTCGGTGCCGTGCTCGACCAGGCCCACGCCTACCTGAGCGTGGGCTCTCCGGTGCCGCCCGAGCTTGTGAAGCGGCTCGACCGGGTTCCCAAGCGGATCCGGGAGAAGCTGGTCCGGTGGGGGTACGTGGACAGGAAGCGTTTGACGCTCGCGATGCACCTCGCCGCGCTGATCCCTGAGTACGAGGGCCAGCAGAAGCTCTCGGGCAAGGAGACGGCTGCCGAGGACGCCCGTCGTGTCGAGCGCCTTCTGGTCGATCGCTGCGGCTTCGAGACCTGGGGCGACGTCTCCGTCGAGAAGATCGAGGAGCAACTCGAGGCCATGAAGGGGCGCGACGGCGAGGCGATCTCCAACGCGACGTGGACGCACCACGTCCAGGCGGTGAAGCACTTCGAGCGGTGGCTCGCCGTCCGCAAGGGGCTGGAGAAGCGCCTGACGGCGCTGTCTCGGAAGAACCCGGACCTCGATCGCGACGAGTCGCGCGCGCTGAGCGACGACGAGGTCGAGAAGCTGCTCCAGTCGACATGGCCAGCCCCCGAGCTGTTCGGCCTTACTGGCCGGGAGCGCGCGCTGCTCTACCATCTCGCGTTCGCGACCGGCCTGCGGCGGGGGGAAATCTCGCGGCTGACTGTCTCGTCACTGCGGCTCGATGATCGAGAACCGTCCGTCGTGCTCGGTGCTGGCAAGACCAAGAACCGGCAGCGAGCCGAGATTCCGCTGTGCGACCCGGAGCTAGTCGCGGCTCTGCGCACCCAGGTACGGGGCAAGCTGGCCACGGCGAAGGTGTTCGACAAGATCCCCGGACGCACGGCGGAGATGATCCGCCGCGACATGGTGCGGGCCGGCCTTTCCGTCAAGGATGAGCACGGCATCGTGGCCAACTTCCACTCGCTGCGCGCCTCGTTCTGCACGAACGCCGGCGACAACGCTCGCACGCTGAAGGACGCGCTGTCGCTGAGCCGGCACAAGACACCCAAGGTCTTCATCGACCGTTACTGGAAGCGGGACCGGGCGAGCGAGGTGGAGACGCTGGCAAGCTTCAAGCGGATGTCGTATCGCGCGACGGGGACGGACGGCGACGGCGAGCGGGGCGTCGCTCGGTGACGAACTACAAGGGTAATGGCGGGAAGCCGGCCAGCACTGGAGACTCCCTCGGGTGGGGTTCGGGGGAATCACGAGCGCAACCCCCAAGATCACCCGGACTGTCGAACGATGTATCGTCGTGCCCTACGTCTCGGCGAGGCTCAGGAGATGCCATGCTTCCTTGTACACACCCTCGGAATCCCTGAAGTTGCGCATCGGCGAATCCTTCCGGAGGGGACCGTCAGCCTTGGCGCCGGCAAGCCACTGCCTGTGTGACTCCGCAACGTGCTTCGCCACGACCTTGCTCGGCACGATGTGGAAGTCTGGTCGTGTGCCGGTGCCTCGGAGAAGTACGAAGGCGTAGAAGTGATTGTCCGAGGCGAAGCTCTCTGACTTCTTGGAGAGCATCCACTTGGGCAACGTGCCGCTACTCGTCTTGACCTGAAGCGACACGGACCGTGACGCATCTGCGCTACTGGCAATGATGTCGACACCTCGGCTGTTTCGCAGCGTGATCGACGCGAGGAAACCACGAATCGAGAGTTCGGCCGCGACGAAGTACTCGCCAGCGACGCCGACGAGCGTGGTCTCAAGCCCTGAGTGCTTTCCCATCAAGGCAGAGTCTAGGATGAGTTGGCGAGAGCAGGGACGGGCCCCCGAAAGGATACGCTCGCGCTGAGCCGGCACAAGACGCCCAAGGTGTTCATCGACCGCTACTGGAAGCGGGGACCGGGCGAGCGAGCTAGAGGCGCTGGCGAGCTTCCGGCGCATGTCGTACCGGGCGAACGGGGACGGACGGCGAACCAAGCCGGGCGTCGTCGGATGACAAAGCAGCGGGCATCCACGAGGCGGTTGCGGACAACGCCGCCCGCTACGCGATCAGTTCTCGGATCCACGCGATCGCCTCCGGGTAGTGATCCACCTCGAGCACAAACTCCTGCCCCCGGGCCACGGACCGAAGCCGCAAGTCGCCGTCCTCTTGGTACCACCGGCCGAGATCTCCGTGAGCCCCGAGCGGGGGCCTGCCGCTGCGGGGATCGAACCACCTTGGAAGCTCCCAAACGCTTCGGGTACTGTCCGGTGCGGTGAGCCGGAGATCTTCCCGGTAGGTTCTGAACGTCCCCGCTCCGGGAGCATCCACTTGCTCGCCGGGAAGCGACAGCCCCTCGGACGCCAGGTAAATCGAGTTGCCGGAACGGTGGGGATGGACGACGTGTGGATGATCGAAGGCCCACACAGGCGGCGGGTCCTCCGGAGGACGGATCACAGAGCCGACCTGAAGCCACCCGAAGAGGACGTGCAGATCAGGAGCGCCACGAAGGTACGTCGGGCCGTTCGCACGTTCCTCCACCTCCCTGAACCACCCGAAGAACAGGAACACGTCCCCCTCGCCGACTCCCGCACGCCGCAGCACCCCTTGAGCCGCATCGCACTGCCCGAGGGACGGACGCCAGCCCGGTCTCCTCGGCACTGCTTCGGAGGTGAGGTCGGGGTCAAGGTGGACGCCGAAGTCGGCCCTGGTCTTGCCGCGTGACAGGCTCTCCACCAGCGGTCCAAGCGGCCGCCCGGCCAGGGTCACCTCGGCGTACGTCCTGGGGCTTCCCTTCTCGGGAATCGGAAGCGAGAACATCGTGCCGTCCTCGAAGATCGGGCTCGGTGCGCCGCCCGCCTGGGAGTCGAATCCCTTCCGGCTCAGGATGAGCCGCACGATGGCCTCCAGGAGGTGTCCTGCTCCGACCAGCGGCGTGGGCGCCCTTGGATGCCTCGAGGAAGCGCATCGAAGAACTCGCGCACCTTCGAGATCTGCTCCTGTGTGAAGCGAGAGCGGTGCCCTCGAGCCACGTGAAGGAAGTCCAACTCGTCGGGTAGCACGGGGCCGTCACCGCCGAAATAGACGAAGTTCCGGCTTGCCAGGACCGCGTCTGCCGAGGTGTCGCGGCGCTTGCTCCGAACATTCTCCTGGTCGCGGACGTGGTCCCAGTGCTGGGATCGCTGCTGCGCGAATCCGCCGCCCCCATCCGGCTCGTAAATGCTGTCTCCGCATCGCTCGACAAGCCGCCGCGACTTCCAGTCCGGTCGCTTCGCGCAGAACCGGGAGTCGTTCCAGTACCTGTCGAAGGTCAGCTTCTCCTGAACCTCCAGGATGTACACGACCGACTCACAGCGGCTTGAAAGGCCGACGACCAGGTCTCCTGGGCGGGCATGTCGACGGATGCGGGGCTTGCAGCAGGCGAGCGTGCACCAGCGGTGGAACGGGTTGGGCGCGAAGCCGGTGTCAGAGACGACAACGTACGCGAAGACCCTGCCGGAGCGTGGGGTGGGTTCGGGCATCGGCGACTCCCGCATGGCGTCAAGCATGGGGTCGCTCGGTAGCTTCCAGTAGCGCCCAATGGCGCCCAGTGGAGCCAACCGACCAACACCTGGTGGGGAAGGGGGGATTTGAACCCCCACGGGCCGCTGCCCTTCGGATTTTAAGTCCGATGCGGGGATGGCCTAAGGTGCTACGGGGACCAGAGTTACGTTCCCGAGAGTCAGCCGCTTGGCGTCTAGCTTGGCGTGCGGCGTGCACGACCCCTCGTCGCGCCCGATCCCGAGGACGTTGATGCAGGCCAGCGCCCGCGGCGGTGGAGCTGGTAGGGGGGTGTCGCGATCGCTGTTTCCGGAGGAATGCCGGCCCTGAGACGGGACCGCAGCGTGGCGTCGGTGACCTTGCATCGCCGATCGCGACACCAGACGGTCAGGCCCTTCCTCGTTCCGAAAGCCTCGATGATGTGGGTCGGCGCATCTTCGCTGCCCCTGTTGCGAGGCGGGATGGAGATGGCGTCCTCTGGATCCCAGCCGTTCCGCAAGCGCGAGCGAAGCGAGGTCAGAGTCACCTTGCACCGAGGATCGCGAGACCATTCCGTCGGGCCCTTCCGCTCCCCGAATGCCTCGAACGTCCACCGCGGCGGAAAGCGAATCGGCGGATGCACCCCGCTCTTGGCGACCTCCGACCGAGACACCCAGATCGCGTTCCGCGGCGAGTAGACTCGCGTGCCGGGGCGGAGTGACAAGCAGAGCCCCGAGGTGTACCCCGACGAGAGCGCCCAGGCTCGAAACGCCTCGAAGTTCTTCCACTCGGCGCAGACCTTCCTGCCCTGTCCGCCGTGGTAGCGGTACCTCGCGTCTTCGGGATTCTCGCAGCAGCGCCAGAGGCTCGTCCAAGTCTTGCGGAGACGCCGCTCGGGCTCGCTCCTCGGTTCCCGCTTGCGGAGCAGGCCGCGATCGGCGAGGCCCTGACGGATCGCTTCCTTGTGGGCCTTCAGGCGGCGCGCGATCTCGGTGGGCGTCAGCTCCTCGCCGACGTGCAGCCGCTCGATCTCCTTCCAGTCGAGGTAGCGGCGGGGCTTGTTCCAGGCTCTCGCACGCCTGCCGTCGCGGGGCGGGTCTGACCAGCGAGGCTGTGAGATCGCCTGCTCCGGCGAGATCCCTTTCTTGAGTCGGGCCCGGAGCGCGTACTTCGATACCCGGCAACGCGGGTCCTCGGCCCACTCCGGCATGGTCTTCGCCTCGCCGAAGGCCTCGAGCCGTCGTGGCGTGCGACCCATCGAGGCTCGATCGCGGTGAATCTTCTCGGCAGGCGTGATCCAGCGACACGTCGAAGGGCCGAAGCAGCGGGCCGCGCCGACCAGCTCGAGGACGAGTCCCGGGCGGTAGCCGCTGGCGACCGCCCATTCGTAGAACGACCAGAACGAGCTCCAGTGAGCCGACACGAAGACACCGCGGGCGCCGCAGAGTTCGAACAGGGGGGCCTTCGGGTTGGTGCATCGCTGGCGGAGCGATGTCAGGACCCCTCTCAGCCTCCGTCCCCATCGAACGTCCTCGATGCGCCGTCGCGTGCCGCGTCCGCGCCCCATCGAGCGCAGGGCCATCCGGACCGTGGCCGCACTGAACCCCAAGCGCCTTGCGATGTCCGCGCCCGAGAGGCCTTGGTCGTACAGGTGGGCCGTTTCCTCCCGATCCAGCCGCCGGTGCTTCGGCGGGTTGATCGTTCGGCCTTCGCCGGGTCCCTTGCGTCGAGGTCCTCGTCTTCGCGAACGTGCCATGGGATGTCGTGCGCGCCCGACGCCATCCGAGGTGGCGTCTTTCTCGCTCTTCGTGGCAGTCTACGGAATCGGTGGTCGGTCGCCACCGGCGCGGCGAACGCGGGCCGCTCGGGCGCTCTGGACAGGGTGGCGAGCGGCGTGCAGCTCTCAGCCCGCCGCCTCCGAATCCGCTTGCCGGAGGTATCGCTGGCGGAGGTCATCCACCGGGACCGGCTTTCCGTCCGGTCCGCCTCGCAATTCACCTCTTCTTGGCCGCGCGGTCTACATAGAAGAGGGCCCGAGAGAGTCGCCGGTGCGGCGCGCTGATGCGGAGGTCGTCCGATCGAGGCCGCACCCTACCCTACGCCGCGGCCCTCCGCTCCCGGCAAATCGTCAGGCTCCGCAGGATCAGCTCTCCGAGCTGGCCAACCGACTCCGGCCCATCCACGTAGATCCGGGACACGCCGAACACGGGCGGCGAGTCCTCGACGTCGAAGCCCGGCGCGAGACGCCCGGCCTCCTCGGTCGGCACCAGCGTCGTGATGGCCTTGCGCCGCTTGTCGCCGAAGTAGCGCACGAACCAGCGCGTCGGCGTCGAGAAGCTGACGTTGTAGTAGTGGACCGTGTCCTTCTGCAGGATCTCGTCCGACGTTGCGTGGCTGGACGCGACGCACAGCGCGCGCACGGCGTCGGCGAAGGCGAGCTCGTCCTCCGTCGTGACGATCCCGCGACCCGGTTTCTCCGCCTCGGCGTCGCCCTGCCCGCTCTCCGAACGCTCGGCGTCGGCTCGATGACCCTCGTCCTTGCGTTCAGCCGCCTCGAGGATCTGCTCTCGCAGCTCGTTCAGGAAGTCGTCGCTCAGCACGCGCAGCATGGCCGGCTTGATCGCACTCGCCGCGATCTGCCCGAGCCGCTCGATCGCGTTCCGTGTCCGGACTCCCTCGTACACGCTGTCGCTGAGCCAGCGCACGAAGGTCTCGTCGGCGGAGGGATCCTGGAGCGCCACGGCGAGCTTTCGAATCATGCCCTGCCGGTGGAAGCTGTCCTCCGCTTCGCTGACGAGCCGGTCCGACGCGAACTGCCCGCGGCTGAATTTCGAGAGGAACGACGCCACGCCCCCGAAGTCCAGCTTCGCATCGTCGAGCGAGAACTGGAAGAAGGGCGTGTCGTCCATGATGACCGGGCGAGCTGCGGGGAGCGGGTCTTGACGTCGGCGCCGAGGGGCTTCGTCTCGATCACGAGCAGCGGCTGCTTGCCGGTCTCGTCGAAGATCGCGAAGTCCATGCGGTCGGGGTAACGCTTGCCGTCGCCGGCGGTGAAGGGCGCCGTGTACTCGAGCCGGACCTCGCGCGGGTTGCTCGGGTCGTAGCCGAGCGCGCGGACGAACGGGATCACCAGCGACTGCTTGGTCTGCTCCTCGTTGCGGATGAAGTCGCGGTCGTGCTCGTAGCGAGCGGCCAGCTTCTTGAGGGTGTCGGCGTCCATCTGTTTTCGGTTGGGCTCGGACGGTTACGCGGCGACGCCCGTGCGCGGAGCCTCTGCGAGCAGCGCGCCGCAGTGTCGACATCTCCGGGCTGCCATCAGAATCTCCTCGGCACAGTCCGGGCACGTCTGCGTGGGCGCTGTGGGCTCCGGCTTCATCTCGCGCCCGAGGAGGTGGGCCACCACGAAGCACAACAGGCAGGCCAGTGCCATGAAGAGCGAGAGGCCGCCGGTCAGCGTCGCGATGAGCCCGCCGCCGATCGTCGCGCCCGCTACTTCCGCGTTGGTCGCCGCGTCGCCCACGGTGTGGGCTACGGCCTTGCCACCCAGCACCATCCCCACGGGGATCATGGCAAGCCACTCTGCCGCGCCCAGCAGCGCGCCGCGCGCGACGACCTTGGACACGCTGCGGGCACCGCGGCGTAGGAGCCACGTGGATGCGGCCCAGCCGCCGAGCAGGGTGGCGGCGACGAAGCCCGTGCCGGGCCCCGACTGCGCGCCCAGGTCGGCAAGGAGCATCCCCGCGCCGAAGTAGATGAGAAGACCGGAGAGGAATCCGAGGGCGAGGGCGGCGATCAGCTTCATGACGGACCCGAGGCGAAGTCTCCAGAGGCCCTGTGAATCAGCGCATTTCCTCGACTGCGGCAAGCAGTGAGTTCTCAGCCTTGTAGGTGGGCCGCAGCGTGCGGGCGGCCTCGGTACCTCGAGTGGGGTTCCTCACGGCAACCGTGTCGCTGCCCCCGGAGTTGAAGGCCCAGGTGTCCTCGACGAGCCCAACATTGGGGTCCACGACCCGCGACGTGACCACGTAGCGTGCCTTCACGACGACCTCGGTGCGGTTCTCCGACGTGGGCTTCAGGAAGACGTTCATTCGCCCGTCGAGCTTCCCGTTGCGATAGATCGCCAGGAAGTCGACGTAGTTCCCTTCGAAGTCGATCGACTGTCCCGGGTTCAACGACTGGCTCTTGAACTTCCAGTGGCCGCCATCGACGAACTGGCCGGGATCCGAGGAACCGAACGCAAGGGTCAAGAGGCCCGACTCCTTCTCGAAGTTGCGGATCTCGAAGAAGGTGCTCGACGCATACGAGATCATGGCTTCCCAGGTCTCGTCGAACGGCTTGTCGATCGTTCGGGTGTAGTTCTCGATTCTCGCCTCGGGAGTAGGAGGCTCGTAGGCGGCGGTCACGCAAGACGCGCACACCGCGATCAACGACAGGCAGAGGGCGCTGAGAGGTCTCATGGGGCGCGTAGGGCAGGGGGGATCGGGGCGACACGGCGCGCCGCTGCGGGCACGCACAATCGTTCTCGTCGCCTCCTCTCTTCGGCACGAGGCCTCCCCAACCTTAGACGGTAGCTGTCTAGGAGTTCCTCGGGCGCAGACCTCCGCGAGGCGCGGGAGGCGGCCGGATTGACTCAGGAGGAGGCCGCGAGGGCGATGGGGCGCAGTCAGCGGTTCGTCTCGCGGTGCGAGACGGGCGAGCGTCGTGTAGACGCCGTCGAGTTCCGGGACTTCTGCCGCGCGTACGGGCGTCCACCCGCCTACTTCCTAGCGGGGTTCCCGGAGAACTCGTAGGCGCTGAGGTACGCGGCTCTTCTTCGGGAGCGGCTCACCCCGGCAACCCGGGGCCGGCTGCGGCGCGTCCTGCCGCCGGCTGACTGCACACCGAATCGATCCTTATCGACACGCCGCCGCCCCCGACTTGAGTAGAAACCCGCCCTTCTTCCTCGCGAAACCCCGCCCAGAACTCCCGGACGACTGCAGAGCCGCCCGGCACCATTCCGAACGTGTGTGCCAGCAAGGGGTTACGATCGCCCCACCTAGGCGCGCACGGGCGCCCGAGGGCTTTGCCGGCACCACCTCGCCGGCCCGGAACGAAGCGCCCCGCGGGGGCGGTAGGGAGAAGGTATGTCCACGCTCAGGCTGGAGCACAAGGATTCGGGCGCGACGCAGGGCTGGTTCGAGTCCTTCCTCGCCGAGCACGAGCGGCGCATGCGCGAGATCGACGATCCGCCGCGTGCTGGGCGAGTAGTCAGGGCGTCCGCGAGCAGGTCGCCTCGCTGACCGTGAGGTCGGTGCAGAGCGTGTTCACGGTCGACGGGCGCTCGCAGGGGACGATCTCGCCGTCGACGAAGTCCTCGACCAGCACGACGTAGGGCTGGACGCAGGTCAGGTAGAAGCGGAACCAGCGGATGCACTGGCCCAGGCCGTGCTCCCCCTCGCCCGCGGTCCACTCGTCGGTCACGGCGGTCGACGCTTCCTGGCCGTACTCGAAGCCGCCGCCGCTCTTGAGCTTCCTCGTGCCGGAGGGGACCTCGCCCGCGAGGTTGAACGTCACCTTCCAGCGCGACACCTCGGCCTGCGTCGTCCGGAGCGTCGAGCCGGGGCCCTTGCAGTACCGGGGGCTGCGCATCCGGACGACCTCGCAGCTGCGCTTCCCGGTGGGCGTGGCGGCGCCGCAGTAGTTCGGTGCGGGGGCGAGCGGGTCGCAGGAGTACTCGCCGAGGTCGGGCACCTCGGGCTCGCACTCGGTCGTCGGCGGTGGCGTGGCCCCACCCTCGTCGCGCTCGGGGCCTTGACCGTCGCCGCGGCCCCCGTCCGCGGGCACGGCGACCTCGGGCGGGTCGTCGCGCACCACGAAGACCTCCGCGGGCCCGGCCGTGCTCGTGCGCGCGAAGAGGCCGAGGTGCCCGGCCCGCACCGCGCCCGTCAACCGCACGTACGCGACGTCGTTCGTGACGTGCAGCAGCTCGACCTCGACTCCCGGCCCCGGCGCGACAGCGCCTGTGCCCGAGAAGAAGTCGTAGGCGTCGACGATGACACCGTCCGCGCCCTGGAGGTCCCCGAGGAGGCTGAGCCCGACGACGATGCCCTCGTCGCCGAGCCGGACCGACGGCACGACGAGCGCGACGCCGCGCACGTACCCGCGATCGCGCACGTCGCGCCCGCGGTAGGCGGCGTACTGCTCGACGGCCTCGCGGTCGAGCAGCGGGGCGACGTGGCAGGAGAAGCGCAGCGGCGAGCCGCCCGGCACGGCGACGACCCAGTGCGGCCAGTCGCCCTCGGGCGGGCGGACGCTGGTCCAGGAGTCCGGGTTGCCTTCGACGAGGATGGGCGCCGCGACGGGCTGCGTGCGTGAGATCCACCAGTGGTGCGCGTCCTCGCCGTGGTCGGGCAGGTCCGGGGCGACGAGCCGCTCGATGAAGCCGAGCCCGATGCCCGCCGGCGCGACCATGTCGGTGACGACGAGCTCGCCGCCCTGCGACGGATCGAACTCGACCCAGGGCGACTGGCCCTCGGCGTCGGTCGTGACGACGTGGGATGCGTCGCGGTTCGTGAGGCGGATCGTGGCGCCGGGCAACGGTTCGAGCCGGTCGGAGAAGACCTGGACGGAGGTCAGCTTGGTCGGCGCCGCGGTGCGCGGCTGGAGCAGGGCCGTCGCGAAAAGGGTCAGCGCGACGGCGATGGGTACCACGGTGAGCTTCATGACGGCGTTCCTTTCGAAGTAGCCTACGTGACGTGCACGTGGTCGCTTGCGGTCGCCGTCAGCAGGTGGTCAATCTGGGGGCTTGTTTTTCGGCGCGGCGGCACAGAACATGCTCAATGCCGAGCGTCGAGGCCGCGGCGATGTGTAACAGGGGAAAGCGGGAAACGAGGCGCGCGTAGAGATGAAAGCACCTGATCTAATCTGGCACTACTGTCCCGTGGAGTCCTTCCGCAGCATCGTCGAATCCAGCGCTATTTGGCTATCGAATGCGCAATGGCTGAATGACCAGACGGAGATGGCTTGGGGGAGGCGCCTCATCTCCTCGGCGCTGCGTCGAATCGCCGACGATGCGACGACCGACTCGTATCTTGTCCCGTATCAGAGCTGGAACAACACCTGGCCACATGTGGCATGCTTCTCAACCTGCAAGGACTCTCTGCCCCAGTGGCGGGCCTACGCCGATGACGGAGCTGGATTCGCGCTCGGCATTGCGCCACGAACGCTGGGCATCCCCATCAGCTTTCCTGAGAGATTGTTCGTGCGGCGCTCAGACGACCGCGGGGAGGTCATGTCCGACTGGGCTGTGTTTTGCTTCCCAATGATCTACGACGTGCGTGGTCAAAGGCGTGAGGCTGCCAAGGCAGTTCAACGTTTCCTCGATGGGCGTGATCCCGGGAAGCGCGTCCAGGGTGCGCCCCCTGACGAGAAGCTGCAGAAGGACGCGTTCGCGATGACGATGGCCTTCAAGTCTCCGTACTTCCATGAGGAGAGGGAGTATCGGATCGCTTACGGGCATCTGGACCCAGCTCGTCGTTTCCAAGGCCACGAACGGATTGGGCGCCTCGTTCGACAGCCCCGCAACAATCAACTCCGTATGTACACTCCGTTCTCGCTCGCACCATCGCCGAGCGGGGAGAGCCCCATTCGCGTCGTTCGACTGGGACCGAAGTGTAAAGCCGGGGTCGCCGAAGTCACGCGTCTTTTGGAGAACAATAGAATCTGCGACGCACGGGTACAGCGTTCGCGGGCGCCCTACCGCTGATCCAGAGGGGCGCGACGACCGACGGGCGCTCGAGCGGGTGGAGAGGCCGGCGGGGCGGGAGAGGAAGCGCGCTAGTCTTCGGTCGCGACGGCCTGGTAGCCCAACGCTCGGACCCGTTCACTCAGTTTTGTTCGTAGGTCGGCCCCGTTTCTCCAGAGCACGTGGGGATACTGCCGGGTGTCGAACTTCGCCGCCTTGATGTCGCTTTCGCGACAGCAGAAGATCAGCTTCCGACCCAGGCCGAGAGCGAGCCCGCTCTCGAAGTAGACGTTCGGGCTGTGCCCGGTGAAATCAGCAACGACCAGGCCCGAGCGCCGGATCTCGCTGAGAATATGATCGCAGATCTTGTCCTCATAGGCGCCACGGTCAACCCGGTACGCACTGAAGCCGCATTCCTCGACGGCGGCGGCGATGCCGTCGTACGCCGCGTCCAAGTCGGGATCGAACTTCATTGCCACGAAGGCTTGCGAACTGAGTTTCCCCGCTGGTCGGAGTGCGTCAACTGCCGCCAAGCCCGCACTTGTCAGTGCGCCGCCGAGATGACTGGCTTGCACCAAGTCTCCGTTCGCCTCGAACTCCTCGAGTGCCTTAGCAATAAGCCCACCGGTGAGCAAGCCCGACTCACAAAGGTGGAGCAAGAGCCGGTGGAGCTCGTGGGGGCCCGTGGCGCCGATCAGGGGCCAGTCAGCGTTTAGATCGAACTGCACCATCTGGCCGAACGCGCTCGTCCTGTCTGCCGCGAGAAGCAGAAGGTCGTCCCGCCTTGTCAGAATACCGACTTCGCGAAGCGCGGTTGGCAACTTGCCATCCATTCGATCCGCAATCCGGTAGCACGTTCCAGTTTGCTCAAAGTGCTTGCGCAGAAAGGCCGCAAGTAGGTGCCTTGGGAAACCCATCCATTCAGACCAAGGGAGGGCCGTTTGGTCCTGGTCGGTGATCTCGTAGCGACCGCAGGCCGGGCACTCGATGTCCGCCAACTCCCGCGAGGGATCGTAACTGATGGTCTTGGAAGGCCCCTCGCAAACCGGGCAGGTGTCGGATTCTGGGGTCATCGCTGCTTCTCCTTCACTGTCCATCTTGCCGAGCACGACTGGTCCTTACTTGCTGCCCCGGCGCTTCCCTCCGCGCGTTCGGATCGGGTGAAGCCGGGCTGCGGTCCGGCGCCGGGATTGCCGTCGTAGGAGGGAGCTGTCCACAAGCCACGTTTCGGCCTCGATGGAACGTTGAACAACGCCATGCCGCATGGCCGAGTGTGGCGGCACGGCGACCAGCGCGCCCCTGCCGCAATCTACCAGTGGCGGGTGAGCGCCTCAACGATGATCTTCTCCAGCTCCTCTTCGGTAAGTCCGTACCGTGCGCGGAACCGCTGGTGAAGTGCCTGGAGCTCGCGCTCCGTTTCGGCCGGTTCTTCTAGATCGTACAGTTCGCGGTAAATGCGCTTACGCTTCTGCTCCGAGAGTCGTGTCAACTTCTCTTCTGCCGGGTACTCCGGCATCAGCTGTACTCGGAGGCCGTGCTTGGAATAGTCGCCCCGCGGCGCGTCACTCGCATTCCCCGCGTGACCGTCTGGGCCCCACTCGGCGAAGCCCGCAGTCCAGCCGCGGTCAAGGTCCGACCGCTCGAGAAGGAAGAAGAACCAGATACCCGCGATCGGCCCTCTTCGTTGCTCCGCGGCGATCGCGTGCTCGCAGTACATCCGGATCTCCGCTTCCGTCAGTACGCGTGGCACGAGAACCTTGTGGTCGATTTTCTTCGCCAGCGCATTCGAGAAGTCTCCCCGGTCGAGCAGCTCGAACTGGTCCAGTTCTAGCCCGCCCGTGGACTGAGTAAGCGGCTGCTCCGGCCGCTCGACCAGGCCGGCGGGACTAGAGACGGGTTCGAGGCGGCCCTCCCACACGTTGCCGGCGGCGTCCGACACACGACACACATAATGCTCGAAGTCGGCGTGATCCCCCTTCACGCTAAAAGTGAAGCGGCCGGAGTCGGCGACTCGTCGCTCTTCGACGGTCTCACTGCCGTCGAGCAGTCGAGCGAAAAAGGGCGCAGCGAGGCCGCTCACTGTGCCACTCAGCCGCGAGCGATCCCAATCCAAGACGACCTCAGGCGGACGCCGTACGACCGTCGTGGTAACCTCGGCGGGTGTCGTGTTGCCGGCGGCATCTCGGATCACCGCGGTCGCGATCGCCCGCCCTTCGGTCTCGGGGACGACCCAGGTCGCTTCGATCCTGGAGGTCGGCTTCTTCACAGGTTCAGAAGGCGGAGCGTCCTCGCCGATCCGAACCGTCAGAGGGCTGGCGTCGCTCACGGTAAGTCGTACCGGCACCTCGCCGCCACGTGTGAAGTCTGGCGACTCGACCCGATGCACCGTAGGAGGCGAACGATCTACCCAGACTCCCAGCGTACGAAGGCGGAAGTTGCCGAGCGGGTCGTCGACGCGAAGAGTCGCCCCGACGTATCCATCGGTGTCGGGCAACGGCCAATCGAGCTCGAAGGTCCCGTCGACACCGAGCTCGACGGGGATGCGCTCGTAGCCTTCGGCGTCGAGGCGCGGTTGACCAGGCGCAGACCCGTGCGTGAACCTCGCGTGCACAGGTCTGAAAGCCGCCGTCGCCCTCCCCGCCAATTGCAGCGAACTCGCGGCCGTGTACTCCGGAAGCGCGTTCAAGATGATGGTCGGCTGCTCTCGGTGTAACTGCACATGGACCCGACGCTGCGCGCGGCCGCCAATCACGACGTCGACGGGCTCGAGCTTGCCTGCCGACGTTCCGAGCTCCGCCGTGATCTCGTTCTCCCCATCGCGCAACGCCGCAACGCAAACTAAGGTGCCGTCGCCCTCTTCGGCTTCGATGGTCGCCGGTATTCCGTTCACGAGAATCCGCGGCCGGCTGGAGGTCGGAGCACCGCTTGCGCGGATATCGATCGTCACGAGCGCGTCTCGCGTCCATCTGGAAAGGGGTGAGGTGATGACGACGGCTTTCACGTCCTCTTTCGCGAGGGCAAGCCAAGTGACCGCGGCTGTCGCGAGAACGGCCGCGCCGTGAGTCAGGAGGGCTCGGACTCCAGTCGGTCGAGCTCGACCCGCCCGTTGCATCTTCGGGCTCGCGAGAGGGTCGCTCCCGCAGGTCGAGCAGTAGACGTGACCTTCGATCGTGGTGAACGCGCGCGACTCCATCTCCTTCCTGGAGATCGAGGCCCCGCACGAATCACAGAACGTGATCTTCACTTCTGGTCCCAACTGCTACGCCTCTCGGCGAGTATACTCTCTCGGCTCGCAATCGAGCCGCGCGATCTGCCTCAAGCGAGGGACCCGGTGTCACCGCACGGCTTCGGGCTGCCGGGCGGGGTGAGCGTGACGTTCGTACAGTAGTCTTGGCTCGTGACCAGTCCCCGTCGAACGCCAGAGATCGCGGAGGAGAGGCGAGCGCTCGTCTTCGCAGCCGCCGTGGGTGCCCTTGGCCTCCTGTGGCTGTCGCGCTGGTGGTATGTGCCCGTCTACTACTTTCGCGTGCGAGTGCTCGGGTACGAGGGGATGGACTCACGGCCTGGTTTGCTCTGTCTCTCGTTCAGCACTCACGGCGCCCACGTCACCGCCAGCGCCTTCGTCGTGTTGAAGCCGAAGCCGCAGGGGCCGAGGGGGTCGCGACACCAGGCTTGGAAGTTCCAGGTGGGGCCGGGCGTGATCGTGATCGTGCCCGAGGACTGGGCCACGATGTCGGGGCCGAGCTGGAAGGTGCCGTCGAGGCCAGCTCGCTGCACAGGGAAGCGGACGACGGAACGAGCTGGAGGGATGCGTTCGTGGACCTGCAGGAAGCGCTGCAGGGGGCGCACGACGGCGACCAGGTCTGGGTCGCGGAGGGCGTGTACGAGCCGTCGGCGATAGGCGACCGCCCCGCGACGTTCGAGCTCGCCCGGGACACCCGGTTGTACGGCGGCTTCGACGGTACCGAGGCCGGGCTGGCCGACCGCGCCGGTCTCTTCGATCGTACGATCCTGAGCGGCGACCTCGCGGGCGACGACGGACCGGGCTTCTAGGGCCACGACGAGAACAGCTACCACGTCGTCAAGGTGCGCCGTCCGGTGGTGACTGGAGTGGTTGGTCGGATGCCGAGTGCTTGTCATGCTCGCACGGGCCCGACTTGCCCGCCTGCGGCGCCGTGCCGATTTGAACCCCACCGTCGCCTACCGGTCCCGCATTCTCGGGCCGTTCAACCCCATTCCCCCGCATCCCGGCCGCGACCAACGCTGACCAAATGCTGACTGGGGGCTCAATGCGAACCCGTATCGGGCAGGGCTTCGCGCCTAACCCTTTACCCCTTGGCGCTTTACGTGGAGCGGGCGATGGGACTCGAACCCATGACATTCAGCTTGGGAAGCTGGGGCTCAGGGGCGGTCAGACGCGGACATTCCGGGATCCTGCGGCCAGAAGCGGACATCGTGACCAGGCACCCGCGGACATAGCCGGACATTCCGGACAGGACGGGACGGACTTCCTGGCGCTAAACAGTGACTGCCGGGATGGCAGGGCGTGCGCTGTCGCCGGCGGGGTCCGCTCATGGGGTTGCCTGCGGCCCGGATGGGACATCAGGACATCACGAGGCGTGCAGATCTGCAGATCCGGTGAACCCAAGGGCTGCCGGGCTGCCGGATCGAGCCACGCTCAAGCTCGCCCCCGCCCCGCCCGGCATGTCACTCATCTCCGTCGAGCGAGATGGTCGTTGCGCGCCGCAGAGGCGAGATCGCCCTTGCGGCTCCAAGGCTCCAAGGCTCACCGACCAGCGAGACAACTTCGTCTCCGACCAGCTGTTGGGCGGTGGCCGCCACGGCTTGGGTGGGTCGCGTCGATCAGCCCTCCCGGGACCTGCTGCCGCAGTCGAGGATCGGCTGCGGGAAGGTCTGCGCGGTCGCTGCCGTCGGACCCGGGGACGCCGGGGCTGACGGGCACGCTTCGACTTCGTACACTTTTCTCACGGGGTCTCATTTCTGTGACAGAACGCGCAAATCCTGGGCTACCAACGGGATTGAGCCTCGTCCAAAACCCACTGGGCCTACGGACATCCTCGACAATCATGAGAAACGACGCACCGCCTTCTTTAAGTCTCGACGATATGGGGCCGACCCCGGTGTTCGGGGAGCAATCCTGCGAGGGCGCTCGCAGACTCCTCGCCGCGCTTCAAGAGCTCGACACCCCCGATCCCCTTCGCTCGATCCGGTCGCGTACAACGCACGAGATCCGAGGAGAGATTGCCCACGGCGGAATGGGCTCGATACTCCAGGCCGACGATTCCAATCTGCGCCGCGTGGTCGCCATGAAGGTGATGCGCGAAGACTGGGCCTGCGGACCCACAGGCCGCCCGTCTCCTCCGGTCCATCGCCACACTCAGCGTCGCTTCCTACGCGAAGCCCGCATCACTGGTCAGCTCAGCCATCCCGGCATTCTGCCCATCTACGAGCTCGGAGTGACCGCGTCAGGCATGATCTACTTCACGATGCCCCTTGTCCGCGGCAAACGCCTGGGTGTCGTGATGGAACTTGCTCGAAGGAACGAAGGCGGGTGGACCATTGCCCGTGTACTAGGTCACATTCTCCGCATGTGTGAGGCCCTTGCCTATGCTCACGGGCGGGGCGTTGTGCACCGGGACGTCAAGCCGGATAACGTCGTCGTCGGGCCGTTTGGTGAGACCTACGTCCTTGATTGGGGGCTTGCCAAGATCGCAGGTGAGGCAACGCTCATACCCACGACAAGCGGCGCGCCCGGTGAACCTGGGATCGCCGCAACAGAGGATCCAGTCGACGTTGGTTCGGTCTCCGATTCAATCACGATTCAGGGTGCTGCACTGGGAACAGCCGGCTACATGCCGCTTGAGCAGGCCCTTGGCGATCACGATCGCGTTGACCGTCGGTCCGACGTGTACTGCGTCGGCGCGATCCTCTACACGTTGCTTGCAGGGCATTCCCCCTACCGAGACATTCAACCAAACCTCACGCGCGAGTCCTACTCCACTCTCTTACGCGCCGCCCCACCGACCCCGCTCGCCGAGATTGCTCCGGATCAGCCGCCCGAGCTTTGCGCTATCTGCGAGAAGTCGATGGGACGCCGGCCCGAGGAACGTTACGCCTCCATGGAGGAGCTTGCCGAAGAGATCCGGGCCTTTCTCGAAGGTCGAGTCGTTCAGGCGTTCCGCACCGGTCCACTCGTTGAGCTCAAGAAATGGATCCATCGCAATCGGGGCATCTCGCTCCTTGGCGCGACATTGGTGCTAGCAATACTGGTCTGGCTGGTGACGACATCCGTGCTTCTTCTCCGGCTCCGAGGATCTGAATCCGAGGTTTTCCATCTGCTCGCTTCTTCGCCCACGAGCGAGTGGGAGTGGCTGCTAGATGTCGAGCAAGACAAGCTCTGGCCGCCCGAACCCTCCAAACGAGCCGAGTTCCAGCACTGGCTGGAAAGGGCGCAGAGTTTCATCGGGCGGGAGCCCCGATTGCGGAGTGTTCTACAACGAATCCGCCGGGACTACGGGACGTTCGACGGCTCCTCGTGGACTCTCGTCGATCCGGGAGCCCGACTGACCTACGAGGGTCTGCTCCGGGTTCTTGAGGGATTCCCCAAGGTGTCCGATCCCACGTCCGGTTTGATTCGACGGGTACGCGACCGTTTGCAGTTCGCCGAGACGGTGGAGGCACGATCGATCTCGAGCGCGGAGGCGAGCGAGGTCTGGAGGAAAGCTCGCGCCGAAATCGCAGTTTCGTACGACGGATTGGAACTCGCACCTCAGCGGGGTCTGGTGCCCCTGGGGCCTGATCCCGATTCTGGCTTGTGGGAGTTCGCCCATCTCTACACTGGAAACGTGCCAGGGCGCGATCCTTACACTGGAGGGCTCGACATCCATGAATCGACCGGTCTCGTTTTCGTTCTCCTGCCCTCCGGATCGTTTTACATGGGAGCGCAGAGCGAGGATCCGGCTAAGCCCAACTACGACCCTTTCGCTGGCGTCAGGGAAGGGCCGGTTCAAGAGGTCCGGATCGATTGTTTCTTTCTTTCCAAGTACGAGATGACCCAGGCTCAGTGGATACGTCTTACAGGGGTTAATCCATCGGGTACCCATCCTCAGAACTTGATTGTGTTTCCCACTCCGACGCTGCTTCATCCGGTGGAAAGACTCTCTTGGTCGGACTGCGAGACGTGGATGAGGAGGATCACCTTGACTCTCCCCACAGAGGCTCAGTGGGAATACGCTATCCGTGCGGGAACATCCACGCCCTGGTGGGGCGGCCATACAGTCGAGAGCATCCAGAACCACGGGAACCTTTCGGATCAGGCCGCGATGGCAATGCGCTCGACGCTAAAGGGGCCTTGGACCTTCAGCCCCGAACTCCGCGACGGCTACGTCTACACTTCCCCAATCGGTAGCTTCCATGCGAATCCATGGGGCTTGCACGATATGATCGGCAATGTCTACGAGTGGGTCTTGGACGCCGAATGGAGCTATGATTCGACGACGGCCGAGCCAGGAACAGGTGCACGCCCCGCGTCGGAGAGAGGGAACGGAATCGTCCGCGGAGGGTGCTTCCTGAATGAGGCTGGGGCGGGCAAGAGCGCAACGCGCGGCCGCTGGGATCGCGGCGTGCGCGCGCCTTTTGTCGGTCTGCGCCCAGCGCGTCCAATCGAGAACTAAAAACTAAGTGCTCTGGCTCGGAATCGCGGTGAGGTATTCTTGGATCAGGCGGCCGCTGCGCATGCGTGGCTTTCCTCGAGCTTCGAGCTTCGACATCAGCTGGACGGACTTCCTGGCGCTAAACAGTGACTGCCGGGATGGCAGGACGCGCGGAACGCCCGGAAGCAACGCGAAGCAACGAAGCAACGGGAAGCCGGTCGCTCCGGAAAGCGCTCACCTGTCGCCGTGGGTTCGGTCCCAGTTCTCGAGCCGCCGCTGGTACTTCTCCACCCGTGCACCGTCCCCGAGGCCGATCGTGGCTTCGACGAGGTACCCGAGCAGGCTCCTCGCCTTGGAGTCGCCTCCGCGCCTCGGATCGAGGAACCAGTTCGCGCAACTTTCCAGATCAGCGATGGCCCCCGCCCAATCGCGCAGCCGGAGCAGCGCGAGCCCACGGTTGAACAGGAACGTGGCGTAATGCTCCCCTGCCACCTGGCCCCGCTCCTCGGCGAACTGAACCAGCGCGCTGGCCTCCTCGAGAGCTCGCTCGTACTCCCCGCGCTTGATGAGGAGCTCGACGTTGCTGTTACGCGCGACGATCGTGCGCTCGTCCTGAGGGTTCTCGATGCAGAAACGCGAGGTGGTGGCCTCGAGCAGGAGCCGCTCAGCCTCGGTCAGGTTGCCGGCCTCGATCTCCAGCGCAGCGACCGTCACGAGCGTGCCGATGAGCTCGGCTTTGGGCACACCAGGAATCCGGCGACGCAGGTCCAGAACCTCTCGATACTCTCGCAGAGCATGCTCGAAGCGGCCCTGCCGATAGTACAGCTCCGCGCGGCCGTTCAGGGCCCTACATGTTTCGGCGCCCTCGTTCCCGTAGAAATCAATGCACTTCTTCACGGCCTCGTCAACAACGCGCTCAGCCCATTCGAACCTGCGCATGTGCGTCAGGGTCACAGCGAGAGAGATCGCCGTGGCGATAGCGACCTGTTCGCTTGCGAGGCTCGAGCGCTTCTGACCTAAGCGAGCCGCTTCCAGGCACACGAGCGCCTGTCGCAAGGCGTCCGGATCGGTTTGCTCGCGGCTCACCGCGACGATGCCGAGGACGTGCAGAGCCCGAGCCGCGGCGCGCGGCTCGCCATTCCCCTCGACGAGCTCCAGGAGAGCTTCGCTCGCGAGCTCGCTCGCCTCGTCCAGCTCGCGAGCGAACGAGAGAGCATCGGCGAGATTCAGCATGCTATCCAGGGTCTCGGCATGCGAGGGACCCCGCACCCTGCGGCGATCCTCGTACGTCTCCCTTAGCGCCTGCAGGTTGGCCTCCGTAGGGAAAAGACCCACTTCCAACAACTGGAGGTCGGAGCGCGCTCCGATCGTGCGCGGATCGGATTCGCCATGTCGCTCTCTCAGAATTCTCCACACCTTGTCCAGCAAAGCGCGCGCCTCCTCCCGCTTCTCTATCCGCATCGCCAGGGCGTTGCCGAGATTACCCATAGTCTGCAGAGCCTCGTCGGAGTCCTCTCCGAGAAGCCGGGATCGACCCTCGAGAGCGTCGCGATAGAGCTCTTCCGCGTCTTGCAGGAGTCCACCTTCGTCGAGTCTGGTGGCCAGGTTGTGAACGAGGGCGTAGGTCCTGGGGTCCTCGGAAGTCCAGATTTCCAGCGCGCGACTCCTTATCTGTCGCGCCAACTCCGCATCCTCTTCAGTCTTCCCCAGATCGCCCCCAGTGCCGAGCCAGCGGTTTCCGATCGCGATGAGCATCTCCCCAGCGACTTCGAGGTGGTTCGTAGCGCGCTCCGCGGCAGCCTGCACCGCAGAGCGCGACACCACGACGACGAGCAGTGTGGCGATCACCGCCACCAGCGCCGTGGCCAGACCCGCGACCACGGGTCGGTGACGGCGCACGAGCTTGCCAAGGATGTAGAGCGTGCTCGCAGCGCGGGCGACGATCGGCTCTCCCCGTAACCAGCGTTCCAGATCGGCGGCGATCTCCCGCACCGAGCCGTAGCGACGACCCGGCTCCTTCTCGAGGGCCTTGGCAGCGATGATCTCGACGTCGCCGCGCAGACCCCGGTCGACCCGCCCCAGCGGCGCAGGGACGCTCTCGCACACGATTCGCACGGCAGCGGGGAGGGGCAGCCCCTCGACTTCATAGGGCCTGCGGCCGGCGAGCAACTCGTAGAGCAGCAGGCCGAGGGAGTAGACGTCAGAGCGGGTGTCGACGTCGTCGGCTCGCGCCGTCCACTGTTCGGGGCTCATGTAGGCGAGCGTGCCCACGCGTTGGCCGGCAAGTGTGAGCGAGGACTCGGAGCTGTCCTCCGGTTCGAGCGGGCGCGCCACGCCGAAGTCCAGAATGCGCGGCTGTCCGTCCTCGCCGACGAGCACGTTCGAGGGCTTCAGGTCGCGGTGTAGAACGCCCTTGTCGTGCGCGTACTGCACTCCATGGCACAGGCGGACAAAGAGCTCGATGCGGCCCCGCAGGGAAAGCGAACGCCCAGCGACCCATTCAGTGATCGGGAGCCCCTGCACGAGTTCCATGGCGAAGAAGGGGCGCGTCCCCTGGGGCATCGCGGCCGTCCCGGCCTCGTAGATGCGCGCGATGGCCGGATGTTCAAGGCGCGCGAGAGCGCTGGCCTCGAACTCGAAACGGCGGAGCATACGCGCCGTGATGATGTCCTCACGCAGCACCTTGAGCGCGACCGCGCGTCGCGGATTGTCTTGCTCGGCGAGATAGACGAGGCCCATCCCACCACGGCCCAACAGCCGCCGGATCCGATAGCCCGCGATCTCCTCGGGAAGTGCAAACGAGGGCGGAGAGGCCGCACCAGTCTCGGCCTCGTCCTCCTCCTCAAGGCGCCTGATTCTGTTGAGAAGGCGCTCCAAGTCCTCGTCGGGGACATCCTTCAAATGGTCGGAGGAGCGCTCGATCGAGTCATCCTCGTCGTCGCGGGGGAGATCCTCCGTCATCTTGCTCTCTTCCTTCTCCAAGTGCTGGGGACACATCGCGGAGGATATGAGAATCCTGAGATTCTCTACCCTCCCGCGTTGCTCTTGCCCCGTCGCTTCAGTTCCCGCTCCACCAACGACCTGGCCCGAGCTAGCCGCTGCTTGACCGTCGGCATCGCGATGCCGAGCTCCCGAGCGACCTCAGCGGTCGATTTCCCCTCGAGGTCGCGAGCACGGAGCACCGCAGCAAGGTTCGGCGGCAGGTGCGAGATCGCCTCCCTGAGGCTCCTACGATCGTCCGCGCCGGTAACGGTCCCGGTGCTGGCGATCGGCGCCAGCGGCTCTCCAGCCGAAGCCTTGGATTCCCCGATCTGCCTGCCCTCCTTGCCGACCGCGTTTGCGATGCGCCAATCGGCCTGCTGGAAGAGGTACCCCTTCAAGCCCCCCCCGGTCAAGTCCGGCGGGTAGGTCGGCAGCCGCTCGAGGAAAGCTGCCCAGACGTCATTGCGGAGGTCGCCGGCCTCGTTCCACCGTCGGACGTCGCGGCCGGCCTTGCGGTGAATCCAACGCTCGAGTTCCCGATCGAACCGCTCGACGATCCATGCTCTGGCCGCGGGGTCTCCTTCGCGGGCCGCGGCGTAGAACCTCTCAAATGCGTCGGCCGAGCCCATCAGCAGTCCTCAATCGTGGTCGGGCCGGCATTGTAGCCGGGCAGCCAGGAGGCTGCCAGGGCCGGGTCAGGCCGAGAGAAAGATCCCGGATTCCGACATCCCCGCGCCGGCGTCGAGGAGCACGGGAGGGTGGAACCTAAATCTGGTCGCCCCGCAGGAACGCGCTCAACAAGGAGTCAAGCGGATGAACGCACCGAGCGATCCCTCTCAAACAAGCCCTCGCGAAGATAGACCGCGACACCTGACCCCCTTGATGCCGGGAGTGGCGCCGTTCGGGGCCACGGTCTTATCCGTCCTGCCGTTCAGCGGCTCCCCGCATCTCTCATCGAGCAACCTTCGGCGCCCAGCCCGGCGAAGAGATTTCATGCGCTTCCTTCGGACTCTCTCCATGAGCGGGTGCGTCGCGCTCTTGACGTTTGCCGCCTCGTTCGGGCAGACGACCCTTTTCACAGACGACTTCGAGGATGGTGACGACGACGGATGGACAGTCACCCAAGGCAACTGGGACGTCATCGAGGGAAGATACAGACCCGTCGGTGGTCAGAGGAACTATTCCTACGCTGGAGATCCGACTTGGAGCAATTACCGAGTCGAGGTAGACGTGTACCTCGGTGAACCTGACCCGACAGGAAGCCACTGGGACATCGCCTTCAGGGTCGATCCGACCTCGAACCCTTGCGTTGATCACGGGTGCGCCGGCCGGCAGTACATCCTGCTGTACGATCCTCTGACGTCGGAACTTGTGCTGAGGTACGGTCACGGAAGTGGAACGACCGACGTTCTCCATTACCCCCATTACTTGGACCCTCTTCGGGAGTACCGTGTCACTGTCACGGTGATCCGATTCACAGTCACTGTGGAAATCGATGGGATCTCGTTTTCTTATACGTTTCATGGGTCCGATCCACTTTACTCAACGGGAGTCATTGGTGTAGGCCACTACAGGGAGGACGGGATTGACGGAGGCGCGTATGTGGACAACATCGTCGTCTCCCTGGAGGATCTTTGCGAGAGGGTCTGCCAGTCGACCGACACCTCGCTCGGAATGCCCGCGACGATTGAGTTCAAAGGGGGTGATGGCTCCTGGGGGACCTTCGGCGCCGAGCCGGTGCCGAATCAGTTCGGCATCTTCTTCTACGGGTCCACCCAGACCCGCCTCCCGTTCGGCAACGGCTTTCTCTGCACGGGTGGCGGCATCGTCCGCGCGCTCCCACCAGTCGTGGCCACGGGCAACCGCGCGGAGGCGACGATCGACCTCACGAGCCTAAGTGGCATCCGGTACTTCCAGTACTGGTTCCGCGATCCGGCGGCCGGCGGCGCATTCTTCAACACGACCGACGCGCTCTGCTGTGACTTCGACGCCGGAGGATGAGCGGCCCAAGAGCGGCGACTGCCGGCTCATACGAATGCCGCGTGCCCGGATTCTCGAAGGCATCGTTGTCGCGCTCGCCTCAGGCCGAGAGAAAGATCCCAGATTCCGACATCCCCGGGTGGGCGTGGAGGAGCACGGAGGGGGGATGCAGTTCCTAACCCCGCAAGTCGAGCGCCGGCGCAGCGGCCTGCGCTCCCAAACGAGGAACGATCGATAATGAAGCAGTCCACTGCCTGCGCCCTGTACCTAGGAAGACTTGGCAATGTCGCGTTCGCGACGGCTTCTCTTTCCGGCGCTTACGCCGCCCAGTACGGTGAGATCACTTCCCCGAAGCCGCGGATCGGACGCGAGCCGCAGCGCCCGTTGATCCGTGCAACTGTGGGTGAGACGCGAAGGTCAGAGAGCGTGGGACGCGACATGATGATCGGACTTCTAAGACGTGTTCTCGCCTCGGGGGCGTGCTTGCTCGCGTGCGCCTTTGCGAAGGCGGATGTCGGTGATGTCGTTGCGGTTATCATGCCAGACCCACCCGCAGCCGGCAGTTACTGCAGTATCGGTCTGGCCTTCGACGGCACATCCCTCTACTTCAACCGGTGCAATGACCCGCTGATCTACGAGATTTCACCCGCAGACGGGTCGATGATCAGTTCGTTCGACCCGATGACAGCCGAGAATCCGAACGCGATGGCGTTCGATTCCAAGCGCAACGGAATCTGGTTCGGAACCCAGGCCTGCGGCGCTACGGGGATGCCGATCTACTTCTGGGACTTCGACGATGACTCGGTCACGTCGGTGTTCACTATCCCGTACGGCCTGATCAACCCCGCCACCGGATCCCCTTTCCTGCGCTTCTGTTTCAACGACGGGTTGGCCTACAACGAGAACGACCCCGGGACCGACGCGGACGACGAGATCTGGTTCAGCGACGATGTTACGCGGGAGCTGGGACTGTTCCGCCCGGACGGTACACTCGTCGCCGGTTTCGACGCGACGACGATCGACCCGAGCCTCATCAACGGCAGCGGACTCGCGGTGGGCGGCCCCAACCTCTACATGGGCAACAACGGTGGAGGCGACGTCTTCAGAGCCGCGATCCCGGCCTTCCTGTTCGTGGACGCGTTCGCGAGCGGCGACGACCGCCAGGAAGACATGGAATGCGACCCCATCACGTTCGCACCGACGGAGGTGATGTGGGTTCGCACGACCCCACAGGGCGGTGCATTTCCCGACGTCATCACCGCCTACGAGATCGAGCCTGGCACGTGCGGGCTGGGCGGGATGATCGCCAACCCGCCGCACTTCGACCCTCCCACCCCGTGTAACGAGCACCTGGCGGCCGTGGTCGGCGAGCACATCGACTTTGACGTGATCGCCCGCTCCGTCCACGGCGGGTCCGGCGAACAGGTCACGCTCACCGCGCTGGGAGTCCCCGCTGGCTCGAGCTTCACGCCGCCCCTGCCGCTCACGGGCCAGCCCGCGACGACGACGTTCTCGTGGACGCCGACGATCGGAGAGGTCGGCTCGCAGCCGATCCGCATCGTCGCCACCGACGACCGCGGACAGGCTACGGACTGCCTCGTCTCGGTCCGGGTGACGCCGCAGAGCTGTGAGGTGGGAACCAGCTACTGCTCAGTGAACCCGAACTCCACGGGCTTGCCGGGGCACGTGCGCGCGCGCGGGTCGGCGGCCGGCGGGCCCGGTGGCGCGATGACGCTGATCGCGGAGGACGTGCCGGACCAGCCGGGGATCTTCTTCTTCGGTCCGAACCGGATCCTCGTGCCCTTCGGGAACGGGTTCCTGTGCGCCGGGCCGCCGACCCGGGTTCTGCCGCCGGTGCTCGCGTCCGGCGGCTCGGCCAAGAAGTCGATCCAGACCGACCCGTTCACCCCGGGATCGAGCTTCTACTTCCAGTACTGGTTCCGCGACCCCGCGGCCGGGGGCGCGTTCTTCAACACGACCGACGGGCTCTGCATCGCGTTCGACGGCTCGGGCTGCGACCACGTCGGGATCGATGCGGCGACGCCGAGCTCGGTCGGTTGTGGCGGCTCGCTCGCCATCGGCGGCGCGGGGCTCGGCACGGACGCTCGCGGCCTCGCGGCGACGCTCGAGGACGACGACGGCGACGTCGTGTTCCTCGAGACGACCGGCGCGGGGGCCACGAGCGGCACGCTCGTCGCGGGGACCGTACCTCAGCGGATGGACCGCGAGGGGCGGCTCGTGGTTCGGGTCGGAGACGGACGCAGCACCGGCGCGCTGAGCGTGATCCACCCGAGCATCGAGCTGGTCGGCGAGGCCTACGCGTTCGTGGACGAGAGCGCGGACGACCCGCTCGACGTGCTGCAGACGCCCGTCACGGTCGAGGACGGCGCCGGCACGGACGGCGGCTGCGGTGGGGGCCTCTGCGACCGCTTCTACTACGGTGAGATCGGCGACAGCGGACAGCTCGAGATCACGATGGAGGGCGAAGGCCCCGCCGCGGCCGGTTCCACGGTCCGCTTCCGCATGGGAGCGATCACGCAGGATGGCGACTACTACTTCCTCGTCGACTTCACCTTCCGGGGGCTGGTCGATCTCGACACCTGCGAGGTCGCCTTCCGGGTCTGCGAAGTGCTGCAGACGACGATCAGCGACCTCCACGGCCTCTTCATCACGTGCGTCCCGGTCCAGCTCGGACCGGACTGCTCCGCGAGCCCGGACATGCGGCTCCTGATACGCGGCCCGCTGGCGAGCGACTTCATCGCCGGCCGGGGAGCGGTCGAGATCTGCGATTGATCTCTGCGGGCGGGGTCGACGGTACGGCGGACTGACCCGGTTCTGTACCGTCACTTCCGCTCCACCTCGCGCCGGTCCGATGCAGCCGCCCGTACAGCGATTGCGCCTCCTCCGCGTGCTCCTCGTAGACGTCCTGGAGGATGCAGACCGCGAAGTCCGCCGGAGCCATTTCAACGGCGTTGTCGGGCAGGTTCACACCCATTGGGCCTCATGCGGGACTTGGGAGCGGGTCATGAGTGTGACGTCCACCGATGGAACGAGGGACAGGAGCGGCAAGGCTGGGGCCAGGCGCTCGGAGGGCCGGCGACGTGACTGCCGGCTCATACAACTCAGACGAGCGAGGGTGCCAGGTTCGAGGGGCGTCACTCCGGTGGCGCCCCTCACTCTCCCTCCCTCCAGGAATCGGACCCGGCTACGAGATTGCTTCACCGGACGCGTTCGATAGCGCGTGCCCGGATTCTTGAAGGCATCGTTGTCGCCCTCGCCTCAGGGCGAGAGAGAGATCCCAGATTCCGACATCCCCGGGTGGGCGTCGGGGAGCACGGGAGGGTGAAACTTCGATCTGGTCGCCCCCGTAGGAACCGGGGCGGGCCCTCAGGTTCGAACAGTAGACGGGAGTTGCAGATGGAGATCACGAGACGGACGTTGATCGCGCGGCGCGCGCTCGGCGCGCTCTTGGCGGCAGGCCTCGTCGCGCTCGCGCCCGCGCGGGCGGACGACCCGGCGGCGCTCCTCGCCGAGGGTC
>Ga0302046_10000770_pt1 | contig 30895 bp, 31 predicted proteins | sample RVTome_11_FD_200261 | JGI IMG/M metagenome (GOLD analysis project Ga0302046, IMG submission 200261) | Soil microbial communities from uranium-contaminated site in the Upper Colorado River Basin, Wyoming, United States - RVT147D111 (version 2) ...
GGGGCCCTGTGGCGTGGTCCGCGTCGGGCTTGCGCGGGGGGTTGGGGTTGTGTTGGGGGGGGGGGCGGCGGGCGGCCGGCCGGCGCCCCCCCGCCCCCCCCCCCCCCCCCGACCCCATCTACTTCTCGCTGCCGGCGGCCATGGCGGCCTGCCCCCGCGCGTGGCTGGTCGAGAAGATCACGTGGAGCGACATCAGCGCCTGCAGGGGATGCGCCCCGGCCTCGGCCAGCGGGCCCACGTGGTCGCTGACCTTGCCGCCCTTGCCCACGTTGATCAGCTCCTTCGCCGCTTCCCGCTGCTGGCCCTGCAGCTCGTACTCGTCGGCCACCGCCTCGAAGTCGTTGATGATGCGGTTGCGCAGCTCGGCGCTGTGCCGGGAATCGAACATCAGCTTGTTCAGGCCGTAGGCCTCGGCCGGCGGGTGCTTGTAGAACTGGAACCCCTCGTCCCTGAAGTTGAAGCCGCCGAACGGCTCGCTGACCTGCGTCGGCGCCGTCGTCCGGGCGCGCTCGGGCAGGAAGCGCATCATGCAGAGGCCGTGGTGCCACGTCGGAATGTACTCGATGAGCTCGCCGGCCTGCTTCCCGATCGCCCCGAAGAGGATGGCCCAGTTGAGCAGCTCCGTGTTGCCGACCTCGTCGAGCTGCGTGCCGGTCATGTTCAGCAGCGCGTCGGGATTGCCGGCTTCCCACTGCGAGACGAGCCAGCGGTCGAAGTCGAACTCCGGATGCAGGTACTTGGTCGTGCCGGGGAAATGGGACATCCCTCCGCTCGCCACGAGCGCCACGCGCTCCTTGCGGCCGGCGATGATCGACGCGATGGCCTTACCGAGCGCCTCGCAGCGGCGCGGCGTCGGGAGCGGCGGCACGTAGACGTTGGTGAAGATCGGGATGACGGGGATGTCGCGCGTGCCCAGCACGTACTCGAACGGGATCGAGAAGGCATGGCCGAGCTCGGCGTCCTCCGAGTAGGCCACGTCGAAGTCGCGCTCGACCACCAGCTTGTCGAGCAGGTCCTCGGCCATCTCGCGGTGGATGGGCAGATTGTGCTCGCGGCCGGCGAATCGCGCGATGGCGCGGGTCCCGGCGATGACGGCGAAGGTCGGGATGCAGGTCACCGAGAAGGTCTCGACGTGATCGCTGCCGAGGAAGATCACGACGTCCGGCTTCGTCTCGTCGAGGACCTTGCCGAGCTCCCGCATGGCCGTGCCGGCCTGATCGAGCTGCTTCGGATCCTCATCCGGCGGCCGCGTGAACATGTACGGCGTGTGGCAGGTGCCAACGGCGGCGACAATCTCTCCCATGGACGTGCTCCCTGTCTTCGGGCTATGGTGTTCGGTGTTAAGGGTTCTCTGGCTGGTCTCAGGACCGTCGCCCGCTACCTCATCGCCCGCTCGATCCCATCGAGCAGCGCCATCGTCTTCACGCAGCTCGTCGCGCTCGACTCCGGCTCGCGACCCTCGCGGATCGCGCTCACGAACTCGACGTCCTGGCGGTCGAAGGCGGCCACGCCGTCGAGCGGGACGTCCTTGCCCTCGCTGTCGGTCATGGTGTCGCGATACACCTTGTACGTGTCCTCCTCGCCGATGTAGCGATAGAAGCCGCCGAAGGGGCCCTTGTTGTTGAAGGACATCGCCATCGTGAAGAGCGGCCCCTTCTTCGACTTCATGGCCACCGAGACGTCCATCGGAATACCGAGCTCGGGATGATCCGGGCCCTTCTGTCCCCAGACCGACCAGTTCGGCTCGTCGAGGATCCAGTGCGCCAGATCGACCGAATGGCAGGCATGGTGCCAGAGCAGGTTGTCCACCCAGGAGCGCGGCTGCCCGTGCATGTTGAGGTTGGTCCGGCGGAAGAAGTAGGTCTCGACGACCATGTGATGCAGGTGGAACGAGCCGTCCTGAACGCGCCGGCGGATCTCGCGATGCGGGCTCGAGAACCGCCGCGTGTGCGTGACCATGCAGACCCGGCCCGCCTGTTTCGCGGTGTCCGCCATGCGCTGCGAATCGGCCAGGTTGAGCGCCATCGGGATCTCGACCTGGACGTGCTTGCCCTTCGACAGCGCGAGGACCGTCTGGTCGGCGTGCTGGTCGCTCGGCGTGGTCAGGATGACGGCGTCGACGCCGGGGCGATCGATGCAGGCCGCCAGGTCGGTGGAGTGAAACGGGACCTTCCACTTCTCGGCGAACGCCTTCCCGCCCTCCGCCGTGCGGGCGGCCACCGAGACCACCTCGACGCCTTCGATCTTCGCCAGGGCCTTGGCGTGAATCTCGCCCATGGCCCCGGTGCCTGCCAGACAGATCTTCATCTACCCTCCACGGTCAGGGCCTCACAGCCGGCCCGTCCTGGCGCGCCTGAGCCCCTCAATGTACACGCAAGCGGTGGGCAACGTCAGCCCCAGTACAGGCGCTTGGGGTTGTCCACGAGCAGGCGCCGCTGCAGGTCGGGCGTGGTGGCGACGTGGGGGATGAAGTCCACCAGGAGGCCGTCGTCGGGCATGTGGCTCTCGAGGTTCGGATGCGGCCAGTCCGTGCCCCACAGCACGCGGTCCGGAAAGGTCTCCACCAGACGCCGCGCGAAGGGGACGACGTCACGGTACGCGTTTCGCTCGCCGTCGAGCGCCGGCGGCCCCGAGACGGTGAGGCGCTCGGGGCAGCTCACTTTCGACCAGATGCGCTCGTGCTCCCGCAGCATGCGGACGAAGAGCTCGAACTCCGGTCCGTCCACCGGCTTGCGCACGTCGGGGCGCCCCATGTGATCGACGACCACCGTGGTCGGCAACGTCGTGAAGAACTCCCACAGCTCCGGCAGGTCCGCGGCCTCGAAGTAGACGACCACGTGCCAGCCGAGCGGCGCGATGCGGTGGGCGATCTCGGCGAGGACCTCTCGCGGCGTGAAGTCGACGAGACGTCTGACGAAGTTGAAACGCGTCCCGCGGACGCCGGCCGCGTCCAGCTCCCGCAGCTCGGCGTCGGTCACGTCGCGCCCGACTGCGGCCACGCCGCGCGCCCGACCGCCTGACGCGCGGAGCGCGTCCACGAGCGCGCGGTTGTCGGTTCCGTGGCAGGTGGCCTGGACGATCACGTTGCGCTCGAGCCCCAGGCGATCGCGCAGCGCGAAGAGCTGCTCCTTGGAAGCGTCGCAGGGCGTGTACTTCCGTTCCGGTGCGTACGGAAAGAGGTCGCCAGGACCGAAGACGTGACAGTGCGCGTCGACGCTCCCGGGCGGCGCCGTGAACGACGGCCGCGACGGGTTGGGGTGAAACGGGAGCCACCCGGGGGTCGGCGTGAAGCTCATGAGAGCGCGTGTGCCGGCTCGTCCTCGGTGTCGATCTCGGGGAGCGTGGCCGCGTTGTAGCGGGGGCCCGAGACGGTCCGCGGATTGATCAACGCGTCGAGCTCGCTGCACGCCCCGGCGGAGAGGTGCACGCGCTCGGCGGCCGCGTTCTCCTCGAGATGCTCGATCCGCGTCGTGCCCGGAATCGGAATGACGTGCGGCGCCCGCTGCAGCAGCCAGGCGAGCGCGGCCTGCGCCATCGTGCAGCCTGCCCTGGCGGCCACCGCGCCCAGCCCGTCGAGCAGCGCGAGATTCCGCGCGAAGTGCTCGCCCTGGAACCGCGGCATGTTGAGACGGATGTCCTTCGGTGGGAGCACCGACAGGTCCCGGAGCGTCCCGCCGAAGAAGCCGCGTGCCAGGGGACTGAAGGCCACGAAGGCGATCCCCAGTTCCCGGCACGTGTCGAGCACGGCGATCTCGGCGTTCCGCGTCCACAGCGAGTACTCGGTCTGCACCGCCGCCAGGGGATGCACCGCGTGCGCCGCACGGATCGTGGCCGCCGAGACCTCCGAGAGCCCTATCGCGCGGACCTTGCCCTCGCGCACCAGATCGGCCAGCACGCCCACGCCTTCCTCGACGGGGCGGCGCTTGTCCCAGCGGTGCATGTAGTAGAGGTCGATCACGTCGGTCCGGAGCCGCGTCAGGCTCTCCTCGCAATGGCGGCGGATCGCCTCGGGACGCGCGTCGATCTCCCGCTTGCCCTCGGCGTTGCGGAACATGCCGCCCTTGCTGGCGAGGACGAACTCCCTGCGGCGGGCCCCGAGCGCCTCGCCGATGAGCGTCTCGTTGGCGCCGAAGCCGTAGAGCGCGGCCGTGTCGACGTGCGTGTAGCCGAGGTCCAGCGCCCGGTGCAGGAGCGCTTCGGCCTCCGTGCGTGGCGGTGGCGTGCCGTAGGCGTGCGACAGGACCATGCCGCCGAGGCCGAGAGCCGAGACCTCGAAGGGGCCGAGCGAGCGCGTGTGCATGCGGGGAGCGGCCACGGCCCCGCAGTGTACCAAACCCGCGCGCGAGGCGGCAGGAGAGTCTACGCCGTGACCTGCGACATCAGCGCCAGCGGCTTGCCGTCGGGGTCGTTGAAGAACGCCATCCATTCCTCGGTGCCGTCGGGGTGCCTGAAGATCATGTGGGGGGCGCCGATGAACGTCACGCCCCGAGCGACGAGCGCGTCGTGGGCGGCCTGGATGTCGACGACGCGGAAGTACAGGATGGAGTCGTTCCGCAGCTTCGGCGTCTCGACATTCTTATGCTCCTCGAGGAACAGCCGTGTGCCACTGCAGTCGAAGAAGGCGAGCGTCCCGAACGTGTAAAGGTGGGGCAGGCCCAGGACGTCCCGATACCAGGCCTCGGCCTTCGCGATGTCGGTGACCGCTCGCGCGACCTGTCCCAGCGCTCCAAGCTGCACGCCCCCGCTCATCTCCGTCTCCTTCTCTCGCTCGGGCGCCGTCGGGCCTCGGGGGCTGCTGCCGAGCGGGACGCCGCGCCAGGCGCGCAGCGCCGCCCGCCCGGAGAGTCCCAGCTTGCCGGCGGCGTTCTCCACGTGGAACTTCACGGCATCGAGGCTGACGCCGCGCAACCTCGCGATCTGGCGGTTGGTCAGTCCGTGCCGGATGGCGTCCACGATGCGCCACTCGGTGGGCGTCAGCACGTCGGGGTGAGGCGGCCGCCCTCGTGCGGCTCTGCTGGCCACGTCGTCATCCTAGTCCCGAGGACGCTGATTTACCCTCCCCCTCTTCAGATGCGCGCAGAAACGGGCCACAAACGCGGAACTGCCCGGGGGCGGGGGCGCTTCCCGACGCTTGCCCATGGCCCCCGGCCGCGCTTTACAATTGTGTAGATCCTTTGGGGGGATACGCCCCCGGACCAGGAGCGTTGATGACACCACGTCGCATGCTCATCCTCGCCTGTCTGACGCTCTGTGTGGCGTTCGGTCGAGCCGGTCTCGCCGTGCCCGGGCAGGATGCCGGGTCCGGGCCGACGACTCCGACGCGGCCCGCGCCGGCCCAGGCTGGTACGGCCGATGCGACGGGGGCCGCCGCCCAGCAGGCGCTGCTCGATCAGTACTGCATGGGCTGTCACAGCGACCGCGTGCGATCGGGTGGCCTGTCGCTGTCCGAGCTGCATCTGGACGACGTGGCCGACAGCGCGGAGATCGCCGAGAAGGTGATCCGCAAGCTGCGCGGCGGGCTCATGCCGCCGGCAAGCGTGGCACGGCGTCCTGACGGCGAGGCCGCGGCGGAGTTCGTGTCGTGGCTCGAGCAGAAGGTCGACGGCGCGGCCGGGACCGGCAGCCCGGGGCGTGTGGCGCTTCGCCGCCTCAACCGCCGCGAGTACGCCTACGCCATCCGCGACCTGCTGGGGCTCGAGGTCGACGCGGCGGAACTGCTGCCGGACGACAACGTCCAGGGGAACTTCGACAACAACGCCACGGCCCTGCAGGTCTCTCCCGCCTTCATCGATCAGTACATCTACGCCGCAAGCGTGCTGGCGGCCGACGCGATCGGCGACCCCGACGCGCCCCCGGTGGTGACCACCTACGGCGATCCCGCCAACATGGTGATCTCGCTCCCGCCGCGGGGGGACGACGGCACGGGCAGGCAGCAGCATCACATCGATGGCATGCCGTTCGGCACGCGCGGCGGGTTCAGCGTCGACCACGTGTTTCCGGCCGACGGCGAATACGAGCTCACGATCGGCGACCTGGCTCTGGCCCGTGAAGTGCCGAAGATGGAGTTCGAGAACACCGTGATCGCGCTCCTCGACGGCAAGGAGTTCTATCGGACGAACGTCGGGGGCGAGGCCGATCACAAGGCCATCGACCAGCTGCTGGATCCGGCGGTCGAGGAGATCAACGGGCGCCTGCGGAAGATCAGCTTTCACGCCACCCAGGGGCAGCACCGGCTGACGGTCACGTTCCTGCACCGCGGCTTCGCCGAGAGCGACGAGCGCACGCGCACGACGGCCCTCGAGGGCGGGCAGGAGCGCATCCAGGCCGCGCACGCGCTCGAGATTCGAGGCCCGCTCACCGTGACCGGGATGAGCGACTCGGTGAGTCGCGAGAAGATCTTCGTCTGTCATCCGTCCGGGGGCGCCGACCCTGCGGGAGCCTCAGGGTCGTCCCGGGCGCAGTCGAGGGACGACGAGGCCGCGTGCGCCGAGGAGATCATCCGTCACCTCGCCCGGCGCGCCTTCCGTCGTCCGGTCACCGACGAGGACGTGGGGCCGCTGATGGCGTTGTACGAGGGCGGGCGCGCGAACGGAGGCTTCGAGGCCGGTGTGCGCGACGCGCTGAGCGGCGTTCTGGTGAGCCCGTACTTCCTCTACCGTGTGGAATCGGGCGAGGCGGTGGGCGGCGCGGTCAGGCTGGACGATCTGGAGCTGGCGTCGCGGCTGTCCTTCTTCCTCTGGAGCAGCCTGCCGGACGAGGAGCTCCTGGCGCTCGCCATCGAGTCGCGCCTGCACGAGCCGGAGGTGCTGGGCGGGCAGGTCCGGCGGATGATCGCCGACCCGCGGGCGACGTCGCTGACCGACGATTTCGCGTTCCAGTGGCTGAACGTGGGCAAGCTGGACACGATCGTCCCGGACCGGGGGGAGTTCCCGCACGCCAGTGGCCTGCTCGACCCGCGGGACATGCTCAAGGAGGAGCTGCGGCTGTTCATCGACAGCGTGCTGCGACCTTCGGCGTACGCTCAGGGCGCCCCGAGTGAGGTCGAGGGGCGCAACGGCAGCGTGGTGGATCTGCTGACGGCGGACCACACGTTCCTCAACGAGCGCCTCGCGATGCATTACGGTATCGAGACCGTCAAGGGGGCCCACTTCCGGCGCGTGACGCTCGAGGACGGCGCCCGGCGTGGCCTGCTGGGGAAGGGCGGCATTCTGATGCTGACCGCGTATCCCAATCGCACCTCGCCCGTGCTGCGTGGCGCGTGGATCCTCGATCGCCTGCTCGGCGCGCCACCGCCAGAGCCTCCGCCGGACGTGCCGGAGCTGCAGCCCAATCGACGCGGTCAGCCCGCGCGAACCGTCCGCGATCGGCTCGCGCAGCACCGGGCCAGTCCGACGTGCGCCGCCTGCCACGGCGCCATGGATCCCCTTGGGCTCGCGCTCGAGAACTTCAACGCGGTGGGTCAGTACCGCGCGCACGACCCCGATACGCTGACGCCCATCGACGCCTCCGGCGTGCTGCCGGATGGCACGTCGGTGACCGGGCCCGACGATCTGCGCCGGGCCCTGGTGGCGCGTCCCGATCGCTTCGTGCAGGCGTTCACGGAGAACCTGCTCACGTTCGCCCTGGGTCGCAGCCTCGACTATCGCGACATGCCCACGGTGCGCGACATCGTTCGCCGCGCGGCGCAGGACGACTACCGTTTCGAGTCCATCGTGCTCGGCATCATCTCGAGCGACGCGTTCCGCCAGCGGGAGACCAGGGCTCCCGGCCCGGGACTCGTCGCCGCGGCGTCACACTAGGCGGCCCGAGGCAGGGCCTCGCCAGCTGGAGGGTTCTGGTCATGTTCCTCACGAGGAAGCATCTGTCACGGCGCACGGTGCTCAAGGGCGCCGGTGCGACCATCGCGCTGCCGTTGCTCGACGCCATGGTTCCGGCACGCACGGTGCTGGCACAGACCGTCGCCGCATCGAGCCCACGCCTGGGCTTCGTGTACTTCCCCCACGGCGCCCTGCAGGACCAGTGGGAGCCCACGCAGGCCGGCCGTGACTTCGACTTCCCGTACATCATCGAGCCGCTGAAGCCGTTGCGCGAGTACGTGACGGTGGTGAGCGGCCTGCGTAACAAGGGCGCCGAGAGCTCGAGCCCGCACGGTATCACCGAGGAGACGTGGCTGAACTGCGTGAGCCCGCGCAGCCGCAATGTGGGAACGGGCGTCGGGGTGACGGCCGACCAGATCGCGGCGCGCCACATCGGCCGGGACACGCCCCTGCCGTCGCTCGAGCTGTGCGGCGAGGCGGGCGGCCGGATCTCGTACCGCACGCCCACGCAGCCGCTGCCGATGGAAGGCAACCCGCGCAAGGTGTTCTACGCCCTGTTCGGCCAGGGCGACACGCACGAGCAGCGGATGGCGATCCTGAACACGCGGGGCAGCCTGCTCGACTACGTGCGGACGTCGGCGGACAGTCTGAACCGCACGCTCGACGCGGCGGACCGGGCCCGCGTGAACGACTACCTGGACTCGGTCCGCGAGGTCGAGAGCCGCATCGAGAAGCTTCGCGCCAGCGCGGCGGCGAGGCCCGATCTGCCGAACGCCCCGGTTGGCCCGCCGGAAGAGTTCGAGGAGCTGCTCGACATCCAGTTCGAGATGATGGCCCTGGCCTGGCAGACGGACCAGACCCGTGTCATCACGATGAAGATGGTCGAGGAAGCCAGCATGCGGACCTACCCGAACCTGGGGGTCAACGAGGCGTTCCACCCGACGTCCCACTGGGGCGGGTATCCGGAGCGAATCGCCAACCTGCGGCTCATTCAGAACTTCCACACGGCGGTCTTCGCGCGGTTCGCCGACCGCCTCCGGAACATGCCCGACGGCAACGGCTCGATGCTCGACCATTCGATCGTCCTGTACGGCAGCAACATGGCCAACAGCGACGCCCACAACAACGACCCGCTGCCGCAGGCGCTCGTCGGTCGCGGAGGGGGCCTGCAGGGCGGGCAGCACCTGCACTTCGCGCAGGACACGCCCCACGCGAGCCTCCTGGCCACGATCCTCGAGCGCGCCGGCGTGCCGTCGGAGGAGTACGAGAAGTTCGCCGACAGCACCGGTCCGTTCTCCGAGGTCTGACGGGAGGCCGCATGACGGGGACTCGAACGCTGATTCGCACGATCGCGTGTGGCGCGCTGCTGGCGGTCGCCGTCGGCAGCGGCGTGGGAGCCGCGCCGGCGCAGGGGCCCCGTGCTGACGTGGATGGGCCGGACGCGGCGGTCGACGTCAACCATCGGTACGCGGACGGCAGCACGCCGCTGCAGTGGGCGGTCTACGAGGGCGACGTGGCGGAGGTCGAGCGCCTGCTGAAGGGCGGCGCCGACGTGTCGATCGCCAACGACTACGGGGCGACGCCCATGGGGCTCGCCGCCGAGGTCGCCAACACCGACATCCTGAAGCTGCTGCTCGAGGCCGGGGCGGATGCCGACTCGCCCAACCCGGACGGGATGACGGCGCTCCTGGCCGTGGCCAGGACGGGCAACGTCGGGGCGGCGCGGATGCTGGTGGAGTTCGGGGCGACCATCGACGCGCGGGAAGACTGGGGCGGGCAGACGCCGCTGATGTGGGCGTCCGCACGCCGGCACCCGGAGATGATGGAGTTCCTGATCGGCCAGGGCGCCGACGTCGATGCTCGCAGCACCGCACGCAACTACCAGCGTCACGTGACGGCCGAGGGGCGTCCCAAGAACCTCGACAGCGGCGGCTTCACGCCACTGCTCTACGCGGCGCGCGAAAACTGCCAGGCGTGCGTGGACGTGCTGCTCGGGCACGGTGCCGACATCAACCTGCCGGATCCGGATGGCGTCTCGCCGTTGCTCGTCGCCATCATGAACGCGAACTGGGACCTGGCCCGGCAGCTCATCGAGGCCGGGGCCGACGTCAACCAGTGGGACATCTTCGGACAGGCGCCGCTGTTCGCGATGGTGGGTTCCTATACCCGCATCGACGGGGGGCGGGCCTCGATCGATCCCCTGAACGAGACCAAGGGGATCGAGATCGTCCACATGCTGCTCGACCGCGGCGCCGACCCGAACATGCAGCTCCTGTTCCGTCCCGCCAACGTGCGCGGCACGACCAACACGCGAGGTGCCACGCCGCTCATGCGCGCGGCCAACGGCGGCGATCTCGACATGGTCAATCTCCTGCTCGAGGCCGGCGCCGACGCCACGGTGTACACGGCGGACCGCCAGACGCCGATCCACGCGGTGCTGGCGGGGCGCGGGTCGGAGCGGAGCGCGCTCGAGCTGATGCGCGTGCTGCACGATGCAGGCACGGACGTCAACGTCATCGCGCTCGTGAACCACCGGGAGGAAATCCGCGGTGGTACGGCGTTGCACTACGCTGTCCGCAATCGCCAGCAGGACGTCATCCGACAGCTCGCCGGGTGGGGCATCGACATGAACGCCAGGGACCAGGACGGCCTGACGGCACTCGACTACACGCAGTCGCGCGGCTTCATGCCGTTCATGGCCCTGCAGACGCCGCGCTACGACGAGGAGGCGGCGGTGCTCAGGGAACTGGGCGCCACCGCGCAGATGGAACGGGATCCCGTGTGGCCCATCCTGGGCCCACCCCAGGGTATCTGGGCGGACATCTTTCCCCTGGGCGAGTCACGGGTTCATGAGCCGATCTATCAGCGCGACTCGGACTGAGCATCGGCCGTCCCGGCGTCGCTTCCTGTCGGCCGGCGCGGCTGCGCTCGGTGGGGCCCTGCTGCATACGCGCGCCGTCGGCGCGCGTCAGAATGCATCGCGCATCTCGACGGTCGATCTGGGCGGCGCCACGCTCCTGCAGGGTGCCGGCTGCAACGTCGTCGCCGTGCCAGGTCCCGACGGCGCGCTGATGATCGACGGAGGCCTCGCGGCCAGCGCCGATGCGCTGCTCGCGGCCGTGCGGCAGGCGACCGGCGCCGGCCGCATCCACACGCTGCTCAACACGCACTGGCACCCGGAGCAGACCGGGGCCAACGAGGCAGTCGGTCGAGGCGGCGGTGTGATCTTCGCGCACGAGAAGACGCGGATGTCCCTGAGCAACACGGTCACGTCCGTCATCTTCGAGGGGCGCCTGGCGCCGCTGGCCGAGGCCGGTCGCCCCAACCAGACGACCCGCGGTGACGGCTCCCTGGAATTCGCCGGTCTGCAGATCGACTACGGCTACATGCCGCAGGCCCACACCGACGCCGATCTCTTCTTCCACGTTCCCTCGCTGAACCTGCTGGCCGCCGGCGGCGTCGTGTCGGCCGAGCGATGGCCGCTGCTCGACTACCACAACGGCGCCTGGTACGGCGGCCGTGTCCGTGCCCTCGAGTGGCTGGCGGACGTCGTGCAGCCGGACACGCGCGTCGTACCGGCCGACGGCGGGGTGATGACGGGCGCCGAGATCGTGCGTCACCGCGACATGTATCAGGCTCTCTTCCTGACCTTCATCGACTACCTGAACAAGGGGTACGGGCCAGAGGACGCGGTGGAGCACAACCCGCTGCGGCGGTACGAAGCCGAGTTCGGCGATCCATCGGAGTTCCTGTACGGCGCCCTTCGCAGCATGCAGATCGCCTACGTGCCCGACTGAGCACTCCGTTCCGCAGCGAAGCACGTTTCCCTCCAGTTCGACGCAACGAGCCCAGGACCGCGGCGGTGTTGCCGTCACGAATCCCGGCTTCCGCCTCTGCCAAGGCGACGGCGGACCTCGCCGAAGCGCTTCGCGTGAAGGCGGGCCGGTGGCCGGACCGCGCTGCGATGGCGGAGTGGGCCGCGATCTCGCGCGGTCATTCCTTCGCTACGGCCTGACCTCCGCAGGGCTTCGAGACGGCAACACCGCCGCCGTCCGGAATGTCGCGGATCGCCCAGGCACGTGGGATCGCGTGTCTAGGGCCGGTCGAGCGTGTCGATCTCGGCCTGGAGCCTGCGCGCCGTGTGCGCGTTCCACCAGGCAATGCCAACGAAGAGCGCGACGCCCAGGAGGACGAGCGCGACCGTGTGGCCAGTCGAGCGAGCATCGAGCACGCCGTCCAGCAGCGCGAGCGTCATGCCCGGCAGGAACGGCAGCAGAAGGCCCCGATGGTCTCGAGAGAGGTCGCGCTGACGCACGTGTTCGGCACGGTAGAACTCTACGCAGTTGGCGTGCCCAAGGGCCACCGGCGGTGGTGCCAGGTGCCATTTGCGATAGCGACGTGCCACATACACCAGCGCCGCCATCAGCAGCAGATCGCCGGCCCTTTCCAGTGTCCCCGTCTGGAGCCACACTTCCGATGCGCCCTTGAGCAACAGCAACGTGAACAACGCCCGGGTCAGAACACGCCAGCGACGGACCTTCCGTTCCAGACGCTCGGCTCGTGCCCGTATGTCGTCGAGGGGCAACGCCTGTGCCGAGCGCGGCTGTTCCATCCAGAGTCCCCGGACCTCTACGTCAGGAATGCTGTCCATGGCCTCCTCCTCGATGAAAGCGCTGAGCCAGGCTCCGTTTGAGGCGGTGCACCCTGGTCGCCACGTTCGCCGCCGACAGCCCCGTGATCTCGCCGATTGACGCCGCGTCCAGTTCCTCGAGGTACAGGAGCATGACCTGCCGGTCGAGCGGCCTCAGTTGCCGAATCAGGCCGTGCAGGCGGTCGAGCGCTCGTCGGCGGTCGAGTGCCTGTTCCTCGCTGCCGGTCGCGGCGATCGAGTCGGTCCGCTCATCGAGCCCGATGAGCGTCGGAGCGCCGGCGCGCGGCCGGAGTGCGATCGAGATCGCGGTGTTGTGGGCCACCCGGTAGATCCAGGTTCGCAGTGAACATCGCCTGTCGAATCGAGCGAAGCTGCGCCAGATCGCGACATGAATCTCCTGCAGCAGATCCAGGCGTCTGTCCGGGTCGCGCTCGTAGGCCCCAGCCAGCCGTTCAAGGGCCGGTCCGAACGTTTCGGCCGCTTCGGCGTAGAGCCTGGCCTGGCCGGACGTCCGTCCCTCCTCCTCCATCCCGACCAAGGTAGTCGAACGTCGGGCGGGCGTCTGACACGCGTCTGGCTCGGGCAGTTGGTCCGGCTACGGCGAGCCGGCCAGGCGCAGGGCCGTTGACACAGCGGCCACCAGGTAGGCACTCATCGACAACGCGAGAACGGCGTCGGGCCATCGACCGGGCCCGATATCGGACTGGTGCCCGCCATGGCGCGTCGCGCGGAGCGCCATGGCGTCATGGCAACGGCGCCGTGCTCGCGCGACTGCCTCAGGGGCCAGCGGCATCGGTGGCAGTCGAGAGAGCAGCTCAAGATCCGGATCGCGTTGTTCGCGGAGCGACATGGAATTCCTCCAGAGTCTCGCTGCGTATCGGAGATTCGCCGAGGCGCTTCCGGAGCAGCGCGCGGGCTCGTTTCAAGCGCTGTCGAAGCGCCTCCGGTGAGACGCCGCACACCTGTGCCGCTTCGGCTGGCTGCAGCCCCTCGACGCCGACGAGCAGGAGGACCTCCCGGAACGCCACGGGCAGGTCGGCCATCGCCTGCTCGATCCGTCGCTCCAACTCGTGACCGACCGACTCCTCGAAGGGCGAGACGGGCGCCATCGCCGGCCAGAGCTCGATGCCGGCGTGGACGGGCGACGTCTCGATGGCTCGCGCCCGGCAATGGCTCACGTGCAGGTTGCGCGCCACGGTGAACAACCAGGGGCCGAGACGTGTGTCTGGGGTGAGTCGGTCCGCCCCCCGCACGAAGCGCAGCCACGTCTCCTCGAGCAGGTCCTCCGCCACGGAGCGATTGCCGGACAGGCGCGCCAGGAAGCCGAGCAGCCGGCCGTTGAACCGGGCGTACACCGCGTCAAAGGCATCCGTGTCGCCGGCCCGGACCCGCCGGACAAGCTCCAGCTCGGAGTCCCGGTCCATGTGGTAGTAACGCCTGGCGGTGGCGCGCGTGACAGCCGGTCACGCCGGGGCGGCCGGCGCGTTCATACACCAGCGGCTGACTTTCAGGACGTTTCGGCGCGCCGCGCCGGCGTGGCCGTTGGAGGTGTGCATGCAGGCTATCAGGAATCTCGGTCTGGCTGGGCTGTTCGGATTGCTCATCACGGCGCTGCCGATGCTGCTCGGCATCGCGTTCGCGGTGCGGCCGAGGGAGCGGTGGCTGGAGCTGATGCGGCCGCTGTCCCTCGCCGGACTCTTCGCGGCGATCGCGAACGTGTTCCTGGGGGTCACCAATTCGCTCCTGTGGATCTCGAGGAACACGGTGACGAGTCCCCTGGCTCCGCCGCTCGTGGCCGGGCTGGCGGACATGGCCGTCCTCGGCTTCCTCTCGTTCGCGTTCCTCACCGTCGGGTGGCTGGCCGTGGCGGTCGGAATGCGGAGGCTGACGTGAGGATTGCGGCTGTGCTACCGTCTCGACGCGCTGGGGTTGTAGCTGCTACATGAGGGTTCTCCTGAGTATCGTGCTCGTGTTCGTCATCATGAACGTCGGCACGTTGGTCGCCTACGGCGGAGCCTCGGCGATCTTTGGACTTCAGCCCCCTGACGACGGATCACCCGCACGGTTCCTGGTGAGTGTGCTGCTCGTCAAGGCCGGCATGGCGATCGGCTTCGTGCTGATGTTCGTCATGGCACGACGCGTCTGGACCGGGATCTGGCTCAGGTACGCCTTCGTGTGGTGGGTGATGTACGCGATCGTGGAGATCGGGCAGGCGGTCGCACCGGGCTATACCGTCCTGGACGCAGGGGCGGGGATCGTCGCGGAGGCGATCTACTTTCCGCTCTCAGCCTTCGTGGCCGCCCGTGTGCTGAGGGAGCCGGCCCCTGACGCGACTGCCGCCTGACACGTGCGTGGAAGACGCCCGATCGTGAGTCACGTCTCGCACCGGTAGGGCGCGAACAGTTCCATGCGAGGGGCGTTCAACCACGACACCAGCACTTCCTTCAACTCGTCCCTGGTGAGCCGTCGCGTAACCGAGGCCTGTCCGAAACTGATCGTCCACCCGGACGTTTCGGGGATCAGGAAGATCGCATACTCCCAGCCCTCCGTGCCGCACCTGGCGTCACAGCCGATCAACGCCGAAAAGACGGCGAGCGGCCTTCCTTCGCCGGCCTGCTTCAGGGAGACATAGCCGCCCTGGCCCTGCACGAGGTCGATGATCTCCTGCCGGGTCATCCTGGCTCTCTCACGTCACCCATTGCTGAAGACGATGCGGTTGCGGAGCGTCCCGATGCCGTCGATCGTGGTCTCGACGACGTCGCCGTCGCTGAGGAACTCCTGTGGCGTCCGGCCGATGCCCACTCCTTCCGGCGTGCCGGTGGCGATGATGTCGCCCGGCTCGAGCGTCATCCCCTTCGAGAGCCACTCGATGATCGCGTCCACCGGGAAGATCATGTCGGACGTGCTGGAGTCCTGCTTCGCGACGCCGTTGACCGACAGCCGCAGGCGCAGCGCCTGCGGATCCGGGATCCTGTCGGCAGTGACGACCACGGGGCCCATGGGGCAGAAGCCGTCGAGGCTCTTGCCCTTGAACCACTGCTGGTGGGATTGCTGCAGATCCCGCGCGCTCAGGTCGTTGATCACCGTGTAGCCGAAGACGTGACGCAACGCGTCGGTCCGCGCGATGTTCCTGCCGCCCGTGCCGATCACGACGCCAAGCTCCACCTCCCAGTCCACCTGCTGCGTCACCGTGCGGTCCACCGCCACGTCGTCGAGCGGACCGGTCACCGTGGTCGGCGCCTTCGTGAAGATCACCGGCACCGTGGGGAGCACGGCCTCCCGGCCCCGTGCCCGGGCGCTCTCGCGGGCGTGCGCCTCGTAGTTGAGGCCCAGGCACAGCACGTTCTTGGTCGGGCGCGGGATCGGGGCGTGGAGTCGGACGGCGCTCAGCGCGTGACCGACCGTCGTCGGCGCCGAGGCGACGACCGCCTGCAGGCGGCGCCAGGCGTCGGGGCCGGCCTGCACGAGCGCCAGCAGACTGGCCGGTGTCGTGGCCGAATGATCCAGGGATTTCACGGCCGTGATCGTGTCGCCGTTGACGATGCCAAGGCGCGGGGTCGGGTCCGTCGAGAGCGAGAACGTGGCGTAGCGCATCGCGGCGTTACCGTGCGGCGCGGGCCGGTGCCGGCAGCTTCATGGTGAACATCAGGGCGACGAAGGTGAAGGCGGTGATGCAGGCCGGCACCGCCGCGGCCCAGAAGAGCTGCTGCGCCGTCCAGGCCTGCCCGATCAGGACACCGCCGATGTAGGGCCCGACGATGCCGCCGATGCGACCGATGCCCAGGCCCCACCCGATGCCGGTCGAGCGAAGGTCGGTGGGGTAGTAGGTCGCCGCCAGCGCGTTGATCCCGGGCTGGCCGCCGATGATGCACCAGCCGGCCACGAACACGATGAGCGTGAGCATCGCGAGCGAGAGCGTCGGATACCCGATGACGGCGATGGCCAGCGTGGCCACGGCGTACGTGAGCGTGAGCATGGGCAGGAAGCCGCGTCGCGCGATCAGCCAGGCCAGGCCGAAGGTGCCGATCGTGCCGCCCGTCTGCAGGATCGCGCCGATGAGCACGGCGGTTCGATCGGTGTAGCCCATCTCCGCCGCCAACGTCGGCAGCCAGCTCGAGACGGAGTAGAGGACGATCAGGTTCATGAAGTTGACGATCCAGAGCAGGATCGTCGAGGCACTGCGGCCTTCACGGAAGAGGTACACGAACGGTGCCCCCGTGCGGCTCTGCTCCCTGGCGACGAACTGGGTGGAGTCGTCCACGTGAATGCGCGGGTCGAGCTCCCGGAGCCACCGCACCAGCGTGGCCCGGCTCCGCTGCCGCACGGCCAGGAACTGCAGCGACTCGGGGAGCCCCCAGGCCATGAACAGGGCGACCACGAGCGGCACGGCGCCGCCGAAGACGAACACCGACTGCCAGCCGAAGGCGGGGATGAGCCACGCGGCGATGTAGCCGGCCACCGCCGCGCCTCCCGTGAAGCCCACCGTGATGCACATCATCAGCGTGACGCGCAGGTGCTTCGGGCTGAACTCGCCGATGAGCGCCGTGGAATTGGGGATGATGCAGCCCATGCCGATGCCGGCAATCAGGCGCAGGGTCAGGAGCTGCGTGACGTTGTCGGCCCACGCAGTAGCCAGCGTCATCGCCGAGAAGAACAGCGTGGCGCCTACCAGCACCGGGCGCCGCCCGATCCGGTCCGCCACGGCGCTGAAGACGAGCGAGCCGAAGAGCACCCCCACGTTCGCCGCCGGAAAGACGTACCTGAGCGCGGACGGGTCGATCTCCCAGGCCTCGATGATGGCCGGCGCCACGTAGCCCATGGCCTGGACGTCGAAGCCGTCCATGATGAGCGAGGCCATCGTCAGGGCGAACACGCGGATCTGCAGGCGGCCGATCGCGCCGTTGTCGAGCAGCTCGCCGACGTCGATCCGGGCGGCCGCCTGGCCTGAGCTGGGCATCGTGTACTCCTCGGGGGACATGGCGCGCGCCGGCCGTCACGGCCCCGCGGCGCGAGCCCCGCGAAGTATACCCGCCAGCCCGTCCGCGCGGGGGCACGCTAAGATAGACGTCATGCAGGATCTCATCCGGCAGCTGCTGGCCGAGCTGGGCGAGGACCCGACTCGTGAGGGGCTGCTTCGGACGCCGCAGCGGGTCGAGAAGTCCCTCCGGTTCCTGACGGGCGGCTACGACGCCGACGTCGACGAGGTGCTCAACGGGGCGTTGTTCACGGTGGACTACAGCGAGATGGTCATCGTGAAGGACATCGACTTCTACAGCCTGTGCGAGCACCATCTGCTGCCGTTCTTCGGCAAGTGCCACGTGGCCTACATCCCGCGCCGGCACGTCGTGGGCCTGAGCAAGATCCCCCGGCTGGTGGACGTCTTCGCCCGGCGGCTCCAGGTGCAGGAGCGGATGACCAACCAGATTGCCGAGACGCTGCGCGGCAAGATCGACCCGCTCGGCGTGGCCGTCGTCTGCGAGGGGACTCACCTGTGCATGTCGATGAGGGGCGTCGAGCGGCAGAACTCGGTGGCCGTGACGAGCGCGATGCTGGGCGTCTTCCAGGACAACGCGCGGACCCGGATGGAGTTCCTGGAGCTGATCCGGAAGCGGGGCGACGAGATCCGGACGGAGGCAACCGGGCTCGCCTGCATGGAGGAGTGAGGGAAGTGCAGCGCGTCTTCGGCCCGCTCGTCCTGGCCCTGGCCGCCACGGTCCTGGTGTCGGCGCAGAGCGGGCTCCGCACCGAGCCGGCGACGCTCATGTGCCCGTCGGTTCTCGGACAGGGAAGCGCCACCGGCCGTACGTTCTGCGACGTCCAGATCGGGCGCGACCCGGCGGCCGGCGTCGTCATCCCGCTGCCCCCGCACCGCGGCGACCTGGTCCTGACCTTCGATCTGCACAACCGGCACCTGTACTCGGAGGACGAGATCCAGGCGGGCCGGGGCTTTCGCCTCTACACGGCCACCATCGGCGTGCTGACGGCCGACAACACGCTGATCGCGCGCGCCATCGTCCAGAGCGAGTTCCGGGCAGCCGCCGATCTGTTCGACCGCGTGCTCGGAGACAGCGGGCCCGGCGGACTGAAAGCCGTGGCCCCGACCGGTTTCGAGCCGATCGTCATCACTATCGGCGGCCCCTTCGCCGACGAGCGGAGTGTCAGCCTGCTCGGCGAGCACCTCGTGGAGGGCGGGCCCGACGGACGCAGCCAGACCTGGACCGCGGAAGGTCGTCCGATCGCCGTGATCAGCCGCGTGATGCTGCAGTACCGGCCGCGCGGGCGCTAGTTCCCTGGAAGACGACGTCGCCCGATCGTGTGGCGGCTCATCGCTGAGGTCATGGGGCCTGGGGTGTGTCCCACGCCGCGCGAATGGCCGCCAGCGCCGCCTCGAACGACGGACTGCCTTTCTCGCCACCGGCCCTGCGCGGCGGCGGCGCGGCCTGGCTTTCGGCGGCCGCCGCGACGGGAGGTGCCGGTGTCACGACCGGTTCGGCGTCGGGTAGGTCCGCGGGCGCCGGCATCTCGTCCACGCTGACGGGATCCGGCACGTCCCATTCCGACGACATCGGCGCGGTCGTGTCCTGGACGATCGGTGCCAGCTCGGCCGAGGCCCGTGCCGCCCAGGTCGCTGGTTCCCGCGTCGGGGGCCCGGACCATTCCGGGTCGGACAGGGTCCGCACGGGCTCCTGCGCCCGCCGCTGGTCGACATCCCAGGCGTTCGTGGGCACCGCGCCTCTCTGCCGCGCCATGTCGCCGTGTTCGTGCGTGCCCACGATGGCCTCGGTGGCCTGACGGGCCTGCTCGGCCCGCGCCAGGTACAGACCGACCTCGTCGGCGAATACGTTCGGATCGCAGCCGGGCGACGACGATGGCGCCGGCTTGCGCCGGCGGAACAGGAACGACCAGCGCGCTGGCCGTGCGGGCCCGTCGCCAAGGACCGGAATACGCAACGTCTGCACGTGGGCGCCGGCCGGGCCGAGATCGCGCAGGTATTCGGCCAGCACGCCGTCATCGAAGGGCGACAGCAGCGCCGGCGTGAGAATCAGGTCGGGGACGCGATCTCCGAGCACCTGCAGTGCCTCTCCGGCGGAGGCCGCCTGCGCGAGATCCACGGCGAGCCGCCCCCTCACCAGCCTGGCGAGCTGGGCGGCCTGACGCCGGTCCGAGTCGATCGCCAGTATGAGCTGCATGTCTACGTCCGTACCATGAAGAGCACCAGCACCAGCGCCGCGAACGTGAAGATCGCCAGCGACGTGTGGAGCATGAACTGATTGCTCGCGACCTCGAGCGCCATCGACGATACTTCGCGGACTTCGCCGCCGAGGCACGCCCATCCCTGGCACCCCGCATCGCCAGAGTCGTGTGTCCCGCTCGCCAACGCTGCCAGTCGCTCACGAACCCGGGGATCGATGAGCACCAGGGCCACGAAGAGCAATGCCAGCGCCGTCGCCGAGATCAACGCATCACCGAGCACGCGTCGCATGACTTCACCCGCACCCACGCTCGATCACGAGTGTCGCAAATCACGTGCCCGTGGCGCGGAACAGAACAGGGAGCGTGAATTCTCGCGAGTATTCGTGGAGTAGATGGCGTGAGTGCGCAGGACGTCGCGTGGCGCTCGAACGATTTCGCCAACGCGCTTACGAATTCGCCGCATGCGGTCCCGGATCCCGCCTCGCCGGCGGTCGCGGGCCCCGCGGCCCCCCGGCATCACCAAATGCGCCTCCGTGATTACGGATATGCGGAGCGCGGCTGGTCGTCTCTTCCCACAACGTCGCAGGCGGCCTGCCCGCCCTTTCCTCCCTAACGGGCTGAGCGCACAGCGAGTTGCGCGCCGCGGGCCACTCCAGGCCCGCTCCGTGGCACGGCCGTTGCGCCTTGGGAGGCGTGGTTGCGGCGTCACCGGCTGTCGCGGTGGCCGCGTCGGAACAGCAATCGAAGGGCACGCAGCGGACGTAACCGGGGCGTGCCGGCAGGAAAGGGACGTCAATGGCTCTCATCACCTATTTGCGGGCGCTGCGGCGCGATGACTCGGGACAGGACCTGCTCGAGTACGCGCTGCTCGTCGCCCTGATCGCGCTCGTCTGTGTCGTCGCCGTCACGTCGGCTGGAGTGGGCGTCAACACGATCTTCGAGGGAATCTCCACGGAGCTGCAGAACGCTGCGCCGTAACGGCACAGTCGCGCACTGCCATGCCACGAGGGGCGGGATGGACCGCCCTTCGTGGCCTCTGAATGAGTGGCGGAAAGAGTCTGGATAGACATATGGCCGCACGCATCGTCGAACTGTGGAGCCGAATCGGTCCGCGCGACGAAGGTCAGGACCTCCTGGAGTACGCCCTGCTCGTGGCTCTGATCGCCCTGGTGGCCGTCGGAGCCGTGGCGAGCGTCGGCAACGCCATACAAACGGTGTTCTGGGATGCTATTTCAGCCGCCATCTGAGGCACTCGCGGTGGCCATCGTCTGCGTGGCCATGAGCCTCGCCGCGGTCATCGACCTGCGGACACGGCGTGTGCCCAACGCGCTGACCGGTGCGCTCCTGGTCACCGGCATCGGCATCGCCGCGGTCGAGCTCGGCCCGATCGGAATCGGCGGCGCGCTGGTCGGCTGCCTGCTCGGGTTCGCGTTCATGCTGCCCGGCCACGTCTTCGGTGCCACCGGCGCCGGCGACGTCAAGCTGTTCGCCGCGGCCGGCGCGCTGCTGGGCCCCGCGACAACGGTCCAGGCATTCATCTACACGGCGATTGCAGGCGGCGTCCTGGCGCTCGTCGTGGCGGTCCGTCGTCGTCGGCTGCAGCAGACCGTCAGCTCGACTGCGAATCTTGTCGCGCACGGCTCGGCCGCCGTGAGCGCCATCGAATCCCCCGAGGCCGACAACCGCTTCGCGTACGCACCGGCCATCGCCATCGGCGTCGTCCTGGCGGCGCTGTCCTGGTGAGCCGCGCGTGGCTCGAGGCTCGTTTCGTGTCGCGCGTCTGAGGAGATTGTTATGGCCCGCATCCGCGTCTTCATCGTCCTGACTCTGGCGGTCGCCGCAGGTGGCACGTTCGCGTTCGGGACGTATCAGTACATGCAGACCACACCGACGGACGCACCCGTCGCCGTGGCCACGCGCGACGTCGTCGTGGCGACCGCCGATCTGCAGCTCGGTGCCGAGCTGCGGCAGGAGCATCTGCGCTCCATCAAGTGGCCCGCCGACTACGCGCCCGCCGGGGCCTTCAGCGACACGGCCGAGCTGGTCGGTCGCGGGCTCATTCAGCCCGTCGCCGCCAACGAGGTCTTTCTGCCGACCAAGCTGTCGCCGATCGAGGCTGGCGCCGGGTTGCCGCCGGTGATTCCCGAGGGCTACCGGGCCATGTCGGTCCGCGTCAACGACGTGATCGGCGTCGCCGGCTACGTGCTGCCGGGTACGCGGGTCGACGTCGTCGCCACGGTCAATCCCACGACGCAGACGACCGGCATGACCTCGAAGGTGATCCTCACGAACGTGCTCGTGCTCGCGGCCGGCACCAAGATCGAGCAGGACGAGAACAACGAGCCGCTGGCCGTCAGTGTCGTGACGTTGCAGGTCGATCCCGAGCAGGCCGAGCGTCTCACGCTCGCCAGCAACGAGGGCAAGATTCAGCTGGCCCTTCGCAATCCCCTCGATCCGACGGCTCCCGAGACATCCGGCATCCGGCCGGCGGCCCTGATGGGCTATGCCGAGCAGCGCGTGGCGCGTGCCGCGGCCGCGTCCCAGGCTCCGCCTCCCCCGCCACCGACCATCGAAGTCATCCGCGGCGACAAACGTGAACAGATCGTGGCGCAGGAGTAGCACCGATGCGAATCACAGCCCGGAAGAGAGGGACGGCGGCCCGCTGCGGCGTCCTGGTGTTCATCGTGGCCGTGTTTGGCGGCCAGGCCACGCTGGCGCAGGTAGCCAGGCCGACAGCGGTCACCGCCTCGGCTGCCGCGGCGCCACCCCCGCGCACGGCCCCGGTCGTCGAGACCGCGGCCCCGGTGGAGTCGTCCGCGGTTCGTCTGGCCGTCGGCCGGTCCACGCTCATCGACGTCGGCACGCCGATCACGCGCGTGTCGCTGACGAGCGCAGACGTCGCGGATGCGCTGGTGACGTCGTCCAATCAGCTCCTCGTGCACGGCAAGGAGCCCGGCTCCATCTCGATGTTCGTCTGGGAGCAGTCGGGCGCGGTACGGCGGTACGAGATCGTCGTCGATCGTGATCTCGCGCAGCTTCGCGAGCAGATGGCGTTGCTGTTCCCCGATGAGCAGATCAACGTGCACAGCAACGGTTCGCAGATCGTGCTGTCGGGCAACGTCTCTGGCGAAGGCGTGTCCGAGCAGGCGGTCAGCGTGGCCGCGGGATTCGTGGAGAACGCCGACAACGTGGTCACGCTCCTGCAGGCGGCGCCGGCGCCGGCCCCGGAGCAGGTGCTCCTGCGCGTGCGCTTCGCCGAGGTGAGCCGCAGCGCGATGACCGAGTTCGGCATGTCGTACTTCACGAGCCCAACCGGCGTCAGGAACACCGTTGGCCGTCTCTCGACGCAGCAGTACGCGGCCCCGAACTTCGATGACCTGGCCTGGACGAAGGCCGACTCGAGCTTCGGTTCCGATGTCACGAGCGCCTCGGGCGAGATCAACTTCAGCGACTTCCTGAACCTGTTCCTGCTGAGCGAGAAGTACGACCTCGGCGTGCTGATCAAGGCGCTGCAGACGCGCGGCCTGTTCGAGAGCCTCGCCGAGCCGAACCTGATCGCTCAGAGCGGCAAGGAAGCGAGCTTCCTGGCCGGGGGCGAGTTCCCGATCCCGGTCGTGCAGGGCAACGCGAACAACGCCGCCGTGTCAGTCCAGTTCAAGGAGTTCGGCATCCGCCTGAACTTCACCCCGACCGTGGTGGGCGACCGCGTGCAGTTGAAGGTCATGCCCGAGGTGAGCACGCTCGACTACGGCAATGCCGTCATCCTCAACGGCTTCCAGATTCCGGCGCTCTCGACGCGTCGGACCGAGACCGAGATCGAGCTGCGCGACGGGCAGACCTTCGCCATCGCCGGCCTGATGAACAACCAGGTGCAGTCGACGCTGCAGAAGGTGCCTTTCCTCGGGGACATCCCGATCCTCGGACATCTCTTCAAGAGCCGTGCGGCGCAGAAGAACCAGACCGAGCTGGTCGTGATGATCACGCCGGAGATCCTGTCGCCCGATTCGCCCGGCGTGACGACGGAACTGCCGCGACTGCCGGAGCCGTTCCTCGAGCCCCTGGCGGACGACGGGACCCATCCGGCGCCGCTGCCGGCCTTCGACGAGGAGGCCGCGGCCGCGGCCGAGGCCCGTGCGGTCGCCGAGCGTGAGGCCGCAGCCCTGGCGATCGAGGAGGCTCGCCTGACCGCACAGCGCGCTCGCGAGGAGCAGCGTGCGCAGGCCGAGCGGCAGAAGCTCGAGGAAGAGACCCGTAAGCAGGCCGAGCGCGACGCCGAGGCCGCCGAGAAGGCCCGGCTGGAGCAGGCCAGGCGCGACGCGGCCGCCAGCCAGGAGGCGGAGAAAGTCGCGAAGGCAGAAGCCGAGCGCCAGGCGAAGGCTGCCGAGGAGGCGCGCCAGGCGCAGGCCGAGCTGGACGCCCAGCAGGCGGAGGAACAGGCCCTCGTCGAACGGGAGGCGGCCGCGCGCGCCCGGCGCGACGCCGGACAGGCGGACAAGGAGCGTCAGGCTCGCGAGGCGGCCGAGGCACGGCTGCGAGCCGCCGAGGCCGCGTATCAGGACGAGCTGGCGCGGCGATCGGAGCAGTAGAACGGCGAACGAGAAACGGAGTCCCCCCACATGTACTCACCACTTTCGACCACGCGGTGGCGCCGATCGGCCGCGGTCACGGTTGTGGCCGCGGCTGTCGGCGCGTTTGCGCTGATGGCCCTCGGTACGGGCCGGTCGTTCACGTCCCTGGCTCCTGGCTACGACCAGGAGCTCTACGGCTCGGTGCAGCTCGGCGTCAACGACTCCACGCCGATCTCGCTCGGCGGTGTGGCCTTCGCGCCGGACGGCGACCTCTGGGCCGCCGAGTGTCTGCTCACCGGCACGACGCTTCATCGCTTCGACGCCGAGACGCTGGCCGCACCGCTCAACAGCACGGCGACGCGGCACACCTCGACGGTCGTCGACGTGGCCCCTGGGTTCTGCGGGCTGACGAACCATCCAGACGGGTTCCTCTACGCCAACTCGCCGGCCGGGATCTACCGGCTCGACGCGTCCACCGGCGCGGTGGCGGCGTGGCCCGACGGCTCGGCGGGGCCGCACGGGCAGCCGGGCAATGGCCTGGGCATCACCGTCGACGCGCTCTCGGGCGAGATCCTGTACACCGACGCCACCTGTACGCCGGGAGCCGGGCCTCTGTGCACGATTCGGCGGCTCGATCCGGTCACGGGCACGTCGGCCGTGTTCGGCGCGGTGGCGGCAGACTATCTGCACACCGACACGCTCGCGTTCGACAGGACCGGGCAGTACCTGTTCGCGTCGAGCCGTCGCAACCCGCCGTTCTCGCATCTCAGCCGCCTGACGATCCTGCGCCGCGCCGCGGACGGCGTCGGCCAGGCCACGGTCGTGCAGAACGTCGCCACCGCGGCCAAGGCGGGAGGGCTCGCCTTCGACGCCTCGAGCGACGCCGTGGTCACGAGCGACGAAGCCAACGGGACCATGACGCGGTACTCCTTCGCCGGCGGCTACGGGTCCTCGGCCCTGGCCGGGACCTTCGCCAGCGGCGGGTTCCGGGGCAGCTACCTGACCGTCGGTGAGCATGGCTGCATCCATGCCACGCAGGGGCGCAGGGCATCGGCCACCGACTTCGGCACGCGGTACGACGACGACACGCGCACGACCGAGGACAGCATCGTCCGAATCTGCGGCGGGTTCGCCCCGTCGCCGGGCGTGGTCGAGACGCTGCATCCGCCGGTCTGCGCCACCACGATCGGCGACTTCGTCTGGCTCGACACGGATGGGGATGGCGTGCAGGACGCCGGCGAGCCGGGCATCGCGAACGTGACCGTCCGGCTGCGCGATGGCGGCGGCGCCGAGCTCGCGACCGCGAGCACCGACGCCAGCGGATTCTACGAGCTCGATGCGAGCTGCGACGGCGTCTACACCGTGGAGGTGGACACGCCGGCGGGTTACGCGCCGGCCCTGGTCGACGTGGGCCTGCCAGACACCGACAGCAGCCCGAGCCCGACCGGGGTAGCCACGGCGTCGGACGGCTCGGCCGAGACGTCGATCGACTTCGGCTTCGTGCTCGGTGGCTTGTCCGGCGTGGTCTTCGCCGACGACAACGGCAACGGCGAGCGAGACGCCGGTGAAGCGGGGCTGGCCGGTGTGAGCGTGACGCTTGACGGGACGCCGGGCACGACGACGACCGGGGCCGACGGCGCCTACGCGTTCGAGGGGCTGGTGGCCGGGACCTACCAGGTGTCGGCTCCCGCCATCGCCGGTGGTCAGGCGCTCGGCACGGCGAGCCCACTGTCGGCGGCCGTACTTGCCGGCCAGCACGCTGCAGACCTCGACTTCGGCTACGTCGCGGGCCGCATCGGGGGCATGGCCTTCGCGGACGCGAACGGCAACGGCGTGATGGACGCCGGCGAATCGGGTCTGGGCGGCGTCGAGATCTCGCTCGGCGGCGCGTCCTCCGGCGTCACGCAGACGGCCACGAGCGGCGGGTACGCCTTCGCCGGCCTGGGCGCCGGCGGGTATACCGTCAGCGCGCCCGACACGATCGAGGGCCTGACGCGCGACACGGACAGTCCCGTCAGCGTCACCCTCTCGGCGGGACAGGTCCTCACCAACGTCCACATCGGTTATCACGAGGACGAGGTCGAGCCGGAGCCGGACCTGGAGCCGGAGACCGAATCACCCGTCCCGTCGAGGACGGTGAGGCTCGCCGGATGGCACTGGTGGAGCTGGGTGCTCGGTCTCGACCAGGCGCAGCATCTGGTCACGGTGCGGAACGAGGCCCACCACACGACCGGCGTGGACCTGTGGGTCAACGGACGGGCGTTCCGCGTGCGCAACCTCCGTCGGGGAGAGACGCGCACCATCGATGTCGCCGCGGCCATGCGTGCCGGCGAGCGCAACTGGATGCTGGTGATGACGCGTGGACCGTGGGGCAGCCAGATCGTGGTGACGGTTGGCGGATCGCCGTCGGCGCTTTCCGGCCGCCCGCAGGCGGCTCCTTCACGAAGAGGTCGGTAGACGAATGGCGCAACTCACGGGACTCATCGTCAGCGACGACGCGGAATTCACCGCCGGCATCGGGCGCCGGCTGCGGGCCGGTTCGCAGCCGGTCGGGATCGTCGACGAACAGACCGCGGCCATGGGGTCGGCGCCCGACGTGGTCGTCGTCGACTTCCGCGCGGCCTCGTCGGCGATCTCCACGATCGAGCAGCTTCGCGGACGCTGGCCCTCGGCCGGCATCTTCGCCGTGGCTCCGACCCTCGATGCCGAGCTCGTGATCCATGCCATGCGCGCCGGCGCCAACGAGTTCTTCGCGTGGCCGCCGTCGGGCGAGGCGATCGACGAGGCCATCCGCCGCGTCTTCTCGCGGCGGGGTGCCGTGCCGGCGTCGGGCACGCAGGCGACGACGGTCGTCTTCCTCGGGGCCAAGGGCGGCGCGGGCACGACCACGATGGCCGTCAACTACGCCGTCGAGGTCGCACGGCTGCAGAAGGATCCCACCCTCCTCGTGGACCTGAAGCCGGGTCTGGGCGAGGTCGCGGTGTTCCTCGGTGTGCGCAGCCGGTACACGCTGCTCGACGCCCTCGACAATCTGCACAGGCTCGACCACGAGTTCCTCAAGGAGCTGGTAGTCAAGCACAAGTCGGGGCTCGAGATTCTGAGCGGGTCCGAGGTGTTCGACCGGCCCGGCTCGGCAGACGTCTCGGCGCTCGAGGACGTGTTCCGAATTCTCGGACGACAGTACGCGCACATCGTGGTCGACGCGGGCGCCCACCTGAGCGCGTGCGTGGTCTCGACGCTCTACACGGCCGACACGATCTGTCTGGTGGCCAATCCCGACGTGCCGTCGGTGCGGAACGCACAGCGATTGCTCGACCGCGTGGGGCAGCTCGGCGCCTCGAGCGATCGTATCCGCGTGCTGCTCAACCGGGCTGCGGAGCCGTACCCGATTCCGCCCGCCCAGATCGAGAACGTGCTGGGCCACAAGATCTTCCAGACGTTCCTGAGCGACTACAAGTCGGTCTCCTCGGCCCTCAACTCCGGCGTGCCGCTGGCGCTCGCCGGCAACAGTGACCTCGCGTCCCAGGTGGACCAGTTCGCGCGCCGCCTGCTGGACCCGGCGGCGGTCTCGGCGCCGACGCCGGCGCGCCGTCCCGTCGGCCTGCAGCGACTGGCCTCCATCTGGTAACCGCCCATGCGATCATCAGCCGCTCCCGCGTCGCCGCCCACCGTGACTTCGCCTGTCCGGCCACCAGCCGGGACTCCGACGGGGCCCGCTGTCGGGCATCAGCCCGTCCGGCGGCAGTACCTCGAGCTGCGGGCATCGGTGCACCGCAAGCTCCTGAACCGGCTGAACCTGGAGGCGCTGGCCAACGCCGACCGCTCCCGGGCCGAGGGCGAGATCCGGTCTCTCCTGGGCCTGCTGCTCTCGGAGGAGTCCACGCCGCTGAGCCTGGCCGAGCGCGAGACGCTCTTCGCCGAGGTCCTCGACGACGTCTTCGGGCTCGGGCCCCTCGAGCCGCTGCTGCGCGATCCGCAGATCAGCGACATCCTCGTCAACACGCACCGGCACGTCTTCATCGAGCGCAACGGCGTGCTCGAGCGCGTGCAGGCGACGTTTCAGGACGATGGACACCTGCTGCGGGTCATCGACCGCATCGTGAGCCGCATCGGGCGCCGCATCGACGACAGCTCGCCGATGGTGGACGCGCGTCTCGAGGACGGCTCGCGTGTCAACGCCATCATCCCGCCGCTGGCCGTCGACGGGCCGCTCCTGTCGATCCGGCGATTCCCAGCCGAGCGGCTCAAGGCGGACGACCTGGTGTCGCTCGGCGCGCTCACCCCCCCGATGCTGGACTTTCTGGCCAACTGTGTCCGCGCGCGGCTGAACTGCCTGATCAGCGGGGGCACGGGTGCCGGCAAGACGACGCTCCTCAACGTGCTGTCGAGCTTCATCTCCGCGCAGGAACGCATCGTCACCATCGAGGACGCCGCCGAGCTGCAGCTGCACCAGGAGCACGTCGCTCGTCTCGAGACGCGGCCGGCCAACATCGAAGGCAAGGGCGCCATCCGGCAGCGGCAGCTCGTGGTCAACGCACTCCGCATGCGGCCCGATCGCATCGTCGTCGGTGAGGTCCGCAGCGAGGAGGCGCTCGACATGTTGCAGGCCATGAACACCGGGCACGACGGGTCGCTCACGACCGTCCATGCCAACACGCCTCGCGACGCGCTTACGCGCATCGAGACGATGATCGCGATGGGGACGACCAATCTGCCCGAGCGGGCGATGCGGCAGCAGGTCTCCTCGGCCATCCAGATCGTCGTCCAGCAGACGCGGCTCGCCGACGGGTCCCGCAAGGTGACGAACATCTCGGAGATCACCGGGATGGAGGGCGACGTGATCACGATGCAGGACATCTTCGTGTTCGAGAAGATGGGCCTGAACAAGGAAGGAAAGGTCGTCGGCCGATTCCGCGCCACCGGCGTGCGTCCGAAGTGCGCCGAGCGGATGCGAGCGGGCGGCATCACTCTCCCGGCCAACATGTTCGAAGGGGTCACCGAGGTGAAGTGATGTTGATCGCCTTCCTCGTCTTCGTCGTCGTCACCGGTCTCGTGCTCGGACTCGCCGTCGGGGCCGACAAGCTGCCGCAGCGGCTGGCTGCCCGCCGCCTCGATCGTCGCCTGCGAGAGGTCTCGACCGCTCCCGGTGATCCCGGCGAGATGTCGTTCGTCACCGAGACGCCACAAGGACCCCTGCCGGGCGTCGATCGCGTGCTCGGCGGCAGCAGTCCCGCGCTGGCGAAGCTAATCGAGCAGTCGGGCGTGCGTACGACACCGAGCGCCCTGGCGCTCACGATGCTGGGCGCCGCCGTCGGCGCCGCGCTGTTGTGCAGCCTGTTCGTGGTGAATCCGCTGCTCCCGATCGCCGCGGCGCTCGTCGGAGGCGCGATTCCCGTCCTGTGGATCCGCCACAAGCGGTCAGCCCGCCTGCGCCGCTTCGAGGAGCAGTTCCCCGAGGCGCTCGATCTCCTGTCCAGGGCCATCCGCGCGGGACACGCGTTTCAGACGGCCATGGGGATGGTTGCCGAGGAGCTGCCAGCGCCGGTCGGGACCGAGTTCCGCAAGTCCTTCGACCAGCAGAACTTCGGCCTGCCGCTGCGCGACGTGCTCAACCAGATGGCCGAGCGGGTCCCCCTCCTCGACGTCAAGTTCTTCGTCACGGCCGTGACCATCCAGCGCGAGACCGGCGGCAACCTGGCTGAGATTCTCGACAACCTGGCGCACGTCGTCCGCGAGCGCTTCAAGATCCAGAGGCAGGTGCGCGTCCACACGGCGCACGGTCGATTCACCGGCTGGGTGCTGATGGGCCTGCCGGCGACGCTGGCCGTGGTGCTGTCGTTCATCAACCCCGACCACATGAAGCTGCTCTTCGAGGAGCCCATGGGACAGACGATGATCATGGTCGCGATCGTCATGCAGGTCATCGGGTACGTGTGGATCAGGCGGGTCATCAAGATCGAGGTGTGACATGACGCTGCTGCTGCCGCTGCTCGCCTTCTTCTGCGTAGCCCTTCTCGTGGTGGGCGCCGCGATGGTGCTCGCCCCCGGAGGGGGCGGCGTCATCGAGCGCCGGCTCGGAGAGCTGCGCGGGATGACGGCCATGCCGGTCCCGGACGAGCCGGCGTACAGCGAGTCGTTCAGGAAGGCCATGAAGCGTCTCGGCAAGTACGCGCCGCAGTCCCAGGCCGAGATGAGCAAGCTGAAGCTGCGGCTCGTCCATGCCGGTTATCGCGGCGGCGAGGCGCTCTCGGTCTTCATCGGCATTCGTCTGGGTTGTGCGCTCCTGTTGTTCGGAGTCGCGTCCGTTGCGTTGTCGAATCTGCTGCTGACGCTCGGAGCGGCCGCGCTCGGCTACCTGTTGCCCGGCATGGCGCTGGCGCGTATGGCCAAGGCGCGCCAGCATCGCATCCGGCTGTCGCTGCCCGATGCACTCGACCTGCTCGTCGTGAGCGTCGAGGCCGGCCTGGGCCTCGATCAGGCGCTGCAGCGGGTCGGCGACGAGCTCGCCGTGGCGCATCAGGACCTGTCGGACGAGCTACGCCTGGTCAATCTCGAGCTGCGGGCCGGCAACTCGCGGTCCGACGCGCTGCGCCACCTTGCGGACCGGACCGGCGTGGACGACCTGTCGTCGCTCGCCGCGATGCTCATCCAGACCGACAAGTTCG